>JAABUY010001549.1_pt1 | contig 30488 bp, 37 predicted proteins | sample 5560271 | NCBI WGS metagenome assembly JAABUY01 (sample SAMN10711886, study PRJNA513374) | rock metagenome | isolation source: Antarctica rocks | place: Antarctica: Victoria Land, University Valley | reverse complement strand
GGGTCCCGCGCGACCGACCGCCGATTCTAGGCACACGGTGCGATGCCATCGCATGCCCTAAAGCCCTGGAAAATCACACTATTGCGTGCCCAGGCGCCGACCGAACTGTCGAACTCGGGTGAGGGAAAGCAATGAATAAGACGCAGCTGATCGAGGCGGTCGCGCAGGACAGCGGCCTGAGTCGAGCGGACTCCGCGCGGGCGGTCGACTCGCTGGTCAACACGGTCCAGAAGACGCTCAAGAAGGGCGACGAGGTCGCTTTGACCGGGTTTGGAAAGTTCTCGGTCGTGAAGCGCGGCGCTCGTAACGGACGCAACCCGCAGACCGGGCAGCCGCTGAAAATCCGGGGGTCAAAGGCGCCCAAGTTCACGGCTGGAGCCACGTTCAAGGCGGCGGTCAGCGGTAGGAAGAAGTAGAACCGAACCGAGCGCCAGCGGACGCGGGGTCGATCAAGGCACAGAGCCCGACGTGTCGCACGCGGATCCGCCTCCGGCACGGTCGCCGGCGTCATTGCGGCGCGGCGTGTGGGAGCTGCGACGATGCGCCGATGAGCGAACCCGGCTCATCCGCCTCGTTGAGCGTCGAGCTGCGGGGCTCGGCCGACGCGGTTTGGGAGGCCCAGCACCGTCATCCGTTCGTGCGGGGGGTCGGTGACGGGACCCTGGAGCCCGAGCGCTTCAAGGTCTGGGTGCGCCAGGATTACCTGTACTTGATCGAGTTTGCCCGGCTGCACGCGCTGGGAACGGCGCGAGCCCCCGGGCTACAGGCGATGACTCGCTTCGCGGACATCACCCAGGGGCTGCTGCACATGGAGATGGACCTGCATCGCGCCTACGCCGGAGAGTGGGGGATCTCCAACGCCGAGCTGGAGCGCGAGGAGATGTTGCCCACCACTCAGGGCTACACCGACTTTCTGGTGCGAACCGCGGCCGTGGGCGACTTCGTCGAGCTCACCGCGGCGCTGTTGCCCTGCATCTGGGGCTATGAGGAGATCGCTCAGCGCCTGGCCGACGCCGACCGCCCGTCCGATGAACGCTACAGACGCTGGATCGCCATGTACGCCTCATCGGAGTTCGCCGAGCTGGCCGGCTGGGCACGCGAGCTCACCGACCACGCCGGCGAGGACGTGGGCGCCGCGGGCCGAGAGCGGGCTCGGCGCGCGTTTCTCACCAGCAGCCGCTATGAGCTGGCCTTTTGGCAGATGGCCTGGGCCGGCGAGCACTGGCTGGCCTGAACCCCGACAAGCGTGCGCTGCAAGCGCGTCGCCCGCAACCGGCGGGCATGGGTCTGAGCGACCGCCAGCAAGCCGGGTCCGACGCCCCCAACGGGATCCGCTACCGGACGCCGACGGCAATTGCGGTAGTTGATCACGAGGGTGCTCAGGCCGAGGTAGATGCCCATCACTTCGAAACGGAGGTCCGGGATGCGGCGCAGCCCCTCGTCCCAGTACTTCCGCAACGCTGTCTTGCCTCGGATCACGCCGTCGCTGTTCTCAAGTAGCTGTGCGGCCACGGCGAGGTGAAGACCACTTCGTCGGCGAAGCGGCTGAACACCTGGTCGAGGTCGTGCTCATTCCAGCCCTGCAGCCAGCTGTCGACGAACTGAGCGTCTATCTGGTCCAGATCATGACGCATCGGCCTTCGACGGAGAATATGCGTCAGAAGCCGATCGTCCAGCGGGCACCTTTGCGTTTAGCTGCCCCGGGATTCGGCGAGCCGACGCATCCAGTATCGGAACCACGCCGTGCCGAAGGGTAGGTATACGCGGGTGGGCACGCCGCGGGCGACGAGATCGTCAAGCGTCGACGGGCGGACGCCGAGAAGTTGCTCGACGGGGCGGGGGCCGAGGGCGGCCAGCAGAGCCTCGCGCAGGACGCCGTCGTGGGTGGCCAGCGCGAACGGTGCGTCGCCGTCGGCCAGTCGGTGCGCCAGGTGCAGGTAGGCGATGTCGGTGGCCTCGCCGTAGGGCAGCGCTCGGTCCGTCGACTCGACGTAGGCCCCCTTGACCAGGCGGATGTGAACACCGGCCGCGATCAGCTGTTCCAGATCGCCCGAGGCACGGCGGAGGTTCGCTTGCACCGTGGCGCCGAGACGGTCAGCGAGGCCGCGGCCGGCGACGGTCAAGACGGACTTCAGCACGGCATCGGCGCGGCCGTGGTCCTCTGCCCCGACTTGGATGCGCCGGCCAGCGCTCAGCTGCCCGGCAATCGCAGCGAGATGGTCGGTGCATCCGGACGGGTCGACGTCCAGGCCGAGGTGCGAGAGGTCGATCGAGAGCCACGCATCCTCCGGCAAGTCACCCAGCTCACCAGCCAGCCGCAGGTAGTCAGCGGCGATCAGGTCGGCGACCGCGACGTCGTTGACCTGCTCGCCGAACTGATCGATGCTGACACCTACTCCCCGGTCATGCAGCCTCCGGGCCGCCTCGAAGGCGTCTGCGGCGGTGGTCCCGGACACGTATCGAGACGCCGCCTGCCAGGCCAGACGCTCCCCCGCGGGCAGGCCGCGCGTCGCTCGCTCAAACCGGCCGCTGGTGGCCAGCCGGAAAAGAACCGCCCGGGCAATCGGCATCACCGCATGGTGCCACCGCCCGCCTGACGTGCCCGCCCCGAGGATCGTGATTTGGCACGGAACGGCCGCTCGCCTGCGGCGTGAGCCGGTAGGCCCTTGGCGATCCGGCATAGTGGGCGGTGATGAACAAGCCCACCGCTCCTTCCGTGCGGCCTCAGCCAATGATCGCTGTCGCGGACGTCGAGGCTTCCAGTCTCTGGTATCAGCGGGTGCTCGGCGCTAGCAGCGGCCACGGCGGACCGGAGTACGAGCAGCTGCTGGTCGACGGGACACTGATCATGCAACTGCACCAGCTTGAGGCTGCGCACCACCACGGCACGATCGGCGATCCCGAACAGCCCACCGGCAACGGGGTAGCGATCTGGTTTGAAACCGACGACTTCGATGCGGCCGTCCGCCGGATTCGCGACGCGGAGGCCGACATCGTGACCGACGTCCATCTCAATCCGAACGCCCGCCATCACGAGGTCTGGATCCGCGATCCCGACGGTTACCTCGTCGTCCTCGCTGAGTCGTCCGGATAGCCGATCCTTCACGGAACGCGACCGGGCGTGCCAAGCGAGGTTCGTCTTTCGCCACGGACGCCGACCCAGATGCGCTGCGAGAACCCACCGGTCGGAATCGCTGAACCGGCGTGCCAATGCCGCGACGGCACGACGCCCTGCGCCCTGCCTCCGCCCACCGCCCGACAGCCGTCTGGACACAGGTCTAATCGCCGCCGGACTGGCCGTTCTGGAGTGCAGGTGAGCGGTTCGCCCCGGACTGGCCGGGCGACGTCCCGCCATTGGCTTGGCTCGCTTGCTCTGATTGGGATCCGCTGCTCGTGCCGGATGGAGCGTCGCCTTCGCCGACCGTGGTTGCGGCGTGTGGCTGGGTTGCGGACTGTTGACTCCCGGCCCCGCCGTCAGCGCGTTGAGACCCGGATTGATCGGTCGTGTGGTCGCCCGAGCCTTGTCGTGGCGATGATCCACTCTGGCCACCGGCTGACGAACCCTTCTCACCGGTCGACGAGCCGCTCTGGCCGGTTTGATGCTGCTCGCCAGCCTGCCGCCCAGCCGGGGTCCCCGAGGCTGGCGTCGACTGCTGGTTGACCGGGGACCGCGGAAGCCGGAGAGCAGCGCCGGGGCTGCCGGGCTCGCCGGCGATCATCGGAGCGTGCTTGGTGGGAGTGCTCCGGGTCTGCGTCGGGTGGTGGTAGCCTTGGCCTTTGAAGGCGGTAGTCGCTCCAACGGTGGTCGCGGCAGCGACGCTAATGACTGCGATGGCCTTCGCGATCGTGGCTGCTCCACCGCCGCCGGCCCCGAGACCGACGGCTGCAGTAGCTGGCGGTGCGCCCGAGGCCACGACCAGCCGGGTGATGAGAGGCAGCGGGATCACGGCGGTGAGCGCGGAGCGCACGCCCGAGCGCGCTCGGTAGACGAGCTGGCGCATCGCGCTCTCGCTGATGCCCATGTCGATTGCGGCGTCGTGTCCGCTGCGGCCTTTGAGCGCGGTCAGAGTCAGCGCTCGGCGCTGACTCTCTGGCAGTGCGGCGATCGCCGCCAACGCCGCTGCGGCGCTCAGGCGTCCCTCGGCGATCTCATCAGTGCGCCCTGGCGCGATCGTGGACACGGGGATCTCGCTGTCGCGATAGCCGCGGCGGCTGACCGTGTCGAGCGCGGCGTTGTGAACAACTCGATGAAGCCAGGCGCGGAGATCTGCGATCTCGGCGCCGCCGAGCAACGAGGTCCACGCGGCGAGCATCGCGTATTGCACGACGTCGTCGGCGCGGTCGGCTCGCACGATCCGGCGGGCGTGGGATCCGAGCTCGCGCTTGTAACGCTCGTAGATCGCGCTGAACGCCTGCTGGTTGCCCTTGCTGGCGAGCAGCGCGAGCCGCTCCTCAGTCTGAGACCGCAGGACGAGCCCCGAAACCAGAGGCCGGATACGCCCACTTCTTGGGTTCTCAGTCATTGGCACCACCGCCGGCGAGAGAAGGATTCACGCACGCCCCCGCCAAAGGCGAGAGGCCATGACGAGCGCTCAGCGTCCACGAGCCACTCTATGCTACATGCGGGGCCGCTCGCGGCCCACACCGCCACTCTAAATGGTGTCACAGCCGTCACGACGACGCGCCAACCTACGAGGAAACGCCGTGGCAGAGTGTCGCGAAGCGCCTGCGTCATGATCGTGGCCAGCCGAGACTCGCAGACCGGATCCACGCGCGAATGCCGGTCCGCGACGAGACCGGGTCGTCGGCCCGCAGCTGCGGGCCCGCCGACGGAGCGAGGATCCGCGACGCGCGGAGGTCCGAAACGACAATGCGGTGCAGCGCGTGCTCGCATAAGTTCGATCAACGAGGTTGTGGCAGGAAGCGGCTCAAGCGTGAGATGCGGTCCCGTGGCGCGGCTCGCCGCGGGACCGCACACCGCGCTAACCGTTCTGGTTGCTGTCCTGCCCGCCGGTCGTGCCGTTGTCCTGCCCGGTCTCGGCCGTACAAGTTCCGGTCTGATCGTCGTATTGGACGTCGTGCGTCAGGAGGCCCTTACAAGCAATCGTCTGCGCGGGATTGTCACCCTCCTGCCGGCCGTCCTGATTCTCGCTCCCGTTGTCGACCTGCTCATTCCGAGCGTCCGCCTGCTCCTGCTGCGCCTCCGCGGGAGAGTCGGGAGTCATCACGTCGGCCTGCGCGGCACGCTTGTCCTTCGCAACGTCTGCTGAGTCCTTCTGGGCGTCCTTGACGTCCTTGATCACATCAGCCACCTTGGCGTGATGGCGATGACCGCCCTTCGCCACAGCGAGAGCCGAGCCGCCGATGGCAAGCACGCACGCCAGCAGGCCAAGGACAGCGATTCGAGAGAATTTTCCCATTTCCGATGAGCTCCTCCTGAAGCGAATCCAAGCCCTGGCAACCGCTTCGTCGAATTCTTGCGTCTAGCCCGATGACGATCCAGCGACGAACTTGTAACGCCAACTGATCGCCCTACCCCACGACCACGACACCCGTGGTCGACGACCGTGCTTAGGACGGCAGACCTGCCTTCGACCCTCGCGAACCCGTTCGCGGCACCGGCGAGCCCACCCCCTTCGCCGGCCACGCAGGTCTTCCGCGCGCAGCGGCGCCTTCCCTCCCTGCGGGAAGGAGGGATGACCCAGCGCACTGGCTCATTCGCAGCGCCGTGCCGATGCTTAAGCAACGACGGATGGACCCGCGAGGCTGTCGCATGATGGTGTGATCGCTACCGCGTGGAAGCACGCGCCGGCGCCCGACGCGTATGAGGTCGAGCATCCGGTCGCGCAACGCCGGCTATTGCTCTCCCAGAAAGCAGGGGTCCCGGACCTAGCCGACCCCCACGCGTTGCTCGCTTGCGGCGTCGCCCAGGTCCGAGCGCCGACGCGAGCTGTTGAGAGCCCCGGATCTCGCCAGCAGGAGGGCCCGGCAGACCGCTAGCCAGGACCCCGATCACCTGCAAGCAGCGATGCAGAAGCGGCAGTGTCCGCTCCGGCGGCGAGTCGACCGGAATGCCGCTCAAGCAGCCGCGAGCAGTCTGCCGGTGTCGTGCCTGCTTCGTCGCCCAGGCAGCCACGAAGGACCAACTGCTGCTTACAACCTGGAGGACCCCAAAGCAGGAGCGTCGACCTTGTCGCTGACGCCGGATCTGGTGGCCGGACCTTCGTGAATGGGGAAGCCTGAGCGCCTGTCCGCTGCGACTGACGCCAGATCGTCGCGCCGGCTTCTTTCGGGCAGCAGGCGCGAGGATAACCTGGCAGCCATCCACAGTTGCCGCTCGGGTTGTGCCGTGCCGCGAGCGCAGGCGCCGCCGTCCCTCGTGGCCGCATCGACTGGACGCCTTCTGGCCGGGGCCCGCGCGCTAAAGCCAGTGCCGCCTCGACGGGCCGCACGACCAGGCCGCGGACTTGAGGATCGGCCCGCGAAGTTCCGTTCGGGCAACGAAGCGACGCTTCGGAGCGGTGGTCGAGTTCCTCGTGGCGGTCGCTGCGGAGATGGCTGTGGGGGGAAAGCTGGGGGGAAAGACGGGGGGCAACAGAGGCACGTCATGACCCGCGTTGACCCACCGGTGGCGGTGCGTGTGACGGCCCTTTCGACCCCCCAATCGCCTATTAGTTGGGGTGGCCTTCGGCCGTACGCGGGTGGGTGAAATACCGGAACCTGGTAAAGCTACGGGCATCGGGTATTTCCCATCAGTTTTCCTCGCCGGCTGCGCCGGCCTCCCGGGTAGGGTGAAAACTGCCCGCTGCACCGGAAGTCTGTAAAGCTGGCGGAGGCGCTATTTTCCCACTAGAACGGGGGTTCCTCGGTGTGTAACGGAGAGGGGGGGATTCGAACCCCCGATGGACGATGAGCCCATACCGGTTTTCGAGACCGGCGCATTCAACCGCTCTGCCACCTCTCCGGATAGGGCCATAACGTTAGACGAGGCCGTGTCGCACAGCACCTCGCGCCGGCTGCGGCCTCAGTGCCGCCGATCGAGGAAGAACGCCCGCAGGAGATCCCCGCAGTCCTCCTCCAGCAGGCCGCCCTGGACCTGGGGGCGGTGGTTGAGCTGCGGCTGGGCGAGTACGTCCAGCACGCTGCCGGCGGCCCCGGCCTTGGGGTCCCAAGCGCCGAAGACCACACGGGGCAGGCGCGCCAGCACGAGCGCTCCCGCGCACATCGCGCATGGCTCCAGGGTCACGTACATGACTGCGTCGAGCACGCGCCAGCTTCGTAGGGCGCGAGCCGCCTCCCGCAATGCGATCATCTCAGCGTGAGCTGTGGGATCTGCCCGCACCTCCCGTTCGTTGTGTCCCGCGCCGATCACCTCCCCGTCCTTGACGATCACCGTCCCGATCGGCACGTCGCCGTGGTGCAGCGCGCGGCTCGCCTCGCGGATGGCCAAACGCATGAAGTACTCGTCTTTGGGGAAGAAATGGGTGCTCAACGTCGAAACCGGCGACCTGTAGCTTTGGACGAGGGAAACTTTCGGGGTTCCCATGGTGTCTTAACCCTGCCCCACCGCCGCCTGCTGTGCGGCGGGCTTCCTCTGAATCCATGAACACCTTCCTGATCCGCCGCCCGGCCCGCTCCCTGCTGGCGAGTTGCGCCGTTGTCGGCGCGCTTCTCGGGGCCGGCGCCGCCACCGCCACAGCGGCCCCGCCCCGCTCCGCTGCCTACGTACCGGGCGAGGTGATCGTGGGTTACCGACCGTCTCCGGCACCGGGCCCGCAGGCGATCACCGCCGATCTCCAGAGGCAACTCGGCGTCCGGACTGTCCCCGCCGTGCCCCTCGCCTCACCGAGCGAGCGGCTTCTGCGGCTGCGGCGGGGCCAGAGCGTCGGCGCGGCTCTGGCGCAGCTGCGCCGGCAGGCCGGGGTGGCCTACGCGGTGCCGAACTACATCGCGCACGCCGCCGGCACGTCGCCCACCACACCGGCGTGGTATCCGGACGACCCGGGCCGCTCCCACAAGCCTCAGGGCTGGGAGGCGATGCAGTGGAACTTCCTCCCGGGTACGGGCGTCAACGCCCCGCAGGCGTGGGCGAACCTGCGTGCCGATCGCCACCCCGGTGGGCGCGGCGTGACGGTGGCGATCCTCGACACGGGCGTCGCCTACCGCAACTGGCGGAGCTTCAGGCAGTCACCGGACTTCGTCGGGACGCGGTTCGTCAAGCCCTACGACTTCGTGGCCGGCAACCGCTACCCGCTGGATCACGACGGGCACGGGACCTTCGTGGCCGGCATCGTGGCCGAGGCCACCAACAACGGCTTCGGTCTGACCGGGCTCGCCTACGGTGCCACGATCATGCCGGTGCGGATCCTCGGTGCCGACGGCACCGGCGACGCCGCCACGATCGCCCGCGGCATCCGCTACGCCGTCACCCGCGGGGCCCAGGTGATCAACCTGAGCCTGGAGTTCTCCCTTGACGTGACCTCTTCGGACATTCCCGACATCATCTCCGCCGTCCGCTTCGCCCACCGCCGGGGCGTGATCGTCGTCGGCGCCTCGGGCAACGAGGGGGTGCGGCAGGTCGCCTATCCCGCCCGCGTGCAGGACGTGATCTCGGTCGGCGCCACGACCAAGGACCGGTGCCTGGCCAACTACTCCAACGACGGTGCTCACCTGGATCTGGTCGCCCCCGGCGGTAACGACGACACCTCGCTCCTGAACGATCCCAATTGCCACTACGCGCGGTCGCTGCCCGACATCTCCCAGATGACCTTCTTCGACCCCGCCAAGCCGGGCCACTTCGGCTTCCCGGGCGGGTGGTACGGGACCTCGATGGCCGCTCCCCACGTCGCTGCCACCGCCGCCCTGGTGATCGCCAGCGGCGTGCTCGGTCCCCACCCGAGCCCCGAGGCCGTCCTCTACCGGCTGGAGACGACGGCGCAGCCGCTGGGAAGCGGCCGACCCAACCAGTACTACGGCTACGGCCTGGTCAACGCCGGCGCCGCCACGGCCCGCGTGCCCGCGGCCGCCACCCGGCGCCGATACGCTCGCCGCTAGGTCGTACGCACGATCAGCACCGAGCAGGGCGCGTGATGGGAGACCTTGTTCGGCACCGAGCCGAGCAGGAACCGCTTGGCGCCGGTCATGCCGCGATTGCCGACCACGATCAGGTCCGAGCGCTGCTCCTCGGCGACGTCCAGGATGGCGTCGGCGGCGTCACCCTGGCGGGCGAAGGTCTCCACCTGCTCCACGCCGGCCCCGACCGCCTCCTGGCGGGCCTCGGCGAGCATCGCCAGCACGTCCTCGTGTGGGTTGACGATCCATTGCAGATCCTTGGGCACCTCCAGCTTCTCGCCGCGCAGCCGCTGTGCGGCCACGGGCTCGTAGGCGCTGACGATCTGCAGACGGGCGCCGAGCTCCCGAGCGAGATCGATGGCGTAGCGGACTGCCGTCTTGGCCGTCTGCGAGCCGTCGGTGCCCACGACGATGGAGGCGAACACGACCTCACTCTACCTGCCCGCCCCGGCCACCCGCGCGCCGCAGAGCGGACGCGCGCAACCGCGCTCAGGCCAGGCGCGTGATTGCGATCACGATCCCGGCCAGCACGAACACCACGATCGCTGCCTGGGTCCAGAACCAGAGTCGGGGCATGCCCAGACCCTAGCGACCTGGGCGCGCGAGCGCCGCCTGCGATCAGCGCAGCTCAGCGGGCCCGAGGTCGTCCAGCAGCCCGATCGCACGCGGGTCCTCGCCGTCCTCTAGCAGGACGGCGCCGCCCGGCCAGTACGGGTGCGGAGGGGTGGCGCGATGAACGAGCAGCGGCTCGTAGAGCCAGGAGCCGGTGTTGAGGATCTCGGGTCGGCCACCCGGTCCGCGCCACTGCGCCGGCTCATCGTCAGCCAGCGGCCCCAGCCGGTGCACGTGGCCGAACACGAGCCAATCGGCGTCCACCCCCAGGCGATCGGCGATGTGAGCCAGCGTCGGCACCCCGGCCCAGCGCAGCTGCAGGGCCAGCAGCGACGAGGTCAGGGGCGCGATCCGGGGATTCAGCAGCCGGCGCCGAACCTGGGGCATCATCGCCGCCCGCAGGAGATCCGCGGCGTCCTCCACCACCGTCGCCAGCGAACGCGGCAACCAGCGGGAAACCGCAGTGGGCGATGCCCGGCGCCCCCGTTCGTATGCGGCGGGCGACGTGCGGGTTCGCGGCAGGCCCCCGAGCAGCCCGCGACTGATTCCGTAGGAGGAGCGCGGGAAGAGGTGCAGGTCGACGTAGTGCCCGTGGGTGGCCCACACGCGCGGGGCCAGCCACACCCCCGGATAGCGGACCTCGGTACGAGCGGGAGAAAGCCATCGGCAGACCCGCGCCAGCGCCGGCGAAGCATCCGCGGGCACGCGCGTGTCGGGCTGCAGGCGGCTCAGGTTCCCGCGAACCCAGGCGCGCACGAGCGGGAGGTCGTGATTACCCGGCACCAAGATCACCTCGGCACCGGGGCCCAGGCGGGAGCCGATCGCCCGCAGCACCGGTTCGGCGATCGCCAGGGCGCGCTGCGCCCGCCCCTCCATCAGCTCCACGGCATCCCCAAGGAGCACCAGCCGGTCGATGCCCTCGAGCGCCGCCAGCAGCCGCTCCAGCGCCGCCGGGCGCCTCAGCACGTCGTGCCGGATCCGGGTGCCCAGGTGCAGGTCGGAGATGATCAGGGTGCGCACGCGGCGCCACGATAACCGTGGCAGCCGCGTGCAGCCCGGCGGAGTTTCAGGCGGTGGCCAGCGCCGAGAGTTCCAGCGCTACGCCGCGAGCCAGCACCAGCACGGGAGCGGTACTGTTCTCGATCGCGTTCTGGGCCTGCGCGCTCACCAGCACCCGTCCGTCCGCCGCCTCGGGGCGGGAGCCGACGATCAGCAGATCGGCGCGCCGGAGGTCGGCGGTCAAGGTGGCGTCGAAGGCCTCGGCCAGCGCCTCGCCGGTCAGGCGCGCCGCGCCGTCGTCGGCGGTGGCGAGCACCGCGAGCGTGGTGATCTGGGACCTGGCCCCGCCGCGGTATCCGGCGGGGGCAATCGCCACCGCGGTCGGACCACCCTCCAGCAACCTCTGCACCGACCGACCGAGGGCGACATGGCCCGGAGCCGTGCGGTAGTCCGACCCGAAGACGATCAGGTGTGAGTTCGCCTCGGCGGCCAACCGCCGCAGGCCCTCGCTCGTGGACGGGCTGAGGACGACCCGCTGGGGGGTGTCGAGGTCGCCGAGCCAGCGGGCGCCGCGCTCCAGCAGCGTGCGGGCATGGTGGTCCTCCAGCTGCTCGCGCTGGAGCTCGGAGCGCATGCTGTGTCGCACGTAGGCGAGCGTCAGCTCGGCCCCCGCCTCAGCCAACACCCGTCCCAGCATCAGTGCGTCGTGGTCGTTGACGGTGTCGTCGTAGGAGATGATTGCGTTCAAGGACGTCGTGCCCTCCCTGTGGTCTGTTTTGTTCTCTGTTTCGTCGCAGCTTGGCACTCGCCTGCCATCAGCACTAGTGATCTCGCTTCTCTGCAAGATAAGATGAGCTAATGCTCAATCTGACCCGCTTGAAGGTGCTTCGGGAAGTGATCGAACGGGGTTCGTTCTCCGCCGCCGCCGAGGCCCTCTCCTACACCCAGTCGGCGGTTTCGCAGGCGATCGCGCGGTTGGAGGCCGAGACCGCCACGACGCTGGTCGTCCGTGACCGGCGCCGGATCCGCGCGACCGCGGCCGGCACCACGCTGGTCGCGCACGCGGAGGCGATCTTCGCTTCGGTGGAGGCCGCCGAGGCGGAGCTGGCGGCGGTGCTCGGCGTGCGGGGCGGGACGCTGCGGGTGGCGTCCTTTCCCTCCGCGGGCGGCACCCTGATCGCCGAGGCCGTGGCCAGGTTCCGCGCCGGCTATCCCGAGGTGGCGCTGACGCTGGCCGAGGGGGAGCCCGACGAGATCGTGCCGCGGCTGCGCGCCGGCGATCTGGACCTGGCGCTGCTGTTCGCTTTCCCGGGTACCAGGGGGCGCGCCGTCGCGGGCCTACGCACAGTGGCGCTGTTGGAGGATCCGATGTACGTGGCGCTGCCCGCCGATCACGAGCTGACGTCCCGTAACGCAATCAAGCTGGCCGACCTGCGCGACCAGGAGTGGGTGCAGACCTCCGCCGCCAGCCCCTGCGCGCGGCACGTGGTCCGCTCCTGCCTGGCGGCGGGCTTCGAGCCCCGGGTGACCTTCGAGAGCGACGACTACGAGACGGTGCAGGGTCTAGTGGCCGCGGGCGTCGGCGTCGCCCTGATCCCGGGCCTGGCGCTCACGAGGCTGCACCCCGGAATCGTCATGCGGGAGCTCTCGCCGCGCAGCCCGGCGCGCAAGGTGGTGGCGGCCACCGTGCCCGGTCCGGGAGTGGCGCCGGCGGCGGCGACGATGATCGGGGTGCTCTGCGAGGTGGCGCGCCGTCACCGCGCCGGGGACATGGCCCTCACCAGCCGCCGGACCTCGGCCCGCACCGCATCGGTCCCCGGGCGCTAGCGTCCGAGCAGTCGCAGGAGCGCGCGCGTGCGCGCCGGCAGCGGCGAGATAACCTCGCGCACGTTGCTCAGACCCGCCCGGAGGTCCGGGTCCCCGACGTCGACCGGGAGCATCGAGTCCTGCAAGGTGGCCAGCGTCTGGTCGGCGCCCGCGAGCGCCCCGGCGGCCCGCTCGATTGCGCCCCGGGCATCACCCGGTCTGCCCCCGAGGCTGGGCGCCGAGAACGTCGCCGCCGGCAGTCCGTGACGCCCGGCAAACTCGCTGTGCGTGCGCTGCGCTCGTCCGAAGGCCGCCTGGGCCGGACGGAACAGCTCCTCCTCCAGGCGATCGGCGCTCTGGTCGTCGAGCCATTCGTAGGCCTCTCCCAGCGCGGCCACCGCGCTGCCGATCGCCTCGCCGGCGCGGTGCAGCTCCTCCAGCAGCTGCACCCGCGCGTCGGCCGAGGAGTAGCTCACGCTTCAGCCTGCGGTCGCTGCGCGCCGACGATCTTGACCGCTGTGCGGCCCTGCTGGTCAGCTTCCAGCACCACCTCGTGCACAACGGCCTGGCGCCCGAGCCGGCGGAGCTGGTTGCGGGTGGCGGTCATCGGCGGCTTGCGAACCTACACCACCGTGGCTCACGGCCTCCTCCGGGTAGCCTTCCAGCCGCAAGCGATGGCCTGGGACTTCTGCACCGATCCGGACTTCCAGTGCCAGCTCGACTGGATGCGCGACTTCGTGCGCCAGCAGATCTGGCCGTTGGAGACGCTGATCGACGAGCTCGGCTACGACGGGCTCCGGCGCGCGCTGGCGCCGATGCAGGAGGAGGTCAGGGCGCAGGGGTTGTGGGCCGCCCATCTGGATCCGGAGCTGGGCGGTCAGGGCTTCGGTCAGGTGAAGCTCGGCCTGATGCACGAGATCCTCGGCACCAGCCCGATAGCACCGCTGGCGTTCGGCAACGCCGCCCCGGACTCCGGCAACTCGGAGATCCTGGCCCTGGCCGGCACTCCCGAGCAGAAGGAGCGCTACCTGCACCCGCTGCTGGCCGGCGACCTGAAGTCGGCCTTCAGCATGACCGAGCCGCACACCGCGGGCTCGGACCCGACCCTGCTGGCCACTCAGGCGGTTCGCAATGGCGGGGACTGGGTCATCAACGGCCACAAGTGGTTCTCCTCCAACGCCTCGATCGCCGACTTCCTGATCGTGATGGCGGTGAGCGATCCTGGGGCCCGACCCCACCAGCGAGCGTCGATGTTCCTCGTCGACGCCGACACCCCAGGCGTTCGGATCGTGCGGGACGTTGCCACCATGGAGCACCCAGAGGAGAGCTTCGGGCGCTACGGGAACCACGCCGAGGTGCTACGAGGACGTGCGCGTGCCCGCCGAGGCGCTGCTGGGAGCCGAGGGGGCGGGCTTTCTCATCGCCCAGCAGCGGCTCTACCCCGGTCGCATCCACCACTGCATGCGCTGGCTGGGAGTGGCGCGCCGGGCCTTCGACATGCTGTGCGAGCGCTCGCTCTACCGCCACGCCCACGGCTCGGTGCTCTCGGGGCACCAGAGCGTGCAGAACTGGATCGCCGACTCGGCGGCCGAGATGCAGGCGGCACGGCTGATGACGCTGCACGCGGCGTGGAAGATGGACAGCGAGGGGGTGGCCGCGGCGCGCACCGAGATCGGGCTGATCAAGTTCTACGGCGCTCGGGTCCTGCACGACGTCGTCGATCGGGCCCTCCAGGCCCACGGGGCGCTGGGGTACTCCACCGACCTGCCGCTGGAGGCGATGTACCGCTACGCCCGCGCGGCGCGGATCTACGACGGGCCCGACGAGGTCCATCGCGCCTCGGTCGCGCGCCAGGTGCTGCGCGGCTACGAACCGCCCGCTGATGGTGTTCCCGCGGAGCATGTGCCGACCCGGCGCGCGGCGGCGCGGGAGCAGTTCTCGGCGCTGCTGGAGGCCGTGACCGCCAACGACTGACGCCATTTGGCGCAGGCGCATTCTGCATATGCAATGCTTTGGCAGATGCCGGAGGACTTCAGCTTAGGCGAGGCGGCACAGGCGATCGGGGTCAGCCTCGACACGCTCCGGCGCTGGGACCGGGCAGGCAAGCTGCGGACCGAGCGCGACGAGCGCAACCACCGCCTCGTTCCCGCTGAGGAGGTCCGGCGGCTCAGCCCTCGCCACCAGCGCCACGAGACCGGCGCCCGGCTCTCAGCGCGCAACCGACTCACCGGCATCGTGCGCTCGGTCGAGGCCGACGGGGTGATGGCGCTGGTGGAGCTGGAGGCCGGTCCCTTCCTGATCACCGCAGCGGTGACGCGCGACTCGGTCGAAGAGCTCGGGTTGATGGAGGGCGTGGAGGCCACGGCGACGGTCAAGGCGACCTCGGTGATGATCGAGAGGGAGCTCGGATGAGTGGTCGCTGGAGCGTGATCCTGGTGGTGGCGCTGACGCTCGTCCTAGCCGGCTGCGCCGGCGGCGGCTCGGGCAGGGCCGAGCTGACCGTGTCGGCGGCGGCGTCGCTCAAGCGCGCGTTCACCGAGTACGGCCACAGCTTCAAGGCCCCCCGGGTTCGACTGTCCTTTGGCGGCTCTGACATCCTCGCCGCCCAGATCCAGCAGGGGGTGAGGCCTGACGTGTTCGCCTCGGCGAACCTCACCCTGCCGCAGATGCTCTACGCCACGGGCCTGACCGACAAGCCGGTCGCCTTTGCCGCCAACAAGCTCGTGCTCGCGGTCCCGGCCAGCGCCACGAAGGTGCACAGCCTGACTGATCTGGAGCGGCCGGGCGTGACGGTGGCGATCGGGTCGCCCACGGTCCCCGTTGGTGCCTACACCCGCAAGGTGCTGGCGCGGCTCGGTGGGGTGCAGGAGAAGCAGATCCTGGCCAAAGTGCGCTCGGAGGAGCCCGACGTCAGCGGGATCGTCGGCAAGCTCTCCCAGGGGGCGGTGGACGCCGGCTTCACCTACGTCACCGATGTCAAGGCCGCGGGCGGCAAGCTCCGGGCGATCGCGCTGCCGGCGTCACTGCAGCCGGTGGTGGGCTACGCCGCAGCGGTCGTCAAGGGCAGCGCCCACGCGGAGGCGGCCCGCCAGTTCATCTCCGGACTGTTGACTGGAGCGGGGCGCGCCGACTTGCTCCAGGCCGGGTTTCTGACCCCGCGGGGGCAGTGAGCCGCAGGACCGGGTGGGTCCTGGCGCTGGCGGCGGTGCTGGCGCTGGTGCTGGCCTTCTTGGCCCTGCCGGTGATCGCCATCTTCACCGACACCTCACCGGGGGAGCTGATCGGCAGGCTGGGGGACCCGGAGGCCCGCGACGCGCTCACGCTGAGCCTGGAGACGACGGCGCTCGCCGCGGGAGTGATCGTGCTCGCCGGGACGCCCGCCGCCTACCTGCTGGCTACGCGAGACTTTCCCGGCCGCTCGGTGGCGGTCACGCTCGTGGAGCTGCCGATGGTGCTGCCGCCGGCGGTGGCGGGCATCGGCCTTCTGGCGGCACTCGGTCCGCGGGGGCTGCTCGGCGGGGCGCTCCGGGACCTCCACGTGGCGCTCGTGCTCCAGACCGCGGGCGTGGTCGTGGCGCTCACCTTCGTGGGGGCGCCCCTCTACATCCGTCAGGCGCTGGCGGCCTTCCAGGCCGTCGATCACGCGTTGCTGGAGGCGGCTCGTACCCTCGGCTCGGGTGAGGCGGCGACGTTCATGCGGGTCGCCATTCCGGTGGCCCTACCGGGGCTCGCCGCCGGGCTGGCGCTGGCCTGGGGGAGGGCCCTGGGCGAGTTCGGGGCCACGCTGATGTTCGCCGGCTCCTTTCAGGGCATCACCCAGACCGCCCCCCTGGCGATCTATGACCAGTTCGCCAGCGATCTTCCCGCCGCGCTGGCCCTCTCCGGGGTGCTCGTGGCAATCTCCGGAGGGGTTCTGCTGGCGGTCAAGCTCCTCCCCGGGCAGGGGCTCGCCGGTGCTGCACGCTGAGCTTCAGGACGCGATCGGCGCCGCCGAGCTCCACGTCGCGCTGAGCGTGGCCCCCGGTCGGTGCCTGGCGCTGGCTGGCCCCTCGGGGGCGGGCAAGACCACCATCCTCAGGCTGCTGGCGGGTACCCGGCGGCCCGCCTCGGGGCAGATCCGCCTCGGCGAGCAGGTCTGGGTCGACACCCGCACCGGTGCGTGGGTGGCGCCCGAGGGCCGGCACTGCGGTTACCTGTTCCAGGAGTACGCTCTGTTCCCGCATCTGAGCGCTTGGCGCAACGTCGCCTACGGGATGCGGACCGGCCCTCGTGGTCACCGGCGGACGCGGGCGCTGGAGCTGCTCGAGCGTCTGGGACTGGGCTCTCGCGCGCAGGCCAGACCGGCGGCGCTCTCCGGGGGAGAGCGGCAGCGGGTGGCGCTGGCCCGCGCTCTGGCCTGTGAGCCCGCAGCGCTGCTGCTCGACGAGCCGCTCTCGGCGCTCGACTCGCGCTCACGCGTCGAGTCCACGCGCCACCTCGCCGAGGCGCTGCGCTCCCTGCAGGTCCCGGCGGTGCTCGTCACGCACGACTTCGGCGAGGCGGCCTCGCTGGGTGACGAGGTCGGGATCCTCGACGGCGGAACGGTCGTCCAGCTGGGGAGCGCCAGCGAGCTGGCCAGCGCGCCCGCCAGCACGTTCGTCGCGGACTTCACGGGCGCGGTCGTCCTCACCGGGACGGTCCTCTCCGGCGAGCGGGGGCTCACGGTGGTCGCGCTGGACGGAGGCGGTACCGCGAGCACCACCGACCAGGGCGGCGGCGGGGAGCGCGTCGCGCTGAGCGTGTACCCGTGGGAGATCGGCCTGTCGGCCGCATCCGGACAGCCGGCCCGGGACTCGCCGCGTAACCGCTTGCCGGCCAGGATCGGCTCCATCACGCGCCTGGGAAACCGCGTGCGGGTCGGCCTAGACGGGGGCCAGCCCCTGGTGGCCGAGATCACCGCCGAGGCGGCGAGCGAGCTGGAGCTTGCGGTCGGAGGGGAGGTCATCGCCGCCTGGAAGGCCACCGCGACGCGCCTGATGTCGCTGTGATCACCAACCTGACTTGACATACCCACTGGTATCTGATTTACATACTCGTCGGTATCTGAGATGGATAGCCTAGCCCACACCTTCGTCGACGAGCTGGCCGAGGAGGAGGAGGGCTTCCCCGCGGTGCGCTTCGGCATCCACACCGGTCCGGCGCTCTCCAGCCAGGGCGACTGGTACGGCCGGACCGTCAACGTCGCCGCCCGGCTGTGCGCCGTCGCCCCGGGCGGCGAGGTGCTGGTCAGCGAGGCCGCCCGAGCCGCCGCGGGGGCGGGGGCGCGGCTCGACTGGGGCGAGCGGGAGCTCCACTGGCTGCGTAACGTCTCGCAGCCGATCGGCACCTACCTCGTCTCCCCGCAACGCCAACCGAGCGCCCCGGCGCGCCTCCCGCTCGGCGATTCCTATACGAAGCCCCTCGTGCGGGCCCTCTCGATGCTGTGTCCCACCCGGGCGATCTGGCAGGCTGCGGCATGAGCACCGACGCGTCGCTCCCGCCCGGGCCACGCGCGCCCCAGTGCGGTCCAGACCGCCGTCTGGTTTCGCCGCGCGCAGTGGCTGCTCGGCGAGGGGGCCAGGCGCTTTGGCGAGACGTTCACGCTGAAGATCCTGCACGAGGGCAGCTGGGTTGTCCTCTCCAACCCCGAGCACGTCAAGCAGGTCTTCACCGGCGATCCGCGGGTGTTCCACGCCGGGGAGGGCAACCGCATCCTGCTCCCGGTGCTCGGTGCCCAGTCGGTGCTGCTCCTCGACGAGCAGCCCCACCTGCGCGAGCGCACGCTCCTGCTGGCGCCATTTCACGGCGAGCGCATGAAAGCCTACGGAGAGCTGATGGCCCAGATCGCGCGGGCGGAGATCGCGCGCTGGCCGCGGGAGCAGCCCTACCCGCTGCGGCCGCGGATGCAGGCGATCACGCTGGAGATCATCCTGCGCGCGGTCTTCGGCGTGGAGCAGGGAGCGAGAGCTTCCGAGCAGCTGCGGGTAGCGCTGCGGCGACTGCTCGACCTCCTGACCAACCCCCGGATGCTCGTCTTCCCGGTCCTGATGGGACCGGACCGGCTGGCCCGCTGGGGGCCGTTCCAGAGGTTGATGACCGGCGTCGACCGCCTGATCTACGGCGAGATCGAAGCCCGCCGCCGCGCCGGCGACCTGGAGCAGCGCCAGGACATCCTCTCGCTGCTGCTGCAGGCCCGCCGTGAAGACGGATCCCCGATGACAGATCAGGAGCTGCGCGATGAGCTGCTGACCCTGCTGGTGGCGGGCCACGAGACGACTGCCACCGCCCTGGCCTGGGCCGTGGAGCGGCTGGCGCGCCATCCTGCGAAGCTCGACCGCCTCACCGAGGAGGTCCGGGCGGGGGAGAATCAGTACCTGGAGGCGGTTGTCACCGAGACCCTCCGGCTGCGCCCGGTGATCTCCGTCGTCGCCCGGCGCCTGCGCGAGCCGGTGCAGATCGGCGACTGGCGGCTCCCGGCCGGGATCAACGTCATGCCCTCGATCCACCTCGTGCACCGGCGCGCCGACATTTACCCGGAGCCGGAGCGGTTTCTCCCCGAGCGCTTCCTGGAGCGAGCCCCGGGCACCTACACCTGGATCCCGTTCGGAGGTGGCGTGCGGCGCTGCCTGGGGGCGGCGTTCACCCAGTTTGAGATGTGGGTGGTGCTGGGCGAGCTCGTCAAGCAGTGGCGCCCGCGCCCCTCGCGGCCGGAGGGAGAGCCGGTGCTGCGGCGGGCGATCACCGAGACGCCGCGACACGATGCCGAGGTGGTGCTCACGTGAGCGCTGGCTCGACCACGCGCCGGGAGAAGCAGCGTCGCACCCGCACTTTGCTGTTGCGGGCCGCGACCCAGCTGTTCTGCAAGCGGGGCTGGAGGGGGCCTCGGTGGAGGAGGTGGCACAGCTGGCCGGATACACCAAGGGCGCCTTCTACGCCAACTTCAAGTCCAAGGAGGAGCTCTTCCTGGTGATGCTCGACGAGCAGTTCTCCCGGGAGCTGCAGCGCCTGGACGAGACGCTGGCGGGCACGCGGGATCCCCACGAGGAGGCGCGGCTGGCGGCGATCGACTTCATCCACTTCGCCGGGAACGCGGAGTGGCCGCAGCTGTATTTCCAGTTCGTCGCCCACGCGGCGCGCGACGAGGACTTCCGCCAGGAGTTCGCCACCCGCCAGCGGGCGATGCGCGAGCGCCTCGTGGAGATCTTCACGCGGTGGAAGCAAGGCACCGGGATCGAGCCGCCGCTGCCGCTGAGCGACGTCACCGCGATGATCTACTGCATGGCCGACGGCTTCCTCGTTGACCGGATGATCGAGCCGGCGCTGAACGAGGACCTCTACGCGACGATGATCGGCGTGTTCCTGCGGGGGCTGGAGGCGCTGGCCGCCGAGCAGTCCTCCGTTGTGGAGGGCTGACCGGCACCGTCCGCCCGAGCATTTTGGCCTGATGAGCTTCCGCGTTCTACCCGCTGCCGAGGCGTTCTGGCGCCCGTCTAACCAGATGGGAGTCTCGAACACCGATCTGGCGGCGCAACTTGGGATCGAGCCTCTCGGCGCGCGGCTGTGGCGGCTCGGGCCGGGGCAGGCCTCGACCCGCCACCGGCACACGAGCCAGACCGAGCTGTATCTCGTCATCGAGGGCACCGGCCGGATGCGAGTCGATCAGGACCTCCTGACCCTCGCGCCGCTCTCGGCCGTCGTGGTGTCACCCCGGACGGTGCGACAGATCTTCAACGACACCGATGCCGACGCGCTGTGGCTGGTCGCGGGAGCGCCGGGGGAGCGCGGGAGCACCAGCCAGTTGACACCGGCCGAGCTCGCCGACCTGTATCCGGAAGGCCCGCGGGCCCTGCCGCCGGAGCTGGAGCGAGCCGACCCTTCCGCTGAGGACGGTCGCGCCACGTGATGTCGCCGATGACGTTCCTCTTTGACCTGGCCTCGCCCTACGCGTACCTGTCGGCGGAGCGGTTGGCGGGGCGTCCGGACATCGACTGGCAGCCGGTCCTGCTGGGGGCAATCTCGGCTGGCGGGGGCATGGATCCTGGGCCCACACCGATACCCGCGACACTCACATCGCCGAGATAGAGCGTCGCGCGGCGGCCTTCGGACTGTCTGCGCTCAGCTGGCCCGAGGGGTGGCCGCCGAACAGCCTGCCGGCGATGCGGGCCGCGCTCTGGGCTGCCGAGGCGGGCGCGGGGCGCGAGTTTTCGCTGGCCTCGTTTCGGCGAGCCTTTCAGTGCGGCGAGGATCTCGCGCAGCTGACGCTGCTGCAGGAGGTGGCGGGCGAGGTCGGCCTCGACGCAGCGGCGTTGCCCGCGGCGATCGCCGATCCCGGCCTCAAGTCGCGGCTGAAGGACGTCACCGTCGATGCCTACGCCCGTGGTCTCGCCGGCGTGCCCTCGTTCGCTGTGGGGGAGGCCATGTTCTACGGTGACGACCATCTGGACGAGGCGCTGGGTGAGCTGCAGCGTCACGCCGACTCATCTCGATCGATGGGCAATACTGGGCCCTGATGGAACGCAACGTGATTGGCGGGCAGCTGGAGACCTGTAGCAGCGACCCCCTGACGGGGTTCTACCGTGACGGGTGCTGCCGCACGAGTCCGCAGGATCTCGGAAGCCACACGATCTGCGCCGTCGTGAGCCGAGAGTTCCTCGAGTACCAGCAGGCCATCGGCAACGATCTGAGTACTCCGGTTCCGGCCTACGACTTCCCGGGCCTCCAGCCAGGCGACCAGTGGTGCGTCACCGCTCGCAACTGGTTGCGCTCGCACGAGGCGGGTGTGGCTGCCTTTGTGGTTCTGGCCTCCACGCACGAGCGGGCGCTCGAGGTTGTGCCGCTGGAGGTACTCGAGCGCTACGCGGTCGACGTACCCGCTGATCCAGGCTCAATCGACCTCTGAACGGTCACGAGCGCGGTCAGGCGACCGGCGCCGCGGCGCGTTCGGCCACCGCGGCGCAGAAGCACTCGACGACCTCGGCATCGAACTGGGCGCCGGCACAGCGGCGCAGCTCGGCGATCGCGGCCTCGTCCTCCGTCGCGACCCGGTAAGTCCGGTTGGTGGTCATCGCGTTGAAGGCGTCGCAAACGGCCACGATTTCGACCTCCTCGAAGGGCAACCCGAGCCGGAGGGCCGTCTCCTGCGCGAGCACGGCCACGTCACGCACGTGGCTGCCGAGGTCCGGGGTGCGCTCGCTCAGCGCGCGCAGCAGCACGTCACTGGACTGGCGCGACGCCGAGGCGCGACCCCCCTCGCTTCAGCGCGTACATGCGCTGATCGGCGAGACGCAGCGCCCCTGAGGCATCCTGTGCCTCGGCGGGAAGCACGACGAAGCCGTAGGAGCAGCCGATCGAGAATCCCTCACCCTGCTCGCCGAGCGCCGCCGCAGCGTCCTCCACGGCCGCCACCGGATCCTCGGCGGCATCGATCAACGCGCAGAACTCATCCCCGCCCATGCGGTATGCGTGTCCCCGCCCGGCCAGACACCGCTCCAGACTCTGACCCAGGCGACAGAGCAACGAATCTCCGGCGGGGTGGCCGAAGTTGTCGTTGTAGTGCTTGAAGCCGTCGAGGTCGAACAGCGCTAGCACGTACGGCTTGTGCTGACTACTCGGCGCCGTGCGCCATTCCAGCTCGAGGGCCAGCGCCCGCCGGTTGCGCAGGGCGGTCAGCGCGTCGGTGAGCGCCTCCTGCCGGCTCACGCCAGGTGAGCAGGAGGCGAGCCATGACCACGAGCAGGGAGAGGCTGGCAAGTGTCACCGCCACGAGCCCCAGGGGGGTGAAGCTCGACCACACCAGGGTGCCCAGCGCCGCGCACGCGAACAGCAGCGGCATCAGGATCCCGCGCACGCCCAGCTTGCCGGCAGCGCGGCGCACCGAGGGCCGGTGGGGAAGCCAGGCCGCCCAGGCCCCGAGCACCGGCGAGAGGTTCCAGAGCGGGTTGAACCACAGGCTCTTCTGGTAGGTCCTGGCAGCGTCGGTGATCAGGTACCGGCTATCGGCGATCCAGAACGCGATCACCGCGGTGCCGAGCAGCACCCAGGTCCGCTCCAGCCTCCGGTCGGCAAGCGCGACGGCACTCACGATCAAGCCGAGCAGCAGCATGTCGACGAGCGGGTAGGCCATGTTGGTCGCCACCGCCAGGAAGCCGCCATGGGCGCCGTCTATCACGGGTTGCACCACCAGCGCGGCGCTGATGGCACCGACGGCCAGGGCGGCGGCGCAGGCGTCCGCCAGCAACGTCTTGGGGGCGTGCCGCGCCGGGCCTTGATCAGGGAGACGATTCCCGCGCAGGCCAGCGGGCAGAACAGCAGGTAGCCGGCGTCAGCGGGAGAGGGAACCGGCGGGCTCTGGAGGTTGGACGGCAACCGCGTCCAGTAGACGTCGCCGGCCGCCCAGCAAAGGGCCCCGACGCCGATCAACGTCCAGGCGCGCTCCCGGCGGATACCACGGGCGATCAGGAGCAGGCCCCCGAGGGCGAAGGCGACGTCGGAGGCGGTGCCCTCGAACGGGACGGTCCGGGCCAGTCCCGGCAGAAGCGTGACCGACAGCTGGTAACCCGCCGTCCACACGGTGAGCACGATGAGCAGTGCCATCACACGCTTTGGCACGCGCCCCCGCAGGTCGTCCGGAGCTACCTCATCGAGGGCACCGCCCCCGACACTGGAGCGAGACCCGGTCATGGAGCTTTATCGGTAGTTGCGGGACAGAACTTGACTGCACCGTGTGGGTCGCGCGGCCAGCTTTCAGACCTAGGCGCCTGCGGCGCGCGCGTGGCGAGGCAGCCACCAGGTGACCGCAAAGGCGGCGACGAGGAAGCCGACGGCGACCAGCAGGGCGTGGTCGGCGGAGCGGACGAATGCGGCGGCGCCGTGGCCGTCGCCCAGGACGCCGAACAGTACGGTCCCGACCACCGCGATGCCCAGCGACATCCCGAGCTGCTGGATCGTCTCCAGCAGGCCGGAGGCCGAGCCGAGCTGGCGCGGCGTGACGCCGGCGAGGATGACGTCGAACATCGGAACGAACACCATGCCCATGCCGAAGCCGGCGACGGCGAACGGGCCCACGAGCTCCCAGGCGCTCACCTCGCCGCCGCGGCCGCGCAGGACGAGGTCGGCGATCAAGAGGCCGATAGCCATCGTCGCGGTGCCGAGGTGGATCGTCGTCCGACCGAGTCGCGCGAGCGTCGCCGAAGAGGTGATGGAGCCGAAGATTGCCGCCACGGGGATGGCGACGGTCGCGACACCGCACTCCAGCGGCGTGAAGCCGAGGCCCGCTTGGAACATCACGTTGAAGACCAGAATCATGCCTCCCATCGCCCCGATGAAGCAGAGGACGAGCACGAGGCCGCTGAGGTAGGCGCGGCGCTGCAGGATCGAGGGGTCCACGAGGGGTGAGCGGTCGCTGCGCCCGCGGGCGAGTCGGGCCTGGCGGCGGCCGAATAGGCCGAGCATGGCGAGCCCGGCGACGAGCAGTCCGAACGCCCAGACGGGCCAGCCGAGCTCGCGGCCCTGGACGATGGGGTACACGAGCGCGAAGCCACCGACGCTGGCCATGCCGGCGCTGGGCAGGTCGATGCGCTCGCCGGGGGAGGCGGGCGCCACGCGCGGCAGATGTCGAAGCCCGAGGGCGATGGCGGCCAGGCCGAGGGGGACGTTGACCAGGAAGATCGAGCGCCAGCCCATGTTGACCACGTCGAGGTCGACGAGCGCACCGCCGATCACGGGGCCGGCAACCGCCGACAAGCCCATCACGGGCCCGAACACCGCGAACGCCTTCTGCTGGCCCTCGTCGCCGAACAACTCGCGGATGAGCCCGAAGCCCTGCGGGATCATGATCGCGCCGATCGCGCCCTGCAGCGCGCGGCAAGCGATCAGGACAACCGCAGTCGGCGCGAGCGCGCAGAGGACAGACGCCGCGACGAAGCCCCCCATGCCGGCCAGCAGCACCTGCCGGCGTCCGAAGATGTCGCCGAGGCGGCCACCCACCAGCAGGCCGATGGACATGGCCAGCGTGTAGGCGGCCGAGATCCACTCGAGGTCGGTGTAGCTGCCCGTCAGGTCGGCGCGGATCGCGGGCGCCGCAGTCTGGGCGATGGTGGAGTCCAGGAGGTCCATGACGGACGCCGCCAAGACGACGATGAAGCCGAGCCAGACCCCGCTCTGCGCGGTGGTCTGGTGGGCTGTGCGATGCGGCGGGTCGGCAATGAACGCCGAGTTGGGGGGGTCCACCTGTTGAGTGGTCATGACCGGCATCCTTCCGCCTTATGCGGTCAGTTTCGGTCCGCATTGCCGTTTATGCGGTCAACTTCAGTCCGCATGGCGTGCGACTATGTCAGCCATGGTCCAGACCTCGGCGCGACTACTCGCCTTGCTCTCACTACTGCAGCAGCGCCGCGAGTGGTCGGGCCCCGAACTCGCCGGTCGACTCGAGGTCGGGCCGCGCACTATCCGCCGCGATGTCGAGAAGCTGCGCGACCTCGGCTACCCGATCGAGGCCGCGCCGGGGGTCGCGGGGGGCTACCGTCTCGCCGCGGGCGCCCAGATGCCGCCACTGCTGCTCGACGACGCCGAGGCGATCGCCGTCGCGGTCGGCCTGCGCAGCGCTGCGTCCGGCTCAATTGCCGGCATCGAGGAGTACTCCGTGCGAGCACTGGCCAAGCTCGAGCAGATCCTCCCGACCCGTCTGCGCGACCGCGTCCGAGCCCTGAGCGACGCCACCTCGACCTTCCGCGTCGATGGCCCGCAGATCGACGCCGACGAGCTTGCGCTGATCGCCGGCGCCTGCCGCGACGGCATCCGACTGCACTTCTCCTACACGGCCAAGGACGGCGAGGCCACCTCTCGCGAGGTCGAGCCGTCCGCCATCGTGCATACCGGCTGGCGCTGGTACCTCATCGCCTATGACCTCGGCCGCGACGACTGGCGCACGTTCCGCGTTGACCGCATCGCTGACCGGCCGCACACCGGCGCCCGCGGCACGCGGCGCGAGGTACCCGGCGGCGACGCGGCCGCGTTCGTCAAGCAGTCCATCCGTGGCGGCGAGGGGGACGTCGCCCGCGGCCGCATTCGGCTGCGCGCCCCCGCCGAGGTCGTCGGCACCCGCGTTCCTGCCCGCTACGCGACCGTCGCCCCCGACGGCCCCGATGCCTGCGTGGTCACCACAACAGGCCGCTGGACACGCGACTTCCTCGTCTGGATGGCGATGATGGACGCTGAGCTCACCGTCCTCGAGCCACCCGAGTTGGTGCAGGAGGCCGGTCGCATCGTCAAGCGCCTCGCAAACGTCGCCGCGACGACTTCCTGAGCGGGCTCCCATGTACTCGCCAGCCATGCGCTGCAGGCCGCTCCAGCGCGCCCGGAGAGATTCGAACTCCCGACCTTCGGTTCCCTAGGGCGCTATTGCAGGGCATTTACCGCCTGGTCGGCGACGCACCGAGGAGCAGTCCGCGCGTGAGGGTACGGATCAGGCTTACGTTCGTTTGCGCGATCGAGACGTCCGCGTTGTCCGAGAAACGGGCTCAATCCGCCGCCTGGCGGGGATGACTGACGACCAGTAAGGCGCAGTAGCTGGCTGCCCTTGACCCGCCGCGCCATTTCCCGCTAGGGAGATCGGTAACCCTTTGGGCTTTGCCGCGGGCGGCGGGGGGTGCAAGATGGACCCTCGCGCCGGAGGCTCGCAATCAACGGGCGGCGCGTACTCGACAGCTCGGTGCCCACGACTGGTTCGGCGACGGGAGGCGCCGCGCCAGGAGCAGCGCAGGACGGGGGAGTGTGTAGGCGGCCGGGCGATTGCTGACGCGCGCTCAGCGACCGCGGAGATCTTCGACCACGCAGGGCGGATCAGCGAGGTCGACGAGCTCGGGGTCGCCGGTCAGAAGGACGAGCCCATGCGCAGCGGCGGTCGTGGCTGCGAAGCAGTCGGCCAGCGCGATCGTGGCGCGTGCTTTCAGGCGGGCGGTGTCGATCATCCGTGCTGTGCCCGGAAGATCCGGTGAGAGCTTGCGCCGAAGCGCTGTCAACGTGGCGTCTGCCGCGTCGCGCCCGTGATCTCGCTCGATTCGGTAGTACACCTCGATGAGGTTCACCCAGCTCACGACCGGGCGTGAGTCGAGCGCGGCGTCGACACGGGAGTGGGCGGGCTCCTCGCCGTCAAGCCAGGCCAAGATCGCCCACGAGTCCAAGCAGACGCTCAACGCGGCTCGCCAGCGCGATCCTCGAGCAGCCTGGCCGCCATGCCGCTCTGCTTAAACCTCCCGCCCAATGGATCCGTGTGCCGGCGCGCAGTGATGATGATGCGGTCGTCGCGCAAGCCGACCTCAACCTCATCGCCGGGATGCAGCTGGACCTGCTCACGGATCGCCTTTGGGATCACCACCTGTCCCTTCGGACCAACCTTGCTCGTCATACTCGTGAAGTATAACTTCCGGCTGTCCGGCTGTCCGGCTGTCCGGCTGTCCGGCTGTCCGGCTGTCCGGCTGTCCGGCTGCGCCAGCCACGCTGCGATCGCTCTATGGTCAGCTGATCAGGCACGACCATTTCGGCGACGGTTCATCCCTGAGCCGTCAAGTGGTCGGCGGTCGACGCCTCGGGACGCGGTGCGGCGGCGGCCCCGAGGCATCAGCGTGATTTCAGCCGGCTGGGTCAGCGGCGGTAAGCGAGGCGTGTGCTGGCGGGAATCATCGGCGCGGGTCGTTCGTGGACTGCGTGAATGATTCGGTGTTGTCGATCCCGCGCAGATATGTGTTAGGTGATCCCCAGGTCGGCATGTCCGAGCTATCGCTGAATGACCGACAGCGGCACGCCTTCGCGATTCATCTCAACGGCGTGGGCGTGCCGGAGTTGGTGATTGTCCGAATCTTCCTTCACGGCCGGGACTCTAGAAACCAGACACCACGGAACCCGGGGCAGATCAAGATGTCCGAAAAACCGGGGGAACTCCAGAGAGCCTCGTTTGGCTGGTGTGTTGGTCGAACCGCTGGAGCGAACCGGCGCGGGAAGAACCGCTCGTCGGTACAGCACGGGCCGCCGCCTCTACGACGGCGGCCCATGACGGGGCTGTTCTGCCTTTAGCTTAGTCAGGGCTGAGGGGAGATCGCGATGTTGTCGGCGTTTGCGACCTTGGTCGCGTTGATCTTGATGTTGTTGACCGTGACCGTAGTGCCCGAGTCGAGCTGGAAGCACTTGAGGTCAACACGGCCACCGCCGCCGGCAACGTTCGTGTTGAGCATCAGGGCGAGGCTCTCAAAGGCCCCAGCACTCGCACCATTCGGAATCGTCGCTCTCGTTGTGTCGGAGTCGCCCCCGGCTACGAGATCGCATATGACCTGAGTGCCGTTGGCACCATAGCCGACGTTCGCTGTCAGCTTTGCGCTGACCGCGTACGCGCCTGGCGAAAGCAGCAGGGTGGCCTCCGTAGTCGTGCTGCTGGAACCGGTTCCCACGCTGTAGCCGTTAGGGGTGTCCCGATAACCGTCGATCGCTGTGGTCTTGGACTCCGCCTTGAGCTTGTCTAGCCCGATCGAGTCATGCTGGATCGCGCGCGTGGTGACCTGCTCGTCGCCGATCTTTGCGTCGGTGACCGAGCCGGGCTGAAGCTGAGAGCTCCCCACCGAGCCGCTCTGGAGCTCGGTGGGCCCGACCGAGGCGCCCTGGAGCTGATCACTTCCGACCGACCCGAAGGCGAGGTTTCCCTGCCGGATCGTCCCGGAGGCGATCTTGTCGCCGGTCACGGCGCCGGCGGCGATCGTCGGGTTGGGGTAGGTGCCGGCGAGGTCGCCGCCGGCGGTACCGGTCGAGTTGCCGTCCCGTCCCTGGGGTCCCCTGCACGCGGGGTCGCTCGAGAGGCACGCGTCGCCCTTGGCGCCCTGCGGGCCTTGTGCGCCCGTGTCGCCCTTGGCGCCCTGCGGGCCGGGGGCTCCGTTGCGACCGTTTGTCCCGTTGTGCCCGCGCAGCGCGTTTTGCGCGCCGTTGCTGATCTTGGCGAGCGTGACCGCCTTGTTCTTGAGCTGCTTGGTCCCGACGCTGTTGTTCGGCAAAGCCGTGGCCGCGTACGCAGCACCGCCGAGCAAGATGAACAGGCAGATGCTGGAAACGAGGTTGGCGTAGGTCAGGCGCTGGCGAAGCCCTGCTGAAAACCTTCTCATGGTGTTATCTCCTGGTGACTAGTCTCAGGCGCCACCTGGGAGCGCGGCGCCTCGGAAGGGTCCCGACCCAGCCCCGGGTCTTGCGTCGGCGAACCTTCGTAGCGCCGACCGTCGGTCTGAGCACGCGCGCTGTCGAGCGCGGCGATCAGCTCCAGCCAGCCGTAGAACGGGCGCGAGCCCGTCTCCTCGCTCGCGATCGAGCCGGTGATCTGCTCCGTCTCGGTCTCGAGATCCAATACGACACGCTGGTGATGAGTCATGCCCGCCAGTGTGCGCCCCGGCAGCGCCGCGCGCATCGGGGGGGCACCCCCTGTCTTTTCTCAAGCGACCCCCAGAAACCGCGCTCCTCGGAGGGGAACGCATGCACTGGAGCCCATGCGGGAATCGGGGTCTCAGGGGGTTGCCAGGGCCGCGGAGGCGCGCTACCGGCGCCTCGCGATGGTGGCACGGGAGGGGGTCGTGGCGCTGCTCGAGCGTGAGGTCGAGCTCGGGGCGCTGTCTGAGCTGGCGAGCGCGACGCTCCGGGGCTCCGGTGGCCTGCTCGTCTTGGAGGGTCCCGCGGGCGTGGGCAAGACGCGTCTGCTAAAGGCCGGATGCTCGCTGGCGGAGGCTCGCGGGCTGCGGGTGCTCGGCGCGCGTGGCGGGGAGCTCGAGCGGGAGTTTCCCTACGGCGTCGTGCGCCAGCTGTTCGAGCCGGCGCTGGGCGGAGCCGACGACGACGAGCGCGCCGATCTGCTCGACGGGGTGGCCGCGTTCGCCGCCGCGGTCGCCGATCCTCGAGGCGCACCGGCCGGGCAGATCGCGGCCACGGCTGGATCCGAAGGCGGCTTCGCGATCCAGCACGGCCTGTACTGGCTGGCGGCCAACCTCGGGTCGCGCAGTCCGCTGCTGCTGGCAATCGACGATCTGCACTGGGCCGATGCCCCGTCGCTGCGCTGGCTGGTGTACGTGTTGCGTCGACTCACGGACCTGCCGGTCTCGGTGGTCGTCGCCCTGCGCCCGCCTGGCCGGGAGGCGTCAGGCGAGCTCGCGATGAGGATCGCTTCCGATCCGGCGGGCCGGGTGCTCCGTGTCGAGCCGCTGACCGAGGAGGGCGTCGCCCAGGTTGTCGCGCGCCTCCTGCCCGGCGACGGCGAGCCTGACGCCGAATTCTGCCGTGCGTGTCGCGAGGTGACGGGCGGCAATCCGTTTTTGCTTGAGTCGCTGCTGAGCGAGCTGGCCGCCGAGGGTGTTGGGCCAGCCGCCGGCGAGGCGGGGCGGCTGCGCGCGATCGGTCCGCCTGCGGTCGCGCGGTCGGTGCTGGTGCGGATCGCCCGGCTGCCGGCGTCCGCGGGCGCGCTGGCGCGGGCGGTAGCGGTGCTGGGCGCTGGCGCCGACCTTCCCGTCGCCGCGGCGCTCGCTCGGCTTGATGGCGACCGTGCCGGTGACGCGGCCGATGCGCTGGGCGCAGCCGACATCCTCTTGGCGCGGCGCCCGCTGGAGTTCCTGCATCCGATCCTGCGCACCGCGGTGTACGAGGACTCGCGGTCAGCGAGCGCGAGCAGGCGCACGCACGCGCCGCGGCGCTCCTGGCGCGGGATGGAGCGGCGCCCGAGCGCGTCGCCAGCCACGTCCTCGCCGCCGGCCCGCGAGGCGACCCGTTCGCGGTCGAGGCGCTGAGGCGCGCCGCGCAGGACGCACGCGACCGCGGGGCGGCGGACGCCGCGGTGCACGTCCTGGAACGTGCCCTGCTCGAGCCTCCCACCCCCGACGTCCGCGCCGCAATTCTGGTCGAGCTTGGCTCCGCCGAGGCGCTCATCGCTGCTCCGCGCGCCGCGGAGCGCTTCGAGGAGGCGCTTT
>JAABUY010001547.1_pt1 | contig 30513 bp, 55 predicted proteins | sample 5560271 | NCBI WGS metagenome assembly JAABUY01 (sample SAMN10711886, study PRJNA513374) | rock metagenome | isolation source: Antarctica rocks | place: Antarctica: Victoria Land, University Valley | reverse complement strand
GTCCGGGAGCGCTTGCAGCCATACTTGCAGAAGGAGGCGCCAGGAAGCTGGAAGCAGGGCTGCGCTGCAGCCGCCAGACGGAGATGAAGGACCAGGCATAGACATCGACGCACTTGCACGCCGGGTACTCACCAGCCTACATCCTTTGCCGAGCATAGACGTTGTGCAGAGCATGTAACTCCTAAACAGGCCTTGCAAAGTGATCCGTTCGTCACGGCGTGTGTATCAACGTGTGTGCGCCTCGCCTGTGCCAGCTCAGCCAGGAGGCGGAGCGCCTGCGGCGAGCGCAAGCGGAGACGAGCAGCTCCCTGGACGCGGAGGACTTGCTGCGGCCCGCCGCCGACGCTGTGCGCTCCGTCTCGGATGAAATACTTGCGCGGCGCAGCAACGGTGCAGAGGCCAGCTCGTCCGGCGTCGAGGTAGCCGGCCTTGCACCTGTTGACCAAACCACTGCCCTTACTGTCTGCAAACACATTGCGTTCGAGTTGCGTTGGCTGCTGCTATGCTACAGCAAACCCCCACTGAGCATCGTTCCTGACAAAAAACGTGTCAGGAGAACACTATGATGTACCCTGCTGATAGCTGTTACTTTGGGGTGCAGAATTGGGAGGCCATGGCGCAAGCAGAAGTCGGCGACGGCGGGTTGTCGTCCCAGGAGTTTGAGCTGCAGCAGCAGCTGGGCCGTCTGTCCTGGGTGCGGCTTTTGGACACAGTTTATGCAACAAGTACCACCTAGCCTTCACACGGTGCTGCTTGGCTCAGTGTCGGGCAGGCTCTTTTCTTTTTGCAGGTTGTGTGCTCTTCATCCAAGGTGTGCTGGAAGTGAGAAGCGTGTCTGGCTGTCCACGTCTGACTGTGCGCTTGACGCCCGCGGGTAGGTGACGGAGAGCGCACGGGAGAGCCCGTTGCAGGCCGGCAAGGTCCTTGCCCAGCCAGAACAAACCGCTGTGGTGGCGTTCACCGCGCGGTACTTCAGCGGCCTGCCCTTCCAGGTGGGGCCGGCTGCCAAGGAAGCTTGCATTCAGCACTTTGCATGGCGCTTTGTTTTGGCTAGAGGCCACCTTGCCGGCATGACCCCACATGCAGTCGCCCTGGTCTGAAGGGCTCGCATCCACGTGCAGCCAGCAGTGACGGTGCTGCTGAAGGAGTACCTGCCAGGCGCGAAGAGCGTCGCCTGCAATGAGGTCCAGGTGCGCTCTTGCCACCATTACACTGACAACGGATCAGTTGTGTACACACTGCAACACGTGTGCCTGCATGCCGTGGATGCCCGGAAACTTTATCCAGATTCAGGATCTTGTGTCTATTTGCAAGCACGGCACGACGCCGAGCACAGGCACAGCACATATGCAGCACATCTGTGCACTGGCCCTGCTCACGCAGGCTGCGTAGGTGTAGAATCAATAATGGCATGCAGGTGCTGAAGCGGCTGGCAGGGCTGCCCAGGCGCAAGTGGCATGCCGCGACCGCGCCCCTGTCTGCCGAGGTGCCCGTGGTGCCACTGCTGGGTAGGCCCCGAGCGCAGCCTGCATTTTTCCTAGTAATTGTTGCTTGCCAGAGGTATAGCTGTGTGCCTCCAAACAGACACCCGGTGCGAGCTTCGGGGGCCACTAACAGGGAAGCCTGGTGGTGTCGGTGTTTGTGTGCGCATGGGGCTGTAGCCGCTCATGGTCTTATGCCAGAATAGGGATTCTATGCATTGCAAAGCACGTTGCAGAACGAGCGGCATAATATGCAGGGTTCTTCTGGGCGGGACAGAGCGATACGGGACAGCAGATTCAGTCGGCGCGTGGAAAAGATGACACGCTGTGGCTGGTGAGATTCCTGCAAGCATGCTGGCCAGCCTCAAGGCCATAACCCCTATGTATATTAGCGGCTGTGCTAGTATGCGAGAGAGTGTGTCTGACAAGCAGGGGGCAACAAGTTACAAGGGCTGGACGGTCCCTCAGTGTTGGACGGTCTGGTATCTCTGCGGGCGCCAGCAGACAGAGCTCTGCTGTGGCCGCGCTGCGCAGGCGTATAAGTTCGAGCGGATGCAGCCGCTGAGCTACTACGCCTCAGCGGAGCAGCGTGCCGCTACAGCCTACGGTGGCCTGTTCTGGCGCGGGGACCCCCAGCAGGAGTCCCTGGCCGCGCGCTGCCGCATGCTCAGGTACACATACAGTATGACACGCTGTGAAACCAGCATCATTACCCCGTTGACTGAGGCGCAGCAAGGTTATTGTTTTCGCCTGCTTTTACAGCGAGTCGTTTGCTCAGTCTACGCATGTTGCAGATGCACAGCAAGGGACGCGGCGGCAGGGCAGCTGTCTTGCATTATTACTTAGCATGGCCCTGCTGAGTTGATCAGATGCATGTTGTTGGCAACGTGCTCCTTGTGTACAAAAACTTGCGACACCCAAACATGCTGCTGCTGCAGGGCAATCGCGCGCGGCGCCGTAGCTGCGCTGGCGTTCTGCCACGAGCGCGGCGTGGCGCACGGCTCGCTGGGCGCCGCGTCGTTCCTGCTGTCCACCTTTGACGACCGCCGCGCGGCTGAGCTGATCGTCAAGCTGGACAACTTTGGCTTTGCGCGCATGCTGCACAGGCCCCGCGCGCCCGACGGCGAGGCCGACGAGGGTGCGCTGCCTTCCCAGGACCTTCCCAGGAGGCCGCACGTACGCAAACGAGTGTGTGAGGCGTACGCATCTGCAATAGCACCCCAGCGCGCTGCCGCGACTGGGCTACACCTGGCATGCATTATGAAGATCATGCAGACCAATGGAGTGCGGGAGGCGGGCTTGGCAGTGCGCACATGGGATCTTGGCGCTGCGCAGCCAACAGGCCACGGCCTTCCGCCTCATGCACGTGATCACGTCCACCAAACCAGGCGCCAGATGGCACCACGGCCGCAGGCCCGGGCGAGGCGGCGGCGGCAGCGCTGCCGGAGGGCCATCCGCTGAATGACCTGCTGGCGGCCGACCGCGCCGCGCTGGGCGTGGCGCTGGCGCAGACGCTGTTCTGCGCGCTGGCCGAGGGCACCGGCGCGTCCTGCTCCGACGGCCTGCAGCGCCTGCTCGTGGAGGTGCGTGCGCCTTTGCATCATGTGCACCTCGGTAACTATTTTACATATTGTGGCTGGCGTCCTGCTTGACTGGCCTGCAGTGGGTGCTACATGTTTGTGGAAAGTTCTCTGTGCCATACGGCATGTAAGAGAGTTATATGTCTAGGTGCACCGGCGCATGCGGCGACAAAGCCTGCAGCGGCTGCGGGATGCATCGGCTGCAGGTGCGCAGGCTCCCAGAAGCGGACGTGAGACAGCATGCCTGGCCCAGGCCACCTGCCTAAGGCTGCAGCGCATCCGGCCCGCGCCAGGTGTTCGAGAACGACATCTCGGCCTTCCGGCGGTACTGCACAAACGAGCCGGAGTGGGCGACGGCCACGGCGCTGCTGGACGAGTTCGGCGGCGCCGGCTGGCAGCTGATCGGCGACCTCGTCAGCGGCCGCCAGGCCGCCAGCGAGCTGCTGGCCAACCCATTCCTGCATGCCTAAATCTGGGCTGTAGTGATCGGCTATATCAGGCGAGCAGCTTCCAGCGCGCCCCTTGCACCAGCAGGCCACTGCCGCGAGGGGCTGGCTACCCATGCATTTTTGAACGTCTTGGAGGCTGACCTGCATGGTCGGGAAAGCCTTGACAATGCATTTAGTGTGAGGGTACGGCGGCGCTGCGTGCACTGCAATGCGCCTTCTCCGGCCTTTGTATTCTTGCGATCATGCCTGGTAGGGCAGCTTATTTATGAGAGGTGCAGAGCTGGCACTTGCTAATTCATTGCTGTTGCACTGCCTGTTGCACTGCCTGTCATGTTGCAGATTAAAGCTTTCCTGTGGCAGGCTACCTGCACAGGCATGACTGTACGGATGTGCATTGCCTTGATTAGGGCACAGTCCGTAGCGCATGGGGTCTGAAATATGCAACATCCATCTGCCATCTGACTTTAACATCACTGTAATCATGCACACCACCCATGACAGGACCCCGCGCTATGCACGCCGCTAGCAGTCACGGCGGTATCGCGCACTCACCCATGACTCCACCGTAATGCACCGCCCCAAACCTAGTACCGCAGCCAGTATGTGCGCCGGCGGAACCATGTGTAGTCGGGCAGGTTCTGCACGTCGCCGATCGCGGCGATGGCCAGGTCCTGGTCGTAGATGAATCGCTCGGCCACGCGCTTGATCGTCGCAGGCGTGACCGCGTCGATGCGCGCGAACAGCTCCGGCTTGGACAGCCGCCGGTGGTACGTCAGCAGCTGCCGGCCGATGTCCTCCGCAATGCCTGCGGCCATAACAGTGCGAGACTCGCATGAGGCTTAAGATGTGAACACACAAAGCAAGGCCATAAGAGAGAAAAGGTATACATTCATAGTACATCCAGCACTGGCAGCCCGTTGACAGAGCGCCGTCGATCTCCCGCCAGGTGAAGTACACCGACATCAAGCGCGCGCAGTGTGTCACACAAACACAGTGCACATGCACTCGCACGCCCACACAGGTTTCAAATAATGCCGACACGCGGCGCGCTGACAGCTGCAAACTGACACCCTCGGCTGCGGCGCACCGCTGGGCCCGTCCTGCGAGAACAGGATGGACGCCTTGAGCTGGTTCTGCGCGCGCTGCACGTCCTCGTCCGCCACGTTGTAGATCATGTGGCTCAGCTCGCGCATGATGCACCACGACTGCCGCCCCATGCGCGCACACACGCTCAGACTGGCCTGTCACCCGGAGCGTGGCAGACTCATCATGGCATCAATCACACAATGCTTTCCACGCCGGCCACAGGGCCGTCCAGGAACCTGATCCTCGCCTGTGCACAGCGCACTGAAGACCTGTGCAGCAGCGCTCGACAGGCAGACGCAGGCATGCGCCGGCTGGCCACAGCTGGCCGGCGCGGCCGCAGCCGGGCGCGCGCCAAGTCGTCCACGCTCTGGTCCTTGCCGACGACGGCGTAGACGCCAAAGAGGCCCGAGTCCTGGTAGTTGGTGTTGAACGCCATGAAGCTGTTGGCCAGTCCGTTAATCGCCACGCGCTGCGCGAGCATGCTGCTCATGTTCGGGCCTGCACGCGCGCGCGCCCAGCGTCGGGACCCTCCTGAGCGGGCTTCCCTCTCTGGTCCAGGGCTTCCCTACCCTGTAAACTAACCCTAACCATACCCTCATTGCGCCAGTCCCTGACGCGCGGCCCCGCACCTGAGCCGGCGTTCTTGTCCCAGGCGCCGATCATCGTCTGCATGACCATGAGCGCGATGGAGTCCGGGTCGGTCCAGGCCGCGCCGCGGAACGCCACCGCAAAGTGCAGCAGCGGCAGGTCCGGGTCGCGGATGCGCACGTCCGAGCCGGTGAACGTCGCCGGGTACTGGCGCGGTGGCGGGCGAGCGTCAATGCCCCCATCTCTAAATCATGCCTGTGTTGTTTTTTTATTGGAGGGCTGATGCTATCCAGCCCAGTGCATCCCTGGCAGCCGACCCAGTGCAGTAGATGGTGATCTTCACAATGCTAATTAGGGCCTTCGTATCGGTGCCAAGAAGATAGGCTGGCGCGTGCAAGCCCCTTTACAAGCGCAGCGCGGCCACCTGCTGTACACTCATGTCATAACCCGTTTGTGAGTCCAGCGCGACGGCGCGCCTTCTGCACGAGCTCCTCGGTGCTCGGCCCGCCAGCGGGCAGCCCGCCAAACGCGTTGCCGGCCAGGTCGACCAGCTGCGAGTGCTCCACCGCTCCCGCGCCCACCACCACCTGCGCAGCACGCCAGGGGTTTGCGTCAGCGAGGACCCAGAGCGCCCAGCCTGGCGGTTAGAATTTGTGATGCGCCGAAGTCAGCGCCCGTCGGCGAACGCAGCCGCAGTCTCGCACTGCACGACTGGGCACAGCCCTCTGGAGTGCCTCCTAGTAGGCGACATTGCAACAGCAAGAGGCCCAGGGCTAGCGTTTTTCACACGGCGTAGCAGCAAAAGCCTGAGCCTGCTACAGGTCTGCCGTCGCTGTGGCCGCCGCACCATGCGCGGCGCCTTGTAGTGCGTGGCGATGTAGTCGGACAGGTCGCCGCGCGTCAGGCGCTTGATGTTCTCGGCCGGGCCCAGGATCGTGCGGCCCAGCGGGCTGTGCTGGAACGCGGTCGCGTGCAGGTGGTCGAACACGACCTCCTCCGCCACGCCCTCCACCTGCGCCCGCGCCGGCGAGTTTTTTTTTTCTCCCTTTTTTTCCTCCCCCGCTTACAGCTGCATGAGGCTTGAAAAGATGGCTGGCACAGTGCGGCTATGCAGTACGGCATCCCCGGCGCGGTGCGGCGGTGCGAGACGGCGTCGCTGACAAGGTGCAGCTGCGCGGGGCGCGGCCGCGCGCAGCGCCTGGCAGGGCGGGGCGGCGCCACGCCAGCAGCGCGCGGCCGCGCGCAGGGCTACGCTCGGCGCGGGCGCGGCGGCAGCGGCGGGCGCGCCTCCTGCATCTCGCGCAATATGACGTCACGCTCGCGCTGGATGGCGGACTCGTCCAGGCGCGAGTTCTGCAGGATGTCCGACAGGATGTCCACCGCCTTGGGCACGTCCGCCTTGAACACCTGGGCGCAGTGGCACGTATAGGGTCAGGTGTGCCCCGCCGCGCCCAGAGCCAACCCATCACTGATGCGAACAGCGCGTGCACCGCCTTTGCTCCAGCAAGGGCAATGAGCAGCCTGTCGTGGCAGGCTCTGGGAGCTTGCATGTAGGGTTGGTCCAGGCCTGCACTCGCGCAGCACCGCTTGCCGGGGACAATATTAGCCTATGGTTAGGGTTCACGGCCCATTACCCTACCCAGTAGCCTGGCTGACTGCGCAGCGAGCCCACCTTGGCGTAGTAGCACGTCGTCTCGCGGCTGGTGTACGCGTTGAGGTGGCCGCCCATGTCCTCGATCTCCACCTCCAGCTGCCGCACGCTCCGCGACTGCGCCGCCCCGCCCCGCGCGGGCGCCCGCTCAGCGCCGCCTCCTTCAAAAGTATTGACATGTCGCCGCCTATCAGGCAGCAGCGCGTGGCTCTCGCGCAGGCGAAGACAGCCGCGTGCCGCTGCTTGTCGCGCGGGCACAGTCCCAGGTGCAGCCGTCCTGCCCATGCAGAGGTCCAACTCCAGCTGCCAACGACGTGGTGTCAGGGCGCCTGGGTTGCACGGTATTAGCAACACGCCGCCCGTGCCTCTACCTTGTCTCTACCAGCCGCCTGGTGGCTCAGGCGTGCCACCCTCTCCGCATGCCACGGGCCCGTCCCGCTACGCGCAGCACGTGCCGCCGGGCAAGCGCGCCGAGGAACGCGCCACAAGGCAACTTAGGCCCTGCAAGCTAGCAGCACCCAGCACACATGGCTCGCTGCCTGCATCCACTGTAGCATAGGCGTCAAGTAGGAGCTACGCGTCGAGTCGGTGTGACGCAAAGCTATGCGTCGAGTCGGTGTGACGCAGCAGGCCGGCGCTGCGCGGCCGCGCCTTGGTGCCCTTGAAGGCCATGTGCTCCAGGAAGTGCGCGGCGCCGTTGTTGGCGGCGGTCTCATAGCGGCTGCCCGCGTCGATCCACACGCCGACCACCGCCGTCTCCGCAAACGGCGTGGTCTCCGACGCCACGCGCAGGCCGCTGGGCAGCGTGGTCACCTGCGCTCGCCCCGTGTGCGCTGACAGAGCTGCACATGCTCCCTCTGCACACGCAGCGGCCCGTGGTGACCTAAGCCAGTCACCCGCGACGCGCGCTCCGTCCCACAAGTGGCGGAACAGCCAAGGACAGGTTCGAGCCGGAGGACAGCGCACGCCGCGTTAGAGGCGAGCAAGGCGACTCGAGGCGAGCCGGGAGCATGGGGGGCGCCTTTGTCTCCGGGAAGCTCTCAAAGATCAGCGAGTCGTTGAACGGCTCCGCCTGCGGCCGCGAGTACGCCAGGTAGGGCGAGGCGGGCGAGCCATCTACCAGAGAGGGCTGCACTGCCAGCGCGCTCTCATACCGCCGCCCTGCGGCCAGCAGGCTGCGCGAGCGCCGCGCCGCGGCCAATAGGGCCCTCATTGATACGCGGTGCTGCTCCCTCTTGTCTTTGGTGTTCTGCAGGCCTACATCCTATACGGGGCAGGGCCTGGGCGTGACCCCGGGTTGCCCCCCCCCATACCAGCGGGCTGCGCTTCTGCTGTGCTTTGTAATTCAGACTGCAAAGTAGCGAGACTGACGTGACACCGCTTCGCTTTGCTGTGCGAGGGCTGGCTTGGCAGGCGGGTGTCAGCAGCCCCGCGCATGGCGTCGCGGGCCCGGGTTGTAGCAGTGGATGCTCCTGTGGAGACCATCGTTCCTGCCACGCTGAAGGTTGTACCGGCCAGCCTCTTTGACTTTGAGCCGCGGGTGAACCAGCTCGGGCCGGCCGGCGTGTGCGGCTCCCTTGTTAATGCGCGTGGGCTGCGCCTGGCCTGCTATTACTGGCCGGTGCGCCTGCCTCCAGCCCTCGGCTGCTGACACTCGCAGACTCAGCCACCCCTGAGGAGCTCGGGCTCGTACAACTTGGTACAAGGCCCGCGCAGTGATTGCTCTGCTGCAAACGGTCGGGCAGCCTAAAGCAGTGTTGCCTGCCTTGCTTGTTGCTTGTGGTAAGGTACGCAGGCCTGTGCGGCCCCTGCTTGGGGACACTTTGCAATTTTGCATGGTTGTGTTAGTCGAGCACACCAGAGGACCTTGTTGCTCAGCAAGCAAGCTCACGGGGGCTGTGCTGCGCAGGCCGCAAAGCCCTGCGGCGTGGTCCTCTTCGTGCACGGGCACGGCGCGTACCTGCTGCACGAGCTGCTGCGTGTGGACGTGCGCGGGCCCTGCGCTCTCTCAGAGCCGCCTGGCCTCTCCGCCGCGGCAGCCTCTCGCGAGCCCCTGGGACCACAAGCCGCGCCTGCAATATCTTGCAGCCTGGCAGGCCAGGCTTCATAGAGCTCCTCTAGCAGGCCAGGCTTCAGGGAGCTCCTTTGGCAGGCCGGGCATCAGGCAGCTCTTTGCTGCGCGGCAGGAGCCAGGCCAGGCCCCGCAGTACGCGCGCTCCTGGGTGGACGAGCTCAACGCGCGCGGGTACTCCGTGTGCGGGGTGGACCAGCAGGGCCTGGGATACTCCGAGGGCGTGCGCGGCTACGTGGAGCGCTTTGCGGACTATGTGACGGACGTGCTGCAGTTCGCAAAGTGCGCGTCCTGGCTCCCTGCGCCTGCAGCGTGCTGGCAGCTCCTTGGTGTAGCCCATGGCCAGATGCAACCTGCTTGCGCATTGCAGATATTGTGCCTGTGGCTTGGGCCAGGCTAATCCAGACCTGATTTGTAGCTTTACTGCGTTGCCGCATGTCTTCTTGGTGCTTGCACTCCTAGGCATGCAGAGTGCTGCCTCCATACGTGGGCCTTTACACACCCCATCTGGGAGCTCGCACAGCAGAGCGCGCTGTTCTCGTGTCAGCATGCATGCGTATGCATTTATGCGCAAATCTGTCGTGCTGAGTGTTGCACCAATGCGGGCGTCTGCAGGTCCCTGGCAACGTGCGAAGTTGCGGGCTTTGCGAACGTGCCGCTGTTTGTGTGCGGTTGCTCGCTCGGCGGGTGCATCGTGGTGAACGCCATTCATCAGCAGGCGCGCGTGCGCATGCGCCGCCCGGTAGCCTGCAGACTGCGCCTCGCATGCGGCACAAGGCATGTCCGCTCTGCGCTGTGTGCCACAGTATCAGAACATCAGCGCAGGAACGCCCATGCGGCACCTTGCACCTTTTGCGGCCACGTTTTGCGCTGTGTGCGGATCGTTGCCAGTGCCACGGGCCTGGCAGGATGCCACGAAATGTGTAGCGTTGCAGGATTCCCTGTCTCTTTCTCCCCCTCTTTAGTGCCGGTGAGTCACGGTAATAGCTTGTGGGTGTGGTGGGCATGCACGGTCCTGACCCTCTGCCTCGGATGAGGAGCTCAGCAGCCTCGCGGCCGGGGCTGATGGGGCCGGGCGCCGCGCACGCAGCCGCAGCTGTTCCGCGGCGCGGTGCTGCTGGCGCCCATGCTGTCGCTGGAGAAGGCGTCGCGGCACGGCCTCAACTCCTACATCCGGCGCGCCGCTGCCTCCCACGCCGCCCGTGCCTCGCAGGCTGCATCGTGTCCATTGCATGCCCAATGTGTGCAAATCCTTTGTAAGATTGTTCACATATTCAGGAACCTACTAAGCCAGCACCGCCGGCAAGCCTGCTGAGCTGGCTGGCGCCAGCGCCTCGGCGAGGGCATTCGTGGCTTGCGCCCGCTGCGCGGGCATTGCTGAGACGCCAGGTTTTCCGCAGGCCGCTGGCGGGGCTGCTGAGCTGGCTGGCGCCGACGCTGCCGGTGGCGGCCACCACGCGCAACACGCTGTACCCGCACCTCCAGGCGATCTGGGACCAAGGTGCGCGCCGTCCTGGCTGTCTCCTTGATGCCATGTGTGGTTGAGTGACTACTTTACTAATTTCAAGCGTGGAGGTGCGCAGACGTCAGTGATATATTTCACACCAGACAGCACAGATTAAGCCTTGCACTCGTCAACACTATGCTGCCTGACCATGCGCGGCAAGCCCCCTGCGCCCTGCTGCGTCAAAGGACTTTTGCCGAGCTGCACTTTGCGTTACGAACGCGGCTGCGGCAGCCTCATCCTGCAGCCTGCCCTGCTCCCGCCCACGGGACGCGCGCGCGCCAGACCCGCTGTGCTGGCACGGCGCGACGCGCGCGCGCAACGCGACCGAGTACCTGCTCGCCACGGGCGCATGCCTGGCCGCGATGCCGCAGTACGCATTCCCCTTTGTCGTCTTCCACGGCGCCGACGACACGCTGTGCGACGTGGACGGCTCGCGGCAGCTGTTTGCGCGCGCCAAGGTACTGCGCGCGCGCTTACAGACACGGCATATGCCTGGCACTTTCCGCACTGATGTCAGGATTTGTTTTGGTATGGGCCGTGCGTTGGCGCCGCCGCCTGCAGCCCCGGGCCAGCGCGGCTTCAGGCGAGGCTCCGTACGACCTTGTGCAGCCCCTCCCTTCGCGTGCCCTTGCAGCGCATGCTGGTCTGCTGTCCGCATTATAGTGGGCGCTGGCCTGCCTTCAGTGCCTGCCGTCATGCGCGTCCTCAAGGGGGATTCGCTGTGTGGGGCCAGTCTGAGGACAAGGAGCTGCACATCATCCCGGAGCGCTGGCACGTTATCGTGAAGGAGCCCGGGAACGAGGAAATCCTCAGGTCCATCATCGCCTGGATGGACAGGCGGCTGCCGGACGGCCCGTGCCGCCCGGAGGCCTGACGGGCGCGCGGGCCGGCGCTTCCCTGTGGCGTCTGCGGCGGCAGCCGCACCGCGCTGAGCAGGCCTGCTGCCAGCCTGGTGCGTGCGCCCTTTTTGGTCGGGGCGGGGGCTCTGCAGAGGGTGTTGTAGTGCTGGGCTAGCTGCTGCCGTTTGTTCAGCCGGCGCCTTGGGCCCTGCCAGCTGTTTTGGTAGCACCCTGATTTCTGCAGCGGTGCAGCGGTTATCGTGGATGAGCGGTGCGGTGGGTGCAGGCTCTGCGGCACTGCCTAGCGGCACACTGGGGCACGTCTTGTGAGGCGCGCGGTGCCTGGTGTTGCACCGCTTGGCTTGAGATGTCCCGCATCTCGCACACCGCGTTGCTCGGCGCAGAGTGCCAGCGGACGTGCATAGCTTCTTGGGAGCTGTGGGCTTCACTGCGCCTTCGCATGCACCTGCACGCTCTGCTCTGGTCAGACGCAAGAGCATGACCGCAGGTGCAGGGGTGCAGCTGATTTTGCATTCAGCATTTGCCTCGGGAGGGGCTGCAGGCTGTATAACAGTAGCAGCACAGGCTCGGCCTTTGACTGGCATGCACGTGTTTTCAAGACGCCCAGCTCTGCTTGCAGGCTTTACAGCACTGCTTTGGGGGCGGCCAATTTGTGTGGGCGCCCAACTGCTCAGCTTTTGGTGGCAGCATTGTGCTGCCCCCCTTGAGAACTGCAATTCTGACATGGTGCGTTTGCATGGCGCCTGGGGAGGCTGATGGATGCAGCTGTGTTGTCTGGCCATGCCTGCTTGGCCTGAAACTCTTGGCACAGCTTTCGGAACAAGGCGATGCTGCCCGTGGCAGGCCGGGCTGCGGGGCAGAGGTTGGGCACGGCTTAATGGGAAGGTTGAATCGGGGCAGAAAAGAATTGAGGAGGCTTCGTGCCAGGATGCCAAATGCTAACAGGAGCATCGCATGTTTTAAGATGGGTGAACGGCAAGCATTCGTCCCCCGCACTCCGAGTAATACTCCCGCCCGCTCTCACTCTCTGCATGCAACAGCTGTACAAAAAGCCACTCCCTCTCCTTGACAGTCCCACACACGCACGCACACACGCCATGTACACCAGCAGGTCACCGATGCAACAGTATCATATCACACCCAGTAATAACTCACAGACACTCATCACCAAAGAGCTCAGCCAGCCCTCTGTAACGCCCCCAACAAGGACGACAGCCGGCACGCTCTACCACAGACGCGTCTCAGCCTGTGGTGCGTGCGCTACCAGCAAGCACGGCGCCCGCGTGCGCACATGCACAGCAGCAAGCTGACCGTCCCTCTCATTCTGGACATATGCAGCGGCGACGCAGGCGCCGCCGCAGCAATTCGCGCCCAACTCATATCTCGCCCGACTTGGGCGCACGGCTCATGGCAGAGACGTGCGCGCCTGGTAGGGTTTGAGCAGGGTCACACACAGGGATGGGCTAGAAGTCGCCGTTGTAGACGCACACGAGCCCAGCCGTGCCGAACGGCGCGCGGCAGAGCGGGCACTCTGGCTTCTGGTTGTGCCAGGCCGCGATGCACGCCCAGCAGAACACGTGCCCGCACGGCGTCGCGGCCGGCGTGTCGCGCGCGCCCAGGCACAGCGCGCACTTGCGCCGCGCCGGCACCTCCGCCCACTCGGCGGCCGCGCCCGACGCGCCGCCGCCGCGCTCCGCCACCTCCTCCGTGCCGTCCTCCTGCGGCACAGCTGGTCGTGTTGGACACTACCAGCAGGGCAAACCGCCGCTCATAAGAAAATCTTTTACCTTGCACTCCCTGCCAATGTGGCTTGCGCTGTGGTCAATGTGGCCCCGGACAACGCACTGCAGAGCAGAGGTGCGCCTCGGCAGCAAAGCAACTGCTCCTTTGCAAAGAGTTTATTTTCGTTTTTTGGTATATAAAACGTGTGGGCCGGGGCGGACCTGCAGCAGCACGGCCGGGCCAGACTTCCGGCTGCGCGCAGCGCGGCTGTCGGGCTCCCCCTCTGCGGCGCCGTCGCCGGGCGCGGGCGCCCCGCCCACGGACGCCTGCAGCTTGGCCAGGCCCCAGCCGGCGGCGGAGATGCCCAGCTGCAGGAACAGCAGCGCGCCCAGCAGGTGGTACGACGGCCGCCGCTCAAACAGCTTGCCCATGAAGATGTAGCGCGTGCCTGCGAGCGAAACCTCCCGGTTGGCTCGTGAGTGGGTTTGACGAGGGTTAGTATTGTATCGTTGCGGCGCATGCGCATCATGGCGTGTTGAGGTGATGCACTGCCATCACAGCCATGAGAACAGGCGCGAGTCGGGCCGGGGCCGGGGCTGCTGCTCCTGCTTGGCGGTGCAAGGCCCCCCAAGCAGCGCACCAGCGGCGGCCGAGATGGGCAGCACTGAATCCTGAACCGTGCTGCAAAAAACGAGTTGCGAGAGGCGCCACTGCAAACCAGAGACCGCATGGGCTGCCAGCGTGCGAGGGAACTGCGCACCGGTAGCGCGTTTTGCCCAGTGGTAGTAGACACCGAAGAAGTAGAACAGGGCCAGGTGCAGCCGCACAGCCTCCGGCGCATACGCGGCGGCCGCGCCCCATGCGCGGCGCCCCTCGGCGCCCGCCGCAGCGGACACCCGCGACCCTGCCTCATACGCCCTGGCCGCTGCCGCCGCCAGGGCCGCCGCCGCGCCCGGCCCCGCCGCCGCGGCGCCGCTGCCGCCCCGCTCCGCGCCGGGCACCTCGGGGCCGCCGGGCGCGCTGGCTCCGTGGTCATCAGGGCCAGGGCGGCCAGCGTCCCCCAGTGCCGGCACGCCCTGCCGCCGCTCTGCCGCCGCGGCCAGCAGGGACGGGTTTACAGACGACCCTATCGGAGCAGCCTCAGGGGCGCTCGCGTCCGCGGCGCCATGTGCGGAGGCTGCGGCGGCTGCTGCCACGCGCTGCGCCAGGTAGGGCGCCAGCGTCTGCAGCAGCACCAGCAGCATGCGCTGGCCCGCCGACGGCGCCACGCCCACGGGGCCTGCCGCGAGCAGCCCCGGCTCACACGCTACCGCCGAGCACGCGGTGGCTCCACATCTTGCACGCATCCCGGCCAGCACTGTAGAATATTAGTGGACAGAGGGAGTGCAGGCACACAGCGCTTTAACACAACCTGGGCGAGAACACAGGGCGCCAAGATGTAACACGTATTGGCACAGGCACAGCGCCATAAGTGCGCGCTTCGATACGCCGTGCCTGGTCACGGGCAGCAGCATATGGGCGCATGCGTGTTATGCTCATTGCACGTGCAGTTGACACTGCCAGGTCTTACGGTATGACCACTGTGCAGCTGCCCTACAGGGCTTGCCTGCGACCTGCAGGATGTCGCAGTACTCTTCGCCCAGCGTCTGCACGCCCGCGCCGGTCGTCAGGCCATGGTACAGCATCTCCGCCACCAGCCGCGTCTCCCTGCGCAGCATCACAGAGCTCACCTCTGCATCCTTCACCAGGCACTGTTCTCCAGCAGCGAGCGAGTCCTGTGCGGCTTGTAGAGAGGCACTGGGCGAGAAGATGCACTCCCGCTCCACAGGAAAAAGGGCGCCCGCATACAGCTGCCACACCTACCAGGACGGCGCCATACCAAGGAGGTGTGTCAGGTTGCAGCCGCCCAACACCCCACCAAAAGACGTGCAGCCTCCTGTGTGTGTGCACTCTTAGCTGCAGCTGCACATGCACTCGCCACGCGCAGGGGCGCAGCAGGCCTCAGCGCGACGCGTGGACTGCTGGGACCGGAGGCAGCGGGCGGGCGCGCGCGCGCGCCTGGCGTGCTGCAGCGCCCGGCGCGGGCCCAGGAAGCGCCGCACGGCGTCCTGGCACGCATCCGCGAGGTGCTGCAGGTACAGCTCATCCTGAGCGAGCCGCGCACACCACCTTCAGCTGACGAGGCCGGCGCACCGGTCCCGCAGCTCGGCACGCAGCCGCGCCTGCGCCTGCAAGGCCGGTCGCAGCACCAGCAGCAAGAGAGCCCCGGCGCAACGCGCCCTCTTTGCACACGCAGCACGCAGGCGCGCCGGCGCGCTGCGTCAGCCACCTCAGCGCGCTTCAGAACACTGCGTGCGCCCATCCCCAAGGGCTTGCAGCAATACGGTGCGGCAGGCGGGGCCGGCGGCCCGACCCACCTTCTGCGCCGCGCGCACAATGTCCGGCTGCGCCGCGCTGGGAAAGAGCTTTGGCGTCCTGCAGGCCGCGCTTGCTGTCAGGCCTGTGGTGAACAGCTGGGCAAGTGTGCTCTGATACCAGCAGAGCCGCGCAAACATCCGCCTGCATGTCTGCGACGAAACAAGCGAAAGCGGCGTGCACTCTGAGGTCGTTCCAGTAGCCGGACCGTATTGCACCCAAAAGACAACTGTGCGACAGAGCTTTGCGTTGGCGCGCGGGTGCGCCAGCGTGTCTGCATTGCAGATCCCTCGGCCGCACCGTCTGCTGGCTGTCACGCTTGGCTCCACGTTGTTCGCGCCCTGCGCGGCCTCCACCACACCCTGCTGCTCGCGCGCGCTGGCCAGCCACCCCAGCAGGCGCAGCATGGTGTCGCGCGTAGCAGTGCAAGACGGCAGCCCAGGTGCGGCCGGGCAGGGTCAGCGCTCGGCGCTGAGCAGCGCACGGGCACAGCGCCTGAACGCTGCAGCGACTTTGAGGCAGATTTCTTCTGCAGCAAACATTGCTCGCCTGCCCAGGCCTCACCCCGGCCGCTTACCCCCGTCTCCCCCTGCTGAGCACACCATTTTGGTCCAGAGTAATCGTAGTCTTCTGCCACACCCATAAGGCCACACCGCCCTCGGCAAGCTTGTGCAGGTTGCTCTAGCAGGTGCGACGACAGGGCGATGCGCGCCCCTGCGCAGGGCTGCCAGCGCGGGTGCTTGGCTGCGCAGCCGCGGCTGCTGACAGGCTGGAAGGTTGCAGTCTGCCGCCCACTGCGCCAGCGCGGCGGCCGCTGCAGGGCCGCACGCGCACTGTCCAGGCTCGATGTTCGTGCGGTGCGTCCTGACAGCGCATGGTCTGGGTCGAACAGTGAGCAGAAGTGATACAGTGTATATGCTGCGTCAAAGCATGGCTTTAGTAGGCGTGCATGCATGCAGTGTTCAGGCAAGGCTCACAGAAGGATGCTTAGTTTGTACTTTACCAGGACTGTAAGTCACTTGCTGCGTGTGCTGCAAGCGGCAAGCACTGGCTGCACACAGCTGACTGAAGTCTGGCAGTGCTTTCTGCATGCACGCAACAAGCCATGCACTGCTCGTGTTCTGTTTTGAGCTTGCGGCACCTCTGCTGCAGGCAGCAAAGCAGGCTTGCAGGGAAGGGATTGCTTTTGGTATGCCGGCAGTGCGTTTGCTACCCGGTGGAGGGAGGGATGTGGTGCTGTGTTGTGCAGGCGGGCCGGAAAACAGCATGTGAGCAAGTGTGGCTAGGCCGTTGCGGGTCAGGACGAGCGCCAACCCCTGTGGGTGTCCCTAAGGCCGGCAGTGCCTTGCGCAGGTCATCCCTGCCCTGCAGGGTGATGCAACCGACCAGACGCCGCCCGACTTGCCCTCCTACTTGTTCAAGGAGCGCATTGTATACCTGGTGCGTGCGACGCTTGTGCGTTGAGTCACAGTACCGCCGGAAGCATGCACAGTTCTTTGCAAGAGGGCGCAGTAGGTACCATAGCATTTGTCCGAGCTAGAGGGTGCCGCAGTGTTTTGCTTGCTTTCGCTCACGGCTCTTAAGCTGCCAGGCCTGCTCGCCTCTTGTTTGTGGACTTGATAGGCGTCAGGTGCCAAAAACCAGACCATGGTGGTCATGTTGGTCGAAACCCAGATCATGTTGGTCTGTGTGCCTGCATAACTGCATACATCCTGCTTGCGTCTCCATCGAGTGTCTGCATGATTGCTGCTGCATGTGCCTCCAAGGCTCCTTGCGCTGTCCTGTCAGGGGGTCATGTTGTCACTCGAGCAGCGTGCACGGTGCAGGGCATGTCCCTGGTCCCCGCGGTGACCGAGCTCATGCTCGCCGAGCTGCTGTACCTGCAGTACGACAACCCCACAAAGCCCATCTTCATGTACATCAACTCGGCGGGCGTGCAGGCGCGGCGCGCGGCCACCCTGCCGTTACCGCGTGAGCGCACATGATGCCAGGCAGTGCAGGGGCTCAGCAGGCTGCTGACGCTGCACGCCGCTTGGGACTCCTGTCATGTCGCAGGCTGCCGCAACTGCGTGCGTGTGTCCACACATGCACCGAGCGTGGAGCGTCAAAGGCGGGCAAGCGTGGCTGTCACTATCACAATGCCGGGTTTGGCTCTTAGACTGGGTACCCACTGCGTATGCGCGTTGGTGCGCAGAAAGGCGCGGACAAGCTGGGCTACGAGGCGGAGGCGTTCGCCATTTACGACACCATGAAGTACATAAAGCCGGCGGTGCACACGCTGTGCGTGGGCACCGCCTTTGGCGAGTCCGCGATGCTGCTGGCGGCCGGCACGCCGGTGCGCGCTGCACACTTGCCTGCACATTTTCCTGCACATTTACCTGCTCAATCATCACACTCTGTACGGCTTCCTTGGCCGAGCAGCAGCTCATCAACATGGCGGTGGTGTCTTTGGTGCTGCCGGCGGCTGCTGGTGGTACTCCTGGCATTCCGGCAGCTAGGGGCAGAGGGCTTCTGCAGCTGGAGGGCCTCAATGGACAAAGCTCCGCCCGCCTCGGTTGCGCGCACGGCTGGAGCCTCTCTGGCGGGCTGCGCGGCGCCTGTCACAAGCGCGCGCCGGGCGCGCGCGCAGGGCAAGCGGGGCGCGCTGCCGTCGTCGACCATCATGCTGCGGCAGCCGATGCAGCGCTTCACGCAGATGCAGGCGTCCGACATCGACATCTACCGCAACGAGATGCGGAAGACGAAGAACGAGATCGTGCGCGCTCGCCGCGCTTGTTGGAAGCAAACCGCCAGATAATAGGGTCGTGCTGCCGAACGCTGTGGGGCGCACCGCTGCTATTCACTGCTCTGCTGGCCTTGCTTTTGCTCGATCAGAGCAACAGTAAATCTGCAGTTGTGTCCCATACTTTGCTTTGAAGGGAGGCCTCTGCTGTGCTCCTCGCCGCCTGAAGCGTTACGTGCGCGCTGCAGTCCCGCCTGCTGGCGCGGCACATCGGGAAGGAGCAGGACGAGATCGAGCGCACGATCACGCGGCCGCGCTACTTCAACCCCTATGAGGCCGTGGAGTTTGGCATCATTGACCGGGTGCGCACCATACCCTGTGCGCGGCGCTGCCAGGGCGCACCCGCACCCCCACGCAGGCATGCTGCACCGATCCGCATGCATTCGCAGCCAGACTTGGCAGATTTTGCAGACGCCTTCGCTCATGTCAGACAAGAGCGCTGACAAGAGCAGAGTGCATTTGCTGGCTGCTATCTTGTCATCAGCCACGCATGTCGGGCTGCCCGAGCCTCACCCCACAGCACTTTGCACTGAAACGGCCACGCCAGGTACGATCCTTTCATGTAACACGGCCTGGCGGCAGCGGATGCGCGCCCGCGGCTGTGCAGGCGCATTGACCTGGCCATCCCATGTGGGGAAGCTTTGTTTCACGTGGGCTGGCTGCAGCCGACGTGCGCTCATGGCCGCGCAGGTGCTTGAGCCCACGGAGGCCTCGGGCCTCAAGGAGGTGGTGAGGGCGAGTGCCCAGACGGTGGCGTAGCGCGCCGGCGCGGCGCTCGCCGGGCAGCAGAGGCTGTGGGTGGGAGGGCGCAGCGCAGCCCCTGCGCGCGCGTGCTCCCCAGGCGCGGCGGGTGTCGCGCTGCACTGCGTGCCGGCGAGGGGTCAGGCGGCTGCGGGCAATGGCCATTGGGCTCTTGTACGCGCTAGTGCCTCTTGTTGCGCTGCTGCTCGCGTGCGCCAGGCACCATGCCCAGCGCCACGCCTGAGCAGAGGCGCTGCTGTCCTGCGGGTTGGTCCAGGGACGTTGCATTGTGCTGCAACCTGCAGCGCCAAGTATCTGCAGCCTGTTGATCTGGCTTGCTGCTCGCCTGCCAAGAGTGTCTTGCAAGAGTGAGCGGCTGTGCTTCTCCGTGTAGCAACGCTTGCTCCTTTCACCATGCTGCACAAGCCATGCACTTCAAGTCCGTTGACCTGAAGGCATCCGGCTGTTTTGGACCAGCAACAGCCCTGGCTGCATGACAACCATAGGCACAGCCGTAGGGAGCGCATCTCGCCTTCGCTATTGCCAACACCTGCACAAGCAAGTCCATGCAGGAATGCATGCACCATTCAATGCCAATGCCTCTGGCTGCGGCCCGTGGCTGCTGCCAACGAGGCCAGGGTGTTTACACCAAACGTGCTGTCAATTGTTCTTAGTCTACTATGGCGTTCAGAAGGTACAGATGTACTTCAAGCTCCCCATGCGAGCAGCATCCCCTCACACAGGGAGGTGAGGCAGCAGCAAAGCCGCAAAAGCGGGGCTCACGCAGGCACAGCCCCCGCCACGCCGCCTGCCGAGTCGGGCGCCTTGCGCTTGCGGAACGCGCGGTCCGCCCTGGCGTCCCTGCCAAAGGCCAGCCCGCCGTGCGCCGCCATCTTGCGCACCTGCGCACCATGCCAGGCTGCAGTGCGTGCGCCATGCGGGCTGGTTGCATGCGGGTCGTCATGAGGTCGGGGGCAACAGGCGCTGTCCCACACAGCCGCATGCGAGACATGTCCAAAAGCGCAGCATGTGTTCGAAAGCGCAGCATGTGAGGTCAAGAATTCTTCAGCGTCCAAAGGCTGCGAGCTGTGTGGTACAGCATCCGTATGGCATGTACATGTTCAAATGGCTGCTTCAGGGCGCTTTGATGACAGCCGTGATTGTAGTGAGCCTGTAGCGTAGATCGCTGGCGCATCGGGGCAGGTGCGCCACCCCCAGTCATAGGGTCAGCGTCCGGCGCGGCCGCACCTTGGCTGCTCCACCGCCTGGCAGCCGCACGGTCTTTCTGCGCGCGCCCGGAACTGTCCACCGCCTGCGCGCCCTGCGCCCGCCACGCCCCGCCGCACATCAAGCTCATGTCCTGGCTCGCGTTCATCCTCACCACGCAGATCCATGCCTCGATACCAAGCACGCCACAAGCCCCAGATGGACCACCTCAGCCTTCTGCATACCTTCTGGCAGGTCAGGCAGCACATGCGTGAAGGGGCCAAAGGAGCGGAACCGCGGCGAGCAGCGTGAGGGTGGCCCCGGCCAGGGCCATGGGGTCTGGCCCGCCTGCAGCAGGGCGAAGGCCGCGTTGGCGTCGCCTGCGTGCGCAAAGACCAGGGTCGCGCGCCGGCCGGCGCCCGGCGCGAGCTCCAGGCCCTGCAGCGCCGGCGCGCCCGCGGGCAGCAGGCCGCGCAGCGCGGCCTCCGGCGTGCCGGCGGGCATGCCGTGCACCAGCAGCTTGCGCAGGTCGTCCCGCGGGACCTGCCGCGCTGCGGGCGTGTGGGGCATGCGGCCGACCTGTGCACTGCCTGGCTAGGTAACTTCTGTCATTTGACAGGCCCGTGCCCTGAACATGCACACGGAGGGCGGGCGCAGGAGTGCATCACGCTCGCACGGACTGACGTAGGCAGCGCACCACAGACATGGCAGACTGCCCAGCCCCGCACACACGTACAGGCAGCTAGCGCCTGGGTCCTCATTTAGACCATGCCCCGCCCCTAACCAAGCAGCGCAATGCGCGGCGCTGGGCGGCGCCGGCACCTGCACGGCGGGCGCCGGCAGCGGCGCAGCGCCGGCCGCGAGCGCGTGCCGCGCGAGCGCCATGGCCGCGGCCGCGTCCGCCTCGCAGTCGTGCGGCGCGCCCGGCGCGCGCAGCTCGCGCGCCAGCAGCGCGCGGCTCAGGTCGGCGAGCGCCGGCGTGCAGTGCGCCAGGCCCCTGCGCCCGCGGCCGCGGCGCTGAGCAGCCGGGCGGTGGGCCCGCTCGGGGCGCTGCTGCGCTCAGCCCGTCTCTGGCCGCTGGCACGCGCGGCCGCACGGCGCCACGAGACTTGCACGCCATACAGGCTGCCTGGCATGCACAGAGCGCGGCGCACAACTGGCGACCTTATGGCTCCACAACGACGGCGCGTCACGGAGCCTGCACGGCGCCGCAGCGCTGCCTGTCTGGCGTAGCCTGGCAAGGACTCCCCTGCTCCCCGGCTCTGCGCGGCCGCGGCGCGCCTGTACGTGAAGAGCAGCGAGGTGTCGATGACGGGCTGGAAGTCGACGCGCAGCGCGCGCAGGTCGTGGTGCAGCGCGTGACCGACCAGCACCGCGCCCGGCGCCGCCAGCAGCGCCAGCAGCGCGCGCTGCGCATCTGCGCGCCGCAGCTGCACGCCCTGCGCGGCGCCGGCGGCCGTGAGCGAGCCCGTGACCTGGGGCACGGCACCGCGGCTTGCGCCTGCAGGGCCGGCAGGCGCAGCGAGTGAGCTCGCGATGCATCCAACACTCACTCGTCAGGGTCATGGAGGGCGCGCATGGTCATGGGATGCATTGTGGAGTGGTGAGTGGGTGCCTGTCAACGGTCATGCGCGCATGCAGAAAAGGCCGCGCCCGCACCTCAAAGTCCTTGGCGGACAGCCCGGTGACGTGGCTGCGGTGGTCCACGATGCGCCGCTTTGGCCTCACCAGCATCTGGCGCAAGGCGAGGCTCCGCGCTCAGGGGCCTCCCCGCTGCAGGGCAGGCAGCAGTGCGCGGACACGCTGTCGCCAGCAGCAAACACTGCACTTCACAAGACGGTCGAGCTCGCTCATGCGAACACACGCACATTCAGGTCTTCCACAGACTGCTCAGTTGAAGAGCTGCAGGGCAGCAGCCACGGCAGCTCTGCATGCATGTGACAGGGTACGAACGCAAGCAGGGGCCTGAGGCGCACCTGCAAGACAGTCCGGCCCGCCCTGTCGACCACGCACACCCGCACCAGGGCGCGCGTGTCGCTGGTCGTCTCGCACATCTCACTGCCGCACAGGGCCGCCGCCGCATGATCAGTCCTCATCATTTCGGGTGCGCGGGGCTGCAAAGGGCTGTTTGCATGTCCTTTATGACATGCGTCCAGTGGAGCCGTGTCCATCAATGTCCAGCGCTGCGCTGCTATCTGGTGCAGTGCGCGGCATGTTTTGCTTGCACCGGGCAGGAACATGTTGTGGGATTTAGTGCATTGGGTTGTGCGTCCAGCTCCAGACCAGGGCGAACGCGCTGGCAACAAACCTCCGCGGTGTGGTGCGCACACCAGTGCACCTAAACCTGCTGGCTTCGCGCGGTGTGCACACCAGTCCAGGCCGAACAGGACAGGCGGCGCGCTGGCGTCCGCGGCGCGCCGCGCGGCGCGCCGCCAGCACTTGCCGTACGACGGCAGCGTGTAGCAGTCCGCATAGCTCGGGTGTGCGCGCGTGCGCCTGACCAGGCCCAATACGTCTTCGCCTGCCTGCATGCAAGCTGCTGCGCTTGCGGCAGAGCTTGCACATGCTTTTTCATGTTCCTGGTGCACGCTTCTGCCGCGGTGCCAGTGCCAGCTTACAGCACCCAGACCGGCAGGAAAGCAGGCACGGCGTTGCTGATACGCGGGGCTGACCAACTACAGCCCAAACGACCGCCAATACCAGCCAACAAGGCCTAGCAGCGCGGGGCTGGAGAGCTTGCAGGCTGCACGCCTGTGCGGGCGGCTGAGCAGTGCTGCCGCGCTTGGCTGCGGCGAGTTCCGCCTCTGCCTCCCTCCGCCGCTGGCGCTCCCAGCGCAGATACCGCCGCACTGCCTTGGCGTCGTGGAGCGTTGCAACGAACGCCGCAAGCACCTGAAGACACTTGCACTACTTTGCTGTGAACCAGCCCGTGTTGCAGCCCGCTCTGGCGTTGCAAGGGATAGAGAGTCGTGCCCTACCTGCCAGGTGTGTTGAGCGGGGTCTGCTCGCTTGTCACTTACACGCTCCTCCTGCCAACCAGAGCCGCAGTTTTTTTTCACGCCCAATGTTACAATGCAAGGCCGAGGCTCCAGGTAAGGCCAGTGCAGGAGTGATATACCTTTAGGAACTCCTTCCACGTGCCCTTACACCCTTGCATGCCTGTCCTCTGCGCATGCTTTACCAGACTGGCAAGCACATCTGCGTCCTGGGCTGTGAAGCGGGCGGTGGCTGCTGCGTCCATGTCGCGCTTAGTGGTAGGGAGCAAGCGCTCTGCCCGCCGTGTGCCCGCGTTTGCTGCTGCGTGCGGGCTGCGGAGTTGCCCCGAGTCCAAAGGCTCGTCCTCTTCACCTTCTCGCTTTTGTTGACCCTGGGAACCTCTTCTCTGCTGTTAAACTTTAGCACCCGACAGCGGTCAGAGCTGCTTAGCTATTATTCAGCTCCGCATAGTCATGTGCGCAGGCTGTCACCTGGAGCGCCGCAGCTTGTGAGAGCGGGCTCGCTTGCAAAAAGCCGCAGCAACGCAGTATGGCGGTCCTGTTTGAGGGGCCTGCCTCAAAGGCGGTGGCAGGCATATGCGCTTTTGCGGCATTGTTTATCGCCATATACCAGGCACGGCCCTCCTGGGTTCTTGTCGGAAAGCCCATGCTGGGACAGTGCAGGAGCTCAATGGGTGCTGCTGTGAAAGCTTGGAGCCTGTACCGACCGCATGAGCGGCAGCGGCCTCGTGTGGGGCTTGACACCTGGGTGATGCACGCCGTAGCGCTGACTGTCGCTGCGTGTATGCGCAGATTGTCTGCCACTTGCGTAACTACACGAGCCCAATATTTCAGGCGCGCTTGGAGCACGCCCCTATGTGCAGACGGCCCAGATCTGTGCACATGCAGCTCCGCGCTGCACAGTGGCTCGCCCGCTCCTGCAGTTGCTGTGTTGCTCTGCTGTGTAAGAAGCTCCTGATCTGTGAGACGTGGACTTGGAGCCGCGCACAAAGCGATCTTGGCGGTGCGCCGTACCAGGAGGCAGAGCGGGGGTCCCGACGTGTGCTGCGCGCAGCGCTTCATCGTGCGGATTATCTTCATGGTGCCGCTCTACTCCCTGCTCTCATTCCTGTCGCTGCTGATGGACCAGAACTCGGTCTACTTTGCCACCTTCCGGGACTGGTGCGCTCGAGCTCGGCGCTCCTTGCTGCAGCCAGGGTGTGCAGGGTGCCGTCTGCACTCGCTCTAGCTGTGCGTCGCCTAGGCCTATGTCTGCCTGTACTCTGCTGTTGGTGACCTGCATATGCGCTGCGCCACTGCTGCAGCGGTGTGCCCTGCTTAGCGTTCCAGACAGCACAGCGTCCGGCCCTGAACGCGCAGCGGCCGCTGTGCGGCGCTCGTCGCCCCGCAACGGGGATCGGCCAAGAGCAGGCCTCGAGGCGACGACTGCGCACTCGATCGGCGCAGGCTCGCGCACTGAGCAGCGTGCGGGGCCGCGCGCGCGCAGCTACGAGGCGTTTGTGGTGTACACGTTCCTGGCGCTGTGCCTGGCGTACGTCGGCGGCCCCGGCTCGGTGGAGGTGAAGATGAACGGCTACCAGCTCTACCCGTCCGTGCTCTACTGCACATGCTGCCTGCCCGCGCTGCCGGTGAACGGCGCGTTCGTGCGGACGTGCAAGCGCGGCGCACTGCAGTTCGTCTGGCTCAAGCCCGTGCTGGCGGGGCTCACCGTCGTGCTCTACACGCAGCGCATGTACACCGAGGGCTACTGGGGCCCAGACAACGGGTGCGCGCGCCGCGCTCGGGCGCCCGCTCGCACCGCCCCGCCCGCACTGCCGCTCCCTTGCGTTCGCCCCTGTTGCATTACAGATAGCGAGCTCGAACGCGCATGTCGTGCAAGTGGAGCGTTGCGCCAGCTCCAGGCATGTCCGCGCTGCCGGCCCGGCCACGGCGCCAGGGCGGGCCGCGGGGCAACAGCAGGCGGCCGTCCGGCACGCTCTGCGAGGGGCCTGGCGCGGCGCACCTAGGGACCTGTGATTCGTGGTTGTGTACGGTGGCCACGTGACAGCAGCAGGCGGGCGCCCGGCACGCTCCGTAACGGGCCGTGCGCGGGGCACGCAGGTACCTGTGGATCACGGTCGTGTACAATGTCACGTACTCGATTGCGCTCTACGCGCTGGTCCTGTTCTACCTGGGCACGCACGACCTGCTCGCGCCGTACAACCCGCTGCTCAAGTTCGCGCTGGTAAAGTCGGTCGTCTTCCTCACCTTCTGGCAGGCGCGGCGCGCCCGCCTGGCAGGCACGGGGTTTCTTTGAGGACAGGGTAAGGGGTTGGCACAGCGCTCCGCCTGGCAGGTAGGGGGGGTTGGTCAGGTAATGTGCGGACGAGATGCCGTCCGGAGCATACTCCCCCTCCGCCCGGGGAAAAACTGACGCCGGAGGGCGCGCACGGGCGGCGGTCTCACCGGCGCGCGCGTGCGCGCGGCAGGGCCTCTTCATCGCCATCCTGACGGTCGGCGGCGTGCTAAAGAGCGTGGACGACGGCAAGAACCTGCAGAACTTCCTGATCTGCGTGGAGATGCTGCCGGCCGCGCTGGGCATGCTGTACGCATTCCCGTACACCGAGTACAAGGGCGCAGGCGCGCGCCCTGCTCTGGCGTGCTGATTCAAGGGTTCTTGACAGGGTTAGGGTGTGCTTCTGTCTGAAGCTCGGTGGCATAAGGCGCTGGAGTTCTATGACATGCGCACAAGCATGGAGGCGTTGCCTGGAGCTCCGACGAGCGGGTCTGGTGGGCAGGCTCGACGGCGGGTGATGTGCTTTTCTCTGGACATTGCAATATGATATGCTTGAGTCCAAGCACACGCGCATGACGCATGGCGGCGCTGCCTGGAGGGTCGACGAGCGGGTGCGGCGCGGGCAGGCCCGACGACGGGCATCGGCCTGGAGAACATGCGGCACGTGATCAGCATCCACGACGTGGTCTCCGACACGATGCACCAGTTCGCGCCGACGTACCATGACTACGTGCTGTACTCCAACGGCGGCGGCAAGGAGGCGCCGCCAAAGACGGCGCGCGCGCCAGCGCCTGAATGTCCTCAAGCCATGCATGCATCCGGTGTCAGGGTTGAGCACTTCGTACTCTTCTGCCTCGCAGCGCTGCGACGACCCCTGAGGTCCGCGTTTTGCGTCCTCACTGCATCGTCAGAGCGCTGCTCGCATGCGCCTCACAACTGCTGACCCTCCGGTCGAGACTACCTGATATGTTTCTGGCGTGCTAGGTAAACTGCCCAGCAAGCGCATGCTGGCGGTAAAACGTATAGTGTGGATGCGGGTTGGCTGGCGACGTGATGCCGTGCCGGCTCACGCCCTCGCCGCGCGACCGAGCCTCGAGGCGCGCGGCGCAGGTGCGCGCGAAGACGTTCGTGGCGGTGGGCCACGAGACGGCCAACAACCGCGGCAAGCGCGCGCTGGGCGGCAAGGGCGAGGCCATGGACGCCGACCTGCTGGCCAACATGGAGCTGGGCGTGCACGCGCCGGCGGCGGGGGGGCCCGCGCCCGCGGCGGCGGGCGCCGCGGGCGCGGCGCGCGCGGCGCTTGGCGGCGGCGCGCGCGCCGGCGCGCCGCCAGACTCGCCGACGGACGCCGCGGGCGGCGAGCTCTACTTCCGCGGCGCCTCGCTGCCAGACGACGACGGCATCGAGCTCTCCAGCGCGCCGGTGCGCGCCGAGCGGCCGAGCGGGAAAGGGGGCCGGGCGTGCCTGCCGCGCCTGTCAGCCAGCTGCGCTCGGCGCGATGACACAGGACGGCAGACCTCATCGTCATCAGGACGGAGGATTGGCGATGCGTGTTGTGGCTGGGAGTTGTGCTGGGTGCCATAGCTCACACGGTGCTGCAGGGGTGTGGCCGTATGAGGGCAGGGCACGAGGGCGGTGTGACGCGTAGTTGCGCGATGCGGCAGGTGCCGGCGGCGGCGCTGGGGCGGGGGCGGCGCAGCCGGGGCCTGGGGCGGGGCGTGCTGCGCAAGGACACCGAGGACGATGATCCGCCCCCACACGCCTCAGGCACGCGGCCCGGGCCTCTTGCGGCGTGCTCGTTTCAAGTTGGTGGGCGCAGCTCGCAAGGCGGAGTAGGGCGCTGCGGCGGCCGACAAAGCCGCGGCGGCGGCGCGGCAGCGGGACGATCGCGCGCGAGCAGGCCGGTCGCGAGGCGGCCGAGCAGCCGGCCGACAAGGCGGAGGGCGGCGCGGCGGCCGACATAACAGCGGCGGCGGCGCGGCCGCGGGCTGACCGCGAGCAAGCAGGCCGTTTGCGAGGCGGCCGAGCAGTTGGCCGACAAGGCGGAGGATGGCGCCGCGGTGGCCGACAAGGCCGCGTAGGCGGCGCAGCAGCCGGCTGACCGCGAGCAGGTCGGTTGCGAGGCGGCCGAGCAGCCGGCCGATAAGCCGCCATGCGACCGGCCTGCTCGCGATCGGCTTGCTGCCGCGCCGCCACCGCGGCTCTGTTGGACCCCGCGGCGCCGTCCTCCGCCTTGCCGGCCCGCTGTTCGGCCGCCTTGCCACCGGCCTCCTCGCGATCGGCGCGCTACCGCGCCGCTGCCGCGGCTTTGTCGGCCGCCGCGGGCGCCGTCCTCCGCTTACTCCGCCTGCTGTTTGGCTGCCTCGCGACCGGTCGGGGACGTGTTGTGATGGACCAGTGGGAGTTATAAGAAGCTACCTGGTCGCGACAATTTGGGGGGAGGATCACATAAGCCTGTATCCTGTGCAGTGCCTGAACGCGTCTTGAGAGGCTGAGCATGCAGGCATGGCGCGCAGACGCGGCGCAACAGACCGCGGATTTTGCGCCGTCCCGCCTCGCTGCAGCGAGCGGCTCCGGCAGGGGCGGCAGCGCCGCGGCGGAGACAGGCGCCTCGCAGGGCGCGGGGCCCGGCGGGGCGGGCACCTCGTTCGCGGCTGGGCAGGGTGGGGTGGGCGCACAGGGCCTGGGCGGCGCGCGAGCGAGCGCCGCTGCGGGGACGCCTGCAAGGGGGCCTGGCGGGGGTTCAGAACCCTCGGCAGCGGTGCCCGCGCTGGCGCTGCCGCCGCCGCCGCAGCTTCCGCAGCGCCTGCCGGGCGCGCCGCCGTCGCTGCTCGGGGAGCCAGCTCTGGGCGGCGCTGTACAAGCGCGCGTGCCGAGCGGCACGTCAGGCTCATCTGCCTGGGATGATGTGAAACTCTAGCCGGGAAGCGCGGGGGGCCAGGGTTGCTCTTGCGGGGTGTGCGCCGTCGCGGCGCTGGCTCGGGTCATGTAAAGAGAGCAGAAAGCAGCGCGGTGCTTGGCGCTGTACAGGGCCAGCAAGACGCGCTGCGGTCACGCGGCCATTCGGCTCCGTTCCGGCTTGACATGCATAGTTTGATAGTGCGCAGTGTCTCGGGTAGTCACCTGAGCCCTGGCATGCGATGTCGAGCGGCCGCAAGAGCGCGTTCCTGGCTGTGGCTTAACTTTGAGGGTCTGCACCTGGTTCCCTGAGGGTGTGCTGCTGCATTCCAGGGCAGCAAGGCCTGTCAGCTCCGCCAGTCATGTTGTCAGAGGCGCACTGTACACGAAGGCCTGTCCCGGGTCAGCATCCAACGGCGCCAGAGCATGTGCATGCCCCTCTGGCGGACACCATGGCGGTACAGGAAATAACCCGGTTGAGCCATGGCCATTGCCTGCCCTGCGTCTTATGCAAACTTGCGTTGACCCAAAAGTCCCTCAAGATTTGAAGTTTACAGGACTACCGCAGAGGCTCTTTTATGCCTTTCCACGCACACACGCTCTCTGTGAACCAGCTCTAGGACTTGTTCTCCAGGTCACGCAGGGCGGGGTAGTTGACGCGCACGCCGGGGCCCATGGTGGTCGCCAGCGTCAGGCTCTTCCAGAACACGCCCTTGGCGCCCGAGGGCCGGTTGGTGTCGATGGACTCCTGCGCGCAGTGCACGCAATAAATCAATATCCTGCACGATTCCCAATATGGCCACGTCATTACGCAGGAGCTTGTGAATACCACGCAGGCCGCCGGCTCTATTCCGCACAAGCATGCCTTGCCTCTGCCTTTGCCGCCGTTATATGTTTCTGAGCTTTTTTACGTCGTGTCACATATGCAGTGGCGGACGCAGCACGGCAGGACACACCCTGGCGCGCGCGAATCCACAAGCAGACAAATCCCTCGCACGGCAGGCTTGCCAGGACACAGGGCCTGCAAGGTTAAGTGGCCTGCAAGCGACGTGCGTGTGCCACAGCATCCCACTGCATTTCGGCATGGGGCCATGTCTCTGCAGCAAGCAACCGCGCCCTGCAGGGCGCCTAGCACGCTGCCTGTGCAAGGACCAGCCCCTGCGCGGCGGCGCGCCGCGCGCCGCACCTGCACGGCCTTCAGGTTCTCCAGCAGGTTCTCCGGCGCGAAGCTGGCCTTGCCCATGCCGATGTGCACGTTGCCGGCCTTGTCCGCGCGGTACTCTACCTTGCCGCCCTTGAACTCACGCACCGCCTGCGCGGCGCCGGGAGGGCCTCCCGTGAGGTCTTTGCTGGCGTTGTGCGCACTGTAAATGCCCACAGCGCCTGCCACTGCTGTCCAGCCTCCTCTGAACACTATGAAACCCTTAAGTAAGTGCAGCCTAGCATTGATGGGAAACCACCCCCCTGCCCTCCGGGCCTCCCACCTCAAAGCTGTCCACATGGCCTTGCTGGCACTTCTGATCCCCATTCGCCAGTCCCCTGGCGGCAGATCACCGCCCGGGCTTCCAGTGTGCCAGACCTCAGGCACAATGAGAATGAACACACAGGCGGCACAGGGCCACCTTCGTACAATGTAGATAAGTTTGAGCATCACGGGTCTTGGCGTTTGGAACCCCACAACCCGCCTCCCTGACCGCTCCTGAGCAATCTAAGCGCCTGGACGCGTGGTTGAGCGCAGCATGCTCCTGACCACTGGATTGCCCTCTGCCAGCCCCTGCTGCGCGCCTGGTACACGCCCTACAGACCTGTTGCCACGCACTACCGCCGAGCTCCCCGCACCATCGCCCCGTGATCCCTGCTCCAAGCAGAAGCTCGACAGGCAGGAGCACCCTTCGCAGGTCCGTTGCAGCGCGCAAGCACTGAGACACACGCGAGCTGCCAAGACCCAGGCCATGCCCGCCCTGGGCGCACGCCAGCCACCCAAGGGCGAGCGCCGCTGCTCCACCCGCATGCATCAGCGCCTTCGGGACAGCAAGAGGGGTGGCGGGCGGCCCGGCCGCGCCTCGGCCACGTTGACAGTGACGGTGCCGGCCTTGGGGTTGGGCATCAGCCCGCGCGGCCCGAGCAGCCGGCCCAGCTTGGCGGCCTTGGGCATCATGTCGGGCGTGGCGACCAGCTTGTCAAAGTCGAGCATGCCGCCCGCGA
>JAABUY010001546.1_pt1 | contig 30513 bp, 37 predicted proteins | sample 5560271 | NCBI WGS metagenome assembly JAABUY01 (sample SAMN10711886, study PRJNA513374) | rock metagenome | isolation source: Antarctica rocks | place: Antarctica: Victoria Land, University Valley | reverse complement strand
TCGTTGAGCTGCAGGACGCAAGGTGAGGGTTTAACCCAAAAGTCTGGAGGCTGCTGGCGAAAACTAGTGTAGGGGTCGTGCCTTACATAATGTTTTGTGTAAACAAGATAATAATCTATCTCTGCCCAGGCTTCGATACACCGCGATGCAGCTGCGGAGAAGGAGACCAGAGCGTACATCATGTGCCACTGGCGTGCAGCAGGTGGACGCAGGAAAGATGGGAGGCCTTTGGACGCACCAGGCACCGGGATCTGGCCAAACTACTAGGAGAACCGGATACCCTGAGGGCCGCTATCAACATGATACTGGAAACCGGACTCCTAGGACAGTTTAGTAGGGTGAGGGAAGCGCTGAGGTCAGTGGTATGAGCCACGTTTTAAGGGTAGTTCGTAGACGAGCCAGCATAGGAGTATGCTCTGCATAACCTGCATAACCCGTACATAAATGCGCATAACGCATGATTAGTCACACCCGCATGGCCTAACTGGCTGGAACGGAGTAAGAATCAATCAATCAATCAATCTAGGTCCCTTCTCACATGCCATCCAGTTTGAAACAGTAGATGATACGTACGTATAAACAAGCAGAGGGTCCTGGTTTATGCTCGCAAAGCTTTGCGCTGCTCATATCTATGACCGCTATATATCATGAACTAGCTTATCGCTCCGCTCCACTATACTACAATATGTTCCGAAAACGTGCCTTGGTCTTCCCGCCACTTCCATCCACCAGTCCCTCTTCCTCCTGCTTTCCAAGTGCTTCCCCCTTGTCAAGCCCCCCATTCTCATTCTCCTTGGCCAAAATTCGTCGCAGGATCAACGCCAATACTCCGACCAGAAACATGAACCCGCTACATACGGCCATTCCTTTGACGTAGTAGGGCTTGTCGCTGTCGGGATAGAGCCTCGTGCCCACCAAGGGTCCGAATTGCCCGAAAAGATTGAGCATCGCCACCCCCGTCCCTCGCTTCGAGTCGGAGTTCTGATTGTTGATCGTCCAGGTCAGGATGAGGGTGATGGCGGAGAAGAAGCCTGCCGCGGCGGGATATACGCCTGCATATCTCCAGGCCGAGCTCGCTCTGAGCCAGCCTGCAACGGCGATGAACAGGTATCCGGAACCGCCAAGGATGGCGTGGAAGACAATGTAGTTGCTTCGGTTTTTGGAGCGATCTGACAAGAAAGCGGTGAGTAAGACCGTCACAGTTGCGAGAAGGTATGGCGGTGCTGAAAGAGCTTGAGACGTGAGTGCAGAGTATTTCATTCTGGCTTGGTGTCAGAGTATAGGTTTATAGGGTGTGCTTCTTAGGATGTTCATACTCGTGGATGATGGTCGGCAGAAACGGAGGCAGACTAGAGAAGGCGACGTTGCAGCTGAAGAACATCAACTATTCTCTCAAATCAACCCTGCCCTGTATCATATTACCTAAGGGACCGCCTCACCGCAGTTATGTAGCACTTCGAGTCTGTCAAAGCCTGACATATCTCGTGCCAGTCCAGCTTGCTCTTCCCCATGACTGGTGTTTTCTCTGCATCTTTCTCTTCTCTGAGTCTCAATCGTGCAACCCTTTTCTCTCGTCGGGAAAGAAACCTGGCTGTGTCAGGACTGTCGGGGATCTGATACCAGGCGATTACTGCAACGATGAGACTGGGGAAGCCCTCCACTAAGAACAGCAGCCTCCACGCTGCGATTGGAACCCCCTCTCCGGCTTTCATGATCAGCCAAGCAAGACTACCTGCAAAGGACGTCGCAAGAGGGGCAGCAGAGATCAAGAGGCCCGTTCGCAGGGCGAGTTCTTCCCTCTTGAAGAAGAATGAGAACAAGAAAGGGACTCCGGGAGAGAACGCAGCTTCGCCGACACCAAGGAGAGCACGCAGAATGAGCATCGTGAGGAATGATCCAGCGATGGACTGCAGAGACGCGATGAGGCTCCATGATGCCACGCATAGAGATATGTATATATGGGCTGGTAAAACGCGGTAGAGAAGTGTCATCCACTGAAATAGAATATATGTGCAGTAGAAGCTCGTCAACAGCCAATCATATTGCGACGAGCTCAGGTTGAGATCTTCCGTCAGACCGGCAATCCGCGCATTACCGATATCTGGAACACTTAGCATCAACCTTCAACCCCAAGTGCAAAAGTGCCCGCTGGTGGCGTACTTGACCTGTCCAGAAATGAAAGCATATATAGAAATGCGACGAACAGCACGAGCCTTCGGTCGAGCTTCTTGATCACAGCTTGCTCTTCTTCCGGCGTGTAGGGTATAAAGCCCTCCTTTCTGATCTGCTCTATCGGGTCATCATGGCCGTCACCTAGGGTACTGCTCGAGTTCCGTACGTCGCCATGGTCGGAAGGGAATGGACGGTTCGAATCATCGTGCGGTCTTGAGATGTTCGAAAGCTCGAACACCTCACCGCTAGCATCCGTGGCCACGTCCATCACCTTGCTCATCCGACTTGTAGATTGAGTTGCTAAGCGCGTCGGAAGTCTAGTAAGCAGCCCCGCATCCCGCAGGGACACGCGCGGGTCCTGTATCAATGACTTGAACGCGATAGACCAAAAAGACAGGGTCGAAGATGGTCAGAAATGTCGTATGCAACGGGTGTATAGTATATCATCAATGGTTGAAGTGTGCTTCTCGCCGTCTAAAAGGATAGGGCTGACAAGGCTGACGGGACGTATCAAAAGGTCATCAAACGAATTGCTGACCAAGCTAACTCATCTTTGAGGTTTCTCTCGAATAGATCGGCCCCATTGAGCTAACTCAAGTGGTAATCGCGAGGTTGGGGTCGAGAAGATCTAAATGTTACATACCTTAGTACACCACTACATTCGTGACGGTCCGTCGCTGCGGAGGAAGGGAAGCATAAACTTCAGAAGACTATCATCAACATCACCACTACCACCACCGCGGCGCCTCAATCAAAAGTATGATTTGTATGATTTGTTCCAACTCGAAGGTATTATTACCCTAAGGTACATGTAATGTATCAAGAAAGGAGGAAATTATTTCATCGCTAGACCATCGACTCACTAACTATCTAAGGCAGTCATGGACCACGCCTAATTGATTAGAGGTTCTAGGCTACAGACCATAGACCTAGGCCTAAACTCACGCCTAATTCGACGCCTTGACTCACCTCCTTGGGAGCGATATAGTACTTCGACATGAGCTCTTGAGGTCGGCTTTGATCTCTTTGGAGTCGCTGTCTTCGCTGTCTTCGCTGTCTTCGCTGTCTTCGCTGTCTTCGCTGTCTTCACTGTCCTCGCCGTCCATTCTATACTGATGATAAGGTTGAGAAGGTGAGGAGTCTCGTAGAGTCAAACTCTCGGGTTGAATCTGTCGGTGAGTTCAGGCATGAAAGCCTGGAGGCTCTAGCTACCCAATCAGTGATGGTCTGTTCGTACAGTAAGTCAGTGGTCTATGGATATCATAAAATTAATATTGAAGACCTTTATAGAGCTTACTTTGAAAGGTCGTTTGATTCAGTCGCTTATATCACGTTAGGGTAATACGCCATTCCATCGCATACCAGCAAAACCTACCGGGCTACCGCAAGACACTAATGCAGCCTTCTGGATCCTAACCATGTCTCCGTCCTGTCATGGCCACACCTCACTTGTGCGCATCTCACCAAGGCCGCTAGAGGTGGTGTTTGGCGATGGAAGTACATAAGGTAGTGTACAGTACCGTACATATGTACAGTTGAGGCAGAGTGGGCTGCGTGGCACATCCGTCCCGCCCCTGGACGTCTGTCTCTTCCATAGAATTCTGACCTCTGACCATGGACACTGCTGCTGCTCTTACAGTACATCTTCCCCCGCGTGGAGTTATACTTCCCTCTCCAAGGCCTATAAGTACCTACATGGCCACCTTCGCGACGGTGGTACAGTCTGGGTGGTTGATGACAACGATGCGATACTATTTCTCCTTCTCTGTCGTTTGCAATTAGCTACCTATCCACCGATTCTTCCTCAAGGTGTACGACAAAATACAATTGTTCTCCTCGTTCGGAAGACCTTTCGTGTGCAATGGGTTACGAAGTATGCTTTTCTACCTACCCTCATATACTTTTCTTGCTCGATCGCAGCCTCGCGTCGGGTGGTACAGCCAGCTAATATGATCAAAGGGGGTGAACTGGGCCCTTACAGGCATCGCCGGTGTCCTGACAATCGGCCGGTTCGTCATTCGAGGCTACAATTCACGACGATTATTCTGGGATGACCTCGTTCATCTGCTTGCCTTTGTGGCCCTGGTTATACACGGTGCATTGAGCGTAGCTGACGGAAATGACCGGGTTGCAATCGATCATGCCAAGCAGGAAAAAACACCGGCATCAGTAATGCTGGGCCTGTACCAAAGGCTGGCACACGTGAGCGCTGCCAACAACTGTTTCCTGTATTCAGTGTTTTGGCTTGTCAAGATTGGGTTCTTGCTGTTCTACTATCGTTTATTTAACATATCGAGAAACTTCCGAAAGGCGTGGTGGGCAGTACTAGCTTTCACATTCTTGACCTACTGGGTACCAATAGGCGGCGTCATCTCCATCTGTGGTCAATCACACACCCTGGCTGATTACGGTGAGTCTCCGAGGCAGTGTCATGGTCTTCGTCATGTTGATATGCATCACAGAGGCTTGCAGTGGTGGAAGGGGCAACGTGCGACGGACCCGATTGTTGTACAGTTTCGCGGTGAATGTGGCGACTGACCTAGCCAGTATGTGCCTTTCACCCTGTAGTTCACTTGGCCCTTACTAACGGTAGATACTGTAGTCATGGCACTCCCGCTTTGGATGGTCAAAAAACTGAAGATAACGACGTCCCAAAAGCTTGGATTGGTGCTCATATTTTCTCTGGCAATCTTCTGTATTGCCTTGGAGATCCTTCGCATTATTGAGGCACTAGTCCATCAGCAAGCCCTCTTCACCATCCTGGAAGTCAACTTCTTTGTTATCATATCTTGTCTACCAACATACCGGGCTCTACTCAACATCGATCGACAGCGACTCCTGTATCGGCCCTCGAAACTGTCTACGTGGGAACCCATTGAGAAAGGGTCTTCCCCGGGATCCAAGAAAAACGGAATCGAACTGACTACAAACGCTATCCATGTCACCAACGGCTACCACGTCTCGAATGAGGAACGGGGCCCGTATTCAGTCGAGCCACCAGGCACCATAAGCCGAGATCTCATCCTGCCAGAACCTGCGCACACCACCACAACGACGGTCTCACCGCCGTACCGGAGCCCTGTTTGACTGCGAATTTGATCGATTCAGCCACGGCCAATCCTCGTTGCTTCCTCGACGTCCAGGGAGGTACATCCTCCCAGGAAGACGGTGTCGCCCGGGATAGAGATACAGCAGCATGTCAGTTTCCATTCCAGCCATATTATCATGGGTGGATGGGCGAATATAGAGCGGGGATTGGGGGAGGGAAAAAGGCGAACTGTCCGAACTCACCCAGAATAACAATTATCCAAGGGGAGTAATAGATTCTCCATATCAATATCAAGTTATCAAGATTGTGATTGTGATCATGGTTCTAACTAGTGTGAGGATCGAGATTGAGATCGAGATGGAGCCGCACCAATAGCGTATATACCTTTGCTGTGTAGGACTGGAAGAAGGTTGGGAACGGCGTCGACTATGATTCTTGGGTATTGGTCTAAGTGGAATTGAGATCTGATGGTGCAAATGAGATGTGGGGAACGCGGTAAATGCGGTACGCTAAGGTACTTTAGCTTCCAGGTAAGTCACCAAATAAGGCTAGGTAGCTGACAGAAGAGACTACCTTAGGTACCTTAAGTAAGGTACGTACCGTGCATTTCAAGCACGCGACAGACGGCGCGAAGAAGGTTTCACAGTACCATGAAATATACCTTATCACATATCACATGCGCTGCCTTGTCAAACAGGCAATAACGTTCGTCTGGCGGGGTGTTTTGGCTGACGTTTCGGCTTGAAAGCAGCCGCACCAATGCTCTAAAGACGGAGACTTCCAGGCCTGACATGCAGGATTCATCAGAAAAGAGAATACGAACTAGAACCTGGAAGCTTACTAGTACCTTACCTAAGCCAGGAAGCCAGGAAGCCAATGTTACCTAGTGCAGGACTCGGCCCAGAATAGGTCTTATTAATGGCGCCGTCAGAAAGTAGCCTCCTTTCTCTAGGTACTACCAACTATCGTGCTTTGCTTCGTTGTTCTCCTCTTCAATCTTTCATCTCTCGTCTCTCATCTTTCCTTCTCCCTCCTTCTCTTTCCATTTTCCTCTTTTGCCATGTTGAGCATGTAGTGGCGTTGTCTCAATATTGATGACGGAATTCAGTCATTCTGGCCAACGACAAAATGGCCGAGCCCTTTCTCTCTTCGTCGTCCAGAGATTCGGTGGAGGATACTGTTGATGATGACCGTCTTGATGACGTGACGACCGGGCAGGCGTACTGCCTGTATCTGTCCCATTTTCTGTCCATGTGGAATTCTAGAATGTATGAATTCGGCGCAGTGAGCGTTCCCTGCAACCGGGTGTTCCTTCGTGATCAAAATTGACCATTAAATATAGATTTTGTTTATTCAGGCCGCATTCCCCGGCAATCTCGCAGCGACCTCGATCAAGTAGTCATCCCTTCCGCTGGGACCATCAAACCGACCAGTCTCACGCTAAGCTATAATTACAGTGGCATCGCCGAAACCGTCTGCGTCCTGGTCTTCTCGTCCGCCCTAGGCCGCTGGGTGGACCGCTCATCTTCCCGCCTTCGCTCGCTTCAGCTCACCATCTTCACGAACCGCAGCACCGTTGTCGTCTGCTGTCTAATCTGGTTCTTCATACTGTCATCCCGGGTCCCAACCCGCAAGCAAGTCCTCTTCGCTCTCGCCCTCATGCTAGGTATGGTCGAGAAACTCTCTCGAATGACCAACGTTCTCTGCATGGAGCGAGACTGGATTCCAACACTCGCACCGCCCTCCTTCAAGGCGACACAATCCGCACCGTACGATCTGACACACCTGAACACGGTCATGAGGCGGATAGACATGCTATGCAAGCTTGCAGCGCCTTTGGCGATTTCGGCCTTTATCTCCGCTTTTTCGCCTATGAAGGCAGTTCCCGGGGTGGCAGTCCTCAGTATAATGAGTTGGGGGTTAGAGTACTGGAGTGTGCGGAAAGTGTGGACTCAAAACGGCCGGTTGAGAGCACCAAAGAAGTCTGTCGTCGGTGATCTGGACCTTATCGACGACCATACCCGGGTAGGGTCAAGACTGCCAAAATACACAAATGGGCGGTCACTACAACCTCCACTACGCGCATCAGTTCTGGTTCTCAAGGCGATCTCGGAAGTCAATGCCTCAATCCGATTGCACATGGATGGCCTCCAGTACTATTTCAGTACCACAGTCTGGATCCCCTCCGTCTGTGTGGCCATTCTCCACTCGTCTGTTCTCAGTTACACCGCAACACTGATCACCTATCTTCTCAACGCCGGCCTCTCTTTGAGTCTGATAACCGTCGCGAGAACTTTTGGCGCATGTTTCGAAATTGGAAGCACTTTTGTCTTTCCCTGGGCTGTGAGGGTGCTCTCTAACAATCTGAAGGCTGGTCCGGATGACGAGAGGGAGTCTCATAGGACAGAGGCCCATAATGAACTGCTAGAAGACAATGACCACGACGAAAACGAATGCGAGGAACAAAAAACGGCGATCCAAAACCTCGAAACAGGCGTCGCGAGAGTAGGAATGTGGGGTATTTGCAGTCACTCCTTGACTCTGGTAAACGCACCCATCCCGTCCCATCCTCAAACCATCTAAACCGACGCACGCGCTAACGGGCCCCAACCCCACAGACCCCCGTCCTCGCCTCCCTCTTCTTCCTGCCCTCCACCCCCACTCCGCCATCACCCCCCAGCACCACCAGCACCACCAGCACCACCAGCACCACCAGCACCACCAGCACCACCAGCACCACCTCCCCACTACTCCCACCTCACCCCCTCCCAACCCTCTTCCTTTTCACCTTTCTCTCCCTCTCCCTCCTCTCCCGCTGGACCTGCGACCTGTCCACCACCCAACTCACCCAGACCCTCATCCCCGCATCGCACCGCTCCAGCTTCGCCGGCACCGAAATGGCCATCGTCAGCTGCGTCAGTCTGGTGCGTTGGGTTGCGGCCGCGGTGTGGCATCAGCAGTCGGATTTCAAATGGTTGGCGTTGGGGAGCTTCGTCGCCGTGGGTGGAGCGGCCGGGGCGTATGCGGGTTGGTGGTGGTGGGAAGAAGGGAGAGCGAGAGGGAGGGGGCGAGTGAAAGGGAGGAGGTGATGGGGGATATAAAGCGTAGAAGAGACTGAGGTTGCGGTAGCAAGGTTCCTTGACACGGTTGGAAAATGAAGTCTGTGCGCCGTGCATGATGCGCTTGACTACGTCACCATGTCTCTTCGTAGATACGAAGGAACCGACCGGCTTTATTTCCTACTCTTTGAAGATTCCTGTGTCGCCTATAGTCTCGCCTAAATTCGTGGGGTGCCCGACAATTTTGCTTTCCGCCTTCGTCCAATTGTGTACGAACATAATTCGTACATCCTTCCACATGCCGAAATGCCTTACAGAGTCCTCACCTACCCCAAGCGCCAGCCAGTCCGTCACCTCACCAAACCACCCAACGCGACCGACCAGGCAGCACAGGACAGCAATGTCATCCGCCTCCTCACCCCAACGGCGCAATTCACTGGTAGGAATGGGCTCATCAACAAGAGCTGCATGTTCATGACTCGTTACACCACTCAAGCTTGACCGGGCTGCGGCACAGCCATGACTAGGCATTGGGACATTACAGCGAACCACTGTGTTCGTCATCAGGCCGAAAATTCATCCGAGACCAACAGTCCTGCGCCACGCCCCTTGAAGCGGCAAAGAGGGGATCAATAACCCTCCGGCGCCCGTCACTGACAGTTGTGACGAGACTGCCGGACTGCTCGCCCAGAACCTCCTTCAGCACATCGTGTAGCCGTCGGTCACCTGCCGATTCACCCAGCAAGACCAACTCGCCGACCCGCTTCACCTCGGCGCCATTGCCGTCTTCAAGCGGCAGCCTGGTGATGTCACGGAGTGCGGATGCAAGATCGCTGCGACTGCTGATGGATCCGGGAGCGTCGGATCCTCTGGAAAGAGCGTCGGCGCCGAGTCGTGTGTCGTGCAATACGCGCCTGTCCTCAAAGATGCCGCATTCCTCGGCAACCAAGAGGGCCGTCAGCGCCGCCCGGCTGTAGTCGACGGTGAGGATGAGTTGCGCCGGGTCGTCGTCCTCGGTGTCGCAATTTCCGCCGACGCCGTGGGCTCTTGCTGCCAGAATCCCCGCCGGCGGCTGTGCAGACAAGGGCATCCGTAACGAGAGGGAGGAGCAGGCGGCCCGGAGGGCGTCGAGAGAAGACTCGGCGACGGGAAACGGGACGACCACTTCCGCCGTCGAGAGCGACGCTTGTAGATAGGACTCGGTCGCCGTCTTCAACGCCTTCAACATCCAGGACAAGGATTGCGTACCGGGGTCATTGCCGCCTAACCAAGGCGGTAGATAGTCACGAAGTGACTGCAGACCTAAGGCTGCCTGAGCTGCTCCAGTGCCGCCGGGCTTCCAGGCATCATTGTTGAGCGATGTGCAGTGAGCTGTTGCACGCTCTATATCCAAGACACCCGTAGCACGCATCATTTGCTTGTAGGCCGGACCCCCTTCGATCTTAGCAACGTCGACGGCGGAACCGTTGGCGAAATGGATGCTGGCGATGCTTTGTTTTCCATAGATTTAGTTCTCATCAACACGCAGCTGGAATCAGTGTCACTCTTCGTACCCATAGTCCAGTGAAAGGCCAAAGCCAACACCGTAATCCGCCGAGTGTGCCGCGTGTATCAGTTGAGCGGGAGTGAGGCAGGCTGCAAACAGGCTGCACCAGATAGCCTTGACCATGATCAAGGTCCAGTATGTTTTATGATTTTCCAATGTGAGAAACAAAAGACTGCTGATTCCGTGTGCCGGCAGAACGGGACAGTAAGGTAGGAAGAGGAAGATGTTAGTTGATGAGTGAAGAAGTCTGTATTAATATTCTACACTACGTGAGGCGGCGGGCCAAGGTGTCGTACCTGAGGTACCTTGAGTTAATAATATCTTAAGGCTTAGGTAAGATTACCTTAGATCCTACCTAAGGTAACTTACCTACCTTAGTTGACACCGTTTCACGCTAGCGCCTAAGGTACCTGGTACTTCGAATATCAAAATAGGTACAAACTACCTTTAGTGCTTACCTAAGGTACACAACTTCATGGGGTTAACTTACAAACAAAGAAGAGTAAAAGACTTCACTGGTCCATGTGACTGCATAAAAGACTCAGATGATAGTCAGCCTGTAAAAAAGACTCAAATAGACTTTACTTTGACACTAATTCTTTGTCTATAGTAAACATGTTGCTGTCATTAAGCATTTAATGTTTACATTCATCATTTAATGCATTTTGACCTCATCATCATTCACACACTTGTGTGCCTCACAGAAGATCTATGTTATGATGCTGGTGTCTTTCTTTCTCTCACTACACTAATTTGCTGTTATAACCTTTTCTCATTTCACTATTTCTTTCCATTTAGGTGTTTGTTCTTGCTTTATTCACCATTATGAGAAATTGCTCCTGTCTGCCTGCCCTTATGATGTAATAGTCAGATGACTATATAGCTGAGACTTCTTGCCTACTTAGCAAGACAGCTTTTTACCTCTTGACATTACCTGACAGTAACAATCTAAGAAGAAGCAGATTTAAATGAAGAATATGTATGTTCTGCATAAGCTGCATCAAAATGATTTAAGAAACATTAATAAGAATTTAAAACTGAAAAATGCAGTTCATTACTGCAGTACATGTCATTAGATAAAGCATAATGTCTTTATATGCTGTAGATTACATAATTAGTAAATAGAAGCAATTTAAATATATGAACATTTATTGTTTATTTGTTTATTTATTTACTATTCTAATGTTTATTTACATTTTGATGCATCAACACATTTTAAGACACAAAGACTATTCAGATTAGCACTTAACATTGAGTTTATTTAAGTCTTTTTTACAGATTAACTATCATTTAAGTCTTTTATGCAGTCACATAAATCAGTGAAGTCTTTTACTTAACAAAGAAAGAAAGCTGATGACTATACATGTTAAATGATCTCACTAAAATGTCAAATAATCTTAATAAAGTTTATTAAAAGATCATCTGATCTTTTAAAACATCTTAAAATCAATTAAGATTTAATTTCTTTGAATATATTATTAATTAATTCACAATATATTAGCTTTAACTTAATCTTTAATACATAAACACATTAATGTATCTGAAATACATTCTCAATATATTTCATATTGCTAATTCTAACTTTCTAATTCTAATCACCTAACTCCCTAACACTAATTTCTAATCACTAATTAGTTATGAATAGATTCTTCATGAATTTGTAATGAATTATTAATGAATTACACAGTCACAATTTCAATTTCTTGCTTGTTAGCTTCACAAAAAACTTTAATTTATTGAATTAGTGTAAGATCATCTGAGGTTTTAGTGAGACCATCCAACCTGTGTCCTGAAAGCTGACTGCCCCAACCTGCCTGACCGAAATAGATCCGCTGTACTAGTAGTGTACGAACTACACTTTCATCTTTCTAGTCTTACCTCCCGAAGCCAACCAGACTCAGGTACCTTCTTGCTGACCCCCAATCCTTCAAACTATCACACAAGCGGCACAGACAACATTCTCAGCCTTCTCTTCCATTAATATCTTTCTCCTCTAGTCTCTGCTCATCCTTATACTATGCATCTGTAGAAGGAACAAGGCTGCGACCAAGTGGCTTGAACTAGCCCTAACTCTCCTCTCTAGCCTTTGCTGGCCCTTGTACGATGGATCTGTCAGATGAACAAAGCCCCTTTTCGGCATCCTTCGACATTTACCAACTCTCTCCTCAGCCTCTGTTTTCGTATATATAATACACCAACTTGTTCCCCTTCTTCATGTCGCTTCTCAGTACACCATTTCTCTTTCACCATTCAGTTCACTTCTCTCACTCTTCTTCCTCCACTATAAAAAGCACTAGACATGCCGACCATTGCTTTTGCCCTTCTTTCTCTATGCGCACTGGTCGCTGCCGTCCCCAACCCCATTGTTGCAGCGCCGTCCGGCTTGGACGTCAATAACCCTTCTGGTTCGGACCCGACATCACCACCCAAGTCCATTTCTTTCCCTAATGGACGGCCCCCCAACCCCTACCCATGCGGCATACCCACCCAGCCCGGCCATTGCAACGGACAGAACCCGTCGAATCACTGTTTCAATACCATGGATCAATCAGGCGGCTACCTGTGGTTTGACAAGGACTCGGAATGCAGCAACTCTCAGAAGTCTACACTGGAGACTGCCGTGTGGGATGCGACGACGCTCGCCAGCTATTCGTCCGACTTCCCACACGGCAGTCAGGGCACCCACGGCCAAGCCGCGGGCATCTTCTACATGGGCCCCGACTTTGCCAGTCAGCAGACCCGATTGCCGGCAACTTGAAGCGTGTCTGGCAGTTCAAGACGAGTAAGACCTCGAAGAAGGCGTACATCACGGTCAGCTGCAAGGATACCAAAGGCTATTGCGGCCGAACGGTCGAGGGCAAAGGCGTCGGAGGCTATGCTTGGACGTACAGCGGCTACACCGGTTATTACCAGTACATCACCCTCTGCCCGGTGTTCTTCGGCCTGGACACTCTCGACACTAAGATCAACGAGGTGGAGCAGGAACTCGCCAAGGTTAGCACGACAATGGCCAAGGACATGACTTGGCTCAGAAGTACCGGTCAATACTTCCTTCACGAGATGATGCACACACGCATTGCGGACGGCGGCGTCGAGCCGCATATTACCGATGAATACGTCGTCCCGATTCCGAAAGGAGAAGAGCCCGGTACCAACGATGTCAGGGCGTATGGGCCAAGACTTGTTCATAACCTGGCTATACGGTCTCTCACTGCTGGTGGTGGCGTGACTCGAGCATCGACAAACGCTGACAGTTACGCGATGCTGGCTAATGCTGCCTGGTGAGTTTGATCAACAGTATGAAAAATCATGCAGTACAAGCTAACCCTTCTTTGTGGAGGTGGTGGGACACGACGGGATACTTCCCCGGCGTACCTGGAAAGAAAAACCCACGCACGGCCCAAGACGACTTTGACGACGCCAACTTCCCGGTCTCCCTCCACATCGATCTCGACAACACCATGCATCCGAGTACTGCAGACTTCACCAGCCTATTCAACGCTGATCTACAGACTTTTGGCAACGGCCCTCCCGACCCGGAGACCGCGACTTCGACCCCTCCACCGCCGCCTCCACCGCCGCCTCCACCGCCGCCTCCCCCTGCGGCTGACATCTGCGGTGACTGGTACAAGATCTTCTACGACCATTTCGAGATCTACGGCAAGTACTTTGACGCTACTAAGTTCGGCCTCGATGGTGCTGGGCTCAAGAAACAGATTTCAGGTAAGTGAAAAGGGAGACTCGTCCCCCCCTCCCCCTCGGGGCATACCAATTTACTCGGCAAACTCGGCTTTGCAGAGGCTAACGCTACGTACGTTTGAACCCAGGCTGTGGCCCCTTGACTCTATGGAGCTTCGAAGAGCGAAAGCACGATCCTCAAGGATACCAGTGGTTTGCCAAGGGAAACATGCCCGTCGGAACGAAGGCGTGTATAGGTCGTGCTGTCGTAGCCGCAGGCGGAGCTTCCCCTGATGGCTGCACCGGCCCCGGATAAACGATCGTGGTGGTAGCGCGCTGCTCTCGTCGTTCGATCGTCGGCTTCGAGGATTCTTGGACCTCCACTAGCCTACTGTATACTACACTGTCAAGCAGGGCCAAGTCTGGTCCTCTCGACGTCACGTAGAGTAGAGCGTCCTTTGTTTTGGGCGCGTCGGATGAGGGGGATGGAGGGGTGATTGTGATGAGAAGTAGCTGTATGATTATTAGGGCCCCGTCTACGGAGAAGCTGTTGAATTTATTGATTGTTGTTGTAGAATCCATTCGTATCGCTAGGTTGACCGAGATACTGAGTCTCACACACAGGGGGTTCATTGAAACTCTCTCTGTTGGAACCAAAGCACTCAAGCATAACATTCAAAGAGCAGGCATACCCGGAAAGGCCCAAGTCTAGCGCCGAGAACGTCAGCTCTGGGGTCAGCCAACGTGACCCTTGATCTTGAGAAATGTACGTTTACCGTTTTGGGTCATTTATCCACCTTTGATACTTAGTTACATGGGACACCCACTACGACCCGGCCGGTACCGTCACTGGCTTCCCCTTTACGGTAGAGTTGACATACGTGCCTCGCGGCTGACATGGACTTGTCCGCTTGTCTTTTTTTAAAGAGATGAAGATGAGCTATCGGGCTGTTTGGCCGGTTTGCTTTCATCGTGCCCTGCTGGGCGAGCGAGCCTTAGCTGGCGGTAGACGACTTATGGATAAAACTAGACCAGATTGAACAACGGACCCCATCGGCTTCTTCCTTCTTATGGTAGGTGGTGGCGATACATGAGGTCCGGCATGCGGTTAAAGCTGTCGAAGGTTATTCGGTTGATTAGTGTATGGTTATGAATCTTGAGGCCCGTAAGGGTATATCAGTTTACTCTCATCTGGATTGGCCAGAATAGTATCTCCGCTTTGAGGTATACGATGCTGAATAACAAAGGGTAACCATGTACAGAACACGAACTCCTGTCAAGCCTTGGGAAGTCACTTGCAATAAGAACTCGATTTTGTCTATATGTTTTAGTACAGAGTACCGCTGACCTTGCGCCCTAGATAGCAAGACGCCCTGCGCCAGATGAAGGAAATTGCCGAAGCCGAGAGACCCGGAGCCATGAAACGCCACCATGCCATATCAGCACATCCACCACAACGTCGACAGCAAAGTGAGGAGAAGCAAAGCGGTGATGATCCCCGCACCGACCTTGTCGCTCGTCTTGATCACTCTCGTGACGTTCGGGTTGCCGGCGTCAGTAGCAGTGCCGGTACCGGCCGAAGGGTTGCCTTTACTCGTACCGCCCGTGTTGTTCGTGACGGGCGAGGTGACCTTGGAGATCAGGTTGGATTGGATGACCGACAGCGCACTCATCTGCTCCCCGACGCCATACTTTCCGTCCCATTGCGCCTGGTACCATCTCTGACCGCACGTCACTCCGTCCGTACCTCCCGAACACTGCGCCGCAGCACCTTTGGCGGAGGCTTGAAGCTTTGTCATCACGACGTCGGTGGTGAAAGGGGCAAGCTGAGTGGTCGCCGCCATCCAGCGAGATAGATAGGCTTTGAATGACGGTTGGTCGTTGTTGCAGGACTGTCTGGGCTCGCATGCGACCTCGGACATGATGTTGCCGCCAAAATCTCGTGGGAAGAATATCTCAGAGCCGTTCAGGATACCCTCCACACGAGTTCGCCACTTCGGATCACCATTGGTCTGACGTTAATCAGTTTAGACAAGCCTCCGACTGCAAGGAATGAACGGAGCCGTACATAGTTGTACATATTTGCAGCCCCCAGCAGGAACACACCGTAGTTGTAGGTCCATTGAAGATGGGAGGCATCCGTGCAGTTCTTTCCCGTTGCCGATCCGTCATTGATCTCCCAGTTACTGCTTAAGAGAGGGGTCGACGACCACCAATCCCACATCTTATCCGCCCATTCGGCGTATGTGCCATTGTTTGTGTAGCGGGCGAGGCGAGATGCCAGTTGGAAAAACCCTCCGTTCGAGATGGTGTTCTTGTAGTCGTACCCACTGTTGAGAGGGAATATCTGCCATCTTAATCCTCCACCACATGTCGACGTGTCCCAACGACTAGCTTGAAGGTTAAAGACGGCCTGCGCAAGAGCAAGCCAGGAAGGCTTCTGTGGAGGGGGATCGGGGAATTTGAGCTCGGCAGCAGACATGGCAGCAAAGGCCCAGAACACTTGGTCATCATTTCCCTATCATTTCAAGTTAGAAACTAACCACCAAGGCCAGACGTAACATCTCAACGTTGCCAAGAATATGAGCTAAGTTGGCGGAGGGTGATCTCACCTCCGATTTGGTCTGGTTTGGAGGCATATAGTCATTATTCGGTCCGACTTGCGCCTGAAGTCCGTCCATCACCAGTGCATTGTATTGCGAGTCGCCTGTGTAGAACCAGTACTCGATCAACTGGCCAAACATCGCTCCCGCTTCCCACCAGTAGTATGGTTGCACCAGCAGTCCCGGGGTTTGACCGGGCACGTTCCCGGGATAGTACTTTAGCATGCCAGCCGCGACGGTACCCGCAGCGGTCTTGATCGAATCTATGCAGAACAGTACATCGATAGTCAGAAGTCATCCCATAATCGGATTCAGCCCGCGCCAGGAAATCAAGCGTTCCAAGGTAGTAGCGTACCGGTACTGCTAAGGTCCAGCTGAATTGCCTGCGCCAAATGGCCGCCAAGCAACATGATGTTCAAAGTTTCGAACAGCCGCGAAGGTCCATAGTAACACCTCATCGTGACTGTTGGAATAGAATCGGAGACGGATGTAGAAGGGACTCGTGATTGGAGCCGAGTGAAGATGAATCCAGAATACGGCACAGGTTGCTGACCATCAGCACATAACAAATATCAAAGCAGAACCGTCAGTTGCAAATGAGAGACTATCTTCCGTTCGCAGCGGTCAGGTAGTTAGAACTGTTAGCAAGGTATAGGTCTGATTGAGGCTGAAAGGGAGAGTAAGCCGACGCAGAGGTCGCGCGCTGTAACGTTACACAAGTCGGTGCAACGAAGGGATGAAGTTCAAAGGCGCACTTGAGTCAGAAGGTCTTTAAACTCAGTGATTGTAAGGAGGTATCTTTGGGAAAATAGGATTCTCAAGTTCCTCAGAAGTAATACGACGAAGAACGAAAGATGAAAGACGAAAGATGAAAGATGGAATTAGCAACTGCGGCATGGTAAGGTCCATGTAGCTGTCCATCCTGACTGTGAGGTGAGGTAAGGTAAGGTAAGGTATTTACAAATAACTAATACGTTGCCTTATTGAACAGCTACGGTATGCTGAGTGCAATTCAGATGGCTTTATCGGGTGTCGCGTTGTTTGTTTCACATGGATAATCCTTTGGCTATTAACTATTGGATTGCCGTGCCGTACGCGTAAGTTACCTTACAGTAAGGTACCTCAGGTATCTTACCTGGTACCTGAAGAAGTTACTGACTTACTGTAAGGTTAAGACCAGCTCTATACCTTAGTGGGGCGCTTGCCAAGCTCCCGTTGAATGCTTATCTTCACGTCGTCAACCATACCTTAAGGTACTACCTAAGGTAAGGTAAATCAGGACTACAAGTATATGTCAATCCAAACCACAAACCACAAATCGGACTAGACAATGACCTGCAATCTGACTTGCATGGCTCCTGCTCCATGAACATTCAGCTGCCTACTTGAGATTGCTACAAGCCGGGAATCGGTCATAGGCGGAAGCCGTCCAGTCCGTAGGGCCGAAGGATGGGATGTTCCCAGAGCCCCTTTTCAGCCAGTTGGCCTGCCGGTCAGCCTTCCCCACAGTTTGAATGTTTGCATCAACGGTGGATCAATGTATGCCGTTGGGCCTGGGGGGAGGAGTGATGTTGATGTCTGCGTGTTCATGTCTCCGTGTCAATGTCTGCGTGTCAATATCTGTTATGATTCCACGAGCTGTCAGTTCTCGGCGATTTCGAGGACATCCTCGTCGAGTCGAGACGTGTGAGACTCAAACTTCCCCGCGGCCTTGTCCGCGATGATAATGTGGACGACCAATGCACTGAGGTATTCATGTCTGCCAGAGATCTCTGTTGTGGAGGGTTCACTTTGCATGGTGTGTCATTTGAGGTAGCATCCGCTGTCTGCACTTACACTTATCAGCGTTTGATCCTGAGGAGCAACAGGGAGCCTGTCTTGTCAAGTGGAGACATGCGAGAGTCCAAGTTCCCTGCTGCCTGCCTCCAAATTTTGATGTGGACAATCATCGCACTGAGGTACTTTTGCCCGCCAGTTGACTCTCGTGTGAAGGTTTCTCCTTGCATAGTGTGCCGTCTGGGGTTGCGTCTGCCACCCGCAGTCGCAATTGGCGGCGCCAGATCTCATGGAGAAGCAACAGGGAGCATGCCCCTACCATCACCTGCCACACCTCCAAGAGCAGTTCACAAGCCCCTTATAAAGAGCAGGCCCTCATACCTTCTTCGAACCTGTTCCTTCACCACCGCACTTCCACCACATCGGAACACGTCCAAGAATTAGCTTCATAGTGTATCGGACTCCAAAATGCGTTTCATCTACCTCCTCTCCGCGCTCATCGTCGCCGTCGTCATGGCCGCTCCAGGCCCGAGCCCAAACGACAACGTCCTAACCCCTAACGGTCTCCTGATCACGCGCCAAGATGTTCGTATCCGTCTTCGTAATACACATCCCATTGCCTAGAGGCAGAGCATAACATACCCTCTGACGGTGCCTTCAACGTACCAGCACCCTGATCAAAAGCTGACCAGAAAATCTCTCCGACATTGCTGCGAGGATCGGCCCGGGTGTGGCTGCTCCGACGTTCGTCCCCTTCTCTCTTCTACCCCTCGTCAAGTCCCAGCCCACAGCCCCGAGTGTATCCCCAATGTACATGCTAACATGGTTGATATCATAGAACTGCTGCGGCGGGACGCGTTGCGTAAGTCTTAGCGTTGCGCTGAACACCAGCGATTCATCAGTCCAAAATTGGAGCACTGACGCGAGAGGCAGTAAACTGCTTCCACGACAATCAGAGTGGGTTGTGGCTCGAACGTCTTGCTGAGCGAGATTGTGCTTGGAGGAAGCGGCCGGTGCATTCAACATGCAGTATCTCACGTGCATCTGAGTGGAAAGTGCAAAGCTATGGCATGCGACGTGCTTGCGTAGCTGAATACCTCACTCGATCGAGTCTCAAATCCATTCTTTGAGTTGCTATCCTGTTGCTGAGAAGCTTCCTTCAGAAGTGGTAGTGCACGTGTCGCAGTGTTTACCTTTGATCAAAGAGCTCTCGCACATCTCCACCGTCATGCCAACTCTTAAATGGACCCATCACTGCTAGGTTTCAGCGAACATCAGCGAGATGAGCCGAGACGGAAGTCGCGAATGAATTAGTGACATCGTTCGCTTTCATATTCCAGACGTCTAGAAAGTAAGGATACTCTGACCGGATTGGGTCCACAAGGAGCTCCAATCCGCCCTGAGCACGCGAATGACATGTCCCAAGGAAACTCGACGTGTTAGAATATGCGAACGGAGATATATCCCGAAAGCATACTAGAGGGCTTGGGATCTCCCTCTACTTCTTGGTAAGATAGGCTTGGAAAGTCTTAGTAAGTACATTGAGAACTTGAGCGAGAGACGAGGGCAATATTGCAGTGCTTTTACACCGCCTGTCCATCATGCAACCTGGAACGGAGACAAAGCAATACCGAAACAGCAAGCCGAAGTCAATATCTTGCAAGCTCTTTGCTCACGGCGTTAGGGGATACTTTCGTTGCTAGGTAGGTATTCAGTGTTTCTAGAAGTAGGAACCTAAAACTCTTGAAGGTGGGAACGGTGAAGCCGGACCTGTGCTCCAATTGAAGGGAATGAATTTAATTGGCCAAAGGACGAAGATGTTGAAGAGGAATGGGAAGGATTGGTGCGTGGAATGCTGACTAATAAGCACAACTGAGAAGTTCAGACTGACACTCTTGGGGTATATCACCTTAAAGTTATGATCTCTTGGTCGTCCAGTTTCGAGGAGTGAGCAGGGTTGACTGGACTTCATAGTTTGGTTTCCATGCATTGCTAGCCATCGTGGACAGTACACATTGACCGTAAGCCGAGTCAGATCCACTGACCATCTTGGGTCTTGGCTCGGTGTGAATATAATGCATTCCCAGAGTGGAGATAACTCTTACTCCTGTATAGGAATAGCCTTAGCTAGTGCGCCCAAGAGACCGTACCTCCTGCGAGTTGATCTCCTTCTCAAGACGTTCCTTGCGCTCTTTCCACAACCTCAAAACCTCAAAGCCAACTTCCACCGCAATCAAAGCGATGATAGTCCATTCCAGTACCAACCCATGCTTTTCACTGAGGCGTTCGCGTAAGACGCTTGCTATTTCCTGTGCATAATCCATCTTCTCGTTGAGTACCTTGATTCGTACCCCGACGTCTAACGCTCGTCCCACCTGATCATAGTAGCCTTCGAGGCCTAATTCATGTCGGCTGTCCCAGAAAAGATCGGGAAGGGAATCGGTGAGCTCAGAGTACAGGTTGAGCTGTGCTCGAACGCTGAGGAGCTGGCCGGTCTTCCGTAGAATGAAAGATCTGGTGAATGGCAATCGTGATCCACGTGAAAGCATGGTTGGTATCGATCGCGTAGACTCGAAGTAATTGCTTAGAAGGCTCTCAAGCACTGCGAGCTTGGTGGATCGAGCTAAGCCGGAGGAGAACGCAATTTTCGCTAGTACTGTATCCACATTCTGACGCTGGAGTTTCTGTCCATTGGCGCTATGAGTGGAAGATCTGGTTGTTTCTTCGTCCGTGGTGGAAGTGGATACTTCCTGAGATGATGATGCTGGTATCTTAGTGCCAAGGATGATTGTATCGCCTCTGATGCTGCTGTTCTCTCTGTTTGGATCTTCCAGATACTCAAGATGCTCTGTCTCAAGTTGATCGAGGTGTGAATTTTCCGCTGCGGGCAACAAAGTCCGACTGGCAAGGAAAGAGACTGTTCCCTCTGGCAAGGCCCAGGCGACCAGAGTCCCCGATGGGAATATGAACACATCACCTACTTCTTCGCCCATGTGGATTCCCTCAGTTGGCCCAACTGAGGCATGCTTCGACGTGATGGGAACTTGGATGTGGACAACCTGGGGATATAGTCCGGTTCTGTATGGGTCCAATTTGTACCCCTTGGTCTGAAGAAGCCGGACAACATGAGGAAGGTCAAACTGTTCAGCAACGCAGTAGGCAGTCACTGTCTTATACCAGATGTCTGTTAGCGAGTTATCTTCGTGCTATGGCTGGGAGGCAGACCTTTGCCTTCGGTAGTCCATTCAAGGCAGGTTTGCCTGGTGTGGTGATTCCATCTCTGGACCTCTGTGCCTCTACCGCCACACGCCGTAACGACGTCTTCCCAGCTGGGAGTCTTGATCCCTTGCGCTGCTGAGGCTGCTGGTATTCTGCGTTATCGCCATTGCGGGGCGGATCTTGTCGCTGTTGTTGTAAGGCAGCATTTGAAGAAAAGAAATCACGGCGGCGGGGTGTTTGTAAGACAGGACTGCCATGAATATGTCGACCTTTCAGAAAGTTCGTATGTTTCAAGCTAGAGCTACCCTGGACGAATGAGCTATAAAGCCGTTGTGAGAAAGGAGATTTATAGCTCAGACCACGGCGGGCGATCTTCGCAAACATAGGCCAGGCTTATACCCAACGAAGATACCACTTGCGACAACAGCAATCTGTGTGCATATCAAATGACCTTAGCGGTGACTGAAATAGGTAGTGTATCAAAATCTCTCACAGTAGGGTAGCTTTACAGTTTGTTCACTACCTATGACATAGCTGGAAGCGAGATTTGGCATTGTAGATCTTCACGCTCGGCATATGTCTACTCTCACCGGCGCGCATGGCTTCAGAAGCGGATAGGACGGACCCAGACGAGATTGTAAATGCTGCGCGTGCTAGGGACAATTCCAACGACGATGGAGAGAATAGCACCGACAGTGGTAGTAATGCGGCCGAAGAAGAAGAGGAGGAAGATGAGCCGAAGCTCAAGTATCTGACCTTGACAAAAAGCCTTGATCCTGTCTACCGCAACGGTGATGCTACCAGCGCATTTCTGGTCACTGGAGACAAAATGGTATGCGGCATGCTCGGCCAGTTCAGTGGCGTTCTGACCAGGCGGCTGGGGAGCATATGCTGAACGTTCTTAGATCATTGGTACCCATTCTGGCAACACTGTACGCACAGCTTGACGAAAACACCCCCTAAAAGGCCAAATGCTGACATAGTACAGCATGTCTTATCCTTGCCCTCCCTCCAACCAATACGAGTATACCGCGCTCACTCAGCGTCCATAACTGCAATCTCTATATCACCATTCCCGCCCCCTTTACCTGTTGGCAAGGCAAATGCATTGGACAGAATCACATCACAACACCAGAGGTCACCTGCACAGTCACTCGCGGCTTCCTCAACGACTTCACCCGGCCCCCGGAGCCCAAAACCAGCTCCTGTCCCTCCGACAGCCTCTAATGCTATCCACATAGCCACATCCTCCATAGACGGGAATGTTTGTGTCACATCTTTGATCGACTCTAAGGATGTGATACTACGAAACTTCGCCCGGCCCGTACAGGCAGTAGGGCTATCGCCGGACTACAGAACTGATCGGTCCTATCTTTCAGGAGGACTTGCCGGGAAGCTTGTACTCACAACTGGTGGCCGCTCCGGTACAAGTTCAAGTTCCACTACTACAGGAAGTACGGCAGCGTCTGCATCAGGCTGGTTGGGGACGATTGGCTTAGGCTCAAACACCGGTAAAGACACTATTTTACATTCTGGAGAAGGTGCTATCGGCACCATCAAATGGTCGCTTTCAGGCAAGTTTGTAGTATGGGTCAATGAGCATGGAATAAAGATAATGCGTTCGAACCTACACATTGAGAGCGCGGACTACGATCCTGCATGGAAGCGTATAAGCCACATTGATCGACCTAACCGTCCTGGGTGGGATGAAATGGCTGGTGTATGGAAGCCTCGAGCGGAGTGGATTGACGAAAGTAACCTCGAAGCGGATGTTGATCCAACGACCACGTCTTTTGGGTCAAATGGGGAGACAGCTAAGACCTCAAAAGGCACCGAAACCCCGAATGCAGGGGGAAAGAGCTCTAAGGTGAGGCAGGATGAAAAACTTGTTGTAGGCTGGGGAGGCACTGTGTGGATGATTATTGTACATCCCGAGGGGCCCGGTGTGGGGAAGGATATCGGCGAAAGAAAGGTTGCACGTTCAGAAGTCATATCCATGTGAGTATCCAATACGACTGCACGTTTTTGATGCACTGCTCAAACAACCATTCAGGTTGCGGACGGACTGTATTATATCGGGCTTATCGCTTTATACCCCCTCTTTGCTTCTTGTTCTTGCTTATATCATACCGGACGATGCGGATAATCGGAAAGGTTCCTCACCAGACACTACGCCTAAAGGAGGACGCCAACATCGAAAAAACGCATTGCAGCCAGAGTTGAGGATCATCGACCTCAATACTAAGGAAGAAATAAGCGCCGACGCGCTCAATGTTAGTCGGTTCGAGGGTCTTTCAGCAACTGATTACCATCTGGGGGTAGTACATCCCCCTTCCAGACCAACAATAACAGGGCCCGCCAGAGGAGCTCTTGAGGCTATCGGTGGAGGTCTTTGGGATGCAACTACGTATGCAACGACATACGCAGCTACGTATCCTACGCGACTGTTTAGCTCTGCTGCCAGTGTTCAAAGCCAAGGAAGCAGCAACGATGCAGAGACTAGTACCAAAGCTGGGAGTGGTGCCAGCTTTTCCCAAGTTCTCGGTCGAACGATCCAACAGCCAACAACCATAGGTCAGGATGGCGGAATGAAGATTCTGATCCACAGCCCGTACGACTGCGTTCTGGCGGTGAAGCGAGATCTTTCTGATCGGTTGTCGTGGCTCGACAGTCATTGCATGTACCAAGAGGCTTGGCAGTTGATCGATGAACATCCTGAAGCCATTACGACGACTTCCGATAAAATCTCGGAAAGCATTCCAAGCACACCTACTAAGCAGGCTAGCCTAGTTGATTTCTTTGCAGATGATGGCTCGCAGACAACCGGATCTGCCGCTCAGGGTTTCAACTCTGCTGCTGAGAAAGAGAAGCGCCGTATAGGCGAGCGTTGGGTGCAGCAATTAGTGAAATCGGAGGATTGGAAAACGGCTGGCGAAGTGTGCGGTAGAGTATTGGGAACAGCTGCTAGCTGGGAGCGCTGGGTTTGGACATTTGTCAACGCCAGGAAATTTGAGGAGATTACGCCCTATATCCCAAAGACCCAGCTTCAGCCACCGCTCCCATCGGTTATATATGAGGTTGTCCTCGGACACTACATATCATATGACAGATTAAGACTAGAGGAGCTCCTTTCCACCTGGCCTTCGGAGTTGTTCGATATCGGAAGTGTTACCGCCGCTATTGAGGGGCTACTGAAGTCGGGCGAAGTCCGCGAAGACACGGTGGAAGATGGGGAGAAGGGTAGAGATTGGCGGCTCCTTATGAATTGTCTGGCAAAGTTGCTCATTGACGATGGGCGTCCTCGGGAGGCTTTGAAATGCTATATCAAACTGCAAGATGCCGACGCCGCCATGACCCTGATACGAGACCACCATCTTCTGAATACACTCTCGGATGACATTCCAGGTTTCATATTATTGCGAGTCTCAAAGGAGCAAACTGAGACCGCACAGCTCAGTGAACTGGAAAAGGCAACGACCGAATCAATCGAGCTACTTGTGAAAGAATCACAACACGGCATCATTCATCCCCAAACCGTCATTGCTCAGCTCCGAGAGACGGACGGTCTCCTCCCGTACCTCTACTTCTACCTCCGAGGACTATGGAAAGGATATGGTACCGACGAGCAGCTTCCATCCACCGACCAAACCATCAACGAGAGCAAAACCCTCGTGGAAGAATTCAGCGACACGGCCATCGAGATTTTCGCCGAGTACGACCGGCCTCTACTCATGGACTTCCTCAAATCCTCCCACTCCTACACGCTCGAAAAAGCCCTCGCCATCAGCGAATCACGCAACTACATCCCCGAGCTCGTCTACCTCCTGTCCAAAACCGGCGACTCCAAACGCGCCCTCTCCCTCATCCTCGACCGGCTCCATGACATCTCCCAGGCCATCTCCTTCGCCAAATCCCAGGACGACCCGGACCTCTGGACCGAACTCCTCGAATACTCCATGGACAAACCGCCCTTCATCCGCGTCTTGCTCGAGGAAGTCGGCACCGCCATCAACCCCATCGCGCTCGTGCGCCGCATCCCGAAAGGGCTCGAGATCGAGGGTTTGCGTGAAGGGCTCAGCCGCATGATCAGAGAGTACGAGATCCAGGATAGCATCAGCGAGGGCGTGGCACGGGTTCTGAGAGGGGAGGTGGCGATGGGCATGGATGTGTTGCGGGCGGGACAGAAGAGAGGGGTCAGATTCGACGTCAGCCACGATAGACACCGGCGGACAACGGTGTCGCAGCCGGAGAAGGGCGCGGAGGTCGAAGGATCGACGGTCAGAGAACCGAAGCCAGGCCATTGCGTTGGTTGTGGTAAGGCCTTTGGCGAAAAGGGTAAGCTCTGCTCTTGGTTGTCGATGTGTCAACATTGACTCCTTCAGCGTGCTGACAATGACTTCTAGAGACGGATACCTTGGTTGGGTTTGCATGTGGCCATGTTTTTCATCTCGACTGTTTGCTTGCCTACAAGGGCACCCAGCAGTCGACTGTCACTGAGCTGGAGGCAACTGTGCAGACCAACGAGGAAGACGGCTACACCAGCCGTAGCGTTGGGGCCAAGGTCTTGCACGCAAGGCTGATACGTGACAGGATAGCTGACGGGTGTCCGTACACTGTACATAAGAAGGAGGCATCATGATGGCATCTGAAGCTTTGCAATCAAGGGAGCGGGTGCATGGGTTGGCGAAACAAGGTCGAGTACTCAGGAATCTACAATATATTCATTGAAACCCATCTTCTCAAGTGAAGCTGTGACTGACGAAGAAGCTAAAGTGAAAGTGATTTATTAATCTAGCGAGACTACACAAAAGCGCCGTCGTGAGAGGCTGCCCACACGCTGTCAACGAAAGCCAACGGCACAGAGGCTACAAACTCCGAGAGAAAGCACATCGCCATCCGACATACATCGCAGTCAGTAACACCGCGCTATAGAGACGCGTCGCGCTCAAAACCATAGGACAGCTCAAGACCATCGAAAGCGCCAACCACCCATCAGGTCCACCGCAGCCTAGACCAGCACCATCGCATGGACAAAGCTGAGCCCAACAGTCACCACCAGGAGCAACACACTGTAGCTACCGGAAGTCGCGTCGTTGCTCGTCGCTGTCGCGATCGGCGCGGTCGGAGAGACGGACGACAAAGTCAACGTCTGGGAGGCGGTAGAGGTGGACATTGCTCCAGTTCCAGTGCCCATCATGGCAGTGACGTTCTGAGGAACTGGGTATACGCCAGCGGTCGGAATGGCCAGAGGAGCGGCAGATGCGAGAGCGGGCATCGACGTGGTCGAGCAGTAGTCAGGAATCGAAGTCACGGTGACAGTGACGGTATTGGTCGAAGCTGTACGCGAATAAGTTGGCAAGAGATCAAGACCCATCGAGCGATGGAAGCGGTGGAAAGGTTACTAACTTGCACGAGGAGCGAGCTCGAACTCGTGAATCAGCTCAACTTGATGAACTTGACGTGCCTCGAGATCACCTAGCAAATATGGTCAGTGAAACGCGTCTGCATGACTGGAAGAGTGACTCACCATCGGTGATAGCACGAGCTTCTGGGACAGCGAACCGAGCGACATGATCATAATCTTTCTCTAATAGTCAGCACATCGAACAAGTGAAGACCTCGAAACAGATCTAGTTTTCAGCGAGTCAGAAAAGGATCAAGGCTCACCAGCTCTCAGCACCGTGGCGTTGCAAATCCAGCTCATAAGAGCAACGACGGCGACGTTGATGAAATGCATCTTGTTGTTTAATGGTTGGGATGGAATTCGAGACGTGGGAAGATGTACGGTAGCAAGGACAGCAATAAGATGTTTGGATAAGCGGGTGGAGTGATGATTGATTCGAAGTTTTTTGAAGTATGCTGTGGTGATGATGAAGAAGGAAAAAGGAAAAGAAGAAAGAAAATGGGTCGATGGGCGAGGAGACTGTTTATAAACATCCGAGAACGCGCTAAGGAAACTGCTCCTTCCCGATCCTTCAGGGGGTCTCTTGAGCTCGAATCATGAAAGGTACGTACGTCAGTTTATTTGACCAGTACCTGGAAGATAGAAGATACTTCCGAGGTTGATTTCGTTCCTCCCTCTCGACAGTGGAAATTACATGTTCTTGGGAAGGAGGTGTTCCCACTTGGAGGCGGCACGTCATCATTCTGGGTTCTTTCGCTTGCCCTAAGCCGCACTCAGGAACAGATTTGGACAGAACAGAATGTCAAATCTGAAATGAGGACGGCAGGTTCCACACTCGGAAGGGATCCAATTGGCCGAAGAAGTGGGACTTGCTTCCCATGTCTTGACTACGGGCGTATGAAACGAAATGTGATACCTTCAAGGTTACCTACCTGGTAGGTACCGAATGACTCGAAGCTCTTGCCTTCATCCTCCTTCAAGCTGAGTGAAAAGCTCGTCTCTTAGCGAGAGCAGACTTTCAGGCTCTGGATATATAAAGGCTTCATCTCCCACCAAGAATTTCTTCTTTTCTTCTCCATCATCACACTCGCTCTCGTCCTGTCGTTTTGCAGCTTTTGCAGTCAACACTCCTTTTCTCGCTGGCATTTTGGGGTCTTTGGTTTCCTAGATTGACATCAAGCACACTTATCGTCGTCGTCATGTTCTTCGGCAAGACGCTTGTGGTGGCAGCCTGTGTGGCTCCATACATCTTGACTGCTGCAACGTCTCGAGGTATGGAGCATCTCCTGTGAAGCCAACTTCACCTCCACATCCATGTCTCAGGCGTCCCTTGGCTGCGTTATGATCCTATCGTTCCCGAGCTTTGGCTAACACTGGTAGTATTAGTCGGTCATCGTGCTCGTGCCCTTGGTAAGTCTGCATTCCATCTGCACTCTCGAGTTTCAAGGCATATAAGTGTCATCAAGCTGACTTCTCGGTTTCCACCAGTAGTTCTCAGTAGCTACGACCCAAGCTCCTCAACTTCGAGCCTGCTAGTGCCAACCTCCAGCTCGAGCTCTTCGGTCGCATCTCAAGATAATAGGACTACCACTATCGTCGTTGCTTTCTCTTCGACCACTTCAAGCACCCCGAGCTCCTCTGATCCTGGGAGTGGGTTTACCTCTTCAGTGAATTCGAGTTATGCAATTGTGGCCACGGACCCAGCTTCGTCTGCAACCTCGAGCTCTTCTGTTCTCGTGCAGACCATTACTGCTTCAATACTGTCAAGCGTTTCCGCTCCGGTTCAAGGCTCTACCTCTTCCACCGCTAACTTCACGGCAAGTACCAATAACACCACGGGTGGTTCAGCCACATCTAGTCTGAGCAGCGCCCTCTCAACCGATAAGGCGGCCGGGTCTCCGACTAATATTACATCCGTCGTTGCGTCGGTGGCCACTGGCAATGCAACATCGTATCCTGTCTTGGTCACGATATACACTGCATCAGGCCAAGGTCAGACGTCTTCGATAGGGCCGAACAATACCGCTAACGCCACTCTGGGAGGATCCCAAACTCCTACATCAGGACCGCTTTCAGGTACTTCCATGTCTGATCCGTATCTCTCATCCGCAGGGACTGCGAGTTTGGGGTTCCTTTCGCAGGCAAATGCTACAGGCGCCCCTGGAACGCTTCTATACTCGTTGGTCCTTCCGTCAACCTCAGCTTCCGGTGGTCTTCAGAACCTGTCATCCGCAGGGACTGCAAGCCTGGGTTTCCCTTCGCTGGCAAATGCCACGGGCGCACCTGGAACTCTGCTTTACTCGTTAGTGCTTCCGTCAACTTCAGCTTTCGATCCAACGTCGGCTTCCCAGTACCTGTCATCTGCTGGAACTGCGGTTTCTGGATTTCCTTTTCGAGTAAATGCCACTGGCGTACCTGGAACCCTTGTTTACTCGTTGATCCTGTCGTCAACTCGGGCTTCCGGCTTCGCGTCTGCTTCTGGGACCGGGGCTTATGGCTACGGTATGAGTCCACCTTTCGGATCATACAACTCTTCCACAGTCGTTGACCCCGGCGTCTCGCAAGTCTCTGGTGGAATCATCTCGGGATCTTACCCCTCAGCTCAGATGACTTCCTCGCCACTGGCCAACGGGTCTGGAAACTCATCCATCTTGTGCTATGCAGGAAATGCAACTACAACTGGACAGAATGTTACCGTAACGTGCGTGCCAGGTACAATCAACACTCTATCTTCGGGTGGAGTCCTGCAGCAAGGTTCGACTTTGCCAACAGGAACTTCTGTCGACCCTGGCTCGTACCCATCTGCCGCCCCGAGCGCTGTGCCAGTCTTCGTCCCTCAATATGGCGGCTCACCAGGCTCTGCTTCTTCGGGCGAGACGACCATTGTGGTAACTCTGACATTGACTCGATGCGGAGCTTGTGCGAACTCCGCTACTGGGATTCCTAACAGCTTGTCCTCAGGCGCAACTTTGCCAGCTACCGGAGTAGTTGTATCTACCGGCCCGTCCACGTTTTCCGCCTCTGGGTCTGATTCCGGCCTTGCCTCCCAACCAGGAAGCACTCCGTTTGTCGACTTATCGGGACCTGCGACTGTTGTTGTTTCTTTGACGATGACTCAATGCGGAGCGTGCACAAGAACTTCTGTGGTGCCAGTCTACACACCGGGTATGCTGGGCAATGCGTACGGAGGTGGCTACATCAGCACTCCTTCGGTCTATGTTACTGTGACATCTCCCAGTGCCTCTGGGTCTGCCGTTGGTGTGCCTCCTGGGTATGGATATTCAGCACAACCTGGAGCTCTCACTGCCGGCAGCCAATCAGTGTCCAATTCTGCCGTCCCAGCCTCTCCAGTCTCCGCTGCCGGATCGTCTGGGGGATCTCCTCAAGCATCTGGTTTATCAATTATCTCTGGGACGACAACTACGACGGTTCAACCTGGAAGCCCTACTGCGTCGGTATACAGCTCTGCCGTTCCAGCCTCTCCGGGAGTCTTCCCTGCCGGATCTTCTGTGGGATCTCCTCAAGGGTTTGGGTATTCGTCACAATCTGGAATTCCCACTGCTGGCAGCCAATCAGTATACGACTCTGCCGTCTCAGCCTCTCAAGTCTCATCCACCGCATCTCCCGTGGGATCTCCTCAAGGCTCTGGGTTCACCTTGATTTCTGGGACAACTACTACGACAGTTCAGCCTGGAAGCCCTACTCTGTCAGTAAGCAGCTCTGCTGTCTTGGCCTTTCCAGTTTCTGCCGGATTATCTGTGGGATCTCCCCAAGGGTATGGGTCCTCATTGATTGCTGGGACAACTACTACTACGACAGTTCAGCCAGGAAGCCCTACTGCGTCAGTAAGCAGCTCTGCTGTCTTGGCCGCTCCAGTCTCTGCCGGATCGTCTGTGGGATCTCCCCAAGGGTATGGGTCCTCATTGATTGCTGGGACAACTACTACTACGACAGTTCAGCCAGGAAGCCCTACTGCGTCAGTAAGCAGCTCTGCTGTCTTGGCCGCT
>JAABUY010001544.1_pt1 | contig 30524 bp, 33 predicted proteins | sample 5560271 | NCBI WGS metagenome assembly JAABUY01 (sample SAMN10711886, study PRJNA513374) | rock metagenome | isolation source: Antarctica rocks | place: Antarctica: Victoria Land, University Valley | reverse complement strand
TGACCATCGACCTAGGCCGCATGACGCCGCTCCGCGACCTCCGACTGCTGACCCCCGACTGCTGACCCTCGACTGTTGGTCCTCGACTGCTGGACTGCGGCTTCGGGCCGTGGCCCCGGGCGGTGGCCCCGGGCCGGGTCAGCCAGCGCTTCTCTCGGCGATTGCCCTGTGGGTGGCCAGGAGCCTTCGCGCAGTCTCGACGTGAAGGTTCTCGACGAGGCGACCACCAAGGGTGGCCACGCCCCGGACCTCGGTGCGGGCCCGCTCGAAGGCCTCGATGACGGCCCGGGCCTGCTCGAGGTCGGCCTCGCTCGGGGCGAACACCCGGTTGGCGACGTCGACCTGACCGGGGTGGATCAGGGTCTTGCCGTCGAACCCGAGCTCGCGTGCTTGCCGGCACTCGACCTCGAACCCCTCAGCGTCGCGCACGTCGTTGTAGACGCCGTCGAGAATGACCTTGCCCGCCGCCCGCGCGCCGAGCAGGCAGAGCGAGAGCCCCGCGAGCAGGGGTCCCCGGCCGGGCACCATGACCGCGCCGAGCTCCTTGTCGAGGTCGTTCGTCCCCATGACGAGGACGGTGAGCCGGTCGGAGGCCGAGGCGATTCCCTCGGCATGGAGGACGGCGCGCGGTGTCTCGAGCATCGCCCAGAGCCGGGTGTGCCCGGGCGCTCCAGCCGCCTCCATCGCACCGACGAGCTGTCGCACCTCCTGCGCTGAGCTGACCTTCGGCACGACGATGGCGTCCGGCCCGGCCCCGCTCACCGCGGCGAGGTCGTCACTGTGCCACTCGGTACCCAACGCGTTGACCCGGATCGTCAGCTCGCGCCCGCCGTACTCGCCGGATCGCGCGGCCGCACAGGCTGACTCACGTGCAGACGCCTTGGCGTCGGGCGCCACGGCGTCCTCGAGGTCGAGAATCAGCGCGTCGACGGGCAGGCCCTTGGCCTTCTCGAGCGCCCGCTCGTTGGAGGCCGGCAGGTAGAGCACCGACCGATGCGGACGAAAGCCGTCGTATGCCGTGGGCCCACCCATCAGGCACCCACATCCTTGGTCGGTGCGGGACCGGCATACGCGTCGGCGAGCTCGGGGTCGAGCCGGCCAAGCTGCTCCGCGAGCTCGAGGAGGACGAGGCACTGCTTGAGGCTGGCGTCGTCCTCCATCCTGCCGTCGAGCATGACCGCACCCGTGCCGTCGCCCATGGCCTCGATGACCCGACGCGCGTGGGCGACGTCCTCGGGCGAGGGGCTGAAGACCTTCTTGGCGATGGCGATCTGAGCCGGGTGGAGGGACCACGCGCCGACGCAGCCGAGGAGGAAGGCGCTGCGGAACTGGTCCTCGCAGGCGACGACGTCGTTGATGTCCCCGAAGGGTCCGTAGAAGGGGGAGATGCCGTTGGCCACGCAGGCGTCGACCATCCGGGCAATCGTGTAGTGCCACAGGTCCTGTTGGTACGTCAGGCGATCTGCGCAGACATCACCGTCGGGCGGGTCCTGCCGGACGAGGTAACCGGGGTGGCCGCCGCCGACCCGCGTCGTCTTCATCCGCCGGGACGCGGCGAGGTCAGCCGGGCCGAGGGACAGTCCCTGCATCCGCGGGCTGGCGCCGCAGATCTCCTCGACGTTGGCGACGCCGCGAGCCGTCTCGAGGATGGCGTGGACCAGGATCGGGCGCCCCAGCCCGGCCTTCGCCTCGAGCTGGGCGAGCAACCGGTCGACGTAGTGGATGTCCTCGGCGCCCTCGACCTTGGGGAGCATCACGACGTCAACGAAGGCGCCGATCGCCGGGACGATCGTCGTGATGTCGTCGAGGAACCAGGGCGACTCCAGCGAGTTCAGCCGGGTCCAGAACTGGGTGTTCTCCCCGAAGTCCACCTCACGGCCGATCCGGACGAGTCCCTCTCGCGCCGCCACCTTGTCGTCGGCCCTGACGCCGTCCTCGAGGTTGCCGAGAAGGATGTCGACCGTGCCGACCATCCCCGGGACCTTGTCGGCCATCCGCGCGTTACTCGGGTCGAAGAAGTGGATGACGCGGGAAGGTCGAGCCGGGATCTCCCGTACCGGGTCCGGAGCGCCGAGCGCGAGCGGCCGGAAGAAGTCCTTGGGGTTGCGCATTCGGGCTCTCCTCGAAGGTGTCTGGACACCGGGGCCAGCGGCGCTCGCGGCTGTCCCGCCGAACCTAGCAGCGGCCTGTCGTCTCGGCTCGCCTCGAGTCCGACGTCGACCGGCACACCGAGGTGCCCCGGGTCGTCTTCCGCGGGCGGCGCCTCGAGCCGTCTACGCTCGGAGGATGAGCGAGACGACCGCGTCGGGTGCAGCTGGTGGGATGGCGCCGACGAATGCCACCGCACTGGTGGGCGAGGCCATGTCGAAGTCGGGCCTGTTCTGGGTCGAGGTGCCCGGGGACCGGGCGTGGCCGGTCTGGCACGCCTGGGTCGACGGCACGGCATACGTCGTCAACGGGCCGGGTGAGCAGCACCTGCCCTGGCTGCCCGACGAGGTCACCCTCGTCCTGCGGAGCAAGGACACCGGCGGGCGGCTCCTGCGGGTCAGGGCGAACGTGCGGGTCCTCGACGCGCGCGACCCCCAGTGGCAGGTCGCCACCGACGCCCTGAGGACGAGCCGCCTCAATGCGGTGGGGGACGTCGTCGAGCGCTGGCGGGCGCACTGCGCCATCTCGGCGCTGACGCCCTTCGGCAACCTCGTCGAGGGGCCCGGCAGCTACGGCGACACGTCCGGTGCGGCGCCACCGCCGCCCACCCGCGCGACGACGACGTCGTGGCGGCCGTGGCACTGGCGGGGCCGACCCGCGCGGCGGAGCAGGAACCGCTGAGGCGGCGGACTCGCGGCCGACCGGACGGCTAGCCTTGGGCCGTGAGCCCCACGACCCGCGTCTTCGTCGCGCGCCTGGCCGGTCTGAGCGTCTTCGACCCGCTCGGCGACCCGGTGGGCCGGGTGCGCGACATGGTCGTCACCTTCAGCTCGACGAGGAGCCGACCGCGGGTCATCGGGCTCGTCGTCGAGGTGGCCCAGCGCCGGCGGGTCTTCGTGCCGATGACCCGCGTGACCTCGGTCGACGCCGGCCAGGTCATCACCACCGGGCTGGTGAACATGCGCCGTTTCGAGCAGCGGACCAACGAGAGCCTCGTGCTGGCCGAGCTGCTGGAGCGACGGGTCAGCGTCCGGGATCCGGAGGAGCCCTTCGAGGGCACCGTCGAGGACGTCGCCATCGAGCAGCGAGGCAAGGACTGGGAGATCACCAAGGTCTTCTGCCGCAAGGCCTCGACCGCCCCGAGCCGCGGGCTGCGCCTGACGCGCCGTCGGGGGGAGACCGTCCTCGTGGACATCGAGGACGTCACCGGCCTGCAGACGCACAGCGGCGAGCAGAGCGCCGCGAGGCTCCTCGAGAACTACGGGGACCTTCGCGTCGCCGACCTCGCCGACATCATCCACGACCTGAGCAAGCAGCGGCGGGCCGAGGTCGCCGCCGCCCTCGACGACGACAAGCTCGCCGACATCCTCGAGGAGCTGCCCGAGGACGACCAGGTCGAGATCCTCGGCGGCCTCGACACCGGGCGCGCCGCGGACGTGCTCGAGGCGATGCAACCGGACGACGCCGCCGACCTGCTCGCCGAGCTGTCGACCGACCAGCAGGAGCAGCTTCTCCAGCTCATGGAGCCGGACGAGGCAGCGCCGCTGCGCCGGCTGCTCACCTACGACGAGAAGACCGCCGGCGGTCTCATGACGACCGAGCCGGTCATCCTCGGGCCGGAGGCGACCATCGCCGAGGCGCTCGCCGTGGTGCGCCGGGAAGAGCTGCACCCGGCCCTCGCCTCGTGCGTCTTCGTCTGCCGCCCGCCTCTGGAGACCCCAACCGGAAGATACCTCGGTCTCGTCCACATCCAGCGGCTGCTGCGCGAACCCCCACACTCCTCCGTCGGATCCGTCCTCGACAAGGGGATCGAGGCGATGCCGGCCGACGCCCCGCTCGAGCGAGTGACCCGGATGCTCGCGACCTACAACCTCGTCGCCGTCCCCGTCGTCGACCCCGACGGCCGCTTCCTCGGCGCGGTCACCGTCGACGACGTGCTCGACCACATCCTGCCCGAGGACTGGCGCGAGGACCGGCACGAGGTGACGCATGGCTGAGCAGCGGGCCCGGTTGCGCCGCCGCGACGCCGGCCTGCGCCTGGACCAGCCCCGCGAGTTCCGCCGCCGCTTCGTCCCGACACCATCGTTCTCCCACGAGACCTTCGGCGCGCTGAGCGAGCGGTTCGCCCGGCTCATGGGCACCGCCGGCTTCCTCATCGGGATGACGGTCTTCGTCGGGGCGTGGCTCATCTGGAACACCTTCGGGCCAAAGGCTCTGCAGTTCGACCCGCGCAACCTCAACTACACGCTCCTCACGCTCATCCTGTCGCTGCAGGCCTCCTATGCCGCGCCGCTCATCCTCCTCGCCCAGAACCGTCAGGCCGACCGTGACCGGGTCGCCCTGGAGCAGGACCGCGCCCGCGACGAACGCAACCTCGCCGACACCGAGTTCCTCACCCGCGAGGTTGCCGCGCTGCGGATCGCCCTGCGGGATGCGGCGACCCGCGACTTCCTGCGCTCAGAGCTGCGGGGGCTGCTCGACGAGATGGAGGACCGAGGGTTGGCCGTGGGCAAGCAGAACGGTCCCGAGGAGCCGCGGGCCGGCAGGAGCGGCTGAGGCCGGCGGCGGGCGCCAGGCGGCGGCGACGGGAGCGGCGGCGACGGCGGCGACGGCGGCGACATACGATGGACGCATGTCCACGCTGGTGCTGCCGACCCATGACTCCCTGCTGAGTGCTCTCAGCCGGGTCAACGACCCCGAGATCCGCAAGCCGATCACCGAGCTGGGGATGGTCAAGAGCGTCGAGGTCGACGAGAGCGGCCGCGTGGCCCTGTCGATCTTCCTCACCGTGTCCGGCTGCCCGATGAAGGACACCCTGACCAAGGACTCCACCGCGGCACTGCTCGAGGTCCCCGGCGTCAGTGCCGTCGACGTCACGCTCGACGTCATGAGCGACGAGCAGCGCACCGCCCTGCGCGTCCAGCTACGCGGTGGGCAGGTCGACCGCGAGATCCCGTTCGCCAAGCCCGGCTCGCTGACACGCGTGTATGCCGTGGCCTCCGGCAAGGGTGGCGTCGGCAAGTCGTCGGTCACCGTCAACCTCGCCGCCTCGCTGGCGCAGCAGGGCCTGAGGGTGGGCGTCGTGGACGCCGACGTCTACGGCTTCTCCGTCCCCCGGATGCTCGGCGTCGAGCAGCGTCCGACCCAGGTCGAGGACATGATCCTGCCGCCCATCGCGCACGAGGTGAAGGTCATCTCGATCGGGATGTTCGTCCCGGGCAACCAACCCGTCGTGTGGCGCGGCCCGATGCTGCACCGCGCGCTCCAGCAGTTCCTCGGCGACGTCTTCTGGGGCGACCTCGACATCCTGCTCCTCGACCTGCCTCCCGGCACCGGCGACATCGCGATCTCCGTGGCCCAGCTCATCCCGACGGCCGAGATCATCGTCGTGACCACTCCCCAGCAAGCCGCCGCCGAGGTTGCGGAGCGGGCTGGGGCTGTCGCTCTGCAGACGCACCAGCGCGTCGTGGGGGTGATCGAGAACATGTCCTGGCTCGAGCTGCCCGACGGCAGCCGACAGGAGATCTTCGGCTCCGGAGGCGGCCAGACGGTCGCGGACTCCCTGACGAGGTCCATCGGGGCGCCCGTCGAGCTGCTCGGTCAGATCCCCCTCGACACCAGGTTGCGTGAGGGCGGTGACCAGGGCACGCCGGTCGTCCTCTCGCACCCCGACACCGCTGCGGCCGTCGCCCTTCGAGGAATTGCTCGGGGCCTGTCGACCCGCTCGCGCGGCCTCGCCGGCCGCCCTTTGGGCCTCACCCCGACTGGCCGCTGAGGCCGGTCCACACAGCTCCTCCCGACCAGCAGAATCCCGGCCCAGCGCGACCCGTCCCGACCAGCAGGATCCCGGCCCAGCGCGACCCGTCCCGGCCCAGCGCGACCCATCCGGACCAGCGGCTGAGCCCCGGTCAGGTTGCGTCCGCGTCCCAGGGAGTCGGTTTCGCCTCGTCGTGGATCGGTTGCGTCGGCTGGGCCATCTCACCGGACTGCGGCTTGTCCTCGGGCTTGTCGAAGGGCTCCATGAGAGCCTCCCGCACGATTCGGCGCGGGTCGTACTGACGTGGGTCGTACTGACGCCAGTTGACGTCCTCGAACTCCGGACCCATCTGGTCCTTGAGCTGAGTCCGGGCATTCTGCGCCATGTCGCGGACCTGACGGACGAGCTGGGCGAACTTCCCGGCATACTGCGGCAGTCGCTCGGGACCGAGCACGACGATGCCGATGACGAGGAGCATGAGGAATTCCCAGCCGTTGATGTCAAAGGGCACGGTGGCCTCCTCCCGGTTCGGCGGTCAGCCGGTCGCTGCCTGCAACGTCATTGTCACATCGACCGGCTGGCCGCCGCGCACCAGCTTGAGGTGGACGGTGTCGCCGACACTCTTCGAGCGGATGGAGACGATGAGCGAGTCGGAGTCGGTGACCTTCTTGCCCTCAAACTCGACGACGACGTCACCGTTCTTCAGACCCGACTTCTCGGCGGCGCTTCCCGCGTCGACACCGCCGTCCTGGGCGACCTTGGCCCCGTCGCCGTCGTAGGAGCGGTCCACCTTGACGCCGAGGACCGGGTGCTCGGCCTTGCCGGTCGTGATGAGCTGTTGCGCGGTCTTGGACGCCTGGTCGCTGGGGATGGAGAAACCCACCCCGATGTTGCCGCCCGTGCTCGCGTCGGATCCCGGCACCCGGGCAATGGCCGAGTTGACCCCGATCACCCGTCCGTTCATGTCCAGCAGCGGGCCCCCGGAGTTGCCCGGGTTGATGGCGGCGTCGGTCTGGATCGCGTTGATGAAGCTCTGCTCGTTGCCGTCGCCCGGCGTGACCGGACGGTTCAGGGCGGACACGATGCCGCTCGTCACCGTCGCGTCGAGCCCGAGCGGGGCGCCGACGGCGATGACCCCGTCACCGACGACGACATCCGTCGAGCGGCCGAACTCGAGCGGCACGAGATCCTTGGTGTCCACCTTGAGCACGGCGAGATCGTAGGAGGCGTCCTTGCCGATGACCTGGGCCGGGATCGTCGTGCCGCTGTTGAGCTCGACCGTGATCGTGCCGGCGCCTCCTGCTGCCGAGACGACGTGGTTGTTCGTCAGGATGTGACCCTGCTTGTCGATGACGAATCCCGAGCCGGTGCCCGAGCCGGAGGCGGCCTTGATCTTGATCGTCACGACACTCGGCAGGGCGGTGGCCGCGATCTTGGCGATGCTGCCGTCAGGGCGTGCGTTCGAACCCGGACCGGGTGCCGGGACGGCAGAGCCCAGGCTCGTGCCGCGGTCGAGGTAGTGCTCTCCGGCAAGGACCGCCCCTCCACCGACGAGTGCCGACACCAGTGCCAGACCGGCGACGCCGGCCATCCGGTGAGCGCCGCGCCGCCGCCGGAGCCCGGCGGGCCGCTCGCCCCGGGGACCCTGCCACTGTGGGCCCTCGGCATACGGCGGCTGTCCGGCGAGCGGTGGGCCGCCGAGCGGCACCGTGCCCCCGGTGGCTGGTGTCGACCACCACGGCGCAGCGCCCTGGGGTTCGCTGCCCGGCCTGGGCTGCCCGATCGGCTGGGTCTGCTCGACGGGGCGCTGAGCCTGCTCGATGGGAGCCTGAGGTCGTTCGAACATGGCCGGGCGGTAGGGCTCCACGCCGGGGTGGCCGCCATGCGGCACCCCGAACTCGTTCCACGGAACCGGGCGCTGCGGCCCGGACGGACGGCTCGGCGACGGATCGGTGCCGGAGCCCTGCTCGGAAGGGCGGTCAGTCATCTTCCGGGTCGCCCTGCGTTCTCGAAGAAGGGGGTGGAGGCGTTGACCCGCGGGGTGAGAAAGGCGGCCGTGTCCGCGGTGACGGCGGGACCGGGCACCCGCGCGACCGGGACCCGTGACGGGGAAGGGGCAACTGCGCCGGGAGAGGCCACCGCGAGGCTGAGGGCCGCTGCCGCCGACGCTCCTGCCGCGAGCCCGGCCAGCATTGCCGCGCGACGTGGTGACCGGTGCAGCGCCGGCGCGGCCGGTGCCACGGTCGGGAGGGGCACCCGGACCTGGCGGACCGCACGAGGAACCGGTGGGATCGCCGGCACGCCGTCGTGGAGCTCCTGCGCAGCAGTGGAGTGCACGGGGGCCGCAAGCCCGAGCAGCACCGACTGCAGGCCCTCGGACAGCCGCGGAGTCGCTCCCGTGCGCAGCGACGTGAGGATCCGACGCTCCTGCTCGACGGTGTAGCGGCACACCTGGCAGGCGACGAGGTGCTGGTCGAACGCACGCGTCGTCCGGGCGTCGAGTTGACCGTCGACGTAGGCGCTCACCTGCATCCCGAGGTGTCTGCTCATCGAGCTCCCGTCACGACCCGGTTGGGCATCGGTATGCCGCGTCGGGCCGAGCTGCGGGCGGGCGCCGCCTTGGCGACGGCGGGAGGCTGAGGCGCACGGTGGGCGAGCGCCTCGCGCAGCAGCGCGCGGCCCCGGTGGATCCTGGAGCGCACGGTGCCGAGCTTGATCCCCAACGTCGTGGCGATCTCCTCGTAGGACAGGCCCTCGATGTCACACAGGACGACGGCTGCCCGGAAGTCGGGCGGAAGCGCGTCGAGTGCGCGCTGCACGTCGTCGTCGAAGTGGGTGTCGTGGTAGGTCTGCTCGGGGCCGGGATCCTTGCTCGCCATCCGGCTCGCGGCGTCCTCGGGCAGGGCATCGAAGCGGATCCGCTGCTTTCGGCGCATCTTGTCGAGGAAGACGTTCGTCGTGATCCGGTGCAGCCACCCCTCGAACGTGCCGGGCGTGTAGGAGCTGAGCGAACGGAAGACCCGGATGAACACGTCATGGGTGAGGTCCTCGGCATCGTGGGGGTTGCCGGTGAGGCGGTAGGCAAGGCGGTACACACGAGCCGAGTGCTGCGTGACGATCTCCTCCCACGTCGGCGGGGTCCACGCCGGGCCGGGGCTCGAGGACAGGGCCGCATCCTGCTCGGCCGTCGGAACGGCCAGGGTGTCGGTCACGACTTACGCCTTTCGAGAGATCCCTCAGTCCGAGTGACGAACCGTCTGATCCCAGAGTTCCCGAGGAAGTGCTCACTTTACCGTGCCACTTCCCTGAGGTTCCAACGATCAGGTACCACCCTGGTATTTCCCTGATCCGGCGACTCCGTGCTCCCGGGTAGGGTGGCGCTCCATGAGCGCACAGAAAGCGGCGAGCTGGGCCTACTCGGAGCAGTTCGTCACCGAAGGCGACGTCATCGAGTCGGCCCGTCGACGCGGTGCGGAGCTGGGGTGCGTCCCCGTTGCGGTCGGTGTGGGAGCGGCCCTGCGGATGATCGCCGGGTCGACCGGTGCCCGGGCCGTCGTGGAGATCGGCACCGGTGCCGGCGTCTCGGGCCTCTGGCTCCTCGAGGGCATGCCTGCCGACGGGATCCTCACGACGATCGACATCGAGGCCGAGCACCAGCGGGCCGCCAAGGAGGCCTACACCGCGGCCGGCATCGCCCACCAGCGCACGCGGGTCATCACCGGTCGGGCGCTGGACGTGCTCGACAGGATGACTGACGGCGCCTACGACATCGCGCTCGTGGACGGCGACAAGGACGAGTACCCGGCATACGTCGAGCAGGTCACCCGGCTGCTGCGCCCGGGCGGCGTGCTGGTGATCGACAACATGCTGTGGCACGACACGGTGGCCGACCCGGCAGCGCGGGATGAGACGACCCGCACGCTGCGAGACCTGGGCAAGGCGATCCGCGACGACCCGATCTTCACGACCACGCTGCTTCCGGTGGGCGACGGCCTGCTCGTCGCCGTCAAGCGCTGACGGGCAAGCTGATGGAGGCTCACCGCCGTGGCTCTGCGGCCCCGCCGACCCGCTGGGAGCAGACGGTCACCGGCGACCGCTGGGACTTCTACGCCGAGAAGTTCGAGCGCCACGTGGCCGACGGTGACGACCTCGAGGGAGAGGCCCGATTCCTCGACGCCCTGGCCCCGCGAAATGCCCAGATCCTCGATGGTGGCACCGGCACCGGGCGCGTCGCTGCGGCCCTGACCCGGATGGGCCACCGCGCCCTCGGCGTCGACCGGGACGGCAGGCTCCTCGACCGGGCCCGCACGCACTACCCAGGCGTGCCCTACCTGAGGAGCGACCTGCTGGAGCTGGACCCGGACGTTCTCGCCGACGAGGGCTTCGCGGGTCCCTTCGACATCGTCGCCCTGCCCGGAAACGTCCTCGTCTACGTCGCACCGGGCACCGAGCGGGAGGTCCTCGAGACGGCGCACCGCCTGCTGACGCCGACCGGCCGCGTCGTCGTCGGCTTCGCGACCGACCGCGACTACGCCGTGGCCGACCTCGACGCGGACCTCGGTGCCACCGGATTCACCCTGGAGCACCGGTTCGCGACCTGGCACCTCGACCCGTGGACCCTCGACGCCGACTGGCACGTCAGCGTGGGCCGCCGCTCCTGAGACCTAGCGGGCGGAACGGCATACGCACCCCGGTCCGGCACCGGTCGCTCACTCAGCGGAGAGTGGCTGACCCGGCAGAGGGTATGCCGTGTGCTGGGTGACCGAACCTCTGCTGAGTCGCGCCCGGGTCACCGGTCACCCCCCTGCGGCAGCGCGCTCAGGCCCGACCCGGCACGCTGGCCCGACCGGACAGCACTAGGCCCCCAACCGGACGGTCGAGGGCCTGAGGCGTGGTGTCGTCGTCAGGAGACTCCGTCACAACCCTGGATCGCGTCGCGCAGCCTGGCCGCCTCGTCGGGCGTCATCTCGACGACCAGGCGACCTCCACCCTCGAGAGGCATCCGAAGGACGATGCCCCGTCCCTCCTTGGTGACCTCGAGTGGGCCGTCTCCGGTCCTGGGCTTCATTGCCGCCATGATTCGCCTTCCGTGGAAATCCTTGGACATCCGAGCTCAGACTGCCTCGCGACAAGAGGAATCGAATGCAGACAGATGGGTGTTCGATGACTATTATCACGCGCCCACGGCACGAGGCGAAATCGCGGATCGGGCACGATGGAGCCAGTCACCCGTGAGGAGCCCCGGAATGTCCCCGTCCGCCAGCAGTCTCGAGCCGGGCCCGAGCCAGGGCCGACCGAGCGTGGTCCTGCTCCACGTCGAGGACGCCGTCGCCACGGTGGTCCTGAACCGGCCCGAGGCGATGAACGCCCTCGACACCGGGCTCAAGGAGCAGCTCCTCGCGGTGCTGCAGCAGGTGGCCGACGACCCGGACGTCAGGTGTGTCGTCCTCACCGGAAGCGGTCGCGCGTTCTGCGTCGGCCAGGACCTCAAGGAGCACGTCCGCTCGCTGAGGTCGGGTTCGCCGGCGCTCGCGGCGACCGTCACCGAGCACTACAACCCCATCGTCACGCTGCTCGCGACGATGAACAAACCGGTCATCGCCGCGCTCAACGGCGTCGTTGCGGGGGCCGGCGCGTCGTTCGCCTTCGCCGCGGACCTGCGCATCCTGGTGGACTCGGCGGGGATCAACCTCGCTTTCGCGGCCATTGCCCTGTCCTGCGACTCCGGGGCCTCATGGGCGCTGCCCCGGCTCGTCGGCACGGCCAGGGCCAAGGAGCTGCTCCTCCTCCCCCGGACGATCCCGGCACCGGAGTGCCTCGGGCTCGGGCTGGTCACCGAGGTCGTGGCAGCCGAGGACCTCGAGACGACGGTGCGCGCGCTGGCCGCCACCCTGGCCGCGGGCCCGACGCTCGCCTACGGGTCGATCCGGCGGGCGGTCGCCTTCAGTGCCTCGCACTCCCTGGAGGAGTCCCTCGGCAACGAGGCCGGGCTGATGTCGCTCACCGGGGCCAGCGAGGACCACCAGGCAGCCGTGGCGGCCTTCTTCGCCCAGGAGAAGCCGGTCTTCACCGGTCGCTGAAGCCCGGCGCCGCACGTCACGGCGGGTAGTCGGACGGCGGGATGAACCGCCAGAGGATGTCGATCCAGTACCACTGCCCGATGACGAAGGCCACGAGCAGGACCCCGGCGCGCAGCCACCGCACCCACGCCGTGCCCGCTCGGCGCTCCACCGAGCCGACTCCGACCGTCACCGCGAGCAGCGGGAAGAGGGGGATGAGGTAACGGAAGATCGAGGTGAAGGGGTCCAGGACGACGAAGAGGTATGCCGGGTACGCCAGGGACCAGGTACGCAGCTGCGACCCGAGTCGGGCGGCCCACGGGCCGAGCATCATCACGGCCACGAGCACGAAGGCGGCCGTCAGCCACACCGGGCCCCACGTCTCGCCGAAGTAGTAGCGCGACATGTCCAGCCACGGCTTCACGGGCACGATCTCGTGACCGGCCCGCCACGACGACATCGTCTGGGTGTAGGCGTCGCCCCGGCCGGTCGACGCCCAGGCGATCGCCGGCCACAACAGACCGGCGACCCCACAGCCGGCGAGGGCAGCCAGCGCGGACACCCCCTCGCGCACGCCGACCCGGTCCTCGGACCGGCGCCGCCAACGCACCCAGAGCGCCACGACCGTGACGATCGCGATGGGCACGGCGATGGGTCGGGTGAGCCCGATGAGCACGGCCAGCGCGGTGGCCCACAGCCACCGTTCGCGCGACAGGGCGAGGAGGTAGAGCGTCAGCAGGGCCATCGCCATGGCCTCGGTGTAGCCGACCTGGAGCGTTGCCGCAGCAGGGAAGCTTGCCCAGAGAACGACCAGCACGAGAGCGGCCCGCTCCCCGAGCCGGTCCCGAAAGAGCAGACCCATGGCCACCGCGGCGATGAAGCCGAGGACGAGCGACAGGGACGAGCCGACGACGTAGAAGTCCTGCCCGGAGAGATCCATGAACAGGCGGGACAGGAGCGGGAAGAGCGGGTAGAACGCCCAGGCGTTCTGCTGCACGACACCGCTCGCGTCCACGGGAAGCGTTGCGGGATAACCTCCCTGGGCAATCGCCTGGTACCACTGGCCGTCCCACTGGGCCGTGAAGGTGAGGTAGCTGACCTCCGGACCGGTCCACCCGGTCGGGACCTGCCGGGTCGCGACGACCGCGAGGAGGACCCCGGTGACCAGCCGGCACACGGCATACGCGAGGAGTATCCGGACGACGTACCGGGAGACGGCGGCCTGCTTCATCGCGGGCCTACCCACCGCTCCCGCCGCTCCGATGGCAACCCGCGACGTGGTCGTCGACGAGCCCGCAGGCCTGCATCGCGGCATACATCGTCGTCGGTCCGACGAAGACGAAGCCGCGCTTCTTGAGCCCCTTGGCGAGGGCGACCGACTCCGGGCTGGTGGTCCGGAGGTCGGCGAGCGTTCTGGGGGCGCGGTGGTGCTCGGGTGCGTGCGACCAGAGGAAGTGGTCGAGCCCTCCCTCGTCGCGCATCGCGAGCACCGCCCGGGCGTTGGTGATCGCCGCGTCGATCTTGCGGGTGTTGCGCACGATGGCGACATCGGCCATGAGACGGGCGCGGTCGCGGTTGTCGAAGGCGGACACCCGCTCGGCGTCGAAGTCGGCGAAGGCCAGCCGGAACGCCGGTCGCTTGCGCAGGATCGTCAGCCAGGACAGCCCCGACTGGAAGCCTTCGAGGGTGAGCCGCTCGAAGAGCGCCGACTCGGCGTGGACCGGGACGCCCCACTCGTCGTCGTGGTAGCCCAGGTAGTCCGGCGCCGGCCCGGCCCAGGCACAGCGGCGAAGGCCGTCAGCACCGATGATCGTACCGGTGGAGCTCACCGGCGAGCGGTGCGGGCCGCGGAGAGCATCCGGTCGACCACCCCGCCGAAGAGGTGTGCGACGAGGGGATCCATGAGCGGGCCGATCCGGCGGCCGAGCGCCTCGGGCCGCAGGATGATCTCCTCCCTCCACACGACGTTGGTGTGGTCGTCCCCGTTCGCCTCGAGGATGACGTCGGCCCAGCCGGCGAGCAGGCAGCCGGTCTTGCGGATCCTGAACCGGGCCGTGTCGCCCGGGCCCGGCGGCTCCCACAGGGTGAGGAGCATCGAGTCGACGAAGCCTGCCGGACCCAGGCCGGTGCGGCCTGCGAAGCCCCAGCCCACGCGCACGGGTGGGGGGTCGATGACCATGGTGGTCAACGGGATCCAGCGTCCGTAGTCTCCGAAGCCGGTGAGGACGGCCCACACCGCCGCGACCGGGGCGTCGACGGCGCGTCGGACGACGATGGCAGGCACGCGGTCAGTGGGTCTCTGGGGCGGCGCCGGCTTCGGAGGGGTGCGCGGAGGCGGGAACGCGGTGCGGACGGGCCCGCGACAGCGCCTCGTCCAGGTCGCTGATCTCGCGGCGGAGCCGGTCGATGACGTCGTCGACCTGGTTCATCCGGTAGCCACGCATCGACGTGTCGAAGTGCAACTGCTCGAGGTCACCCGGCGTCAGCGGGCCGTCGGGAAGGGGTTCGTGGCTCAGCGACGTCGTCGCGTCACCGAGTGAGCCGTCGACACGGCCGAGGACCGCGGCGGTCGTCAGGACGACGAGGACGACCGCGACGAGCAGGACAAACCAGATCACCCGCTGATCGTGCCACGAGATGTTGTGCGGTGTGACATCGGAGCCGCTCGCCCGAAGCGGACTCGGCCCGGGCGGCGCAGCCGGCACCCGTCACTCGGAGCGCTTCGGGGCCTTGTCATCCGTGTAGGTCGTAACGATCCGGACGGCCTCGTCGACGTCGTCGGTGAGGTGGAGCAGGTCGATGTCGGCCGCGGTCATCGTCCCGTGGGTGTGGGCCGACTGACGCAGCCAGTCGAGCAGGCCGCGCCAGTATGCCGTCCCGAGGAGGACCAGCGGGAAGGACGTCACCTTCCGGGTCTGCACCAGGGTCAGCGCCTCAAAGAGCTCGTCGAGCGTGCCGAACCCGCCGGGCAGGACGATGAACCCCTGCGCGTACTTGACGAACATCGTCTTTCGGGTGAAGAAGTAACGGAAGTTCACGCCCACGTCGACGTAGCGGTTGAGCCCCGTCTCGAACGGCAGCTCGATGCCGAGCCCGACGGACGTCCCCCCGGCCTCGAACGCCCCCTTGTTGGCCGCCTCCATGGCGCCGGGTCCGCCGCCGGTGATCACGGCATACCCCGCGTGGACGAGCTGGCGACCGACCTCCACACCCATCGCGTATGCCGGGTCGCTCGGCTTGGTGCGCGCGGAGCCGAAGACGCTCACGGCGGGGCCGAGCTCGGCGAGCGCGCCGAAACCCTCGACGAACTCCGACTGGATCCGCATGACGCGCCACGGGTCGGTGTGCAGCCAGTCGGCCGACTGGTCGTTGTCCAGCAGGCGCTGGTCCGTCGTCGTGAGGGGCACCTGGTGCCGGCGCAGGGTGATCGGGCCCGTCTGCCGCTCGTCCGGGTTGCTCACCTCATCTTCGGCGTCGACGTCGCCCTCGGAGTCCTCGCTCATGAGCGCTCGCTCAGCTCAGCCAGCGGAGCATGGCGGCCTCCGCGTCGACGTACTGCTGGACCGGGGACCGCTCGTCGTCGGTGTGCGCGAGGTTCGGGTCGCCGGGACCGAAGTTCACGGCCGCGACGCCCAGCGCGGAGAAGCGGGCGACGTCGGTCCAGCCCTCCTTGGCGCTCACGGGCACACCAAGGGCCTCGACGAAGGCCTTCGCCGCCGGGAGGGTGAGGCCCGGCCGGGCCCCCGGCGCATTGTCCAGGACGGTGACCTCGAAGCCGGCGAAGATCTCGGTGACGTGGTTGGCAGCCTGCTCGGCCCTCTTGTCCGGAGCGTAGCGGTAGTTCACCGTGACGACGCACCGGTCCGGGATGACGTTGCCGGCGATGCCGCCGACGACTCCGACGGCCTGCAGCGCCTCGTGGTAGTCCAGTCCCTCGACGTGCACCGTCTGGGCCTCGTAGGAGATCAGCCGGCCGAGAATCGCTCCGGCCTCGTGGATCGCGTTCCGGCCGTTCCAGGGGCGCGCGCTGTGGGCGGCGACCCCCCTGGCCGTCACGTCGACACGCACGCTGCCCTTGCAGCCGCCCTCGACGCCACCGTTCGTCGGCTCGAGCAGGACGGCGAAGTCGGCCCGGATGAGGTCGGGTCGGCCCTCGGCGAGGTGTGCCAGCCCGTTGTGCTCACCGTCGATCTCCTCGCCCTCGTAGAAGACGAACGTCACGTCTCGGCTCGGCTGGGCGAGCTGCGCGGCGAGCCGCAGCTGGACGGCGACGCCACCCTTCATGTCGACCGTCCCCCGACCGACGAGCTCGTCACCGATCCGCCTCGTCGGAAGGTTCGGCGGGTCGGTGACCGGGACGGTGTCGATGTGGCCTGCGAGCACCACCCTCTCCGAGCGCGCCAGTGACGTGCGGGCGACGACGGTGTTGCCGTGGCGGGTCACCTCCAGGTGGGTCAGCGGCTCCAGAGCGGCCTGGATGGCGTCGGCGATCGCCGCCTCGTTCCTGCTCACCGACTCGATGTCGCAGAGCGCCGCGGTCAGGGAGACCACGTCGGCGGTCGGGTCCAGCGCGGGCGCGTCAGTCATGGACCGAAGGCTAGCGTCCGGTGTCGTTGACCTAGGCTGGCCGCCATGACGACCACGCGCAGCGCCTGGGGATACGGGCTCGTCACCCAGGTCCTGACCCCCGGCGCCGAGCCAGGGCCGCTCGACGCGCCCGTCCTCGACACGTGGTTCCCCCGACCCGTGCTCGGCGACGACTACGACGGCTCGGCGCCCGTCCCCGCGCTGCTGCGGGCGCTCACCGGCCGCGACGAGGCCCGTGGCGTCCGGACGGAGACCATCGGCGTCTCTGTCGACCTCGACGCGCCGCCGAGGAGCGTCCCGGACGTCTACCTGCGACTGCACCTGCTCTCCCACCGAATCGTGACCCCGAACACGATGAACCTCGACGGGATCTTCGGCGTGCTGCCCAACGTCGTGTGGACCAACCACGGTCCCTGCCCGGTCGACGGCTTCGAGGAGACCAGGGTCCGGCTGCGTGCGCGCGGGCCGGTGCAGGTCTTCTCCGTCGACAAGTTCCCGCGGATGACCGACTACGTCGTGCCGAGCGGCGTGCGGATCGGCGATGCCGACCGGGTCCGTCTCGGCGCCCACCTCGCCGAGGGCACGACCGTGATGCACGAGGGCTTCTGCAACTACAACGCCGGGACGCTGGGCACGTCGATGGTCGAGGGCCGCATCGCCCAGGGGGTCGTCGTCGGCCACGGCTCCGACATCGGCGGGGGTGCGTCGATCATGGGCACCCTGTCCGGTGGCGGCACGGACCGCGTCTCGGTCGGCCAGCGCTGTCTCCTCGGCGCCGAGTCCGGGCTCGGGATATCCCTCGGCGACGACTGCGTCGTCGAGGCCGGGCTCTACGTCACGGCGGGGACTAAGGTGACCCTCGCCGACGGCTCCGTCGTCAAGGCGCGTGAGCTGTCCGGACGGGACAACCTGCTCCTCCTCCGCAACTCCGTCACGGGTGTGGTCGAGGCGCGCGACCGGGCCGGCTCCGGCATCTCCCTGAACGACAACCTGCATGCGAACGACTGACGGCCGTCCCGACCTCGCCGAGGACCGTCGAGGCCCGCGACGCCGCTGGATCGGCCCGGTCCTGCTCGTCGCCGTCGCGGCCGCGGTCGTCATGGGGGGGCTTCTCGCCTTCCGGGCCGTGACCCGCGCCGTCTTCTCACCGACCTGTCAGGCCACGGCTGCCGGCAGCTCGGTCTCCTTCACGCCGGAGCAGACGGCGAACGCCGCTCTCATCGCTGCGATCTCGGCCAGACGCGGACTACCGCCGCGCGCCGCCACGATCGCCCTCGCGACGTCGATCCAGGAGTCCAAGCTGCGCAACCTCACCTACGGTGACCGCGACTCCCTCGGACTCTTCCAACAGCGTCCCAGCCAGGGTTGGGGCACCCGCGAGCAGATCCTCGACCCGGCATACTCGACGAGCTCGTTCTATGACGCCCTTCTCAAGGTGAGTGGCTACGAGACGCGCAACATTACCGAGGTGGCCCAACAGGTCCAGCACAGCGGTTATCCCCAGGCCTACGCCGAACACGAGCAGGAAGGCCGGGTCCTCGCCTCGGCCATGACCGGTCGCTCTCCCGCCGCCGTCGGCTGCCGGCTCAAGCCGGTCGAGCGCGCCGCCGACGGCGCTGCGGTGGGCGCGGACCTCGAGGCCCAGCTGGGGACGAAGCCGGTCCAGGACGGCGCCCAGCTCACCCTGCGCGGCGCGAGCGTGGAGCAGGCCTGGGCCGCCGGCCAGTGGGCGGTCGCCCGTGCGGAGGCCTACGGCATCGACCGCGTCCAGGTCGGCGACAAGGTGTGGCAACGGTCCATCGACGAGGGTGCGATGACCTGGAGCGCCGCGAGCGGGGCGCCGTCGCCGATGAGCGTCACCATCCGGATCGGCGCGCCGACCGGCTGACCCCACGCCGGCGCGTGGTGACCGGCGCGTGGTGACCGGCGCTGCGCTCAACGACCGGCGAGGTCGACGTAGTCCCGCTCGGTCTCGCCGACGTAGACCTGCCGCGGCCGGCCGATCTTCGTCTCGGGGTCCTCCATCATCTCCCGCCACTGGGCAATCCACCCGGGGAGGCGGCCGATGGCGAAGAGGACGGTGAACATCTTCGTCGGGAAGCCCATCGCCTTGTAGATCAAGCCGGTGTAGAAGTCGACGTTGGGGTAGAGCTTGCGCTCGATGAAGTAGTCGTCACTGAGCGCGATCTGCTCGACCCGCTTGGCGATGTCGAGCATCTCATCGCTCCCGCCGAGCTTCTCGATGATCTCGTCGGCGGTCTTCTTGATGATCGCCGCGCGGGGGTCGTAGTTCTTGTAGACCCGGTGCCCGAAGCCCATGAGCCGGACGCCGTCTTCCTTGTTCTTGACCTTCTTCATGAAGGTGTCGACGTCGTAGTCGGCGTTCTGGATCTTGCCGAGCATCTCGAGAACGGCCTGGTTGGCGCCACCGTGCAGCGGGCCGAAGAGGGCGTTGATGCCGGCCGAGATCGAGGCGAACATGTTGGCCTGCGACGAGCCCACCAGCCGGACCGTCGACGTCGAGCAGTTCTGCTCGTGGTCCGCGTGCAGGATGAGGAGCAGGTCGAGCGCCTTGACGATGGTCGGGTCGAGCTCGTAGGGCTCGGCGGGGAAACCGAACGTCATGCGGAGGAAGTTCTCCGTCAGTGACAAGGAGTTGTCGGGGTAGAGGAACGGCTGGCCGACGCTCTTCTTGTGCGCGTAGGCAGCGATGGTGGGCAGCTTGGCAAGGAGGCGGACGGTCGAGATCTCGACCTGCTCCTGGTCGAACGGGTCAAGACTGTCCTGGTAGAACGTCGAGAGCGCTGACACCGCGGAGGACAGGACGGGCATGGGGTGCGCGTCGCGGGGGAAGCCGCCGAAGAAGGCCTTGAGGTCCTCGTGGAGCATCGTGTGGCGCCGGATGCGGTCCTCGAAGTCGGCGAGCTGCGCCTGGGTCGGCAGGGAGCCGTAGATGAGCAGGTAGGAGACCTCGACGAAGGAGGACCTCTCGGCCAGCTGCTCGATGGGATAGCCGCGATAGCGCAGGATCCCGGCGTCGCCGTCGATGTAGGTGATGGCGCTCTTGCACGCCGCCGTGTTGACGTAGCCGGCGTCGTAGGTCACAGTGCCGGTCTCCTTGAGCAGGGCGGCGACGCCGAGGGCGTCGCTGCCCTCGGTCGCGGCGACCCGGGGCAGGGTGACGCTGCGCTCCGCAAGGGTGAGGGTGGCCTCGGATGCTTGGGTGGTGGTCATGATGACTCCTCCTTGGTCCGGTCCCGGGGGCCGGAGTGCTCTGTCTGTGACGCTACCCCAGCGTGGCGCGACTGGTGCAGGCGACTGGTGCACGCGGCTGACCCGCGAAGGGTGGCCGACCGGGTGCGGCGGGCCCCCGAGGGGCGCCGTCGCCAGTCAGGGCTGCTCAGAGCCTGGCGCAGGCCGAGGCAGTCCGCTCGTCGGTTGCCGTGAGGGCGACCCGGACGTGCCGCGCTCCTGCCGTGCCGTAGAAGCTGCCCGGAGCAACGAGGATGCCTCGCTCCGCGAGCGCCGCGACGCTCGTCCAGCAGTCCTCGTCACGGCTCGCCCAGAGGTAGAGCCCCGCCTTCGACTCGTCGACCCGGAATCCCGCCCGCTCCAGCCCGGCCCACAGCGGCGCCCGCCGCCCGGCATACCTCGTCTTCTGGACCGCCACGTGCGCCTCGTCGCCCAGGGCCGCCACCATCGCCTGCTGCACGGGCCAGGGGACGATCATGCCGGCGTGCCTGCGCACCTGCACGAGCCCCCGGATGAGCGAGACGTCACCGGCAACGAAGCCGGCCCGATATCCTGCCATGTTGGACTGCTTCGAGAGCGAGTAGACCGCCAGCAACCCCTCGTGGTCTCCCCCGCAGACCCGCGGGTCGAGGACGCTGGGCGTCGCGCCGTCGCCGCTCCAGTCCAGCTCGGCGTAGCACTCGTCCGAGGCGACGATGACGCCGTTCCTGCGCGCCCAGGAGACCACCTTGGCGAGATGGCCGATGCCCAGCACCGCACCCGTCGGGTTACTGGGAGTGTTGAGCCACAACAGCCTTGGACGGGTGGCCGAAGTCAGCGGCCCCAGAGCACTCAGGCTGCCGACGACCCGGGGCGTGGCGCCGGCGATCCGCGCACCGACGTCGTAGGTCGGGTAGGCGATCGGCGGGACGCCGACGATGTCTCCCGACCCGAGCCCGAGGAGGGTCGGGAGCCAGGCCACCAGCTCCTTGCTGCCGATGGTCGGGAGCACGCCGTCGGGGTCCAGGCCCGCCACGTTCCTCCGGCGCGCGAACCAGTCTGAAACCGCCTCGCGCAGTGCGGGCGTGCCCCACGTCTGCGGGTAACCGGGGGCGTCGGACGCCTCGGCCAGCGCCCTGCGGACGGCCTCGGGAGTGGGGTCGACGGGAGTGCCCACCGAGAGGTCGACCAGTCCGTCGGGGTGGGCAGATGCGCTCGCCTTGTGCGACGCGAGGGAGTCCCAGGGGAAGTCCGGGAGCCCGGAGATCACCAGATGCCCCGCGGCCGGCTCACTCGTCGTGTTCCTGGACGGGCAGCGCGGAGATGATCGGGTGGTCCTTGGGGATGACGCCGAGCTTGGCCGCACCGCCGGGGCTGCCCAAGTCGTCGAAGAACTCGACGTTCGCCTTGTAGTACTCCGTCCACTGCTCCGGGACGTCGTCCTCGTAGTAGATCGCCTCGACCGGGCAGACCGGCTCGCAGGCGCCGCAGTCCACGCACTCGTCGGGGTGAATGTAGAGGGAGCGCTCGCCCTCGTAGATGCAGTCGACCGGGCACTCCTCGATGCACGCCTTGTCCTTGAGGTCGACACAAGGCTGAGCGATGACGTAGGTCATGGAAGGCGGTCCTCCTGCAGGACGAGCGGGTACACCGCCTAGTATGCCGAGTCGGCGCCGTGGCGGTGCAACGGGGCCTCACCTGTGGACACGAGACAGACGGACGGTCATGAACGCTTCCCAGCCGCGTCACCAGCCCGGCACCAACGGAGCAGGCGTCAACCCTCTCCGGGTCGGGGTCCGCGTCGCCATCCGGTACCGGCTTGCGCCGGGGTCGCCGGAGTCCTTCACGGACGTCATCGGGATGGTCACGGCCGTGGACGACGCCCAGGTGACGCTCGACTCCCGGAAGGGCCCGGTCAGCGTCGCCCGCGCCGACTTCGTCGCGGCCCGTGCGGTGCCGCCCGCACCGGTCCGGCGCGGGCGACCGCACCAGGCGGTAAGCACCGTGGACCTCGAACGGCTCATGGCCGACGGGTGGCAGGCCGTCGAGCACACCGGCCTCGGCGGGTGGCTGCTCCGCGCCTCGAGCGGGTTCACCCGACGTGGCAACTCCGTGCTGCCCAGCGGCGACCCGAGCCTCCCGCTGGGCCGGGCCGTGGACTACTGCGAGCACTGGTATGCCGGACGCGACCTTCTCGCGGTGTTCCACCTGGACCTGCCCGCCAGCGGGCTGGTCGAGGACGACCCGCTGGGAGCCGAGCTCCTCGGCCGCGGATACGCCGTCGACCAGCCGACGGTGACCATGACGGCGGCCAGCGCTGACATCCCACTGCTCACCGAGCATTCGGTGCCGGTGACGATGGACGCCGCGCTGACCCCTGTGTGGCTGCAGGCGTACGCGCAGCAGCGCTCGATCACCCCAGGAGTGAGCGAGCAGGTGCTCACCGGCTCGCCCGGCCAGCTGTTCGCGTCGACGACCGCGCCGGACGGCACGATCACCGCTCTGGCAAGGATGTCGGTCCATCCCGGCTGGGCCGGTCTGCACGCCCTGTGGGTCGAGCCGGGCGCGCGGCGTCAGGGCCTGGCCCGCACGGTCGTGCAGGCGGTCGCCCACCTGGCGCGCCAGCACCGGATGCGCTCGCTCTTCCTCCAGGTCGAGGCCGACGACGACGCGGCCCTGGCCCTCTACGCGTCGCTGGGCTTCGCCACGCACCACACCTACGTCTACCTGGTGCCCGCGTCCACGTCCTGACCCCCCCGGGCGGGTGCCTCCCCTCGCTTGCGGCTCCCCCTGGTTGCGTCCGGCAACCTGGTTGTTACAACCGCCCACCTGCCGGACGCAGCGCTGGCCCCCTGGTTGCGTCCGGCAACCCGGTCGTTACACCCGCCGACCTGCCGGACGCAGCGCTGGCCGAGGGGAATCACGTGCCTGCCGAGATCCACAGCGCCACCGTGTGTCGTCCCACCGTCCACAGGCAGATCTCAAGTGCTCGTGGAGCAGAAGCAGAGGCCGCAAGATCGACCGCCATGGACGAGACCTCGCCTCAAGGAGATCGCCACCGTGCTCCCTCGCCCGACCCGGCGGCGCCCTCGGACCGAAGTGCGCCGCCACCTGGTTCGGCGTTGCCTCCGGCCCGCAGCGCGCGCAAGCCCGATCCGCGGAGGCTTCGCGATCTGGCCGCGCGGCAGGACGGCATACTCACGCTCGCTCAGCTGCGAGACTTCGGGGTGACGCCTGGACGGCGCCGTGCCCAGATCGGCGCCGGCCGGTGGAAGAGCATTCCGCACCGAGGCGTGCTCCTGTCGCAGGGGCAGGGGACGGCATTCCAGGAGTGGTGGCGAGCCGTGGCCGAGGTCGGTGCACCCGCTGCCCTCGGTGGCATCACGGCGCTCCAAGCCATTGGGCTCGAGGGTTACCGGGAGAGTCAGATCCATGTGTGGTTGCCGAAGTCGTCACGCGTCGTGCGTCCGAAAGGAGTGCGCATCCACGAGAGCCGGCGTTGGGGAGCCGACGACCGGGCCCTCACCGGGATCCCCCGCGCCCTCCCCCAGGTCGCCGCAGTGCAGGCAGCGCTCTGGGCTGTGTCCCAGCGCCAGGCCGTCCTCGCCCTCGTCATGCCCATCCAGCAACGCCTCACCCGGGCGGAGGACGTGGCCTCGGTCCTCGATCGGGTGCGGCGACACCGGTTCCGATCCTGTCTGCGCCTGGCCCTTCGTGACATAGCTGACGGAGCTCACTCGATGAACGAGCTGGACTTCGCCCGCCTGTGCCGGGACCACGGCCTGCCGGAACCATCCCGACAGGTCGTGCGAAACGGCGTGAACGGTCGCATCTACCTCGACGTGGCATGGGATGCCTACCGCGTCTGCGTCGAGGTGAACGGCGCAGGTCACGACCAGGTCGCACAGCTGCTCAAGGACAACTTCCGGACGATCGACCTGCAGCTGCGGGGCGAGACGGCGATCGAGCTGTCCGTCCTCACCCTCCGGGCCGCTCCCGAGGAGGCGATGGACAGAATCGGTGCGGCCCTGCGCGCCAACGGCTGGCACGGCATACCGGCTCCACGTCCGGCAGGTCGGCGGCTGTAGCCACCGAGTTGCCGACACAGCGCCCCCCGCACGAGCAACGTCCGGCAGGTCGGCGGTTGCAGCCACCGAGTCGCCGGACGCAAGCGCTTGGGCGCAGCGCAGAGCGGGGAGCTCCTCAGGTCTTGTGGTTCGGGTTGGTGCAGGTGACCTTGTCCTCCGGCGCGTAGTGCGTCGGGTAGTCCTCGCTCGTCACCACGGCCCCGTTCTGTCGGAAGATCCGCTGCACGCTGACGTCGAACCCCGGGGTCATCTCCGGCTGGGGCACGCACTCGGCCGAGTCGTCGACGAGCTCCGTGCCCTGCGTGACGTTCGTCCGCGGACCCAGGACCGCCTCGACGTCGTAGACCTTCGTGCTCCAGATCCGCCCATGGACCTGGTTCTTCGAGACCCACATCTGGACGAGCATCCCGTAGGGAGAGGTGTTCTTCCACTTGTTGTCGAGGTTCGGCCAGTAGATCGTCGCCTCGCGGCCCTCGGGATAGCGCGCGATGTAGAAGGAGTGCGGGGTGTGCTCGGTGAGCCTGGCCCCGGCGAACCAGGCGAGGTTGTAGACGACCGTCGAGACCTGCGAGATGCCGCCGCCGGTGCCCTTGACGAGCCGACCGTCCTCGATGACGTAACCCTCCTGGTATCCCTTCTCGGCGGTGCGCTCACCGAGGATGCCGTTGAGGCTGAAGGTGCCACCCGGGGGGATGAACTTCCCGTTGATCGTGTTGGCGGCGGCGACGAGGTTCGCCGTGCGGGACGGGTTGTCGGGAAAGGTGGAGTCGAAGGACGAGATGATGGTGCCGACCCCGAGTGCCTGCGCCCCGGCGGTCGTCAGCGTCGGCTGGGCCACCGTGGCCGGGAACGTGGCGGTGCGCTGCGGCGAGGTCAGTGCGGGCAGGACGAGGGCGGGGATCGAGGCCCGGTCGACCGTCGTCCCGTCGACCGACGGGACGATCGTGGGGGCGTCGTCCTTGAGCTGGAACCGCGCGTCCTGGGCCGGGACGAGGAGCCCCTTGACGGCGGCGAGGACGATGTCGGTCAGCTTGGCCCGGTCGACGGAGGGCCGAAGGACGCCCTCGGCGTCGGGTGCCATGGCCAGCGCCGGGGCGTACTGCGCCTGGAGCAGCGGGGCCGTCCTGGCCCCGACGACGAGGGCGATCGGCGCCGACATCGCGGGCGCCGCGAAGGACGTCACCGCGGCGTCGACCTGGGCCTGGGTGGTCCTGGGCTCGGTCCGGGTCACCTCCGCCGTGATGTCGGGCGTCCGGGGATAGCCCGTGCGGAGGGCTCTGACGATCGGGTCCACCTTGACGGCCACGCCGACGACGGCCGGCGTCACGCTCACCTTGCCGTCGGAGAAGGAGATCGTGCCCTCCTGGGGCTGGGTGTCGAACGCCTTGGCCTGGCTCGTCACGGCGGCCGTGAGCCGGTCCTCGTCGACGGTGGTCAGCACCGCACGGTGGACCACTCCGGTGAGGTGCTGCCAGATCCGGACGGGGTCGAGGCTGAAGCCGGACATCCCGGCGAGCGTGCCGTCGATGTCGAGGGACAGGCTGGCGGCGACGGGGTCGAGAGTGATCGTCCGGCCGGTGTCCGCGACGGTGACCTTGACCGGAGCGGTGGCCAGCCCGTCCAGCTCACGCTTGAGGGTGGCCGCAGCGGCCTGGACCGTCATCCCGCCGACGTCGACGCCCTCGACCATGACCTTGGCGGGCACCTGGCGCCCGACCACCACTGCCAGGGCGAGATAGGCTCCACCGAGGACGAGGACCGCGATGAGCATGCGCAGCGCCGCGGTGCGCCCGGCCTTCGTCGCCAACCTCGTTCCTCACCTCAGCGTCCCGAACCGGCCCCGGTAGAACAGGAGGGCCTCCCCCGGGTGGTCGGCGATCTCCACGGAGAGTACTTCGCCCACGACGATGGTGTGGTCCCCGCCGGGGTAGGTGTCGGTGGTTCGACACTCAATCGTTGCCAAGGCGTCGTCGAGCAGGGCCACACCGGTCGCCGGACCCCGGTGGAGCGAGATCCGCTCGAGCTGTCCGTGCAGCGGCCGGCCGCGCGTGGCGAGCCAGTCGGCCGGCCCTCGGGACGACGCCTGCAGGATGCTCACCCCCCACCTCCCGGACTCGGTCACCGCGTCGTGGAAGCGGGCCTCACGCTCGACGCAGAGCAGGAGCAGCATGGGTTCCAGGGAGAGCGACGTCACCGCGTTGGCGGTCATTGCGTGGTCCATCCCGCCCGCGACACTGGTCACGACGCTGACCCCCGTCGCGAACCGGCCCATCGCCTGACGGAACGCGTCCGACGAGGGCTCCGGCTGCGGCAAGGTCACCCGTCAGTTTCCCGCACGAGCCCGCTGGTCCACGCGCCGGGTCCCGCTGCCGCTCCTGCGCCGGTATGCCGGGGAGCCGGCTTCCGGAGCGCGGCTCCGGTCGCCGGTTTGATCCGGGCATAGGCCTCGCGACCGCTCAGGCGGGCGGCGATGAGGTTGCTGAGGTGGTAGTAGCCGTCGTGGACGCTGAGCTGGGTCCCGTGCGCCTCGAGGGCCCGGGCCTGGGCACCCACCTGCGAAGGGTCGACGACGACGTGGGTCACCCGGGCGTCCTCGACGACCGACGGAGGGTACGGCTCGTCGTCCCCCGGGACGCTCAGCCCGGAATCCGGAGGCACGTGCTCGCGCAGCCAGGCCCGGTCCTCCTCGGCCCACGACCTGGGCGTGAGGATCTCGAACACGCGAGCGGGCCGTTCGTCCCGGGTCAGCCGGGCCAGCGCGGCCAGCGTCACGCGCCGGGCCTGGATGTGGTCCGGGTGTCCGTACCCCCCGTGCTCGTCGTAGGTGAGGACGACGTCCGGTCGCACCGCCCGGAAGTGCTCCGCGGCCAGGCCCGCGGCCTCGGCCACGTCGGCCCCGGCGAAGGCGCGCGGGTGGCTCGCGGACGGCATGCCGGCCATGCCGCTGTCGCGGTACCTGGACAGCACCCCACCCGCCGGGTCCTCACCCAGCACTGCGTGGGCCACGCCGAGCCGGCGCATCGCCTCGCGCAGCTCCTCGCGCCGCCAGGGCCCGAGGGGGTCGCCCTCGGCGCCCGCCAGGTGGGCGAGGTGGGCAGGGATGACCTCGCCCTCCTCGCCCAGCGTGCAGGTCAGGACGTGGACCTCGTCACCGGACGCCACGTGGTGGGCCATCGTGATGCCGGACGTCAATGTCTCGTCGTCCGGGTGGGCGTGGACGAGGAGCAACCGCGCCATCAGATGACCTGACGCTCCTCCGGGAAGTGACAGGCCACGCGGTGCCCGGGCTGGACTTCGACCGGCAGCGGGACCTCGGTGGCGCACCGTTCCTGAGCCTTGGGGCACCGGGTGCGGAAGACGCAGCCGCTCGGCGGGTGCTGCGGGCTGGGCAGGTCGCCCTTGAGCAGGATCCGCTCCTTCTTCGCGGCCCGGTCGGGGTCCGGCGTCGGCACGGCCGACAGCAGTGCGTGCGTGTAGGGGTGCAGGGGGTGCTGGTAGAGGGTGTCGCGGGGCGCCTCCTCCATGAGCTTGCCGAGGTACATGACGACGACCCGGTCGGAGATGTGCCGCACGACGGACAGGTCGTGCGCGATGAAGACGTAGGCCATGCCCTGCTCGTCCTGGATGTCCTCGAGGAGGTTGATCACCTGGGCCTGGATGGACACGTCGAGTGCGGAGACCGGCTCGTCGCAGACGACGAGCTGGGGCTTGAGCGCGATCGCCCGCGCAACGCCGATGCGCTGACGCTGCCCGCCCGAGAACTCGTGCGGGTAGCGGTTGTAGTGCTCCGGGTTGAGACCGACCCGCTCCATCAGCCCCTGGACCGTCGAGCGGGTCCCGCCGTCCGACTGGATGCCTTGGATCTCGAAGGGAGCCGCGATGATGGAGCCGATGGTCTGGCGCGGGTTGAGCGAGCCGTAGGGGTCCTGGAAGACCATCTGCATCTCGCGGCGCAGCCGGCGCAGGTCGGGCCCACTGACATTGGTGATGTCCTTGCCCTCGAACTCGATGCTGCCACCGGTCGGCTCGAGAAGGCGCAGCATCGTGCGGCCGGCGGTGGACTTGCCGCAGCCGGACTCTCCGACGAGCCCGATGGTCTCCCCGGGGTAGAGGTCGAGCGAGATCCCGTCGACCGCCTTGACGGGTGCGTCCGGGCGCCGGATCAGGGTCTGGCGGAACTGTGGGAAGTACTTCTGCAGGCTGGTCAGCCGCAGCAGCGGCGTCCCCTCTCGGATCGGCGCCGCCTTCAGGGCGCTCTCTTCGGCACCGTCCTGCCGGGTGGAGCCCCTCGGCGCGTCGATGACCTGTGCCCCGACCTGGTCGGGCGCGGCGTGGTCGGGCCCGGCTTGGTCGGGTGCGGCGTGGCTCATAGTTGTCCTGCCGCTCTGGTCACCATGCTCGTCTGCGAAGCTGGTCACGGTCGGCCTCTCCTCTCAGAGCCGCGGCTTGACGACGGTCTGGAAGATCTCCGCCCGCCGCTCGCTCGGGATGTGGCAGCGCGCGCGGTGCCCCGGACCGGCTTCGTCGAGGTCCGGGACGACGGTCTTGCAGGTGTTGTCCGGGACCTCGCTGCGGAAGGCGCAGCGCGGGTTGAAGGCGCAGCCCGACGGGACGTTGATCAACGAGGGAGGGTTGCCCGGCACCGGGTCGAGGCGGTTCTTGCGCGGCCGGTCCAGTCGCGGCATCGAGGTGAGCAGCCCCCACGTGTAGGGGTCCTCGGGGCGGTAGAACACCTCGTCGACCGGCCCGTGCTCGACGGCCTTGCCGGCATACATGACGAGGATGTCGTCGGCCATCTCGGCGACGACGCCCAGGTCGTGGGTGATCATGATGATCGCCGAGCCGAACTCGCTCTGGAGATCGCGCATAAGGTCGAGGATCTGGGCCTGCACGGTCACGTCGAGCGCCGTCGTGGGCTCGTCGGCGATGAGCAGTGACGGGTTGTTGGCCAGCGCCATGGCGATCATGGCGCGCTGGCGCATCCCACCGGAGAACTCGTGGGGATACTGGTCGACGCGTCTCTGCGGGTTGGGGATCCCTACCCGGCCGAGGAGGTCGATGGTCCTGGTGCGCGCCTGACCCTTGGACATGTCGGAGTTGTGGACCCGGATCCCCTCGACGATCTGCGAGCCGACCGAGTAGTAGGGGTGAAGCGCCGACAGCGGGTCCTGGAAGACCATCGCCATCTTGTCGCCGCGCAGCGTGCGCAGCCGCTCGTTGCTCACCGCCATGAGGTCCTCGCCGTCGAGGACGATCGAGCCGGAGGTCTTGGCTCGGGTGCGACGGTGCAGGCCGAGGATGGCCTGGCTGGTGACCGACTTGCCGGATCCCGACTCGCCCACGATTCCGATCGTCTTGCCCTGCTCGAGGTTGAAGCTCAGCCCGTCGACGGCCCTGACCAGTCCGTCGTCGGTCGGGAAGTGGACCTTGAGGTCCGCCACCCGCAGGTAGGCGTTCGCGGCCGTGCCGGCCGTGCTCTGCGTCGTCGTGGTCGCCGTCGTCGATCTCACGATCCTGGTGCGATCCTTGAGTCGTGCCATGAGCCCTATCCTCCTCGCCGCTCAGCTCAACCGGACGCGCGGGTCGATGACGCCGTAGAGGACGTCGACGATGAGGTTGGCGATGACGACGAAGAACGACGCCACGACGACGATCGCCACGATCACCGGCAGGTCGACGTTCTGGATCCCCCGGATGGCGGTCAGCCCGAGTCCGTTGAAGGTGAAGACCTGCTCGCTGATGATCGCTCCGCCGAGCAGCCCACCGAGGTCGAGGCCGGCGGCCGTGACGATGGGGGTCAGGGCGGCGCGCAGGCCGTGCCGGCGCACGACGGTCGTCTCCTTGACCCCCTTGGCCCGGGCGGTGCGGATGTAGTCCTCGGACATGGTCTCGAGCATGTAGGCACGGGTGAGCCGGACGTATGACGCGGCGAAGACCGCAGCCAGCGTCAGCGACGGGAGGAAGATGCCCTGCGCCCAGGCCACGGGGTCCTCGGTCAGTGGCACGTACTGCGGCAGCGGCCACAAGCCCCACTTGATGGCGACGAAGCTCAGGAGCAGCTGGCCGATGAAGAACGACGGCAGCGAGAAGCCGATGAGGGAGGCGCCGACGAGCAGTCGGTCGAGCCATCGCCCCCGGTTGAGGGCGGCGACGATGCCGAAGAGCACGCCGACGACGATCCAGAGGATGAACGCACCGATCGCGATGGAGGCGGTGACCGGCAGTCCGGCCTTGACGACCTCGGTGACCGACTTCTGCTGGACCTGGGAGTAGCCGAGACAGGGCGCCGGGCAGGTGAAGACGGTGTCCGGCGCCCTCGCCTTCTGCACCGGGTCGTCGGGGAAGTCCCGGGCGACGACGAACCCCTTGATCCAGTTGGCGTACTGCACGGGGATCGGCTTGTCGAAGCCGAGCAGCTTGCGGTTGCCCTCGATGACAGCAGGCGTGCAGTTCTTGGCGCAGGTCAGCGACGCCGGGTCGATGGGCGCCGCGAAGAAGACGAGGAACGTCGTCAGGCTGATGATGAGCAGCATGACGACGACCGAGATCAGCCGCCGGATGATGTAGAAGAACATGGGCATCGGCGCCGCGAGGCGCCCGACCTACCTCTCGGTCGAGGGTGGGAGGCCGGCGCCGGGTGGGAGGTCTGCCTCC
>JAABUY010001542.1_pt1 | contig 30526 bp, 62 predicted proteins | sample 5560271 | NCBI WGS metagenome assembly JAABUY01 (sample SAMN10711886, study PRJNA513374) | rock metagenome | isolation source: Antarctica rocks | place: Antarctica: Victoria Land, University Valley | reverse complement strand
CCATCCGAGCATGTCGGCGGGTTGCAGTCCACGTCGGGGGTGCGCGGCTCGCTGGCGTCGCGGGCCTCCTGCCGGCCCATGGCTGCGCACGCGTGGTCACTCTCTTGTCATCCAGAGAGCGGAGGCCATGCGCGGCGCCGCACGGCCCGCATGCGCAGGCCTGCGCAGCCTGGGCTGTTTACTGCGGCTGCAAGACGCACATGCCGGGGAGCATCGCGCTTGGTGTGAGAAAGGTGTGGGAAGGCCGGAGCAGAGGCCTGCCGGGTTCAAATGCGTAACACCCTCCTGGACCAGACAGGGTCTGGAGGCCATGATTGGTGGCTCAGTGGGGGTAGATATGCGCCCCGAGCCTGGTGCCAGCACGGAAAGAAAGGTGGAGGGCACATCTATTACATAGGCAAACACAGTGACAGTGGTCCACTGCCAGGCTTGCCTGGTGAACCGCGGGGCGCGCCGTATGCACTCCTGAGGCTGTCCTGCTGGAGTGCTCGAGCAGCTCGGCGGACCCAGTTTTTATGCAGAGACAAGACAAGAAATGTGTTTGTGTCCTGCCGCATTTTGCGCCTTTGCCGGGCACACCCCAGAGCATGCAGCAGCGGGCTGAATGCTCGCATCAAAACGAGCCAGATACTTGGTCTTCGCAAACGACCTGACCAGACTGGACTATTCTCGCCTCTGCGCAAAAGGTATACTGCCTCAGTCAGCTGCTTGCGGCCAGCCCGGCGTCAGGCGACCGCGGCCTGGCCCAGTGTTGGGGCCAAAACGTTTTGAGGCTACAGCTTGGAGCTTAGCGCACTCCCAGGTGCAGCAGGCAGGTCCTGGGTGCAACGTCATGCAGGAGCTTCCACGAGCGGTGCAGCCCAGCGGAACTCGCGAGCATGCGCAGCACGAGCACAGCCTGGAGCAGGACCCTTCGGCAAAAGCTGCCCTATGTCCCCCACAGCAGCTGTACCGCCACCTGGGGAAGTGCGCGAGGTGCACAAGCAGATCAAAGGCAAAAGATCAAAACGGCAGAAGCTGCTCTTCCTCAAATACCCTACGTCCACGTGGGAGACCCAAGCGCTTATGCGGCCACGATAGCAAGCCATCAACGGTCCAACGCGGACCCACAGGCCTGCTTCTGCAAAATGATGCGCGGTGATATCCGAGGAAAAGCGCGCTGATAAAGCGCGCTGGGCCTCAATGATCCGCTTGGCGCTTGACTGGCTGCCCAACACCAACCACACGGGCTTTTACGTGGCACAGGTGCGCGTCTGCGCCGGCCCGCGCCTGGTCCTGAGCTGCACAGTGCCTGTGCGCCGAGGCCGGGAGGCGCAGGCCTGACGCAGGAGTGTGTGCAGGCGTTCAACTGGTACAGTGAGGCAGGCATCGAGGTGTGTTTCCTGAGCCCGCACGTTGATGGCTACAAGACCACGCCGGCTGCCAAAGTGCGGACCGGCGCCGCCGATGTGGCTATTGCGCCCCCCGAGACCGTGATATCTTCGCACAGTCCGCGGGAGAGCTGGGCAGCGCCCGTGAAGTTGAAGGCGCGGCCCCTTTCCAGTGGGTATCTGGGCATTATCCTGGATGGCACGCCCCGTGCTGGCAGCGCTGGTGACATTGTGCTGTGTTCCGTCCGCCCGTGCACTGGGCCTCGTTCTGCGGCGTGCCCCTGATCTCCTGCGTAACTGGTGATAGGCCGGTGTGGCTGCAGGCGGTGGCGGCGCTGCTGCAGGATGACACCAGCGCGATTGTGACGCTGGAAAGCAGCGGGATTGACCGGCCTGCAAAGCTGGATGGTTGCGTGTACGCTAGCTACGGCGCCAGGTGCGGCCCGGGGCACTTTGTTGCGCGCGCTGATCCGCATGTGTCCCGCCCGCAGCGCCCGGCGCTGAAGTCGCAAGCGGGCGCCACGCAGGTATGAAGTCGCGACGCTGAAGCAGATGATCGTCAACGACGGCGGCTCTGGCTCGTTTGTCGAGACCAGTCCCGGCATGCTGAGCGTGTGGGACACGCTGCTCACGGTGCGTCAGCTCATGCAGAGCTGGGTAATGTTGATCATTGAGTAGCCGCTGTCAGCAACGGACAGTGCTGCGCTGAGCGCACGCATGTTGTGTGAAGGCAGATTTTGCTTCTACTGCAGAAGTAGAATAGGAAGTGGTGACCACGTGGAGCGGCAGCATGAACACATACCTTGTTTGTAAAACTGACCCTCTATTTGGCGACTTGTGCAGGGGCAGGCCGACGCGACATGGGTCTTCACCGGTTGGGAGGGCATACAGGCCCGGAGGGCGGGGATCGGTCTGCATGCGTTCAGGCTGCAGGAGTGCGGCATCCCATACGCGTACCCGCTGCTACTCGTGACCAGCGAGCACGTGCTGCGGTGCGGCGCGTGCGCCGAAGGCCTGAACGAGCAGGCGCCCCTCAGCCGTGCTGTTTCCTCGCTTTCGCCGTGGCCGAGGTGTTAGCAGCCCTTCTTGGTCGTCGGGGTGTCAGCAGCAAGGGTGCAAGTTTTAAGCTCCGTGTTTGCGCAGCGCTTGCGGGGCAGTGCCGCTGCCACTGCTGGGGCCTCGTTGTTGCCAGGCCGGCGCGAGCATGGGTCCGTGGAACAGGCGAAGATGGCTGGCCGGGTCTGCAGGGAGCGCGGAGAGGACGTTCGCAAGTTCCTGCACGTGACCGCGCGGGGCTTTGCATGGGCGGCGGAGCACGACGGCCAGGCGGCCGAGCTCCTGGTGAAGCACGCCGGGCCCGGCGGGCCGCCGAGGACCGACCTGGACATGGTTCGCGAGAGCCAGGCGGAGATGGGGCGGGTGCGACCCGGTCACCTCTGTGAGCAATGCGCGGCAACACGGTACAGTCATAAGAGTGAATCAGCAGCAGGCTTGTGTAGACTGCTCGAGTCGTGGCCGTGCCTGCCCCTGGTGAAAGCCGCGACAGCGGGTTTGCTGCTGCGTCCTCCTCTGGCTGACGTGCCAACGCCGGGGTGGCAGCATTACCTGGACGGCCAAGCGCGGTGGGGGGCGATGGAGGAGGGCCGCTGGAGCGAGTTCCTGGCGTGGCTCGACACGTCTGGGCTCCTCCACGACCAGGTGCTTTTCGTCCTGCCTGTCATTTGGGAGGGTTAGGTTAGCATGGATGTGTTGGGCTGTTAAACAAGTTGCCACTCTATATGTGTGAAACAGGCGCTGCAGCGGTTGCTGCCATGCCATCATGACATGTGCTGCTCGTGGATGGTTGCCGACGAGCAGACTTGCGAGCCAAGCAGTAGGGCGCTAGACTCGAGGATGGGGCTTGCATGCACACGGTGAGTGGCCCTTGGGCAGTGCATGGAAACCTGCAGCACTCGCAAGCGCCGCACGCGTCGGCGACGCAAGCACTTCTGCGCGTCGTGCCCGTAGATTGGCGTCAATGACCCTGCCAAGCGCCTCTTGCTGTGGCAGGTCCGTTGTTCCCTGTTGGGCCCTCCCCCTCCCCTTTCGTAGCTGTGCCATAGATTGGCGCGTGCTGCCGCAGCGCACTGGTCAAGCGTCTGTGGTGGCACGTTGTTTTTGTCGACCTGCCTGTACACTGGGCGCTCAAGCGCCGGGACTGCAGTGTTGTGCCAGCGGCGCACCGTGTGGGTGCGTGCGCAGTTCCGGACCGCAGGCGGGCTGTGTTCGGATGGGGGCACCCTTGATCCGATTTGTGCAGCTGGCTGCGCGAGTGCTATGTTGGGTGGCACGCCTCATAGGTTTTTCCATGTTTGTTGTATTTTTCTGGCCTCCTGGAGGTGCCTTGGTTCGCAACATGCGTCACGCATGTCAAGGCAGCGCCGATGGTGGATGTCATCTGCAAGGCTGGGATGTTGCAAGGGGGTGTGTTGGTGCGCACTGGGGAGGCAGCCGCAGGGTGTGCAGGAGGTGGACTGGCCTGAACGCATTGTTGCGGTGCTCCAGCTCCGGCGCAAACCTCTGTGCTTCTCGCGCAAGCTCTGCCGCCAGCGCATGCTTTGGCTGACTGTGGTTACCGGCCTTGCAAGGGTGTGGGGGCGATGGCAGCCACCTGAATGGCAGCTTCTGTGTGACCAGGTCGACTGGGTCTGTGAAGGGGTGTGCACTTCATCAGTGCTGTGGCCGGCCTTTGGGTGCACACAAGTGCGCCATTCATCCAATGGCCGGGTCGTGGTCGAGCAGTGCAAATAGGGGCAAATGCGATCAGGCTATGCTGTGCACTGGCTTTGAACCCGCCACATGCAAAGCGCTGGCAGCCATGCTGGGTCGACAGCATGCATGCCAACGCACAGTTTTCCGAGGCTTGCTGCGAACCTGTATTGGCTGAGATGATGTGCATTCAGGGGTTTCTAAGCTCACTACGCGCCGGCCTTCAATCGCCGCGCCTGCGTGGTTGCCGCTGTGTCGCTGGTAGAGTTTGGATCGGACAGGCGCTTGCACGAACGAAGTGCTCCTTTACTAGGTGCTTGGCCCTATGGCCACGAAGTGGAATGGGCCAGATGTGGGCTTGGCTTGCGGAGGGACCCTGTATTTGCAGACATGCTGCTTCCTTCAGACATGCTTGGCCATCTATTGTCGATTTTAATGCAAAAAAATGTTGTTGTGACAACACTTGGTGGTTCCTTACTTCATCTACCTACCATCTCAACTGCTTATGCCCCCGTGCGTCTCCCTCATTCAATTTTCAATTCAAGCTTGTTGTGGCTCATTGCATCTTTGATCACAACGGCTTGTGATGCGGATGCAATCAACTCATACGGTCACAGTTCGAACGCCTAGGACAATGCATGCGCACTTATCTACGCCGCACACCCCAGGTACACTGTAGAGCAGGTGTGCAAGGGTGTGCGGACACACACCATGCCCCCAGCACCCTGAACCACAGCCCTGGCGCACAGCAGGCGGTCAGCCGCCAGAGTGGCTCACGGGCACAGTGACGAAGCGGCCGTCCTGGTAGGACGACGTAAACTGCTCTGGCAGGGCGTGCTCGATCAGGTCGGCGTCCGGCGTCGCGCCCGGCACGGCCACGTTGACCTCGCTGCTCTTGGCCGTCGTGACCGTCGCGTCCAGCGACGCCGCCGACAGGAACAGCTGCGCCGCGCGGCGCCCGGGCCCCATGAGTGTGGCAGTCGGGATGATGGAAGTCGGGATCATGGGAAAATGCTGATTAAAATTCCGACCATGCCCCTTCCCATTTGAGAACCCGGCAGTGCGGCCAGGCGCCGGCGCGCAGGGCGGGACGCGCGCGGCCCGCGCGAGCTGCCACCCCTGCAGGCCTGCAGCAGCGCCTGACCGGCTTGCCGGCAGCGGAGGTCGGCGTGCGCCGCGCGGCCGCCTCGCAGACGCACTTCATCGAGCATGCATGCGCATGATCTCGCCTGCATGCACGACGCAGCGACCAACACCCGCACCGGAGGCAGAGCACCCTTCGCGATCTCGTGCATGACGGGAGGTCAGGGCGCCGAGCAGCGCGCCGCCCGCATATTTGCACGCCGACCGCGCCCCCCGGGGCGCCCAGAGACCAGCGCAACACAGAAGCGGGTGCGCGCGGCGCGGCGGGCGGCTCTGAGGGGCGCCAGGGCGCCGCACCTGCACGCCGTCGCACTTGTCGACGGCGATGGTCGGCACGCGCCCGGTGACCTGCACCTGCAGCGCCGTGCTGTTGACCAGCTCGCAGACGGCCACCAGGTCGTCGAACACCACGCCCGTGCGCGCGCACTGGTCCACCGTGATTGCGTTGACCTTGCCCTTGACCTGCCGCGCTGCGGCCTGCCATGTGGCGATCGCTGCGCGGCGACGGTGCGGCGCCAGCCGCTCAGGCACCCTCACGCCATGCGGCGCACCTCTGTCAAGGCTCAAGGCCAGGGCGGCCAGGCGCGCCTGCGGCGGCAGGCTCCGCGCCCCGGTGCCCCGCACGCTGACAGGGCATGAGGGCGGCGGAGCGGGGGCGCGCGGGGGGCGGCGCCGCACGCGCCTGGATGGTGCAGTTGCGGCAGCCGAAGATGTACACGGTCTGGCGCGGGTGGGTGTCGCACAGCAGGATGTCGTGGTTGTCCACGTGGTGCTCGACCACCCACTTGCGGTCGGCCTCGCACGCGGTGCGCGGCGGCGCGCGCGCGCGCGGCGCGGCGGCGCCAGGCGCGGCGGCGCCGGGCGCGGCCCTGCGCGCGTCTGCGGCGCGCCGGGCGCCGGCGGTCAGACACCGCGCGTCAGCCCGCGCTCTCCGCGGCAGTAAGGGAGCCGCGGCACCCGCGAGCGAGGCAGGGAGCCAGCCACAAGCCTGGAAAACAGAAGGAGGGGGCCCGCAAGGGCGGCACCCGCCGAGGAGGGCACCACGCCCGAGCGGTCCGCGCGGTTCTTGGTCTTCATGTCGGCGGTGACCTTTCGCAGGCCGCCCGTCACTGCGTCACCCTGCCGCCCAGCCCCGCCAGACCTTTGTTGTCCATTTAAATTATTCACTCAACCTTGGTGGTCTGCGTACTCTTGATAGACTGACCTGCCTGGCTGGCGGGCACCACGCGCAGGCCGGCCTGGCAGCGATGCCGGTCCCGGGGCGCCCGCAGGCGGCGCACGCGCGCGGGCGTGCGCCGCACCTTGCTGAGCTCGGCGAACAGCGCGTTCATGTTGGGGCCCGCGGGCGCCGCGGGCTTCGCGCCGCCGGCCGCCGGCCGCTCCAGCAGGCTGCCCGGCCCGCCCGGCGGCTTGGGCGGTGGCGGCGGCGGCGGCCCGCCCCTGGCGCTGGGCGCCCTGCCCGGCGCCGGCGCGCTCGCGGCGCCGGCCGCGGGCGCCGAGGCTGCAGGAATGCACAGAATGTCGGGACATGTGCGTATACTTTGGCTGGCAGCTCCACACGCGTTTGCAACCCAGAAGTCAAGCATGGCTGGCGGCCTGGCCTGCGACCGCCAGAGGCTCGTGGAGTTTTGCACGCGCTGGCACACGTGCGCCTAACACTGAGTTGCGGCTGCAGGCAGGGCTGCAGCGCATGCTTGACAGCGCTCCTGCCACTGCACCAGGCAACAGCCTCTCCTGACACGCTATCCTCAGTTCCTCTTCCATGGCAGCCCACCAGGCAGAGCGCAGGCGGGGGCCCGCACCAGGGCCCGGAGCGCCGGCCTGGAACGCCGCGAGCGGCACGCCGCGCGCATTCCAGACGGGCCCGGCGGGCGCGTGCTTCGCCACAAAGCCCCTGTCAGCGCGCATCTCTCCCAAGTGAGACCCGTTTGAACCCTTCCCGGTGTACGCTGAATGGATCTCTGGCCGAGTAAGGAGCGGAGGCGCTCTGTGCCTAGGACAGGGCTTGCTAGGAGGTGAACCGACGCGTTCGTGGCCGGTACTGCCACCTATCGCTGGGGGGCGGTGCGGGAGCGGGCTCAGCCAGCTCGCGCTGGCCACGGCAGCCAATTCAGCTGCGTCACAGGAGCGCAGCAAGGCAGCACAGCCTGGCCGGGACACGGCCAGCGAGTATGGCAACTCTTCGCAGCAGCTTCGCGGCTGCATCGCTCTGGCAGCAACGTCCGTGCCGCTCGGGCCGCTTTGCACACATGCACTGTGGCGCCGCGGCATGGGACGCGGGCGGCCCCGCGGGCGCGCGCACCGCAGTGCCGCCAGCGCGTCCTTGAGCGCGCGCGCCCAGGCCGCGTGCGGCGTGCCGCGGTGCTCCATCAGCACCTTGTTCGCGAAGAACTCGGCCGCCTGGCCGCTCTCCTCCACATGCTTTGCGAGAGCGCTCATGCCTGGCCGCGCCGCGCCGGGCGCTCACGTCAAACTTGCCTGGTTATGCGTGACATTTGAACGGGCGGCGGCGGCGTGGATGCTTCTGCAGCTTTGCTTGCTTCCGGCACGGGCTGCGATGGCGGCTGTTTTTCTGCCGCTGCTGCAGCGCCCAGCACGGGCTACCCGAAGCTGGCTGGTGCAGGCTTGTTGCGCTCATTCAGTCGCTCCTGCGGTCGCTGTGCGCGCTGGTGCATCAACAGCTTCCCCCACAGTGCATTCGCACAGGCATGCGGGCGCAGGGGGGCAAAAAGCGCTGCTCGTCGCGCTCAGCCCCCAGCACAGGCCGGTCTTGGTGCAAAGCGGGAAAGCTGATGCAGAGTTTAAACACGCACGGGCTGCCCCAACAAGGAGCCTCCACCCCAAGAACAATGCACCCGAGCAGGCACTGTGCTCGTCTTTACTCACAGCCAGCAGGCTGGGGCAGTCAGCTCGGGTGCAATGGCCGGAAGGCGCGGCGGGGCGCACCGCTGCCGGGGCCGGCGTAGGCGACCCAGGCCAGGGCGGGCAGCGCGTCGGCGGCCGCCTTGAAGTGGTTGAACGCGGCGCCGCGCCGGCCGCCGGTCAGGCGGTCGGCCGCCGCGATCTCGGCCGCCACCGGCGCCAGCAGCGCCTGCAGGCCCGCCTGGTCCGGCTTCTGGCACGCCGCCACCGCCTCCAGCACCCGCCGCTCCGCCTGGTGGGTCACACAACGTATGAAAGGCCTGGCTGAGCTCAGCATGAGTCAAGCTGCTGCCTGCAGCCAGGCAGCCGGCTGCCGCAGGCCGGTCCCGGCGAGCGGCGCCGCCTGCGCGCCCGCCTGATGGGGGCCTGACACGCTGCCGCAGCATCAGCTATGTCCACCTGGCTGCCACGCCTCGACGGCTGGTGTTGCTGGGGTCAGGCAAGCTGCTACGCTTCGCGGCAAGCCCTGCGAGGCGTGCAAGCTGCTGCCGCCACTAATCTCTGCCCGCGCGGCCGCTGCCTACACTTCGAGGTCCCTTCAGATCGTGGCGTGCTGGGAGTGGCACAGGGAGCAATGCAGGCTGTGCTGCTACTTATTTGGTCGCACCGCGAAGGCGTTGGCGACCACTTGCGTGCACTTCAGCACCTGCGTCATGCACGCGCCGTGTCAGCGGTGGAGAGACTGCAGTGCATGCTCACTGCCAGCGGGCGCCGCGCACGTCGTCACCCAGCGTCGCTGCGGACGCGCTGAGGGCGGCGACTGCCGGCGCGACAGATGCGTCCCAGTCCGCGAGCTGCGAGCTGCCTCCAGCAGCTGGCGCCGCCTTTGCACCCGCAGCAGACGAGCCAGGTTCCTGCCTGGCCGAGTGCAGGCCCTGTGCCGCGCCCGCTCCACTGCTGCCCGGTCTGCTCGTGAGCCCCGCCTGCGCAGCCAATATATATTTACAAGATGCATCATCCAGTTGAGGATCAAGCGACAGACCAACGTGTCGGACGCGGCTACCTCTGCAGCCTCGAGCCGCGCTGCGACGCCCTCCAGCCGGTTGATGACGCTGTCCAGCGCCCCAGTGCCCTGCATCGTGCTGCGGGCAGCGTTTTCTCGCTGTTAGTACCACGCTGAAGGCAGAGGTGGAAGAGTTGATGTCCGTTTTGGGCACCACCTTGAGAGGTAAGCTTGCGGCAAGCTGCTTGCCCCCACAAGAGGGCAGACCTCCGGCAGGTTTGCGAATGATTGAGCAGCAGAAGAGGAGAGGTCACTGTACAGCGCCTCCCACCACTCACTGCACAGGCATAGGCTTGCCAGCACCGCTCTGTATGAGGGGCGATGCTGGCACAGCAACCTCAGCATGCCCGGCTCTTCAGCGACGGAGAAGTCTGCCAGCAAGCACGTCCGAGGGTGCGCTCCTTACAGGGTAGCTGGTCTCCAACGTTGCCGCCATCATTAAGCACATCATGCGCGCTTACTCACACTGTGAGGGCTTGCCACAGGCTTGCACGTGTGCACTTCGCTCCAACAGGCACAGGCGCGTCCTCAGTGAGTTGCGCGTCCCGACACTTTGGTTCGCAGGCATCAGTATATCATGGAGTTGTATAGATTTTAGCTACTGTTGACACACCTCAGCATAGCCTTGCTCCGCAGGCGATGCCGCCGGGCCAGCAGCGTGTCCGCAAAGGATGACTCGTGGGGCGTCGCGGCGCTGGACGCCAGCGACGCCCCGGCCCTCTTCACGCTGGCAGAGCAGCTGGAGCAGTTTGCGGCTATGAGGGCAGCACAGGCGCGCAGCTGCACCACTCCTTGTTCTCACAGGTTGGGATTATATGTCCGCTTCCGTTCGCCCGGCAAGGCGCAAGCTATCTCTGACGCCGGCCGCCCTGACAGGACAGCATCTTCCACGCACTGGCGGACGATGCGTGGATGACGCCGGCGCGCACGACGGTGAGCGCCGACGGCCTCAAGGCCTACAACACGGCTGACCGCATGGCCTGCGTCGCAATACAGGCAAGCCCCTCCAGATGCCAAGCACCTCGGCGACGCCGCCGCCATGCGCTGCTGCCGCCCGTGTTCCACGCAAGGCTGACACCATGGCGGTGCTGCGGCACGCCTCCGCGCTTTGCGTTGTGGAACAAAGGAGGCAGCGACACACGGAAGCAGGGCATGCAGCGCCAGCTGCCTGCTGCGAGCACGCCGCGCATGCGTGAGAGCGGCCAGCAGGGGTGCAGGTGGGTGACGGCGAGCGCGTGCAGTGGGTCGTCAGCAGCGCTACCGCTCTGGCGCGCCTGCACCGCCCGCCGCTGCCCTGTTCCTGCCGTGCTTGGCTTGCAAAGCGCGGGGTTGGCCGCGTGCGCGCCGCGTGCGCGCCGGCGTCATGTCCCGCCCTCGGCAAGACAGGCAACATGCTGTGCTTAGGTGCTACATCCCCTACCGTCCGTACGCTCACAGCGCAATGCAACTTCATGCGCTGGGCGCACTGGAGCCACTGGGATGAAGCACTTTCCCTTGCATGTGGGCAGGCCATCACACGTGTCACACACGTGCAGTTTACAAGTAAGTTTAGAGCTGACCAGCTTCCCATGGCCCGGCGCGGCATGCAGCATGCTTTTCGCACGGGCGCGCGTGCGGCGTGCGGTGCAGCCTGACGCGCACGTACGACTAGGCAATGTCAGCAAGCCCTAAACCTCTGGCCCGGTTGCCAGGTGCGCCTGGGCGGCGGCAGCGTGCGCATTAACGTCTTCCCGGACACCTCTACGCTACTGCCCAAGCTGGACATCGAGCTCTTCCACTTCTTCGGCCGCGTCAACATGTACGTCAACCTGGTGCCGCGGGCCAACCTGGTGCGCCTGCCGCTGGTACGGGTAGGGTAGGGTAGGGTGGGGTGGGGTGCCGCGCGCCAGCCTGGTGCGCCCGCCGCCGCCACATGAGAGCTGTGCGAGACATTCGAGCAGGTTTGTGCACTGACTTTGCTGCCCTGGCCAAGTGAGTAAAGGCACATGGCCGTGGGCACATGCGGGCGCCGGGCACACGTGCCTGAAGTCATGAGCCACTCGGCACCGCCCAAGCGGGAAGCATTGCCCCGGGCATGATTTCCGGCATGGTCGGCATCATGCAGGCCAAGCGCTTGAACGCGGTGCGAGCCACTTGTCGGCGGCCCACTCTGCTCCAGACGTCTCCTGCGCAGGTGAACCACCCCAGCCTGCGCTGCTGAGCGCGGATGCGGGGCCTCATCAGCATGCACCTCACAGCGCACACGGGCCAGGTCCTGGACGCAGGGTACCTGGAGCGCTTCTAGGGTTTGGGACCTCGTCACCATGCAGCTCGCACCGCGCGCGCGCCAGGTCCTGGACGCAGGGTACCTGGAGCGCTTCTACACCCGGCCGTCGCCTGGCGGCGGCCCCTCCTGGCACGAGCTGTACCTCGAGTGCGCGGGCAACGCTTCGCTAATACCCTTCCAGACGCGCGCCGCGCCCATCCGCGCGCTAGCCGGCCAGACCGCGCTGTTCTACTCGGCGCGCCACCTTGTAGATACCGGCTTGCCTAATTGCGTGGACGCACAGGTGGGGTGCGTGCAGACATGCGGGCGCGCGTGGCTGAGAGCAGTCGGCCTGCGGGTCACCTGCAGAGCGTGCCGGCGTGTCATGGTCATGCGCATGCGCAGGCGGCCTGATGCGTCGCAGCGCCTGGCATGCACCCCCGGGCGGTGTGAGAGCAGAGTAGGCCAGGCCTCCTGCCCCCACCAGGAGCATGTCTAGTGCAAGCTGTTGGAGCACTGTGTCGCTCCAGCTGCACAGGTGGAGTTGTGAATTGATACTCAGGCAGCGTGCCTGCGGCGCCACAGGCGGAGGGGTCCCTGGAAAACACGCGCGCGATGGCGGACCTGGCGCGCCGCGCAGCAGTGCTGTGGATGGACCTGCGCGCGGCGGCCGCGGCGGACCGGCTGACGCCGGACGAGCGCGCCGCTCTCGCGGCCTACAATGCCGCGCACCTGGGGTTCGTGCGCAAAGACCCCGACAACTCGGCGCGCCGCCGCGCTGGCCTCATCCCTGGCTTGCGTGTGTGCGGGGCCACTGCACTGTGCTTCAGCTGGGAGGCCCGTGTTGCGCATGCACAGGCTGCGCATGTCACGACGTGCGTGTTCCACTCAAGCCACCACTCCATACATATTTCGCCCAGCTGTGCGCTCTGCGGCGGGTCGGCTGCGCGCCGTGCGGTGCAGGTGCTCGGGGCGGTGCAGGTGCTCCCCGCGCGGTGCGTCTGCACTCCCACCGCATGCTAACGCGCGCATGACCATCCGGCGCCGCCCGCCCGGCAGAAAGTGGGGGACTTGCTGGGCGCGAACGCGCTGGAGGAGATGCTGCGGCTCAGCAGCCGCGACCCGCGCATCCTGGCCGGCTGAGCGCGGCGAGCGCATGGCACGAGTTGAAGCAGCCCCGATGCTCCAGGCCGGGCACGTTGGCTGCAAGAGAGCATGCTGTGGCAGTGCGGCAGTGCGGCAGTGGACGGTGTCGAGCATATAGAAGCAGCGCCATTCTCCTCTCGCTCCAAAGACAGATAAGATATGGTGTATGCATGCCTTCTGCATGTGGTGCATTCACCTGTTACACTACACCACTGAGTCGCTTCCAGTACAGAGCCAACCTAAGACATCACCGGGCTGCAAGTTCTTGTCACAGCCCTATGCTAGTGCCGACAAACGCTGCCACCTTTTGCACATCGTCATTAAGCTGCTACGATGTCACGCTGCAGGAAACGCACTCTCCACCACCCCACAGTCCATGAAACCCATGTGCAAGATACACCCCCGCTGCCAAACAGGGTGCCCCATCAATGCCAACCCTGTGTATAAGAGCTATTACAATGCGCTGCAGAGCTGCAGCAGCACAGCCGTAGTGCCCGGCATGCGCAGCTTACGAATGTGTGCGGTGGTTGGCTGCAGTGCAGCAGCCTGCTCTCGCATGGTCCGTTGTACGGCCGGCAGAGAGTGAGCGCACTGTACACTGCCTGCATGTGTGCGGCATGGGGCATGTCATGGTGACATGCAAGCGTGCCCCACAGCGTGCCGCGCCTTGCTGATCGAGCAGTTCTGCCAGGTGCACCAAGCACGCGCGGAGGCGCGCGAGACAGAGGCAGCAGCCGAGCAGCGCTTTGCGGCGGCGCTGGCGCTTGAGCGCGCGGAGCTCGACAAGCAGGTGCAGCACAGTCTATATGTGCAGCAGTGCGGCAGTGCTGCGCCGCTCTGGCTTGGTTTATCGGACGGCGCATGCGCCAGACAATGGTTTGAGACGGCTGCACACGACATGCAGATGTGACAGCATGGGGCACGAAGAAAGTCAGCCGGAGTTAAGGCAAGCTTGTCTCTCATAATGTGCCATGCCCTGCTGATCGAGGTAATGTTGCCCAGGTGGACCAAGTGCGCTTTGAGGCGCGCGTGGTGGAGGCAGCAGCCGAGCAGCGCATCGCCGCAGCGCTGGCGCTCCAGCATGCGGAGCTTGTCAAGCAGGCGTGCAACTGGCTGTGCATGTAAGACTGCATTACGGATGTTTGCTGCACTGCCCTGGCCTGCTTTGGTGCACTGTGTGCGCACCAGACTGCGAGTGGGGCCGCTGTGCACGCACGTCATGCGCGTGGCAGCGTGGGCAATGGAGATGAGCTGCAGTGCTCAGAAGCGGCCATCCTACTCATGATGCCTTGCTGATCGAGCAAGTCTGCCTAGGTGCACCAAGCACGCGCTGAGGCGCGCGCGGCGGAGGCAGCGGCTGAGGAGCGCCTTGCCGCGGCGCTGGCGCTTGAGCGCACGGAGCTTGACAAGCAGGTGAGGAGCTTTTTGTGCATGTGCTGCAGCAGGCTGCAACGCCTGCGCTTGGTCCTGCAGCAAGTGTATGCGATTGACCATGAGTGAGACGGCTGCACATGCTCTGCGTTTGGCAGCATGGGGCATGGGGTAGTGGAGCTCAGCTGGAGGCAAGCGCTTGTCTTTTCATATTGTGTTTCTGCGCTGCTGACCGAGCGCTACTCTCTGCCCAGGTGCAGCAAGCGCGCGCCGAGGCGCGCGCCGAGGCGGAGGCGGCCGCCGAGCAGCGCTGTGCCGCGGCTTTAGCGCATGAGCGCGCAGAGCTTGCCAAGCAAGCGCGCCGCCTGCTGTGCATGTGTAGCATCGGGGAGCTGGCTGCATTGCCCTAGCCTGCTCTTGCACACTCTATGTGCGGGTGTGTGTGCGGGACTGCGGATGCGGCCGCTGTACATGCCATGCATGCGGTAGCATGGGGCATGTATTGCTGGAAGTGAGGTGCGCCGCATGCAAGCTGCCCGCTCCGCTCATGGTGTGGCATGCTCTGCTGATCGAGGGAGCGCGCCCAGGTGCTGCAAGCACACGCTGAGGCACGCGCTGCGATGGAGGCTGCAGCCGAGCAGCGCCTGGCAGCCGCGCTGGCGCGTGAGCGCGCACAGGCTGACAAGCAGGCGCGCAGCCTCTTGTGCACGCACGGCCCTTGGCTGCACCGCCCGAGCCTGGTTCTGCAGAGGGTGTATGCGGCAGACCGTGAGCACGACATGCTATGTACATGCATGCATGTGGTGGCGGAGCTCAGCTATAATCTGCAAGCGTGTCGGACCCATGAAGGTGGGCCATGCCTGCACGATCAGGATGCCGTCGCCCAAGTGCGGGAGGCGCGCGCCGAGGCGGAGGCGGCGGCCGAGCAGCGGCTGGCCGCGCTGGACCAGGCGTGCCGCGAGGAGCGGGAGGCGGCCGTGCGCGAGGCCCTGGCGCTGGGCGCCCGGCGGGTGCGCACTTGCCCGCTCGCTTCCCCTCCCTTACACGCCTTTTCATGTACACCTTCACGACACGCAGTGCGACAGACACTTCATCAAGCCGCCACAGAGCACACCCGCAGTGGGCCCGGCACAGGGGCCCGCGCCTTCGCAGTGGCGCAGCAGGCTGCCGTGCCTTGTTAAGACAGGTCATGTGCACCCTCGCGGCACGCACTGCGCCAGTGCGCCGAGCGGCTGCAACAGAGCGCGCCCGCCGGGGGTCCTGGCATGGTCTCCTGGCGGGGCGGTGCGTGCCGCAGGCTACCGACAAAAGAATAGACTGCCATGGACACGATTGACTTAGCCTTGTACTGTGACAGCTGAGGACATGCATCGTTCCAGGGCATGTACACCGCATAATTCTGCTCTGCTGGAATGCAGTATCTGCATGTGCCTGCGCCAGGGCATGGATGCTGCAACGATGGACGGTGATGCGCGGCCGCGCGCTGAGCCGGAGGCTCAGACGCGCGGGGCCGCGTTGCAGCGGGAGGCCTGGGCAGCGCCCGCCGCGCCGGCGCGCTCCGCTGGGCGCCATGGGGCGGCGCCCGTGTGGGTGCCCGCCGAGCGCGGGCGCAGCGTCAGCGGCGCGGCGGCCGCGCCCCTCGCGGATGCTGGGCGCACAGGGATGCCGGCAAGCGGGCAGCGCGGCGCGCGCGTGCGGGAGGGAGGCCATGCATACACCTTGTCAGGCGGTCCTGGGCGCACAGCGACCCCCGCGCCGCCGCCGCTCTATGCCCGTGCGGGCGCGATGTGGCCCAGAGTGGAGGCTTGGGGCAAGCCTGGCGCAGCGCGCACAGGCGGCAAGGCCGAGCGGCCGACGGCTGCGGGACCCTGCCCTGCAGCTGTCTAGATGCACATAATTTCAATAAATTTCAATCAAGCGGAGGCGGCGGTCATACGTGCGCACGCGGCGGAGCACGCCACGTGACGGGTAGGGAGGGCAGTGCATGTGGCCTGGCCCTGCGCCGCTGGCGAGGCGCGCCGCAGGGGCATTGCGTCACCTACTGTCACCAGCAACATGCATTGTGTCTTAGTGAAGAGCTGGCTCGTGCAGAGTTGTATCCTGCCGTGCAACTGGAGCAACGTCTGGGCTCTGGGCCAATTCAGGCTGCTCAGGCGCCCAGCGTTCACATGGGGCCTGTCAGGCAGGTAGTGAAGCTGTAACCAAAATCCTCACTCAAGCTGTGGCTGTCATACAGCCCAGCATGCTCAGCTTTTGAAATTGTGGTCTGTTCACCTCTGAAGGCATTTGGCCCAAACATTTGGGCCGAAAATGGGCCAGTGTCTGTTTCGGCGCGGCGCGCTCCGCGGCGGCGCTGGCGGCGCGCCTGCTGCTCGCGCTGCTGGCCGTGTACGCCGGCTATGTGCAGGCGCGCCGCATCGCGCTGCGCGACTGGGCGCTGTTCTCGGCGCACCGGCCAGCGGGCGCATGGCGCGGCGACGCGCACGATAACAACTGGCTGCTGCTGGAGGCGCTGCTGGCGGTGCCGCTGGCGGCGGGCCTACGCACGGGCGCTGCGGCGCGGCTGCTGGCGGTGGCGCTGCTGCTGGAGGCCGTCTCCTGCTGGCCGGCCTGGGCCACGTTCCCCACCTGGCGCGTCCCGCACTGTGAGGCCATTACGGGCCGTTCCAGGCCGTGGGGCATGTGAGCCCGGCTTTGCTGTGGGTGGGCAGCATCTGCTGGAGGTTGCCTGCTGTGACTAGGATTTTCACTCAGCGGCCTTACATAGCCAGACACAGCGGCCTTAGGCTGTCTCTGGACAGCCGGCGCGCTGGCGCGCGCACCCTCGCAAACCCCTGTGGCACAGGTCTACTGTGCATGCAGGCACAGCATCCATGCACAGTGCATGTGACGCGCGCTGCATGCGCCGGCACAGCTGCAATGTGCGCAACAGCGCTCTGGCGCGCGTCGGGCGCGCTGACGCGCGCGCCGCCGCCGGCAGGCACTACCAGGCGCACGTGCGCTCGCACTTCTGCGCCAACCTGGGCGTCGCGGGCGGCCTGCTGCTGCTGCAGTCGGTGGGCGCGGGCAGCTTCACGGTGGACCGCCTGCTCCAGAAGACCAAGGGCGGGTGAGCGGGAGAGGGCGAGCGGGACGACCGGGTTGCTGCTGCGGTCGGTGGGCGCGCGCGGCTGCACGGCAGACCGATCGCTGAAGGCGACGAGGGGCGGGCGAGCGATGGTCGCTAGCTGGTGACTCATGGTCGGGCTCTCCACCAGTGGAGGCCAGGAGGGCCTGCAGGATGTACATGTAAGAGAGAGAGGGAGAGGGAGCGTGTCAAGGTCTGCAGGGAGAGGCTAGGCGTTGAGGAGGGAGCGCAGACATCTGGTGATGAGTGAAGAGCAGGCAGCTCATGTGCTTCAGCATTGCAAGGGATAAAGTTGGAAAGCCATACCAAAGTCAGCCCTATTGGCCTGAATGACAACACATGCTGCCGCGCAACTTGGCATCCGCACCATGCCAGCTTCAAAAAGGTTTGTCACTGTGTTATCAACCGTTACTGCACAACTTACAGGCAACAAGTCAGCGCCCAAAAAGCTGACCCGTCCTGTGCCACTTCGCTGTACGCATGCAAACGCGCAAAGACCAGCAAGCCAACCAGTCTGGGGATATTATATGCACACAGAGCCGAGCTGCCGCAGGGCCCTAGGCGTAGGCGGGCTGGGCCTCGGCGGGCTGGGCCTCGGCGGGCTGGGCCTGGACGGCCAGGCCCAGGTGCGCCACATCTAGGATGGCCCCGCCGCTGGCGGGCCGCGAGGCGAAGATGACATGGTCCAGCGACCCGCCGTGCGCCGCGCGCTCGCCCGCCGCGGCCTCGCACTGCGCGGCAGCCAGGCGCCAGCGTCACCACATGCACGCTTCGGGCATCATGCAGAATACTCTGGCTGCCTGCACTGCCAAGAGCTTTGTCTCTTCTGACTACAATGTCAACAGATGGAGAGCGTTAGGGTTAGTGGTAGGTCACATCAAGCCTTGACCACGCGCCTGCTCCGGGTCATCGTAGTAGGCGCGCGTGACGGCAGCGATAAAGGCGTCCGCATCGGCGTCGTGCACCAGGCTGACGGTGCAGCCGCCCCAGCCGGCGCCTGTCAGGCGCGCCCCAAGCGCGCCGGCCGCCTTGCACTTTGCCACCAGGCGGTCCAGGTTGGTGCTGCTGCACTCAAAGTCGTCCCTGCGCGCACCCCACATGGTGATACACAGGTGCACCTGGCCCCATGATGCCACGCATGGTCCTGGTCTACCGGGTTAGTTCAGCTCGTGAGCATGCAGAGATGACCTTGTGAGAAAGAGCCCCGCTAGAGGTTAAGCATGCGTGACGGTTATGAATGGCTGAATGTCGTACATAGTGGTGTGACTGACCTGCTGAGCGCTCCCGAAAACGGTGCAAAGTGGCAGGGCGGACGCCCACAGCTGTACCCAGCCTGTGCCTTCGGCGCATGACGCCCTGACTCAACCCCGCAACAAAAAATCAGGGCTCACCGGCAGGACGCCTGGCTGGCGTCCATGAGCGCGCCGAGGCGGGCCAGCTTGGCGTCCGGCGCCGCGTCGGGCGCGTGGCAGATGGCGCGGAACTCCGGCACGCGCGCGGCCTCGCGGAACACGTGCCGCGCGCGCGCCTGCAGCTGCAGGCCCGCGCCTGCGCGGCGGGGGCGCGCGGGCGCGCCGTCAGCGCTCGCCCAGCCGCGCCGCGCCGGGTGCTGCCAGAGGGGACCATGCGCGGGGCGGGACGGCCCAGCGCGCAGCACACCCGCTCCCACCCCGCGCGCTCGCAGCACACGCTTGGCGCCCAAGATGCGCAGCATCCCAGCGCCCCTGCTCTGCGAGCGCAGCAGCCCCTCCGCAGAGCCTTCGTCGATGTGCGCAGGGACCTCAGTGAGACACGGGGCGCACGCACCCTGCTCGGCGAGCGCCACGCAGCGCAGCTGGTGCTCGTTCAGCACCTGCTCCAGCGGCGCGCCGAGCCGCTCCACCAGCTCCGCCTGCGCCGCACAGGCGGATAGGGTTGCTGCCCTACCCTTGCATGCCAAGACGCCAGCTTGGTCGCGGCCGCGATCATTGTGATGGTAGGGTCGGTTGGGATTGCGACGATCAAAACTTTTTAAATGAATGAATCATTGCTGCTTTATCTGCGGCGGCGCGGCACCGAGCCGCCCAGCAAGCTATGAGGACCCGCTCGCCCCCGACCATGCTTGCCATCCAGGCATGCATCACCCATCCCTGTGACGTGACGAGAGCAGGGCCTGCAAGCGGCAGCAGGCACACGCGCTCTGGTGCACTTGAGAAGTACCCCCACCGATCTCCTGATCATGGCGTTCCGTCCTGGAACACACGCGCGTCTCGCACGCGTAGACTCAACGCGTGCACGCGGCGGGTGCGGCCCCGCGCACCCTGAAGTACGCGGCCGGGTGCAGCAGCTTGTTGACGCCCGCAGCCGCGTCGCCGCCGCCCGCGGCGGCCACGTCGGCCTCTACCTGCACCAGCTGCGTGCGCTGCCGCGCCTCCTCCTGCAAAGGTGTATGTGGGGCAGGGTCGGTAGGGTTAACCAGGGTTCTGCAGGCCTCTGCTCAGACAGAGCGACCCAAGACAGGCACACCCTGCACTCCCCCCACTCACTGCTCGACTGCAGCAAACGCAGCGCAAAAGCGCTCGAGGCGGGCGCTGGGTGGGGCCGCGCACCGCTGGCGCGCCGCAGGCCAGCGCGAGGAGGATGGCCGCCAGGCGGCACTCGGTGACGCGCATGTTGTACTCGTAGTCCGCGCTCTCAGCCTTCCTGCTGACGGTGAGGCTGTTGGCGATCACAAACATGGCGCCCTCCGGCAGCCGCACGTCCTCCGCGCGCACCTGCATAGGGTAGGGTCAGGGTCTCAATCGGGATTATGATATCACAGGGTCTCTTTTTGGGGAGGGTGCGCGCCCGACGTGTGCAAACACGGTCTGCATGACTGGTGTCAGGTTGGTGCGACAGCCATACGTCGCGAGAGCGCCAGGAGAGGCGCCGCGACAAGCTGGGTGAGGAGCGGCGGCGCGGCCCTGTTCCGAGGCGGGGCAGCGGCGCGCCCGTGGCAGCGCAGGGGCGCGCCGGGTTGAAGGAGATGAGCTTGGCGACGCCGGCCTGGCCCATTATGGAGATGGCCTGGTCCATGCCGCCCGACTGCGTGCCCACGTACTTCTCGCACTCCGCCGCAAAGTGCGCGACCTCCTGCGCGGCCGCGCGCGCGCGGGTGACCTAGGGTCGCTGGCAACTGGTCAGATACGCACTGTTCAAGACCATCCTTGCCAGCGCGCGACCGCCTGCGCGCCGGCGCGCGCCGCTGCGGGTGGCCGGACCCCCTGCCAGACATGGCGCAGCGTGTCTGACTGATGACCTCGTGCTGCGTGCACCGCCTCACAAACATACAGCATGTACCAACCACACGCTACGCTGCCTGCTATACTAGAGGCACTTTTCTTGTGACCATGTGCGTGCCGCCAGAGCAGCCGGCAACCCCAGGGGGTCCCCCACATCCAGCTGCAATTTTCAGAAACGCCTGCTGTGGTTGCAAGCACGTCTGCCACGCCCCTTGATTTGGTTTCGTGCACACCACGGGCAGACTGCGAGCCCTGCAGCCTTCACCGCATGGGCCCGAATCGTATCATGCTTAAGCAGGTACTGTCAGTGAGCCCCACAAAGCAGGTCCCCCTCAGAGAGTCCCCTGCACCGCCCGCCTCCTGCGGGCCCCCGGCGCGGGCGCGCGCGCGTGGCGCCCGCGCCTCGCAGCGCACCGCGCTCGGCGGGCGCGCGCCCGCCGCGGCCAGCACGGCGAGCGCGCCGGCGCACACCAGCGCAGAGGAACTGGACAGGCCCGCGCCTGCCCCCGGCCGCGCGCACAGGCGCGCGCCTCAGCGCCCGCCCCTCCACGGCGCAGCCGGGCGCCGCTGCGGTCTGCGCGCTCAAGCCCCGGGCCCGCCCCGACCCCGCCCGCCCCATGCCACCCCGCCCCGGCCCCGTCTAGGGCTGGTGGCTTACCTGGAGCGAGCGTGGTGACCTCCTGGGCAGCCTGGAGCCCGTGCAGGCTCAAGCGGTGCTCCCCATGTGTACTGTACACAGCGAAGGGTGGCAGGGAGGGCGGGGAGGGCTTGCTGGCCCCGCTGAGCAGGCTGCACACCCCCTTGCTGAGGCGGATGCCGTGTACGGCCAGCACGGCCAGCGAGGACGCACAGACGAGCGCCGCCGATGACGACAGGCCCGACCCTGTGCACGAGGACGGGCTGCTCTTAGCGCGAGCCCGCTCTGGACGTGCATGGCAGCGGACGCCAGGCGCGCCCCGCAGCATAACTAGGGTGACAAGAGAACCCGGACAGGTACACTAGAGCCTGCAGCAATGGCCATGGGGGCCATGGGGGCATGTCCATCTGACACCCAACTGAACCCTCAACCCTTAGCCGGGAGACCAAGCGCCTGTCACTGGCACGCAATGAAAACATCCTAGTATTGCATTGCCTAGGAAGCACCAGAATCTGTATGCCCGAGGGCACCTGCAGATCATGCTCATGATACCACCAATGCACTGTGCATGTCACGCGACCCCAGTGCTGAGCAGCACACGGCTGCATGAGGCCAGGCCATTGCTGAACGTGACCACGCCTCGTGAGGAAGAACAGGAGGTCGCTGGCTCACCACTGCAACAGACCTCTGCAGTGCTTCAGGTTTGGGCGAGCCTCGTCGCTCGTGAGCGGGCTGGGCATGCAACCACTCGGAGAACCCTGCAGGATTCACGGCCATTCACCACAGGGGCTCAGGCGTGGTAACAACACGGGCCCCCCGGCGCACCCTGCGGCACGCGGCCCTCCACGAGCAGCTGCAGGCCGACCAGCGGCGGCGCCGGCCGCGCCGCGCGCGCCAGGTGCTCGTGCACGCCCTTGTACGCGCACATGATGTAGTTGCCCCACGTGTGGTTCTCGCGGTCCACCTCCTGCGCGCGCCGCCGCATGTCACCACCAGGCGCCGCACACGGGATGCGAACGCGGGATGCGAGTCAGTCGCCTGTGACTGTGACTGTACAGGCTGCCCGCTGGTGGCGCGCGCCGCGCTCAGCGCGCGCCGGGCGCCCCGCCGCGCTGCTCTCGGCGGTCTGCTTGTTATGCATGCTCGGCCATTGACATTGAGCAAACGCAGAGCACTTGCATAAGGTGAGCCTGCTGGTGCTGCTGAGCCTGCTGGGCCTCCCGGGCCCGCCCTCCCTTCCGCCCGGTCTGTCCAGGTCTGGCCGCGGTGGGGCAGCCAACCTGCTCAGGGTCCAGCTCAAAGTCCTGCTCTCCGTGCGCAGACGCCATGTTGTTCAGCCGGAGCTTGTCGCCGCCGCGGCGAACAGCAACGATCGTGTCCTGCGCGCACCGCACTCGAGGCATCTGCACGGTCCGGAAAGGCTGGCGACTCTGGTTAGCCTCTGGTCCAGCTTTGAGCTCCGCGGGACGCGCCTGCTTTATTGCCATTGGCAGCACGCCGTAGCCCATGTAATCGACGTGCTCGCCAATCAGGTTCACGCGGCCTGCCCGGTCAGTGCACAGAGCGAGTCAGTGCCTCTGTCTCTTTGAAAACTGTGCTGGCTGCACACAAGGACCGTCTCTGCTGCAGCTACGCTTTGACAGAAACCATCTTGCGTCCTGGGGATGAAAGCTGGCGCGTGCCTGGTGAGCGCACGACAAACTCCGGGGGGCTTCCGTACAGGTCAACGAAGCGAGCGACCAGCGCTTGATACCGCTCCCGCTGCTCCTCCAGGAAGCCCGCGTCTGCGGCATTGGCACACGCCAGGTGAGACCAGATGTGACAGCACTGTGATGGGCTGTGCACACACGTTCCAGGCGCACCACTGCCATAGATCTGCTCCAGGCTGTTGACCACAGGGATGCTGTCCACAGGCATGACTGCCAGCCGCGCGCCAACGGCCTGCGCGGCCTTTGCGTGCCGCTCCTCTGCGGTCGCGCCTGCCTGTGGCCGCACGAGGCTGGCAAAGCTCGGACACATGCAGGCGGGCCCAGAGTGCGCACGTCCTGCGCTGCCGAGTCTCGCCGAGACTCCTTTGTCGGGACTCGGGAAGGGTGAGGCAACGGGTCGGTCGTCAGGGCCCTGCCGAGCAGGCAGGCTGCCGCCAGGCCAGGAGTCCAAGCTGCTGCGTCCTCCTGCCCCGCAGCCAGCATGGGTGACGAGCACGCAGACCACGGGCATGATGTGCACTTTGAGAGCGCGGACGCAGGCGCCTCGCTGACCTACCCGCAGCAGGCCGGCACTGTGCGCAAGAACGGCTTCCTGGTGATCAAGAGCCGCCCCTGCAAGGTGCGGCCGCCGGTCGCTCCCGCCGGCCGCTCACCAGCGCCGTGCGGCCGCGTCGCGGGAGCGCGGCCGCGCACACGCACCCCCGTGCCGCAACGCAGCTGCTCCTGTGGGCAGCGCACGCTGGCTTGCGCTCACAGCTCCAGGAGCAGGCTGCTATCAGCCCGCGCTGCGCTTGATTGTGGCTCCTGCATGTGCAGGTGGCTGATGTCTCGACCTCAAAGACCGGCAAGCACGGTCACGCCAAGTGCCACTTTGTCGCGATCGACATCTTCACCGGCAAGAAGTACGAGGACCTGACGCCGTCCTCGCACAACTGCGACGTGAGCTGCCGGCGCCTGCAAGCAGGCCTGCCTGCAAGTTTTCCATGTGCATCTCCCTGCTGTGAGCTGACGCACTGCCAGTGTTGTGCAGATCCCGCACGTCACCCGCCAGGAGTACACGCTGCTGGATATCAGCGAGGACGGCTTTGTGAGCGCCCGGCCCGGCGCTGGGAGACGCACGCAGTCGCTTGTTGAACTCCTTTTGTAGCTCAGCGGCGTTGGGCTGAGGCTCCACGCAGCGGCAACATGAAGTAGATGCACTGCATGCTCAGCGCGGTGCTTACCATCCGTAGCTAGCTTCCTGCAAGCTGTGGAAGTCTGGGCAGGCACAGGCGTGGCTCAACCCCCAGTGCTTACGTGACCTGACCGCTGGCATGGCCATGCTGTTGGCAATTGTTCAGTGTGAGGAGCGCACGCAGGCTTGGTCGGGCTTTGGTGTCCTCACTACAGCAGCCAAGTCTCTCGGTGGCAGCTGCTTAGGCGCGGTGTGCTGGACGGCGGTGCGGCGCGCGCGGCTGACACCGCGCGGGGCCGCAGGTGTCGCTGATGGACGAGTCCGGCAACACGAAGGACGACCTGAAGCTGCCGACAGGCACGGACGATGCGGACAAGCTCGCGGTGCTGCTGCAGGAGGAGTTTGACTCGGGCAAGGAGCTCACCGTGACTGTGCTCAAGGCGCGCGCCTGCCGCGCGCGCTGCTGCGCGGTTCGCAGGAGCCAGCGACAACGCTGTGCACCCACACGCTGCCCGCCAAGCTCCGTCCGTAGCTGCAGCAATGCTCAGGGTCAACGGTGGGGTGCACCCTACCCCAACGCGAGCTCAGAAAGGCACGGCTGAGATTGGGGCTGCGCGGCGCGCAGTCCATGGGCGAGGAGATGATCTCCGCCATCAAGACGTCTGCCAAGGCGGAGTGAGGCGGCTGCGGAGCGGGCGCCGCACCCAGGCATGCAGGCGCCCGCCGCGCGCGGCCGCTGACCTGGTGGTCCAGGGCCGTACCCGCTGGGCACCGGCTGTGTGCCGCTGCGGCCCTGCCGGGGGTGGGCTATGGCGATGCGAGCGCTGTTCCTCGTATGGCTGCCTCAGCAGCGCCTGTGGCATGCTGTATGGCATGCAATCTGTCGGGGACACTGGTTAGGGATGCATGCACATGCCTGTTTGGCGCGTGCCACGTCCCAGCCCTTTGCGGCAGAAGCATACTGTGCGTGCTTGGGAGCAGGGGTGCGGGCATGCGGGTTGCGCGCGTGGCAGACAGGTCCTGCGTCCCAGTTCTGGAACCTCCTGCAGTCCCTGACTGCGCGCGAGGATCTTAAGGTTGCTCAAGCAAGGCCGAGCTGCTGAGCGCATAGCGGTTAATGTTGCGGGGGGCTGCTTGCATGCGCCCTGCCTCCCATGCTATTAGTCCCAGATGCCGGGCACTGGTCGGTTGTCAGGGCACAAGCTATGTTTTTGGCGCTCCGTCTGCATGTCAGATGGAAAAGGGTCTCGGGCGGTGCGGGTAGGAGTCAGCAGAGAGCTGTTGGCTCAAAGTGAAGACTTTAGTTGGGAGCTGGGGATGGCTGGCGTAAGGCTTTGTGCCTCGTGCGCGCGCGCCCTCGAGTCCAGGCATATGTGCACCCCCTGCCGCCCTGCACCTGCGTTGCCCTGCTGGTGCAGCGCATGGGGCAGGTGGCAGCACGAGGGGCATGTAGGGCTTGGCTGTGGGCCGGCGAGCATGCGCGCAGCAGGCAACGCATGCATTGGTAATGAGGGACTTTGCGAATTGTGTGACCTGTGGCGCGGGCGGGCGTGCTTTGCCACATCGTGCAAGCATAGCACGGGCGGAGGCATGAGGGGGGGTGGGCTGGATCTGTCTGCTGAGCAAAGCGCAATGGGCAGGCGTGCGTCCACCGGTGCTCGCGCATGCTGCAGGCACGGAGGCATGTGACTGCCTGGTGTGCAGCCCATTGTCTGCCTGGTTCCATCCAGCCTGGCACCCACCTGGGGCGAGGCTATTTTTGTGGACGCTGGTACTATGGTGGGGCCTCGCGCCGGATTGTCAGCGCGCTGGGGCGCTTGTCTGAGCGGTGGCTTTGCCAGCTTAGCCAGCTTGCGCAGGGACCGGTGCGGAAGAGAGCCGACTGCCAGCGTGTCAGCTGCGTGTCTGCTGTCGGAGCATTCCTGGAGGCTGGGGAAGCGCCATGGGACGGACGGGTGTTTGGGGAGGGGTCTATTTGTTCAGCCGCGCGTGCCCCAGCTGCGCTCAGCGCGGCGTGCCAACACACAGGGGCGCCTTGCAGCAGCATTGCGCGGCTGGGGTCGCCGGCTCTTGAGAGCCATGCGTGCCGCAGGGGCGGTGCACGTGTCAGCCGCGCTGCGCCTGAGCTGTCAAACATTCGTTCAGATACAATGGTTTGGCTGCATGCAATGAAGGAAGCAAATGCAATAATACCAATGGCGAAGGCGGATATCTCCACCTGTTCACATCTGAAGCCGCACACACACACGCCTGCAACCTGTCCATGCTATTGCGACAAATGACAGCGCCCACATACCTCCAAAAACGTGGCTGCGCACAACAGCGCAGTGCGCATGCATGCACGGGCGTGTCCCCATACACAGGCCGCCCTGCGCAGACGCACCAGCCGGCCTACGCATCACTCACGGCGGCACTCACCCCACACACGCTACCCTCCAAACGACCCGAAAGGGTTGGCGCCGCCGCCCAGACCCAGCTTGGACGCCATGTCCTTCATCTTCGTCTTCATGCCCTGCGCGAGCAGCATGCGCGAGGCGCCCTCAGCGCCGCAGGGCCCGCTAACAGAGCGGTGCACCTGAGCGTCGTCGGCGCTGCGCAGGCAGCTCTGCCAGAGGCAACACTTACCGCAAGGTCGGGGCATCCAGCAAGATGCATGCAGTCACAGGCAGCGCGCCATCAAGATGCCAGGCTCTGGAGGCCTGCCCTTGTGCATGCGCGGTGCACACTGCCACCCTAGCACCCATGCGGGCCAGAAACGTGTCCTGTCAAGGCAGCTGCCAGACACAGGTTTGTAGCAACACACATGCATGTTGCCCCACATCCATTATTATATTCAAGTAGGTGAGGGTTGTGCGCCAGCGCACATCAACGCTTTTGGAGTGCGCATCCTTCATCGCCTCGGTGACCAGCGCCGACAGGGCCTGCGGTCCGCACACGCAGCCCAGTTCAGACCGCCGCACGTCCGCGCAGCGCGCGCGCACTGCCGGCAGTCCTGCGGCAAGCGCGTGCCCGCCAGGATGTGCACCGTAGCACACACTTCCTCGACACGCGGCAGCAGCCCTCGCATGAAGTCGAGGACAGGGTGCGAGTGAACGCCGGCCGCGCCTCGGGTCCGCCGGCGATGGCCTCCTCAGTGATGTCCACGCTCTTGGGCTCCTGGTTGCCCGACATCACCACGCGCACGGTCTCGTCGCTCGAGTAGCCGTCGAACTCCGCCTCCGCCAGCTCCTGCTGCGCCTTGGCGGCTTCCTGCGTGCGGCAGGCGCCCTCGGCAGCCCAGACAGGGAGCCCAGGCTCGCATGGGTGCGCCGAAGGGGGCGCGCGCTCAGAGCCATCCTTTCGCATACAGTCGCAGCGCAGGACGCCGCGCGCAAGTGCAGCGCAAGGTGCGCGCAGGGGGCCGCTGAGCAGCGCACAGGTTCCGCACTCTTCGGTGTACACCCAGAGACGGTGGCAAGCGGGGTGCAGGTGCACATAGCTAGGTGACGTGGGGCGGGCCGCACCACTTGCACAAGCTGCTGCGCCTTCTTCACCTGCGGGCAGGCACACAGCCTGGAGCCGCGCAGGAGGCTCCCACAGACCGAGCAACACTGTCACAGCAGCAGGAGACTGAGCAGCAGCTTGCAGCGGCGGCGCACCGACTCCATCATGTTCCCCATGTTGCCCAGAGCCGCAAACGGGTTGCCGCCGCCGCCTCCCTGCGCGGGTGCGCACACCTCGCTCGCCAGACACAGCAGAAACACTGCTGACACTCTGTGACACCTCTGCACAGTTGCACACGTATGCGGCGCCCGCAACGCCGCAGCGAGGAGGCGCACCTGCCCGTCGCCCTTGTTCCCGCCGAACAGGGCATACGTTCGTACGCCTGCGTGCCGCCTCGCAGGCGCCGGCCGTTGTATCCTGCATTTGTGATAGCCCCGCACACAGTGTCACGGCACCCGCACACGAAGCCCCTGTCAACAAACACAGCGCAAGCTGCACACGCCGCACCTGACGAGCGCACGGCTCAGCTGTGCGCGCCTGCAGCTGCCAGCATGGGTGCCCCAGGAGCACAGCGTTTGGGACGTCATCACTGCCTGTGGCTGCTGGCAAGGCTGCTGGCAAGGCTGGACAGCGAGCTGCCCTTTATACCGCTTCAGCCATAGACAGGGTCCGGGCCCCCTTTATCCAACACATTGCTCAGGTAGATTGGGGGTCCAAGGCAGAGCTGCGTAGTTCAACTTCTCTTGTCAGGCTCCCCCAACAGCGTCAGGCCGGGTGAGGCACCTGCGCCAGCTCGCAGAGCAGCATGTCGCAGCAATAGGCGATTGTCTCGTCGGCCCAGCCGGATGGCATGATGGAGACGCTGGCTCCGCTGGTGCTGCTGTGGGCGCTGCCGCTGTACATTGCTGGCGGCTTCCTTGGACTGCTGCAGTTCAAGCTGGTACGCACGTGCCCTGTGTTATTTTTTATCGGCTGCTCTCACAATGGTGCGCTTCATCTTGTTCAACATGTTGGTTGTTCCTGCAAGTATGTTTACAGTGGTTCACGGACGCAGGTGTATGGCTGGGTGGCCAATGCGGCGAGCTGGCGGAGCAAGCTGTGGGTGTGGCAAAGGCTGCGGCCAGGTGCGGCCCGGGTTGCAGGAGGCAGAGAGCCTGGCTGAGCACGGCAGAGCGCCGGCATGGGAAGTGAGCCGGTGCCTGCATTCAGGCCTAAAGACGTTGGTTGCCGCAATGGAGGCGACGTTCGGGTGCGCCAGAACAGCATGCTCCCTGTCTCCCTGTCTTCCGTGCTGTATTACCTTTCAGTTCAGCAACTCGAAGTGTGCAAGCAAGTCTCAATTAGCACAGTGTCAACCTGCAGGCCACCGCACAAGTTTGTGCCCACCACGACGCATGTGCTCCTGGTATGCACGCAGCCCTCTGCTTGTTCGAGTCCAGACGCTCTTGCCTCGGTTGGGTCTGTGTGCAGGCGTGCTGAGCCTTACAGTGTACTAGAGCTTCAGTTGTGACTTTGGTCAGTAATATTGAATGGTGTGCGCAGGTCGCAGTGGTGCTGGCAATTATTGTCTCGACAGAGCGCATGCTGTTCTCAGCGCGCAAAGCGCCGCTGCCGTCCCGGAGATGATAATGGCCGTGCCTCATGTCAGCTTTGCTTTGTTACTTGTGCTAACATTTGACCGAGACAGCCCAGCTTTGTAGCTTGTAACTGCCACAGAACCAAAAGCGTCTTTACGGCAATACAACCTAGGTAAGTCACGCGCGCTCCACTCATACACACTCAACTTACTTCCTCTACAAGGTGATTGGCTTCCACAGCAACGCCTGGCGTACAAAATTTCATGTCGGAGACGGGCCTGGTCAGCCACTCACACTCCTCATGCGCTTCATGCATCACACAGAAGCAAGCGCGCAGGCTCACATGCTGAAGCAGCGCGCATCCATGAGCTTCACGTCCTTCATGACGGGCCGGAAGTCCATGTGCGCGAGCACATCCCGCTCCAGGTCGACACCCGGCGCAACCTGCAAACAGTCCACAAGGTCCCAGGCCTTTCGGCTGCAGCTTGGCCTTCAGGAACAAAGTCATGCTACTCGCTCTAATGCGCCTGCATGCAAGCCTCCTCAGCAAGCACATCAGAATAGCAGGCACTAGCGACTCGAATGCTGTGTCCCCAGCACAGCCGCTGCTAGCAACCTGCCGACAGATTATATAAAGCGCGACTGGACATTTGCAACGTGTTCTGCCGAGCAGAAAGTGATGGCTTTGCCGTTATTTGCTGAACAGCGCTGACAGCAGAGTTGATGCGAGTCAGCCCAGCACCACCGCACCTCGGTGAGCTCGAGGCCGGCGCCCGCCCTGAGCCGGAACACAGCGCGCTCCGTCACTACCCACACTGGCCGCTCGCCGGCGGAGCTGGCGGCAAACGTCTGCCGCGCGCGCCCGCAAAGGGCTGGTCAGGGTCCTGTCCGCTTCGCCGCCAACACGCTGTGTGCTGTCTAGTCTGCCTGTTCTTGTGGGCACAGCATGTGCATAACAGTGCTGATCATGCGCTTGGAAGGGAGCGGCACAAGAGCAGGTACGCTGCACGGCGCAAGGCTGCTGAGCACTTGACTTTCTGGGCTCTGGGCTCTGAAGGTCGGCACAGGATGCCTGCCAGACTAATTCTGCTGCATGCAGCACGCCTGGCGCTGTGTACGCTGCCGGCGCTCACCTTTTCCAGCACGTGGCTGCGGAACTTGCGCACGCGGCCCTCCTGCTCTATCCGCAGGCGGCCCTCGCCCACGTGCGCCTGGGCACCACCGCTCACAGCCTTTCCTCTTGCTGAGGTGCCACTCAGAGCAGCTCTGTCCCTGACCCGCGCATGAGCCGCCAGGCACATGACAGCAACTGCTACACAGGGGTGCTGTGCACTGCCGAGCAGCGCCTGCAGGGTGCACATGCACCAACCACCACTGGGGAGTGACAGAGAGGACTCTCCAGGCGTTCCGGCAATATTGGAAAGACAAGTCACCATTGAGCCCGCCATCACCCAGGTGCAGCTCAGCGTGATGCCCACGAGCTGAGTGCACGGGCGCGCCTTGAAGCCGCCCGAGGTGAACGTCCCTACAAATATAACCTTCTTAGCGGCTGACGAAATGTCTATGAACCCGCCGCAGCCCGGCGCGCGGTTCTCAAACCGGCTCACGTTG
>JAABUY010001540.1_pt1 | contig 30534 bp, 28 predicted proteins | sample 5560271 | NCBI WGS metagenome assembly JAABUY01 (sample SAMN10711886, study PRJNA513374) | rock metagenome | isolation source: Antarctica rocks | place: Antarctica: Victoria Land, University Valley | reverse complement strand
AAGGCTATATCGCGTGGAAAGATCAGGAATTGACTTAATTGATTCATTTGAGGCCATTGTGGATGTGTGGCGACGACGAGGTGGACGACAATGTTGATGAGGATGTTTGTGGCTAATGGGGTGGCTCGACTGGGTGGCTGGCTCGACTGGGTGGCGAAGACGTTAGAGCCAAACTTGTCGGTCCGATTCTGATCAAACGATTGCTACACGTGACAACGGCACCTCGCTCCGGCGCTAAGGTTAGACGCTGCCCACCAAACATGCTCTTCTCCAACATCGCCAATGTAGGTTTTCCATGCTCTCATCGTTGACTCTCCACCACAAATTACTTCATCTACACTAGCACCTGCCGTATCAGCTTCGCATCTCTGTCAATCGAGCATCTCATCATCCACCAATTATGAGGTCCTACTATTCTCTACGAGTTGGCCGTCTCGCAAATGAAGTTCAAAATATTATAAAGTCAGGATAAGATGATATGGAACAGGAAGAAGCGCCAGCTTCAGGATTCGCGAAGATGTAAGCAAGAATGAGAAATCATGTGAGCCTGTAGCACGTTTGGGTGGTTGTATGCTGATCACGATTCCAAAGCAGGGCGAAAAAGTGAGAGTCTAGTTCAAGCAACACCTCATCAATTGAAACCGTCGTCAGCTCTCGCCAAGCGACTTGATCCTTTCAGAATGCTAGCTGCGACAGCATGCGCTCACACATACCATGCCCTAGCGGCATGCCTTTTCGTGCAATCTGCACTGGAAGGACGCCGAAGCCTCGGTCGAGGGTTCGACTCCGCTATCACAAGGTGCCTGGCCGTCTTCCAAGGACTTGGGCTCAATTCAAGGCAGATTACCCACCCTGTATAATTCATCAACGACGACACAGCCCACTTCATCAGCCATAAGTGATACCTCCGTACAGATGGAATGGGAAGCTAGGAAGTCTGGTCAGAAGGAAGTCTGTGGACCTGTTCGACAACATCCATTTCCTCATGGAATCGAAACAAGAGTCAAAAGCTCGCGAGACTTGGTGATCGCAGAACGACGATACGTAAGCTTCAATGGGTGCGCTGCAGGGAAACAGTCTTCGTCCGAGTGCCACTTCTTCCTGGATGCTGTCAGTCGCTGCCTGCACGCATCAGCCATGGTCGTCAAGTCTGAGGGCGTTTGATGCAATGAGCGCTGCATGCTGTCACCGGCAAGGGGATTCCTGATCAAGAAACCGATGGTGCAGGCCTCCGTCTGACCATTCTCCAACGAGTTAACATGGCCGAGCTGAAGGCATCCCATGAAAAGGCTCATGCAACTGTATTGGTGGGGTTGATCCTGGAGTCTGTCGCAGCGGCGCTATCCGACCCTCCGTTCAAGTATAAGAAGGCTGCAATCCCCTCTCCAAACTACTTCCCTCCCAGCTTCCTTTCCATTTTTCCAAACACCGTTACCCACTCCATATCATCGCGAAGATGGCATCTGCAGAATCCGACTTGGTGAGATGCTACGACAATGGACGCGCACTCCATGCCAATATTGGTCTGAAAAGGGCCCAGAAGACATGTGACAATTTGATCGCGGGCTCCAAGTCAGTGAAGAGGCAGGCATCCCCACCGGAGGGTTCTCGAGGTAGGAGGTCCAGATGCAGTATCATGAAGCCTTGCTGATCGTGGAATAGACCGGCCAATTGTGATTGACGATGATGAGGATTCGACAAAACGGACGGCTTCCACTCAGGGGCCAATCAACGAGAAGCACCGGATTAGAAAGAGAGCCCGAAAAATGAGAGGATCGCTTCAGACCATCCGTGAACCCGTGGATGACTTCAGCCGATTGAAGGAGCTCATACGATCAAGTGAAAAGATTGTCGTCATTAGCGGGGCTGGTATCTCTGTCAGTGCAGGCTGTAAGTTGAAGCTCGTTTGTAAATTCCTTTATTGATACTAATTTACCTAGTTCCCACCTTTGAGGACATGCGGAAGTCCAAACAGACCTCGTTCGACCGCTCTCTCTATTCCTCTTCCGAAGAGATGACCAGCTTCCACTCCACAGTCCGTGGCATGTGTGAACGCCTTCATTCGGATTTGACGGAGCCTTCTCCTTTCCACAAGGTTATGGACGAGCTTGCGCGGACTTGTCCTCATTTTCGGCACTACACACAGAATATCGATTGCGTCGAGCGCCTGTTACCTGATCTTGACGCCAAGACGGTACGCCTCCATGGTCGAGTTGATCAAGCCCGATGTGGGATATGTAACTGGGTTTGTGACTATAAGCCACATCTGTTCCAAGGTTCCGATTCGCTATACTGTCAAAGGTGCTTGCAAAGAAGCCAAGCCCGGACATTGCAGGGTAAGCGATCATTGAAAGTTGGCAGGCTGAGACCCAATGTACTTTTATACGGCGAGCCTCACCCAGACGACGATGAGATTCTGGAAACTACTGAGCACGATTTGGGAATATCCCCAGAGCTGGTGTTGATCGTTGGCACGAAACTAGCAATTCCCGGGGCTCGGTCGATAGCCGCAAACTTTTGCCACGCCGCTCGGAGCGTGGGTGGGGCAAGTTTTTGGATAAGCAAGGAGGAGCCAGTGTCGAGTGTGAAGGCCTTGTGTGATTATGTCCTTATTGGAGATTGCGACAAGGTTGTTCCCCTAGATATTTTCAAATTGTCTAATTAACTCGGGTTATATCACTGCAAGCTATTCTCAACTTCACTTCGCATATACACTCGAAGAGGATCCGTTTCCCTGTTCCGCTGGCTTGGATCTGTCATATCACAGCAGGCAGACTGCCTTGTCATTCCATGGCTTTCACGCAGAGTCTCATGTGTACGACGTCCAACTCCATCCATTTGGCCGACATGCCTGCTTTGAAGCCTCACTCGCGGTTGGACCGGAAAGCAATTCCCATCCCTGGCAGACCAGAGCCGGTGGCGGCGACGCAGATATGCCTCATCCATTACGGATAGAATCTTGTCACTGGCGTAGTGGGCAGGCCAGCCTCCCACAAATCCTCTTATCAGTCCTCAACGTCTCCATCCAAGCCACGGCGTCTCTTCCGGGCATAACCGGGGTCGCAATAGAAGAACTCCCCATCATCCGCGAGCTGCTTTGGATTCGCCAAATAGTCTTGAAATCTCATGGGCTCTACTAGCGTGAATGTACCGTCTACAAAACAGTACACGACCTGATCGTGCAATTTGGCAAGCATATTCTCGAGATCTTCCATGGCGACGTGGTCCACCCCTCTTCGATAGCCAGTCCTTGCACTTTGAAATCGCACTTTACGGCTTGAGCATTTCAGGACTTCGACCCCCGTCTGAACGATGCCATCTTCGACTCGTGCGATGTCTGCGCGGATTTCCGCTTCTCTCCGCATGAGGTCTCCAAGGTCTTTGGCACGTGACGCGTCAGCCTTAGCCTGAGCCACAGCGGCCTGCGTGGCTTCCAATTCAGTCTCGTGTCTCGATTTCTCCCGTTCCAAGTCTATCAAGCGATTCACCTGGAGTAGCTGAGCCTTCAACCGCCTCACGCGCTCATCTCCTTCGTTCGCCTCAGCCTTCAGGACTCTTAATTCTTCTTCCATGGTCCTCGCAGATTGCCGGGCCGTCTCTAGATCTATCTCTAGGCCTGTCACTCGAGCTTTGGAGGCCTCCAATTGTTTTCCGGACGTGTCTCTCGCTGTCTTGAGATCCTGAATATACGAGCTCGATAGCTGTCTCAACTCATCGAGATCCGACTGTGCCTGGTCCAGTTCCTTCTGTACATTGCTTGTGGCCTCTAGTGACGATCTTGCCTCGGTCAGGCTCCGCTCGAGGTCGCGAATGCGAGCTTCTTCTATCCTCCAGGCTTCAGCGTTTCCTCTGATCTGTCCATCGAGTTCTGCTTCACGATTCCGCAATGCCTCGTTCTCGGCTTTGGCAGCGCTCAATTCTGCCCTGAGGTTGCTAGTACCTTCTGCTTCTTTCCGCACGGCTTCGTTTTCATCTTGTGCCACTTTCAATGCTTCCTGGAGACTGCTGATCGCCGTCTGATGTTCCTCTTGCAACGTAGTTGCTTTATTCCTGGCTTCTCTTAGCTCTTCATCAAGAGCTTCGAGGCGTTGCCGTTGGGCGTCTATCGTTTCTCTCGCAGCCTCCAAGTCGGTCTGGAGGTCGTGCGTGTTGCGCGCTTCTTGCTCAATGATTCCAGCTCGTCTCTTCACCATGCTGAGCATTCCATCCATCCCTGGGGTATTTGTCTCCAGCCCACCACTAGCCTCATTGATGGTCAGCTGGGCCTTTGAAACATCCTTCTGCCACTCGAGGATTTCAATGCCGGAGTTGTGATGTAGCACATCAGCACGCCCATAGAGTGCAATGAACGCGGAAATCGACCTTTCTAATGCCTCAATCTCGTCACGGTACTTCCCGGTCATGGCGAGGTCCCCCGCGGATGGAAGTCCATCCTCTGAATGAATCGTCTCGCAGTCGCCGCCTTCATAGTTTGGCTCGAGTCTCAGCGTCGTTGCGTAATATTCTGTTATCTTCTCTACGCCTTCTCTCAGGCCCCGGGTCTTTGCAAGTATCATCTCCAACCCTTCACCCTTCAGAGCGCTCTCTGCTCTAGCAGACATCAGAGCCTTCGCTTGCTGCTGATTGGCGGAATCCAGCTCCTCAATGCGTGCCTGTAGTTCTTGAGATGACGGTCCATCACCGGTCATATCAGCATCAGTTGCCACCCGTCTGTCGCCCCTTTCCCACTCGCCAAGCATCGTTTGCAGCTCCTGTTTCTCTGCCATCGCTTCTTGCGTCTGGGCTGCCAGTTGCTGTCTTAAATATTCCGAATCCAGCGCTTGTCTATCGCACTGAGATTGATGCTCTACAATCCTCTGTTGCAATGATGCAACCTCTGAGCGAGATCTCTCCAGGTCGCGGAGAATCTGCTGCCGATCTTGTGATGCTTGTACCAAGCTGACTTGAAGTTCTTGGTGATCTGCGATCGTCTTCTTTAGTGAGTCTATCGTTACCTGCCTCTCATGCAGCTGTTTGGCCGTCTCGAGCTGCTCTCGGGAAGCTTCGCGTGTCCGGGCTCTATTGGCAGTCTCTAGCTCGGCAATTTTCCTTTGACACTCCTGAATCTGTTCCACTTGCCTCGCAGATCTCTCGTGAGACTCGGATAGTCTTGACAAGTTCGTCGAATTCTCCTCCTGTTGCTCAGCGATTCGCCTTTGAGCTTCCTCGAGCTTTGACGCGATAGCAGCATGGGATGTGGCTTGAGTTGCGTTATCCCTCTGCAGCCTCTCGATCGTCTCATGAGCCTGGGCGAGGTCGTCGACCTGTGCCAGTACGGACTCAGCCGGCGCTCTGACTGCAGCTTCTCCCACACCCTGCTGAAGCACGTGCTCGAGACGCAGGCGCGGCATGCGAAAGAATAGCCGAGCAATTCCACGCTTGACAAACAAGTTGGTCATAAATCTACCACGTTCTGGATCTTGGCAGATGTAGTGAAGGAAGAAGTAAGGGGCGCACTCTTTGAGTGCACCGTCGTATGGTCGCCCATGTCGACGGTCTACCTTGACATCAGTCGCCGTAGTGGTCCAGAGAGGAGGGCTTTGATCGAATCGCGCCTCAAGACTGTGGATCTCTTGGAGAATCTCATAGTGTGCTTGCCCCTGGCGTTCAATATCGTAGTCAAATTCCTCTCGCGATCTAGCCTTCGTTAGCATTTCACGAATGTAAATACGTGTAGGATCTCCTATGAGTAGATCACTAATCAAAGTTGATTTGAAGCCGAGGTTGGCCGCAGTCCTAGCAAATTCTTGCAGACACTTTGGGTCCGGACCGACGACGGCAACCTTGTACTTTCCGTCTGTTAATGGGCAGAGGTTTGTTAGAAGGGGATAATTTCGCATCGCAAACATCCAGAGCTGAATACATGCTACCTCGAACTGGCTTTCCTCGTCTATTATGACGCTAGCCTTCTTGGTGAGGCCGTCTGCATATTCAAGCACTACGAAGTTCCTCTCGAACCCGTGCCACGCATGTCGTAGTGCATCTCTGAGCTGAAGTTTCCCAGGGTCGATGAGCTTCTTCATTGCGGCGAGGCTGTCCTCGAGCCACAACGTGTCTTCGGTGAAAGTTCTGATCGAGGGGATTGTTCCACCGATTGATAATACATTTTGCTGCAATCGCGCCCTTGTCACCTCGTCGTTGACATGGGGAAAGATCGAGTTGTTTTCAAATTGCTCTAGTATGTACTCCTTGTCTGCGGATGATGTGGCCGGGGCCCTCGCCTCTAGTATATCTACCGTATTACCGTCTATTCTTCCTGCAAGGTTGTGATCGCCACCGATGATAGTTATCCAGGTATGCTTGATGTCGTTCAAGTAGTGAATAAGTTCCTGGATCATCAGTTGACGTCCCTTAGTCGGAATGAGAGGAGCCTACATGATCACACTTAAGGCGGTTGAACCGGTGCAAGGTCCCTTTTTGAAAGGACTCCCACAATCCCACAAATGGCCTTAAGGCACTAAATGCAGCATATAACGCTGGCCGTTTCTCGATGGCTTTCAGGTCCACCTCTGCTTGTTTCGAGCACCACCCCCTCGCCCATGCCCTGTCAGCCTCGATGAGCCGAAAGACGGTGCCGTCGTCGTGTGGAAAGGACTCAATGTTGCGGTCTTGTTCTTGGATGGCAAAGTCCGGTCCAAGAGTATCTGTCTCGTCAGCTAGGTCGCCTCACCATACAAACATTGAGACGGACCATCTTCGAGGAGCTCGACAGCCCACCACACGTTGTGAGGATAGACATGCTGTCTGGCAGCCTCTAACCTATGCTGCCCATGATTATACGCCAGAAGGGCACCTTCGGGAAGTTCAAGTTGCTGCAGAGCCTCACCATCTTGCAAGTCATCGATGGTTATCCTAGACAATGGTAATGCGGCGTTGAGAAGAGATTGAGAGATTTTGGCACGGATGCGATTCCTTGGAATGCTAGGAAAACATCCTCCGAGACTGAATTCTCTGAGCCAGTAGTCAACCTTTCTAGGTTGCAAAGGGATAGATGGCCTACCTGGCGGAGACTGATACTTCAGGTTCTTCAGTCTCACCAAAGCAACGCCGAGTGTGGCTTCGTGCACTCGACGATCTAAGGACTCAGCGTCTTCCCGTGAATCGTCCATTTTACGAGAGGCAGTCAATGATAAAAGAGGAGCTGGCCTGGTGATGCCTTTACATTATCACACCAGTCTCTGCTGACCAAGTGGTGCTGACCAGGCCCTGCAGACCGAGGCACCCTAACACTATAAGACACCAGTGCCTCTTCCAAAGTATAATCTCAGCAAAGATGAAGAACCCTTCCGGAGCAGTTGCTAGGCGGGACACTGGTATTTGGAAATTGACGGGGAAGTATCATGACCGAGTATCCGAAGAGGCCTCGCCGCCTGAAAAGCTCTCGGATCTGGCAGAAATTATAATCGGCCCTGACCAAAATAACGGCACGATCGAGTTTGGCGGCATCCGGGTAAAGCTTGTCACATACAGGACTATTCCAGGAGTTATCTTAATCAACGCTGCTAAGACTATGAGCGAATGGATGAAGTTACGTGCGCTTAACCATCCCAACATCATTGGCTTTGATGATGAGGATTCTGGAACGGGGCACTGGTTACCAACGTCAACCGAGGGTATGAGTGATGACCCAGAAGGGCAATGTGAACTATACATCATGAGGCCTCCCCTTCCTGTTTCAGTTGCTGCAGCTGCAGCTCAATATCCATTTTCTATCATGGATGCTCATAGAATGTGCAAAGATGTATGATTTTTTAGGAAGTCCCTGCTTTCCTCCTTGTGCTAATAGTTTATAGCTCCTCAATGCTCTCAAATACCTAGCCAGCCACAAATTACTCCGCGGCGACTTCGACACGAACCATGTCATTGTGACTCGAGAAGGATTCAAGCTTGGTATGCACCCGAAGTTGAGGCTCTGAAGATTAGCTAATTTAATAGCGAATATCCATCTTTGCGAGGACGCTTCACCGCATAGTCGGGTGAAGGATCTCCAATCCGTCGGGAAAATTTTGCGGGATACTCTAGTAGGGAGGCGTCAGGTTCCGAAGGCAGCAGAATGGAGTGACTTCTATCACAGTGCTATGGAGGAGCTGATATTTGCAGCGTACACTAATACGTTGTCAAGAATGCTTCTGCTACCTTGGCATTACGAGCACGGACAATACGAAGAACAATCTCAGCAGGATCGACTCGGTGGGGTTGCTTATGAAGTTCACCAGAAACAGCGCAACACTTTTCAATGGTAGTGCCTCTATGCTTTTTCTGTTATAATTTTGGTACAAGAGGAGGTTGTTAGATTTCCTTAGTTAAAAAATGATTCCATAGGCTAGTTATTGAGTTTATATGCATTTGTGGAGATTTAATCGAGCTGTGGGACGTTTTTACTTTCGTTAATGCAGGTTGGTATGGACTAAAGTTGAGTTTATACAAGGTTTAGCACACAGTCACATGACCGACTTTTGGTACAGACGAGCATTTGGTGCGGACCAGGCCTTGGTATGGACCAGGCCTTGGTGTGGACTGGACTCTGGTGTGGACTAGACGTTGGCATAGACCAGACTTTGGTACAGACCAAACTTTGGTATGAACCAAAGTTGAGTCTGTACTTGGGGTGGTGGCTCCCTTTCATGTGGACCCGTCAGAGGTGACAACCGAATTTTGGTACGGACTAGACTTTGGTATGGCCCAGGCTTTGGTATGAACCAAAATTTGGGCTGTCCTAGAGTGTGGTTCCACTTCCGGCAGAAACACGTTGTGGTATGGACCGAATTTCAGCTCCCTTGAGGGAGGAGATTAAGATTTGTGAAATGGCTATACGGTCTTCAATCTCCTAAATTTTTCAGGCCATTCTCCTAGTCTATCTCACTTCATTTCACAACGTCAGGCGCAACTAATTCTTATTCATTAAGTTCTATTACTGCATAGAGCTGCTAACAAGTCTTTCATATCATTCAAGTAGATGTAAAGTCTCTGGAAACTGGCTTCACCAACCAACTTCATTTCTCTCCATGAGGCGTCCAAGGGACTGGGCAGCGGTGTGGTATAAAGCATTTATGTCATCCTTAAGAGATGCTATGAAGTGTCAGTGATGACCAACTACTCGTACACAAATCTGTCAGCTGTCAGCTGTGTTTAGACTATGTGCGAGAAGCCATCCGACTTCACGTCAGCAGGATTGACAGTCCTTTATTTCTATTTTATTCTCCTTGAGAAGTCAGTCAGCTTCTACTGTTTCTATTTGAGATGCCTACTTCAACTAAATCTTTGCCCGAAATAGCGTCGGCATGAGCGCTATAGATAGAATAAGCCATCAAGAATAAAATGTTCATGAACCTCGATGGTTATCTCAGTACTCTGAAGAATCCATCTCAGTCTGACATTCATAATGGATCTTACTATTGCGTCGATGATAATCCCTGGTGGCGCTCTCTTGGGCATCACTCTCTTCCTTTTCTTACGATATCACCTATCACGTTCCGTTCTTCCTAGCCTTAAGCACTTCACCCGAAAATATGTCTCTAACCGCCCACTCCCCCGCTTTATGAGATGCCTAGGCATTACATCGCCACTATATCTCCTCGCTCTTCTAGTTATCCTGGCTCTTAATATCACGCTTCTTGCAGTTTGCCGAAGTCGTCTTATTCTGATTGAGAGATCTGGCAATGCATTTCTCATCAATCTCATTCTGTTGATCTTTGGCGGTCATCCTAACATATTCTCTGATCGCATCAATGTCCCAAGGGAGTTTAAGTGTTTTCTTCACAACTGGCTTGGTGTTATCGCGCTGCTTGAGTGTATAGTGCATATAGCAACCGCGCTGAGCTTGACTCGGTTCAGGGTCGGTATTTTCTCTTCATCATCCAGTATAGCTGGTTTTATAGTAAGTTTGAATCTGTCAATCCAGCACCAAGGTGGGCGAGGCTAAGAGCATATAGTCTGCCATTTGCTTAGCTACCTTGGGAGTTTTCTCACTACCATTCATTCGTCGACATGTGTATGAGTTGTTTCTCACGGCTCACCTTGTTGGGACCATCTTCACCATAATAGTGCTCTTTATGCATCTGCAACCACTCGACATTTCCAGCCTCTCAACAATTTTAATGATCGTGTCAGCTTTAGTGGTTGTTGTGATAATGACAATTCGCCTAGGACTAATCTTTTGGATGAAGGCGGATGTCAGCATCGTTGAAGAGAATGGCTTGCTTCGTGCAGAGCTCCATCTGAGAAGGCCATGCAAGATTCATGCCGGCCAATATATGAACTTGCGAATACCTACGTCCCTTCGGTCTTTTAATGAATCGCATCCGTTTTTCATATCATCGTGGGAGAACGATGGCAATGGCAATGCCAGGAACATTACAATCCTAATACAGCGCATGAGCGGATTTACTCAAAGACTTCGAGCAACTCCCACGACGGCAAGAGCCTTCGTCGAAGGGCCGTACGGCCATTCGCCTCTATCAGGAAATGATAGCAATTTCATCTTCTTCGCATCAGGAATTGGTATAACAGCCCACTTGGGTAGTATCAAGCAGTTATTGGACGCTCGGGATCAGGGGCCTACTAACACCCGGGTAATTAGCCTCCTCTGGGAGGTCGACGAGATTGAGCAGTGGGATATGGCAATCAAAATGGTGCATCAGCTTCTCGACCAAGATGGAGATCGATGTCAGAAAGAAGCACCAGACTGGCCGCATGCGAGGAGTCGATATGTTAGTTACCTAATTGAGTTGAGTTGAGTGATGCTAACATTGGTGGGCCAGATTTTTCGGTATATCATGTTCGTTCGCCATGGCCTGGGGATGACAGAGACCTTTAGTGAATCAAGGAGAGGTCGTCAAAGATGGGAGGCCGGGTCATTGAACATGGCTACCACTCTTAAGCAGGAGTTAGCCAATCTCGAGGTCCAAGACCAGCTTCGAGCGCGTACCTTGATCTCTGGTAAGTCGGTAAAAACAGACTCAAAATACCTCTCTAACCTTGTTAGTTTGCGCGAACCAGGAAATGACGGATGCTATTCGAAAAGCTTACGTGCACACACTCAAGATGGAAGCGGGCAAAGGAGATATTATATTTCATGACCATGGCTTTCATCCAGAGGCCTAAAGCCTACTAGAGCAGCACTTGGTCGTCGAGTACACAGTAGAGAAAATCCGACAAGAGAAGTCAAAGTGTGAGCCTTGGGCGAGCACCCATGTAATCTCGGTTAAGTTATATAATAAAATCTGTGGCTGCGACGCTTGTGGCTGTGCGTACCCTGCCGGAACATTCCCGTGTCCCGATTTTCTCCGACCAGAGCGAAAATTGGCCCTGTGGGGACCTAAGAAAACATTCCAGGCTAGAGAGGGTGGCGTAGAGTCGAATATGGCCGCGCAGGTAAGACTACGAGCTAGGCAGGAACAGCGAGTCAAAGACGATCAGCTCCTAGAACACTCTAGACTAGAAAAGCTTCGGAGTAGAGAGCTACGAGGATTGCTTCTTCAACAAGACGAGAGGGAAGAATGTATCACTGGGGATTGATGGTGTCCTTCCATCTTTCCTCGATAAGGAGTACCAGTATATGAAACAGTCTTCGGCCATTTTCCCTGAGGAGATCACCTCCTATAACCAGATGAGGTGTTCCACTTACTGACTGCTATTCTAACGATTCTCGATTGAGATGCCATTGCTCTAATCAATTTCGAAGGCTTCGTGTGAGCAGTGGGCGAGCACCCATGTAATCTCGGTAAAATTCTACAATATGTGGCTGGGGCACTTGTGGCTGCGCGTATTCTGCCGGAAATATCCGTTTCCCGACATCCTCCGACCAGAGCGCACAAATCCTTGCGGGCTCCACTTTTGAGTATCAGGTGGACTTTGCCTCGGTTTTGGCTAATTCTCAACCTTATTACTGCCTAAGGCAACACACTGTGACGACGACATTCCTGATTACAAATAGTGTGGGAAAACACCGCATCCATCTGTGCCCAACTTCAATGACCACGGAGCAAAATTTGCTCCTTCAACCTATCTAGTGTGAGGTCCACAATAGTTATTATGTTTGATCCGGATCTTACTTTGTATATATAATCCTCCTATACAGCACCCCGAAAAACATCCAGCAGCGAATTCAACGAGATCATGGGGGTGCAAGAAGAGACTATTATTAGTGTAAGTTTCGTTAATGCAGCGGTGCTACACTCTTCTGACTAGCATGGCAGGGTTTTCAATCAATCTCCCCCGAGGAAGTCGACGAAGTCATGAATAATGGTTCTCCTAGGAAGTGGATAGAAGGGAGAGATCAATCCATATTCTGGGCCGATTCTGTTGTCCGACTGTTGAGAAAGGATGGCGACGAGTGGGAGGAAGTTAAGGAACTCGAATCTAGCATGAAAGGGGTGCTGCCGCGAGACTGGGCGCTTGAGTTCTCAGGCGGTAAGGTGCAGGAAAGCTGAAAAGCATTTCAAGAAGACCAAATATATACGCAGCAATGAGAATAGTGGGTACGGACTTTTGATTTAAATAACTTCTCGTATAGCTGAGACGCTGCTCTCCTCCCCAGGGTTAAGGTGATAATCGCTCCTCTGTTAGCATCCGAAAAGTCTGACATTGTTACACAGCGAGTAGCTACTTGCGCATCTGCTTCCGATACTTCACGCCTGCGATAAGGGGCTCGATCAAGTGCAGCAGCAGTTGCACGACCGAATACGTTGGTGACAGATTCCGGAGGACCACCTTGTAGCTGGATGGCTATCGCCTTCAGTCCGCCTGGTATAACAAGTTCTCGCACTTCGCCATTTGTCTCCAAGTGCGCATTGAAAATGAGTAACGCAAGACGCTCCACCTTGTTAGGATACACTTCCATGGTCATAATACAATCAACATCCGCGATAATTCGAGGCGGGAAATTCATGGACACCGCAGCAGTTTTATGCCCACCCGTATCGTTTCTCCTGATCGCACCGCGTAGGTATTCGGGAAACAGATCCAGTTCCTCGACATCGGCACCTGACGTTATTTCTTGGAGGTAGTTCGAGTTTGACTTCAAGGCATAGGAGTCCGGCTGCCCGTCGTTGATACATACGGAAGGAAGTTCATCCATGCCTTACTTGTCAACAGACCATAGCATGCTATCGATTGAGATACTTACGACGGCGCTTTGACGGTACAGTAACTACTACAGACTGTTGGATCTGTTTTTGCATCGATTGAATGAGATTTGCGACTGTCGGATGGGGTAACACTGCGTTGACCCGTGTAGCAAGACTTGCTCTCTCTTGAGGTGACCGATTATCGAGTGAAGTAAACAGCTGACGTCGAGCGGACTGCCCATTGACGTTCGGAGTAGAACTGGTGATGCATCCCCGAGTATGACAGTGCCGTGGTTCGGTGAAGGTAATGGACAATCGATCAGTTCAAGCGCATAGAACTTGCTTCTGACGATCGGTGCCTTGTGGATATATTGTTTCCGGAACTTTGATGCGTAACCATCAGCAATGATGGTAAGCGGTGCAAAATAGTAATCCCGTTCCTTCTCTCCTGTTGAGGGGTTTAACGTTTTCGATACCACGCCCAAAACTTGCGGTTTGTATGTACTCGTGATTGTGTCCGTAACTTCAGTCTCGACAATGGTGATGTTTGGTTGACTTGCGCATGCTTTCCGTAACTGAGAAATGAATCGACCATGATGGAACGCCCTCCCTTCCGGTCTCCCACCCTTCTCATTCGTATATGCTTGCGAGTCGTCACCGTTCGCCGCGCCAGTGTTCATGGGATATGGAATTCCGACTCCTGTCCCGTAGTATATCACTTCGTATCCCTTCACGACGATTGAGTCAATTCCTTCCAGGCAGTGTGCAAGACCAAGTTTCTCCAGCGCAGAGACTCCTCCAGGTTGTAGCAGTTCTCCTACTATGCGATCCGGTTCTTTCAACCAACGTTCCAGGAGAAGTACACTTCGACCTTGCTTTGCAAGAGCGAATGCCGCAGCGCACCCAAAAATACCAGCACCAACTACTACCACATCTGCCTCATGATATAGACGTCGTCGTTGCTCATTGGAATGTTCCATTGCGGGGAGGGACATTGCTTTAGGTTTGGGAGGTGTCGAGGTATCGAGGAGAACGCGGGTTTCTTTGGCAGAATTGCCCTCAGTAGTGCACAAAGATTTGATCGAATGAGTGAGGAGGTACGTAGGGAGCGACATTTAGATATGTGTTCGGCTCGGGACGAGTTCGGGACGAGAGAATTAGGAAAGAGAGGAATGAGCTGATCGACTGATGATGAGGGTCAAAAAAGTTCCTTTAGACGCGGTGACATTGCCCCCCGATGGTGCCCGCCCGCACAATCAGTGGTCCATTTTACGCTTGAATCGAGCCATAAATTGCATGTTGAGAACTCGGAATCCCGGCGCAATTTGACCACAAAGAAAATCAAGGAATTGGACTTCGCGTTCGTATGTGAGAGTTATCTTCTGTTTAATTGGCACACTTCTGACAATTGTCTGTACCTTTTGTACCTGCATGATTCAAAACGCTCTTTCGCACTGACAGCTGGTATATCACGTGATCGTAACTCTTATTCGTATCGGCCCCTGGCCGGCAAAGTAGTTTCCGAGTGGTGTGAGTGGCCGACGAAATATTAAACGCAGCCAATTCCGCGTTTCTCCTTCAACACCTCACTCCTGACCACCTCGAATTCCTCACCCATCCGCCCAGCCATGGACATCCTCTCGAATTCTACTCTGGCGGCTCCAGATACCTACTTCGGTATCTACAATGAGCTGTCAAAATACAATGTTCATCTGAATCTGTTTGAGCGACTCTGGGCCGTAAGTATCGCAACCAGACCGCCACATCAAACATGCTAACATCCAACCCAGAGTTGGTACCAATTCATGCAAAACGATGTCCTTGCAACCGGAATCATGAGCTTCGTCATGCACGAACTCGTCTACTTTGGACGCAGTCTCCCATGGATCATCATCGATCGCATCCCCTATTTCAACAAGTACAAGATCCAGAACCAGAAGATCCCAACAGTTACGGAGCAGTGGCAATGCACGAAACTGGTCCTTCTCAGCCATTTCACAGTCGAGTTACCTCAGATCTGGCTGTTCCACCCAATGGCGAGATACTGCGGCATGGATACTGGTGTTCCCTTCCCAACCTGGCAGACAATGGCACTCCAAATCGCGATTTTCTTCGTGTTGGAGGATACATGGCATTACTGGGCCCATCGCGCGATGCACTGGGGTCCTCTCTACAAGAATATCCACAAGATCCACCACCAATACTCTGCTCCCTTCGGACTTGCCGCCGAATACGCGTCTCCAATTGAAGTCATGGTTCTCGGTTTCGCAACTGTCTCTGTACCAGTCCTTTGGGTTCTGATCACTGGCAATCTTCATATCCTCACCATGTATATCTGGATTGTGTTGCGCTTGTTCCAGGCTATCGATGCCCACAGTGGCTACGAATTTCCTTGGAGTCTTCACCATTTCTTGCCTTTCTGGGCTGGTGCTGATCATCACGACCTCCACCATGAGAAATTCATTGGGAACTACTCAAGCAGCTTCCGCTGGTGGGACTACCTCCTTGACACCGAATACACTCCGGATGCCCTGAAGCGCCGAAGAGGGAAAAAGGTGAAGGCAAAGAAGACACAATGATCTGAACGTTAGCAGTGACGGTCTGCCTATTTTCTCTTCAATTTGGGCGTTGGCTCTGTCTGGAGCTATTTACCTGATAGATGATAGCCTTTCTTATGGTACTGTTCAAGGGTTGATTTACCATGACTAGACTTAGCTATTCTTGAAACTAATTGGTCTTCTAAACATCGCTAAACTCATGCCGTAGCCGAGAGATTCATGGCAAAAGATGAAGCGGGCTGTCTCGATTAATATACGATTTGTGGCTCTGTGATGAGAACTGACTCTTCGAACAATTTTAGAAGAACGTCCATGGCGCGTTTATGAGTGCTAGGACATGATTGGTCCTCAGCTACTCCTTGCTCCACTTTGGAGAAGCATAATCCCCTATAGTAGCATTGTGCTATATACTGGCCAGTTCAACACAATTTCGAGCCGGTATGAATCAGCATCGTACTAGCTTTATCGATGTCGGCGCTTTTTACGTTCGGCACAGGGAAAATGGACATCAACAACGATGACAGCAACTCCATCAATTTGAGACTCATCCAAGCTCTGCCGCTGCTGGCCGCCCCCCGCCGAATATGAACCACGCAAAAATAGACATATAAATGACAACTATAACCTCTTGTGATCACGACCAAGAATGAGAGGATTCAGAGAGTTCGGCATCTTGAGTATTTGTGTGCACCCAAAGATCTGTGCGTGGAGCAGCATAATCACGCTGCTGGGTATACCGCGATACATTTCTTTTACACAGGGGGCTACGAGACGGTAGCTCGCCTCTTGACGGAGGCACATCAGATCTCGTTATAGAGTACAAGAGGAGCGGTTTAGTCTACCATGCATCAAGGGCTTGGGGTCTTACTGATGAGGACCATTGACCATGGTTGCAGCGAGTTGGAGGCTATAAAGGAACATGAGTGTGCCTCCGGTGATAGTCAAAATGCCTGTCAAGTCGATAGCTTCGGGCTCTTGTATAAACGACATTCGCTCAAGTTTAATTCTGAAGAAAAGACCAAAACCACAAGAGCAGCACCATCAAGCGGCACTAATTTGATTAGGAATGATTGAAAGAATTCTCTGTAGAACAGAATAAAACATACAATTGATATAAAAACACCATCTCCAGGATAATCTTTGCGTGAAAGGACCTTCAATGATGGAGCCAATTGCGCTGGCTAAAGCCCATACCATCCCGAGAATGCCAAAGTATTGAGCGCGTTCTCTATTTCGTACCAGCTCCGACCCCTTATTTCGCTAAGCTTGCCCCAAAGCAAGCTTGATGCTGCATTAGCGAGAACAAATGATGAGCTGATCCAAGTATAGCCATCCCCAGAGTCATGCGATTGTTCGGAAGTTGTCGGCAATGCCGTTGTAATAACTGTCTGTCAACCAGTAAGCGGGGTCTTGGTTTATCACATGAAACAACTTACCACGTCCAGAGCAGCAAGAAGAAGAACCAGCTTTAGGAACAGTTAGCTGAATTTTCTGTTTTAATTAAAAAAACAGGGTAGGGGTGGATATCGAATATCGAATATTCGAATATTCGAAAATGATTGAATTTCGAATTCGAATAATCTGTAAATTCTCGATGACTAATGTTTTTTCGAATAAAACTTCCTTTATTCGAAAATTATTCGATAAATTCGAAAACCAAGCACATTCTCATTGCTATGACCTCCGATTTATATATATCCCACAGCAACATCAGCCGTCTCAATGTTTTTCCCTGCAGGGAGTGTCTTGGAAGGTGAGGTGGAGAAAAGATACTGCTATCGGCCATTGTCGAGAAGACGTTCAGACTTCAGTCTTAATCTACGACATCCATATGTATGTTAATGGAGTTTGGGGTAAACAAAACGCAACGCGCGCTGCTGCAGATCCACCTAGTTCCATTCTAATCGGCAGGTCTGATCTAACCCGATTTAGGTACTTTGCATTTCTTGCGTATAGCGCTCTCTGCTTAATTGGAGGAGGTATTATCCTTTGTGGCGACGTCGTGTGACAGGCCACGCCCCAGCCGCCACAAGAGTGGCAATAGCATTTTAGCATTATATTAGAACCTGGATATCCATATTCATCGATCTATGTATTTAAAAGGTGAAAAAAACTTAATGTTAGTGTTATATATTAAGAGGTCTTATTATGGTGTAAAGGGAGGCTCTTTTTAAATTTAAGGGGCGGCGATAACGCAATAATAATTTTCGGAATTGATAGGTTAGGAGTGCTCGGGGGAGGTATACAATCCAACTGAAATGAAAATGGATAGAAATTTTAGAGCGTTCATAGATTTTATATCGCTTGAACTCGAAGTAAGTTAACTAAGGCAAGCTCCAAGAAGCTTTCACTCCACCATAATTTCAATCATCTCGATTAGAAGCCACACTTGTGGAGCTTGCCACATACAAAAGATCAATGCGTATATGTAAGTCTATGACATATTATTGACTTCATTCCCACGAATCCCGTGTCTCTCGGATTCGGTAGCACAGACTCGGAAAGCATGGAGAAACTCTAGAAGCGTGTGTCCATCCCAGCTTTCGGATCCTCCCTGCTCCGAACTGCACGCCGCTAATCACTATCAACGCTGACAGTACGCCACGACGCACTAGCGGTGCCTGCTACCACTTGTCCTGAAAAAAACCAAGCTTAAAGTTAAGCTTAGCTGATGTGGAACCCGGGAAGAGGAGTTCGCGCCTCGTGCATCTGTTTCCATTGGTTGCACTGCGAATGCGGGATGCAAGATGTCGATATCAGCTCGCTTACCCAATGTCGTGTTTGCTTTCAGTTAGACATGCGTATCTTTGTAGCTTCTCCTGCGTCACTAAGGAATGGAATACGGCAGCTTAGAGGTCTTTCTGGGCGGAGGCTAGCGATCATGCTTGTAGACTGAGGGGGAGTGAAGACCTTTTGCATATGCAGGGTAGGATGGGTATTGCTTCTCAACAGGGCGACGACCGAATCCGTCCAGGAACTCCAGAACTGCCCTGGCTTCCTCGAATCAAGAAGCTTCCCCTCTCCCCGGTGAGACTCGTGAAGGGAACGAAGGGCGATCATGAACTCTTGTGTATGCAGAGTTCGATGGATTGCCAGATCCACCCAAAAGCCACACATATGTGATTCTTCATCGAATCAAGAAGCTAGCCTACTCGGGGGGATGGCAATTTCGAATAGTTTCCCATCCTTGCTTGGCCCTCGTGGTGGCAGAGTTTTTTGTCCGGAGCTGCGGGCTTCCAGGCCAAGCTGTCTTTGATTTGTGATCTTCCAGTAGTGCTGGATGGCAACATGGCATCCGCCATCGTGAATGTTGTCTTAGTGCTCATCCGGAAAGGTCGATGGCGGTATCTATTCCACAACGACTTGTTAAGCCCTGCCTTGAAGCATCTTCTCCTCGCTTTCTTATAACAGAGCTGCTCCCTTCCAATTTTCAATCCTTCACCTCCGCACCTTCACTCTTCCACTCCATCCTTCACTTCGATATCTATCAAATTCCAAATATTTTCCCAACTTTCCTCCAAAATTTCTTCCCCGTGTGTTTCCATTTCCTCATGCCGTTTTCTGAGTGTAATTTTTCCTTCTTTGATTGTTGTTCCAATGAATTTTTGAGCGACGTTCACGCGCTCGACTGAGGATATGGCCCACTGATCCATTTCTGGAAGAGTAGTGAGGATGGTGACATGTCTACCCTTTCCGTCCGCGATGCCTTCGATTGCTCTTTGATAAACTGCCATCAGCTCTTGTTCAGTGGAAGAGAGAACAAGTCCCTGGTTATTATGTACTTGATCTGTGCTTAGAATAAGAGGTTCTTGCGGTGTTTCGAATGAGGACTTGACGACGACTTTCGAGGCCGGCCGGAGCAATTCTTCAAGATCGTGAGAGCGAACCCGAAACTCTGAGGCGGCATTGCGAACTTGAGTTTTGTCAATATTGGCAGTGGCCTTGCAACACTCCTCTCCATTGACTTGAGCCACTTCCCCCTCATCGGGTGGTAATTGTTCACTCGCGGCTCGAAGCGCAACTTCGTGGTAGTTGTGGTTTCCCATGAAACCGACCATAACTGCATCGCCTTGGCTCGGCTGAGGATCAGGACCAGTATCGGGAATTTCCGGCACAGGAACTGCTGGTGGAGGACTTGGTGAAAGCTGAAGATCGACTTTCTTGATTTCGAGGGGTGTGTTGCATAGACGCGAGTTGTAGGAGTTAGGAACAAGTTCCTCAGTCCTAGATTGAAATTCTTCCCACTCGATTTGTGCGTCTTTTGGTATTGTCAATTTGGTGGATAGCACTGCAATAGTACTTTCGAGGCTCGTTTGTGATTTATTTGTAAGACATTGCCCATACATTGGATCGCTCGAGCAGTGATCGAGACCACGCAGTGGATTTTGTAACACGTGATTCTCCATTGGGCTCGTGAGGATAGGAGGATCAGGATTGTAGTAGTCGAATCAGCATCAGATATATGGTGTGAGGCTCAGAAAGAGGGGTAACAAGGAGGCCAAAGACGCCAGTTGGGGGACTGCATCTCGCCCTACTAGCTGTACGAGAATCAGAAGACTTGTGACCGCAACGGGGCCCACGGCTGTTGACGGCCTGCCTTAGCTTGGTATAATTGATGCCTGACATATCAGGTTGTGAACTGATACCCCGCGAGAGGAATGCAGTTGAGTCCTCGTACCCTTTGAGGGCCTCTGCATTTTGACACAAAACAGACCACCACCGCCTATGGCATCCGCAATATACTCCGTAGAGGCCGCGAAAGAGACTCTTTTTAAATATGGCTTCCTGGACTGGAAAGACCCGACGGTTGGGGATGGTATCCAGGAAATAGAAAAGAAGGGCTTCGAGTCTTTCTTTTTCTCGGAATATGGCCTGGAATTTTGCCAGCAATACGTCCTCAATACAGTGAGTATAACGAAACATTTATGGTATCTATCTAATGCCTTTTAGCACATTCTATCTATCGTGGAGTCCTTCTTCGGCAACGAGACCTGCATTCTTGCACACGGCCTGAGATATATGGCATACCCGGGCCATATCGTGTGCTTCAGGAGGGGTGGTCCAAAGGCTGGACGGCGGGTTTTAGCAGTTCATCTGCTGGCCAAAGGATCGCGAGTTAGCTATTGCGGCGGCTCGCATGACCAGTTCTTGCCTACTACAGAAGGAAGAAGGTTCTTAAACGAAATTTCTCAATCTGCACTGGATGAAGTGGGCTGCCAATGCGAGGAGAAAACATTTCCTGATGGTGGCTTGTAAGTTGTTGCTCTATAGTGTAATTGTATGTATTAATATTTTTCGCAGAACAATTTTCGATGCTCGAATTGGTTTCGAACTCAAGGAAGGGTATGCAATCACATTTGAATTTGCGACAGCCGATGTAATCAAGACATGGCCAAAGATGGTTCTTCCGAGCTCACCAGAGTTGATACAAAAGGTGGGAGACATGGAGCGCGACTTGGAAAACAGAAAATTCCAAAAGATCGGAATGAACTTTGTATTTAGAGATTCTGTTGCAAGTACAAACACATAGTTATTAATTACTGCTTAAGGCATTCCGCTCCCTATGTTCCCAGCCGTATTCTCTGTTTGTATCCATCCCGTCCATGGCCCAGGCCAGTTTATAATGCCAAATATAGGAGCGTCGAAGTCGATATCGTCCAGAGCTGAGGTTGGTCCTTCGATAGACCCGGGATAAAACGCCTCTGTCGAAATGTTCGGAAAGCCGGCTCTGGCTACGGGTTCGGCAACATTCGAGGGAGGCATAAGTGCTGTAGCCGACTGCGTGAAGGAGACGGCTGTATGTGCATCTTGTCTGATGTGAGCTTAGAGAAGACATTTCAAGAGGGTCAATACCATTGGCAGGCTGAAAACCGAGCTCGTTCATGATACCAACCGAGTGCAACTTGGCGCTTTGAACTCCTGAAGTCTTTGAGCCTACATCTCTCACCTCGCGGGCTCTTTTATTGCTCCTCTCAACGCGGGAGAGGCGTCCCCCCTCTGCAAGATCTAGTTCGTCGGCGGCCCGCTTGCGCAACTCATCACACATCTGGTTTATATAGGTAGTCTTGATCGTACCCACGTCCTGGTGCCGTTCGGCATGTCTTATATAGTCCCTGGCTCGTCTTGAAACGTGTTGACAGCACACACATACCTCTTCGCACTTGACATCTGCATCAAAGTTAACAATCCCGCTTGGAGGAGGAAGATAAAGGCCTACGTTGCTCAAAATGCCTCCGAAGCCTCTGTCGAGTTTTGAATGATTCGTTTCTATCGCAATCTTTGAGAGGACAATTATATGTTTTACCACCGCAATCATTCTCTATTCCAGGCCTCTCGGCATCTTCGTATACATCTGGGTCGTGGTCGTCGCTATCTGGATCGTCGTCATTTGCTTTCGAGTGAGACCGGTATATTTCCAGCTGAGCGGACAAATATCCTTCGAGAGTCTGGAGAAAGTCAGTTCTGTACCTGCAGGTGATTGGATACTAACTCGGTATTCGTTAAGGTGAGCACGAAATGCATCGCTCGTCGGAAAGAAAGCAGAGCAGGTACATTGTAGCCGCATATCGTTCGACATGCTGAGGGCGATTGATCACGGTCGGGACGAGAAAGCGAAGGAAGTGGAGTCCTCCGGGGAAATCCGATCTTCAAATCACCCATCCAGCCAATCAACATTTGTTAAGATCCAAAAAGATAATTAGCCAAAGATGCCCTCGTGGCAAATGCGGCAGGATCTGAACTTATTTAACCCTTCGCAACTCCGCTGAGAGTTGGGCTTCCCACCTTGATCGACATCTCTCTTTCCACGCAACAGCACTTTTGTCCGTATATCTTGAAAAACATTAATAAAATTATTAGAGTCGCGCATCGTTCCGCCAATATCCTCTCCACTCCATTAAACAAAAATATGGCTCCCTGCGAAACTTGCCACGGCGAGGGTATCCAAGGAGGCGAATGCCCTACGTGCGGCGCGAAGGGCTGAGCATCAAAGGATTGAGCATCAAAGGGGTTAAGCATCACCTGAGAGGTAAACAAATCTGGGCTTTGAATACTGGCCATCTATCATTTATCGGGAGTGCTTGGTTGACTATTTTCAGGGTGAAGAAAAGGATTAAGCTGGAGATTCTAAGACTATCAAACCTGTCGCCTTTTTTTTTTCTCTTTCGCAGTGGCAGAAGCTACTACCTCGGAAAGCCTAGGAAGGTGCCTGTGACAAACGAGTGGGTCGCGCTGAGCCGATAGAAGCCGACCCTCGCTCGACGGTAGAAGAGAGGGAGGTGGTTCGCATGCAGGACGAAATGGACTTTGCAAGTGGTGAGGCTCGATGCCATCTGATTTCCTTGGCAATCCGATACTAGACCGAATATACATCTGTCCGCTTTAGGCTCCAATCTTTCAGATAAGTAAAAAGTGGACTACGTGTCTACGCAGTATGCATGTGACTCGGCTACCCATTCTAGTGTCTGATTGCGTTGCCTCGACAATACGTTGTAAACAAATGGCCTCGCCCAATTAAGATCTCTTGTTTGCAACTCGAGAGGTTGATGAGGATATTATTTGCAGGAAGAGTTGTCGTTTTGCGGGCTTTGCAAGAGTGGTGGGGCTCGATGCTATGTGATTTGCTCTGCAATCCCGACAACTGACCGAAACACCCCGGTGAATTTAGGCTTCAACGCGTTCTCGAAGCCTTCAGGCTGAAAATACACTAGGCTTCGGCCGCAAGGTCCCAGAAATTTAACTCTTTGGGATCCTCACATAGCCTTCCGCCAAATTGAAATCCTCCTAGCACCATCAAAAACAACTGGAGGGTGTGCAGAATTTGCACAACAAATTATGCGCCTATTACGACGGTCGCAAAGTTTTCGAGCTGGGACGGTGTGAAGAAAGCTGCCTCGAACGCACCATCCTCAAGATTATCAGTCGTATGGCAAAGAGAGGTCAGGTTCTGGTGTGTGTGGTGGTGCGCCGCCCTGTCTGCTGCCGCTATAATTCCTCTTGATTGACGAGGCAAAGGTTTCCGTCCACTCTTGCGTCGAACGACGAGACTGCGTCGCTAGAAATGTCACGAAACATTATGTAATCAAGGCGGCAACCAACCGTACTCGAACTCCTTCTCCCAATTCACCTCTTTCACCTTCACAATCATCTTCTTCATGGCTAGTATCTCCGAACTGGAAAATGTCAGACGCAACCCCATCAAAGAAGGGTTAAATGCCTTTCGAGATCTCTTTCATTCGACATGCGCAGATCTGAGCATCGCTGTCTCTTCCGATGCAGTGCAAGTCGTCTTTTCAACAGCTGCTGTTGCAGGTATGGCCAACTTCTTCTGCCTATACTCCTTGCTAATCTATATAGCTGCCAAAAACCTAGTGCTCGACCTCATCCTAGCTCTGGCAAATGAACCAGCAGCTCGCATCCTACCTTCGCGAATATCCGACAGAACAGTCTCCCGCGACCTTGGTATATTATACAGTCGCGTTGACGCAGGCCAGGTTGATACTGCATTATCTATCCCTCTCGTGGAGCTGATTGTCAGGAATGAACCTGGCACGCCGACTTCGAATGACGCGGATATTTGGCGTACGGTGTTTGAGTTGATTGGGCGAACAAGTTCTTCGACGCCACCGACTGCCTTCGAGAAAGCCGTCTTCGACACGCCGCTACGATCCAGCTCGGCTTCTCAGAGAGGGATTGAGCAAACACACGATGAAGTTGACCAGCGGATACTTGAGGAACTCACAGGGCGCGTCTACTACGATGTTGAAGGCTTCTACGAGCGATACTTCGAAGGGAAGGTCTGGACGAACAACGCAAGGGATATCTACGAAGAATCGAGGACCCAATATACAGAAGGTCGCTGGAGCGATTGGCCAGAACCTTCACTTCAGGGTCCCTTTTTTGAGTGGTTCATGAAGTTACAGGATATTGTTCTCAGCGGACTTGGCCGCAGGTATTACACATCGGCGAACAAAGTGTTGAGGGGCTCGGAGGCTGATCGCAAGCTTGACATTTTCCTCACTCCCACCGACACTGCCTTACCGGAAGGCGAGCACGACTGGTCAAATGTACTTGCTATTGGGGAACACAAACAGAATCCTGATGAGGATCGATCTGCAAAAACACTGGTGCAGTTGGCAGGGTATGCGCGCGAAGTGTTTGGAAGTCAACCGGAGCGGCGATTCGTGCCTGGTTTTACGATCTGCGGAAGTCTGATGCGGCTTTGGGTGTTCGACAGATCTGGACCCTACAACTCCGAGAAGTTCGATATTCACAAAGAGCCGGAGCGATTTGTCAAGGTCCTTGCCGGTTATGCGCTGATGTCCGATGCAGAATTGGGTTTGAACACGTTTATTAAGCGTGACGGCAATGGCAAGTACATCGTCACACGAGATGTGAGGATCTCTTTGGAGAACAAGCCAATCGCCTCGACAAAAGCGATAGTGTGCCGGGGAACAACGTGTTATCGAGGAAAGAGACCCGGCTCAAAGGACTGGGAGTACGTTGTAAAGTTCGCTTGGCCGTCTGACAAAAGGCAGCGGGAGGGAGAACTGTTGAAGTTGGCAAAGGAGAAAGGAGTCACGGGCATTGCTGTGTGGTTCAATCATGAGCAGATTACTATCGACGGCGACCCGGACACCATTTCACATTTGCGACGAGCCATGAAATTTGGGTCGCCACGGAGGCCATCGAAGAAAGCTTTTTGGGTCGATAGTAGTCCAGAATCCAGCCGGGCGTACTCGAAAACAAGCCTCAGGGGAAGGTCAGGGAGCAGTGTGGCTCACTTGATTGGCCTAGGAATCGGTGCAGGTAGCGCCACAACTTCTTCCTCTGGGCAGAAAAGAAAAAGAGATGGAAGACTTGATGAGGGTAGCAGACTGAAGAGGTCCAAATCCGACGGTAGTCATGCCAGCGCGACAAATGTGCGCAAAGAAGACCAGCTAGACGCAATCGGCGCTCCTAGTATTCAAGAAACAGTGGTCGACAGTCTGGCAGACTGCCGGAATGAGTGGCAGCGGAATAATGTCGACAGTATTCAAGAAGCCGAAGCTGACAGTCTGACAGACTGCGAAAGTGAGACGTACGGCAACCGAGTAAACTACTGCTTGGTAACTTCACCAGCTGGACGACCTCTCCACGAATATCAATCGGCCAGAGAGCTTTTGGAGGCGCTGCGCGATGCTATCCGAGGTCATAGGTCACTGCTCGAGGATGGAAAGATTCTTCATCGGGATGTCTCCGAAAATAATATCATCATCACCGAACTCCCTGCCGAAGATGCCCCGAAAGGAAGACTAATTGACTTGGACTTGGCAAAGGAGCTGGACGGCATGCCGAGTGGGGCTCGTCACCGGACTGGCACTATGCAATTCATGGCTATCGAGGTTCTTGAAGGCAAAGGTCACACATATCGGCACGACCTCGAGTCATTTTTTTACGTTTTCGTATGGATGTGCATTCGATATGGCTACGGAGGTACGGGCAGGCAAAAACCCAAGAAGGTGATGAGACCGAAGACAAATATACTGCGAGGTTGGTATACTGGGGTGTATACAGAAATTGCCAATACAAAGCAGGGCCACGTGGGCAAAAATCGATTTGAGAACGTTATCGCGGAGTTTGCGCCAGAGTTCGAGAACCTCAAGCCGTTGGCTCGCGAGCTCCGATCCACTCTCTTTCCAATTAGGGATGGGGACATCTTTACAGGCACGTTCCACGACCACAGTATAATGTACGATGGGATGATCGAGGCGTTCGATGGGGCAATAACCTCTTTGAGAAAGGAGGAACAGGCAAATGCATAGGCAGGAGTACTGGGAATCAGCATTGTTGTTTTGATTGGGGGGGGGGGGGGATTTTTGAAAAGGATAGAGGGAAAACTGTACAATACAATGATACCAGGGATGTCAATGAACGCGCGACTTATTGTATAATACATCAATTGTTTCCCATAAAGACGATGCGCCTCATGTCTACTGCCGATGACAACCTCTCCATTTACTTCTGTGGTATTCGAACCATGCATCTGATCCCCCTCGTTCGCCTCACTTTGAACGCCGCTTCTCTCGACCGTACTTGCTGCCGCGATGCGACTGGCCGATAGAAGGATAAGGTCCCCCTTGATATTCGTCCCGGCAAACACCAAGGGACAAGTAGGCACATAGAGCTTGAGCTGCTTATACCTGTCCACCTGCAGGAAGCCTAATCGTCTCTGGGCCGAATCATGTTCCAGCGCGTGCGTATTGCGGCCGGAGTCCTGCCTGGGAGCTTGCGGAAGATCCACGGCCAAGACTTGCCCTCCTTCTTCCATGCCAGCAAGCGCTGCTCGTCTAGAGGATCCCATGGGACATTCAACCTCGTGCCCGAACGGCTCAGCTCGTCCTCGCTCGAGCACGCGTCATCGTCACTGCCGAGATCGGGATCGCTGTCGTTCAAGCCACTCTCATCGTCGTCGCTGCTCGACGATTCACTCCTCCGCGATAAAAAAGCTCCGGTATGAACGGCTCTGCCATCCTGGGGCCGGGTACACTTCGCCTTGACGTAGTCACGGCCTGGCTCTACGGTAGTCGATAGGGCTGCTCTATCAAACGGCGGCCAGGGGGATGAGGCCTGCCAGCTAAAGCCAGTCACAAGGTACGAATATTGCCCTGTCGGCTTGATAGTGAAGTCCTCAATCTTCTCCACGTGGCCGATGCTCGCGATGAGTCGAGCTAGCTGGGCGAGAGAGACTCCTCGCCCGTCACAACCGTCCTGGATGATCGCCGTGAAGGAGTAGCAGTGTGCGGAGTGCGGACGGAACGTGATCTCGGTCAGCGTTGGTAGGGTAGCTCTGGACGACCGGCCAAGGCTAGAATCGTCTAGCGGCATAGAAGGCGCCGGTGAAGGCAATCGGCCCTTGGTACTCGAGCTCGTAGCGACTCTTGACCTCTGATCGAGAGGGGAGTGCGACTTGGGATACGGGCGATGTGGCTCGGAGAGAGGTTGGCGCTGGCGGGGAGGGCTCTGCTGAAGACGGCGCCTGCGCTTCTTGCGTGTTGGGCCACCGTGAGATGAGGACGGCTGCTTCCGCTTGGCAGGACGTGGTTCCTCCTCATCGTCCTCGGCCGAGTCGGTGCTGTTGAGCTCGTCGTCACTGTCACGATCGCTTCGGCTTCCTGCCTCGTTATAGCTCGGCTCTGGAGATGGGTCGAGATGGGGAAGCGATTGCCGTCGGCTGGCCGGTTTTGGACTCCCACCAGCCCTCTCGACCGTGACCGCCGGTGCCACGCTATTCACCTCTTGCTGCGGTCCCTCGTCCTTATCTTCACAATGGCCTTCGTCCTGTTCCCCCTCTTGCTGCTTCGCCCCTTTATCAATGATGAGAGTATCGAGCTCATGGTCAACCAGCTCGGGTTCGTCTGCGACGCCTCGACTGGTATAAAGACGACCCGCTTGATTGAGCTGGGTCTCTGGCGACGCTCTACAATGGCGTAGAGGCGGGCTCGAAGAGGAGGTCGTGGCCTCGGATCTGGCGTGGCGCGATTCTTCCGTACTGATGCTGTCGTGCAATGGCTCGCTCGAGAGGCGCGACGAAGGGGTATGAGGATATGTGGAGTTTGACGTCGAAGCTCCTTGTTCCGCAAGCGGCAAGCGCAGCGCCGTCTCGGGGAAGTTATCAATATCGTGCCACCCATCGGAACTGCAAGGAGGGGCCGGAGTTGTCGGGTCGATGGCTGTCTCTAGGCTATCGAAAAGGCCCGCGCCTGGTGTTGCTGCTACACTTTCGGCGCGAAGAGCATTGTTATTGACTTCGGCTTCGGAGGCACTCGAGTCGCCATCTCCCTGCAGGACAATTGGATCTTCTACACTGTGTCAGCAACACTGGCCGTCCATTTCTACGACAGAGGGTAGTGGGCGCGGCTCACCTAGACTCCCGCCTGAGTTATCGCTTTGCGCTGACCTGCTCTGGTCGACGGAGCCACCCCTCTCATCTGCAGCTACCTCCTCAACTCCGCCCGTCTTGTCTGGGCCTTGACCCCCCGTTGTGAAACCCTGCGCTTGTAGCTTGGTGAACAGCAATTCTTCGATTGTGGGGAGGTCGCGGTCGTCGTCGCTTTCGTCATCATTTGTCTCGTCACTGTGTCTGTAAACAGTGCCAGTCCCTGGTCAGATTCCCACAAGTCAGTCACTGTCGCTACAAGCCAAACACATCTCTATCACATACCTCGAATTCCGGGTCTGTAGCCCCAATCATCATCAGTTGCTGCCGCTGCTGCTGGCCGCAGCGTGCTGAGCGATGCACTACTCGACCTAATCTGCTGGAGCTTGTTGAGTATGCTGACTTGTTCCGGGGCCGGTTTGCGGCCGGTTGCTGTGGTCTTGGAGCGCGGAGGAGTTGGCTTGTAAATATACTCTGATTCGACAAAAATGACCATCTTGGGAGCGTGGAAATGATTGGGAGTAGTCGAGAAGTTCTTCGCTAGCTGCTGGCTATACAACTGGACTGCAAAGAGATGGCAGAGACGGGGAAATCAAAGGGTTCATGTAGGCTTCTCGCACTGCCCTCGCAGAACCGGAATACGCCCTGTAGCCCGCCGTGCTATGCCATGCCATGCCAGGCTTCCCCCCTTCTGACGCCCTCGCCGTGAAAAAATGCCTCGGCGTCAATGCAGCCCCTCTCGTGCAGAGAGATCCGCCGCAGCTGCAAGGCCCTGTTACCGTCAATCCTGCGCTCTCATCCCGGAATATGCCCATCCATAGCCGTTATCCCCACTTCGCTGTACACCACGATCGGCCGATCTCAGTATCATCTCTCGATCGTCGGCGAGGCCGTGAAAAGCTGAGCAGGAAGGAGCGACGATCGTCGTACGAGGAGGGGGGGTGCATGACTTCGGATATTACCCTCTCCGCCCGTCCGAGGGCTTCAGGCAGACTGGTAGACTGGCACATTCCAGGTCTTTCCCGTCGCCCGGCGTCTCAGCTGCCAATCCTGCAGCTGGCGCGGTCCAATTGGCGGATCCTCAGCAGGTCTTCCAAGGAAATGCTCCTGGCAGAGCCCTCGTGATGATCCTGCCGCCTCGAATCAGCCCAGGGCCACGCAATCAGGACGAATATGACATGTGCTGCGGCAAGGGGGAAACTCACCAGGACGCTCCCAACGCATCATTCACCTGCAGCACCTGGGGCACAGCTAGGCAGAAGCCAGGCCGCGTCGTCTTGAGGCATTTCTGTGACTGGCTGTTGTGCTGCAACGAGGGCAGGCCTTGTCCACGGCGTCTCAGTCTCCGGAGCGCGCTGCAGTGCGAGGCGGTGATGGTGCGACGACGAGGCAGATTACGAGAGGGTCTGGACGCTGTCGAGCTCGTAACTCAGTCAATGCGAGGCGGACATGTGAGAGGATCCGCATCACAGCTGCTCAGCAGCATCGAGGCTGGAGGGGGCGACGATCGCGGATTCTGGTTGAAGCTGCCCCGCACCTCGCTGGCGCGGTCTTCTTACCTGCGGCGTGGCCGATCAGGGGAGCCCGGCGGGAAAGGGTAGGGTTCTAGGCAGAAGGGCCGAATGCGCATGAAGAACAGGCACCGAGCGTTGCGAGGCGGAGGTTGTTGGGTTGTTGAAAAGAAAGGAAGAAGGGAAAGGAGCGAGCGATAGAGTCGCGAGATTTTTATACCCCGCGAAAGCGGCAGCTGGCCCGTGCGCGCGCCTTGCCTGATGCGGGGGTCGCGGTTTCCGCATGCGGGCTTGCCGTCTGGTCGTTTACTACAATAATGAGTTTTTATGATAAATCTGAATAGACAGAATTATTATATATATAAAGATCTTTCATTTTTGAAGATTTTATGTATATTGCTTCATAACTGAAAGTGAAATTTATAAAATAAGCAAGATTTACA
>JAABUY010001537.1_pt1 | contig 30541 bp, 24 predicted proteins | sample 5560271 | NCBI WGS metagenome assembly JAABUY01 (sample SAMN10711886, study PRJNA513374) | rock metagenome | isolation source: Antarctica rocks | place: Antarctica: Victoria Land, University Valley | reverse complement strand
GGGTAAAGCCGCGCGCCGCGGCTTTGCCATGCGTGACAGTATATAGATAGAGCAGCCTGTGGCTTCTCTCCACAATCTAGATAGATTCCATCATATGTGATACTGTTCGCCCTACCCTTTCAATAACGTGCTTAATTTTCTCTTCAATAACTCTTGATCACTGTACATTTTCATTTGATAATAATTCTTCATTGATTTGAAATTTAAAAGATAATAAATACATTGCTTTCAGAAACTTCTTGCACTTTTCATTGAATTTAATTTTGAATTCTTTTTGCAAGTTTTATATCAAAAGTAACTTTTTAACTAAACGTGATTTAGTAAACTTATATGTTTAAAGCAATTTTTTTTCTTCAATGTTACTTAAAAAGTTAATTTAGAATTAATTTTTGATCACTTTTACTGCATCAAAATAAAAACTTTGCATTTGCACTACATTTGCTTATGCTTTTTCCTTTCTGCATCTTTTTTATATTCGCTTTTTTGACAACAGCGCTTTTTGCATTTCAATAAACTCATTGTTTTATCAAAGCTTTAATTTTGTGCATATCTGCTGTTTAAATATGAATAAGTTCACTGTATTCTTAATGCATTCAGTTAAATATATGACTTTTGCTTCTAAATTTATGATTCTTTGCATTGTGATAAACATTTTGTCTTTTGTCTTTTGCAAATGCTTATTAAAGTCTTTTCAGTTATTTTTTTGCAGATTGTATGACGCGTTTAATGAGTTTTCAATCAAATTTATCTTTTCTGTAACTATTATAAATAAAATTACTTTATAATCAAATTCAATGTTTACATTTTCATTTATGTATCAATTCTTGATGTGATTGCACATATTCTTTGATGCAAATACTAAATCAAGTATTGAGCTTAATTGATTTGATAAATTGTGATATATGTTTATATCAAACGTATTAATCAAGTTGCACTTATGTAAATTTACTTATTTTATTAATACTTTCATTCTGATAGAATTCAACATTTTTGCATTTCATTAACTATGATGTGCATTAAAATCTTTTGCAATAATAACTTTTTGCTCGGAACTTAGCATAATTTTTGCTAATTCTCTCTCAATTGTGTATAATTGCTCATTATTTGCATTTTGTGACTTTTTATTATAAATAACAATAATAATTTATACATTCTTGTAACATTAATTAGATCAACTTACGAGAAATGTTTATGCTATGTATGTTAAGTAAACAAAACTCTCTGAGATAGAAAATTGCTTGCTATCTATATAACTGCTTCACATAATCATGATCATCACTATGCGACGCAAGATCTCATAGTGATCATTAACTCAATAACAATCTCGACTCAATGTTGTTTATCTATCACAAAGAACAATCACAATAATATTTACTAATATTAAGATTGTTTCTTAATGAACATTGATATGATTTATAGCTTAAAAATTAAGTTTATTCAGTAACAAGCATAAATTGATATCTATGTTTATCAAAATTCTTGACGAAATTATAGTCATTAAGTACATGAAAAAGTCTTAAAGTCTTAACAGCATTGAGTAATTGAAATATTCAATATTTATGAAAAGCATTACAATCGTAAGATTAAAACCAAGTTTAAAGCTATTTAAAGTTCAATTGCATGTATGATTAACTCAAATGTTGTCGAGATTATTATTGAGTTAATGATCACTATAGAATCTCGCGTTGCATAGTGATGATTATGATTAATCAAAACAATAGAATTAAGACTGTGTATCAAATTTGTTTGCAATAATCACATGTTAAAGAATGAATGTTCTTGTTACTTTGAACTGCTTTAGCAGTTTCATTTTCATTATTATTCTAGCTGTTGTCTTAAGATCTTTCGCGATTGAAACAACTATTCAATATTTTATGACATCAACATCTTAAAGCATTCTCAATCAAAGATGCGCTAAGTTTAAGCAGTGCATTAAAATATGTTTGATTATTTGATGACTTTATTTGCAGTTGCATCAAAAACTATTCATGCTTGAAACATTTCTCAAGTGCAGATAAACTTTTAAATTTATTCGTTCAATTTTGATGTAAATTACTAAAATGCTTTCAACTTTTTAAAGATCATTACTCATCTTTACTGTTTTGTTAAACAGATGAGATTTTTGTACTAAAGTTGCATTAATGTTTGCAATGTGTTTCTTGTAGTTTTCTCATCAATGATTTCATTAATTCTTATGATATTATGCTATTGCAATGTAATTATTCATTGAAACAGTCACCTGAGAATTATATCATTTGCATCTAAATTGTATCTTTGCGTCTTTATGAATAAAGATGTTGAGAAGTACTATTTTCTTAATGACAAAGAAGTAAAAGACGAGATGATTAATCTTTATTAAATAAGCGCGAATAAGTTTGCATAAAGCTGATTATATGAGTGTATTCTAACTAGAAGTTCAAAGCTAAAGAAGAAAGAAAATGCAACACGTTGAAGATTTATACTTATGAAAACACGCTAAATCACTAGTAATGTAAGAGTTACTAGTAATGATGTTAACATCAGCTTTATACTAGTTTATGTTAAACTAACATGATTCATGTTAAACTAACTCAAAGTGCATGCTTGCAACATTACTTTCTTTCTCTCATTTAGCAATGTTCTCATTACTGCAGTTAATTTTATTCTTATCTTAAATTGTTTAAACATTATTCATAAAAGTCATCAACAACTTTCAAACAATCTTTGAATTTACTCTTATCAACGTTGTATCAATGTAAATCAATGTTGTATTCTTTTTAATTAACATGATACTGTAGTTATTTATTTTATTTATAATGTTTGAAATTTAATATGTTTTTCGTCTTTTATTTGTCTTCATCATCAATCACTATAAAATCAGATGATTTATTTCATTGTTCTTTCAAAGAGTTTTTTGAATTTAATTGTAGCAGATTAAATGTAAACTTTAAATGTATCTTTATAATTGATGACAGTTTTAGTTGATATGCATGTTTAATCTTAATCAAAATTTTGAAGAGTTTTAGCATTTTATCATTTAACTTTTTTAATGATCATAAGATCATCATTAATTTATGTTTCTGAAATTCAAAAATATTATGTCTTTTATTTTATATATTATTTCTTTTCAATGCTTATATCAGTTTGTTTCTTCATTGTGGCTTTGACTTTTGCTAATGCTTGCTTGATTAACGTTAGTGATTATTTCATATGTTTGAATATATTCTTTGCTTTGTTTGCTTTAATTCTAGCTTAAGTAATCTTATATTTAATTAAATTTAAATCAAAGTTTATATAAAAGTGAAATCTCTTATTTAGAAAGAATGCTGACTGTTTAATCAATAATGAAATAGCATTATTATCAATAAATTTAATCATTTTACATATATGAACAGTAGCTTCATAGATATCATTTTTCATTCTGATTTGCTCTTGTTATCTGATTATTGATTTGCAAATAATAGTTGATGAATAGTTTCATCTTAATGCTAAGTCTCAAATATAAAGACTTTCAGACAGTTGATATAAATTAAGAATCATAATTAAATACTATTAATCTTAATAGTTCATGAGTTCTAAAGATTCATATTAACAGTAGCTTAACTGTTTATTCTGTAAAGATTTTTTCATCATTTGATTAACAGAGTATATAACGTTATTTCTTAAACAATTAATTTATCACTGTCAGAATTATTTTGTTTTCGTCACTTTCAAATAAATCAATAATGAAGTTTAATGATATGTTCTATTATTACTGTTTAAGTATGAGTAATAATTTCAGCAGTTTATTAATTCAATCTTTTAACGTTTTTAATTTATAATAAAGATAATAGTTTTGAATGTAGCACTTGATCATCATTCTCATCTTTAATCAGCAATATGATTGTCTCAACAAGTTTATTATTCAATTTATATTAGAATGATTATTGATTAAAAGATTATATGCTTTTCTTATCAATCAAATAATCATTCACTAAGAAACTTATAATTTATCATTTTTTCAAAGTACTTTATTAAGCACTTTGCAATTGTTTAAATTAATACCTTGATAAATTCTTTGATTTTGTTTCGTGATTGTTCAAATATCAAATCAAAGTTGATTTATTTGATTGTCAACTATTATTTAGTTGTGAATAGAAATTATGTTTTTGATTAAATCTTCATTAACTTTCAATTCTTGTTTTGAATCTGAGTCAAATTTGAATCAATTTTTATTGATTGCAGTTCAAATTGTTCAAATTTGCTTTTTAATAATAGCATTTAATGCTAATATAACTTTTGATTATTATTTGCTTTAACAAATTTAACATTTAACATTCTAATAAGTGTATCTGCTTTTAGATTCTGCTTTTCTGAATAATATATAATCTTGAAGTTATATTTAAATAACTTTTCAACTTATTTAATTTACTATCTAATCAGTTTTTTGATAATCAGAAAGTACTTTAAATTCAAATAATTGATGATTTTTTTTTCCAAAATATTAGTACATTTTAATTCAAAGCATTAATCCGTCAAGCATTAAATAATAATCAGAAACTCTTTGCTATAGATTTTATAATTGCATTCTTTAAAAATTATATTCTTATTATATTGAGACAATACTTCATCATCAACATAGTTCAAGAAGTTTATTTTCAGATTAATTTTTCAGATTGAATTGAAATTCTTCAGAATAAAAGCTGTCATCATTTATTACTTCAATTCTTCAAAGATTATTTGACAAATCTTTGTTTATCTAAATGAATGGTTTTTTCAAGTCAATTTTATTATAAATTAAGTATTCTTTGACAAGTTTTTTATGAATTATTGATAAAAATTGCAGAAGTCAATAAAGATCTGCATATGAGTTAATAATTAAGACACTTTTCAATCTTGAATCATATTTACTTTTTGAAAGTTTATTCATAAATCTTTGATGAATATTAATAGTTTAAAAAATAGGATTTTCTAAATCTTGAATTTGCATTTGTCAATGTTTATTTTCAAATCAACTTCATAAAGCTTGTTTAATATTTCTTTCATATAAGTTTGAGAATTTTGAGAATTTTGCTGTAAATAAGTATATCATTTAAATATGTCTGACAGAATTTATGCAAACAGTTAAATAACACATTATTGATATAATGCTAAAAGAATTCATTAATTAATTTTAAGAGCATTACTTTATATTTATAAACATTCAAGAAAGTACTGAATATGATTAGATTCTTACTTTCAGTGCTTATGTAAAGTTTACTAAACACAATGATAATCTTAAGTTGAGTCAGATATTTACTGTCTTAAATTCAAGCAAATACTTTATTTATTAAAAGTATTGAATAATAATTTCTTTTTATTAAAGCATTTAGTTTTCAATAATTTATGCAAAAGCAAAGACTATTATTTTTCTTTTCAATGAATAAGATTGATAAGATAAAGAAAGCTTTGTTGAGTGTAATAAACTTCTTCTTTAAGTTTTTTCTGAATACTTTTTAATTTTCTGCAATTTATGACTTGACATAAGATATAATCAACTTCTAGAAGTGTGATGATCAATGTTTATATAAGAAATAAATGAGATTTAAAGAGTGATATGACAATGTAATATTCTAAGCAGATATAATATAAATATAATATAAGTAATTATTATAATAAAGTTAATTATTAAGAAACTCTTAATAATTCAAGAGAACAGAATGATTATAAAAAGTTTATTCAGCATTGTTAATTGATTATTATTAATTAAGACATGACATATCTTTAAACATATTAATGCAAAAACATGATGCAGTCTAAATAAGATTTTAACAAAGACATAAAGTATTAATTAAAGTTAACTCAGATTTGATTTTCAATTCAATCTCTGACTTTAATCTTCAATTTAATTTCTATGTATTAATTTATTATGATGATAGTTTTCTTTTTTAAATGAGTTTATTCTCAATCTCAATAATTGATATATAATAATGTGTACTTATTATGATTTTACTTTGAATTCACTTTGAAAACTCTTGATAAAAATCTTTAAATCTTTATAAGAAAACAAGAAAAAAATCTTTAATTAGACAATGATTCATCTCTAATTATAATGCATGTAAATAGTATTATAAATAGTATATGTGATGTGTAATTAATGTAAATGACAGCATAACTAATGTGATGATGATATATAAATGTTGTTTATTTGTTGATTAAATTGTATTATTAAGATAATAAAATAATAAATCATAAACAAAGTGAATAACAATTATTGTTGTGCTTATCACTTTCTCACTTTTTCTTAACTTTTTCTTTCTTTCAATCTCATCTTTTTATCATTTATAATTATGATATTACTTTTTATATAATTACTTTGATCTTGATATACTGTAATAATAGTAAGAGTAATAATATGTACATAAGATGAGATTTTAAGACTTAAATAAACTTCAATAATAATGAAACATAATAACAAAGTTCAAAATGTTATCAAAATATGCAATGCTTTATTTTCCAAAAAATTGATCAAATCTGCAAGTCAATAATTGTAGATTATCAAAAAAATGTTGATTGCTCATTGAAATAATCATTATGTAATTGCATTAATCACGTTGATTACATTAATTGATTATTATAATTATGCAATTGCAGATTTGAAGAAGAAGTTTAATACAATAAATAAAGAAATAAGTAAGAAAATAAGCTTTGACATTAAAAAAACATCAGAATTCTTGCTTAACTCATCTTGTACTTCTAATAATAGAGAACTGATAAGTTAAGTATTTATCATTTAAAGATTATTACTAATGTTTTTTAACTCTCAAGAGCAAACATCAATAAATGTAATGCAATCAATTATCTTCAGAACTTTTTTAAAAGTCATATGTATTAAATATGTTTAAATAAACTTATATATAACAATGAATACATTCAATTGATACATTTATCAAATGCTTATATTTTGATATTTAATTTTAAAATTTCTGTGTTTTGTTTATAAATTAATTCTTTTGATTACAAAATGTTTATGACAATGTTGTAAGAAAGAAGAAAATTATCATTAAAGAAATGTTTAATAAGCATTAAAAGATTCTATACAAGAAATTGAATGCAACTATTTAAGTGAAAGACTATTTTAAGAAATTTTGTAAGTTGAGATTTCTTAAGATACAAAAGCACATTCTTAAAAAGTTAATGATTATCAATAATATTGATAAAGAAATTCTAAATGTTAAGCGATTTATTATAAGTTTAATCTTGATTATATATTGTTTTATTAATAATGTTTTTTATTTTAATTGTTTTAACATATTTTAGAATAAACTTTTATTGCTTATTCTTGCGTCTTAATGTAAATTTGATGATGAGAAAGAATAAAAAGTCTGTAATATTTGTAATGTTGACTTCAAGAAATAATTGATAAAGTGATGATCTGCAATAATTATACTTGTTTAAAATAATTTTACTGTTTTGTTGATGAATTTAAGCATCTTCATTCTTTTTTTCTTTGTTTTTTTCTTTGTTTTAAAGTAAATATGTGATTGTTTTTCTAGAATGAAAACTATTGTAATAAAATAATTTTTCTTCTTTACTAGAACATGAGTTTATGCTTAAAAGTAAGTAATGATTCTTTTCACTTATGTTTCAATCTTGTTTTGAAAACTTTCTTAAGCTTCAAGACATCTTTCATATCTTCACTTAATATTCATTGATTATATTTTGCAGAATACTTTTTTCAATATATTTTATAATATCAGATTTTCTTTTTTTCACTTCTATAAAATCCTTTCTATCTTTTATTCTTACTTATTATTTATAAGCTTGTGTGCAAGATATTTAAGTATAGAATCATCATTTGATTTATAATTATATAACTTTAAGAGAAATACATTAAGATACAACTGTTTTTTTATTGATTTCAGTATATGAAAGAATTCTATCAACTTACTTGACTTCTTTTGCTTCAGATTTTTTGCTAATAGCATGATCAAATTATCAACATTAAAGAACTTAAACTTATGTTTTCAATTATAGTACGTTATTTTAAATTCAATCATGTTTTATTATTATTGCATCAACGTGTTTTACAAGTCATACAAAGTTTCAACGCGTTTTTTTATGATTAACACTTCTTTCTTCATAGCATTGTTCTTGATGTATATGTTAAAAGTCAATTTATAATCATACATAATCATAAAAGAACTACAACTAAATAAAGTGTGCTTTATTTGATGATAAATAAACTTAATTACAAGTAAAAGAATAATTTAGTTATTTTCTCTTTTGAAACAACACATTCTTAAATAATGTTTTAAAGTTTAATTCTGTCATTCTATCTGATTATCTGTTTGCAAATTAAAAATGATGCTTAGTCATTATTTCATCTTTGCATGATAGCAAAACTCTGATCAGAATGCATTAATAAATAAACTATTTCTATCAATAATTATATTATTAAATATTTTATATTTCAAAGCAATTTTCTTGAAGAACAACTTGTTAGAATCATACTTAAATGATATAATCAATGAAAATCAGAATTAATATATTATGCTTGATTTTTAAAAATAGTTATAACTAAACATTAAAAATACAGAAGAAGATTGATATAAAAGCTTTTATTTAAGTAATGTTCAGAGACTGCGCTAGTCTTAAAGAGAACATGTTATAATACAGTAAAAATGTGATGTTAAAAGAAAGATGTTGATAAACAAAAAGAATATTAAGAAACAAAGAGATTTAATAAAAGATTTAACTTTATGTCTAAGCTTTGCTTAGTTAACTTTAATTATTACGTTCACTGTAAAAGCTTTAGCTTTGTCAGTCTTGATACACTCGTAACATTATTTCTCTCTTTGAAAATTTATGTTTACATAAATGTAGCTCATTCACTTGCTTTTTGATAGTTGTTTCAATATTTAGCGTAACTTATTTGAATATAGTTTATGAAATTCGTTCAAAACTTTCTCAACTTATCAAATTTTCCTTTATCAACATAGTATTATTCATTATTTCTATCTAGATCTGTTTTTTTGCCTTTGTATTGTATTCAATCTTAATATCATCTAAAGTTTAATATATCATTTATCTTTCAATGTTCATCATTTTTGATGATAATTATTTCAAATAAATCTGAATACTGTTTTGATAGAAAATCTTTAGAGCATAATCATAGTAGCTTTGAACTGAACATTGAATACAAATGCTTCATGTTAATTAATAAATGAAAATAATAGAAAATACTTACTTTGACAGTGATTTGATAAAGATTTAGCTGTTTGTCTTTCAAATCTTTACAGAGTCTCATTGTCTTGATGTTTCTGAAAAATAGTCAAAATGATGTCAAGCAGAGTGATGAGTTGATTTGCTTTTGAATTAATGTAGTTGCTTTTCTTCAATTTGCGCAGTACTATTATTTGAGTCTTCTTAAACTGTTTCAAATAATATTCAAGTGTAACGCATGCATTGAATAAAGTCATCAATGCTGAGATTAGTTCTGCAAGGTTTGCTTGCAATGCTCTGTTCAAAATGTCTGATATGTCTGAAGCTTTATTTGCTTTTATTCTTTTAATTGTCTGTCTCACCTTATCTTCTAAGATGCGTAAGTCAGATGATATCATCAAAGATATGAATGAGTCTGCGATGTCATTAATGTCTATTTGAGAGAGAGAAGAAAAGAACTTTTCACGCAGCATCTCAGTTTTCTCTTCGAATGTCGTTGTCATTTAATCGATATCACTGCATTTCAATGATAAAAATTGAGAGAGTTTCTTAGAAAGCTGACTTTCAGTTCTAGTTCATTTTGCAAAGCATTACATTGACTTGAATGTGTTGCTCAGCTTATGCATTTGCGATCTGAAATGACCGCGCTTTACATGTTGAATGACTTTGTTTTTGTGATCGTTGTGTCTTAGATACTCATTTCATGCACTCAGCGTGCTCTGTAATTTTTATATGATTCGCTGTCGTCTTGACTTTGTTATTATCTCTGAGCAGTTCAAATTTCAGAAGTCTTTTGTTTAACTAAATGACTTTGTCAAGAAAGTTGATTTCTCAATGATCTTCTGTAGCACTCTGATAACTTCGCACACTCTGTCATCTATCGTTGTCTTGCTATTCAAATAACAACTCGACGACAAATGCATATGCAGATATGCGCTCAATGCTTTCATGTTCATTTTCTTTCATAGTCATCATGTTGAAATTGTACTGAGATTGTTTGTAGACAAAGTTTCATGATGATTGAAAGATGATTCAATTCTTGATGCAAATTCATGCGTATCTTGCACTTGCATGTCATGAACTGTATTTTCTCGCTGCTAAAGATCAGATCGATTATTGTAAATTGATTGTGAATCTTACGCATAATGATATCTGACTTTAGCAATAGTTTCAGCTTAGCGTTAGTGACAATGTTGAGTAGACTATCTGTTGCAGCATGTTGAGAGAAACATCTTCATCTCTCTCAATGAGAGTGATGAAGATTGCTGTTCACAGTCATCTTTGAGAAGCTCGCTCAGATAAGAAATGATTGTAGATTCTTCTGTAGATGATGTAAACAAAGAACACAGATTATAAACATTTATAAGTTGCAGCTTTTGCGTTTTATCATCTGTGTTGCAAGTCAATATTCTGATCAAGCAGATGTCTGATTCTACTGCTTTCATTATTCACTGATTGAATCACAGATGTTTATTCATATATGTACAAGTTCTTGACTGAGAAGACGTGTTCTCTATTAGATAAAAGAAGTTGTGCGCTGAGTTGAATAATTATGTGTCGTTGATGTTGCAACTCTGCTTCTGTATGACTATGATATCAAAATCGCGAATTTCTCTGTCAATTAGAAATAATTTTCGAATTTTCAATGATTTTCTGATGTTGTACTGCAGTATTCATAGAAAAGACTGTTTTGTCATAGAGTTATTCATAACTGTTGTTGACTTTGCAAAGAGAAAACTTTCTGTATACTCTTAGTCATTGAGAGTCTGTCTCATCTTCTGATCTGATGTTTTGAACCTTATGAATTCTGCTTGAGCATTGTCTCTTTCGAGTCATTGCTTGCGCAGAGAGAGCAATCAATTCATCTCTTCTTGACTTTCACTATCTGTCATGACGACTTCTGAGAGTCTAGGTTGCATGTCTTCAGCACGACTGTTGTTGAACTTGTAGAGTTCATTGAATTCGAAGAGTTCATGAGCGTCAAAGAGTTCAAGAACTGTGAGAATGTGCAATTATATCTGAGCGCTTTAAGATATCTGAAAGATCTGCTTCTATAGATTTCAGATGCTTGTTTCATCTGTTGTTGTCACTTGAGACAGATGCGTCTTCAGAATTTATAATTTTCGTTGCAGTTAGCACAGCATCTTCTATTTGAAGACGTTGCGCACTTCTCAATGTGATGTTTGTCTGCACACTTGACGCAGCATTCGTCTTTTCTGCAAAACTTGATCATGTGATCGAATTCATGACATCTGAAGCACTGCGTGACGTGACAGTTCTTCTTGAACAGTTTGCACTCGCACTCGTGATATGCATTCAGCATGCTCACGTTCATCAGTTAATTTATCATCGCTTCGATCGCAATCTTTACGATGAGCGATGAGTAAGTCTTTTCACTCTCTGCTATTTTCTTGAGTCAGACTATTCTTAGAATCTTCAGATTCTTATGTAGTCTTATGTTGTCTTTTATCAATCTCTCAATGATCATTTTCTGATTTCTCATGTCTATTGTAATGTGCATCTCATGTGCCAGCACTGCGAAGGTTCGTCGTGATATGCATGTTGAGTTCACAATTCCTTTTGCTCATTCTTGATTTCTTTTCAGGTTTGCATGTGCATCTAAGTTGACTGCATGAAGAGCAATGTCTTCGCTTTTCAGCTTGCAAAGAAACATGATCAGATTTCTCTGCTTTATTGACACATCTGTTATTTTCTAAAGAATCTGCTTGACTTTGTGTTCTTTGCAAAGCGACGACGAACCGTCTCTGAGACGTTGCTCACTCATTGTTGCTTCGCCTCTTGTCACGTTTGCTTACGACGTAATTTTCGATGACGAACGCGTGTTTCCTTGCATCTGCAACTGCTTGCTAAGCAGTTGAACTGATGTCTTCAGTTTTTGCACGTTTTTCGCAATGAACGCGTTCTGATTCGCGTGATGTTTTCCTTCTGAATTAAGTCGAAGGCAGCTTCATTGCTACCTCTTTTCAGGAAAGATCTTTGCTCTTCTCTTTCTTTAACATCGATGTCTTTATTAGTAGATTAATAATGTTAGCTATCTTCTTTTCATCGTTGCGTGAGCGTTGCGCCCTTGCGTTGCTACTTCCTTGTGATATGTCAACGTCGCTTTCAATCGCCTTTAAACTCGCATTGCTGCAATTCATGCAATTCATCGTCGTTCACTTATCTTCTAGATTCGCTTTGTTCTGAATGTAATGCTCTTTTCAAAAATTTGTTGCGCGCTTATGTGATTGTTTTTAGTTCTTAAGACATAATGATTACAAAAACAAAATTATCAGGAAAAAAAAAAACTCACTTTAAAGCACAAATGCATAAGTTGAGTGATATTTGGAAATTAATGTGATGCTTTGCAAAATGAGTTAGAATCAAAAGTCAACAATTCAAAAAGCTTTCTCAATTTTCATCATTGAAATGAAAAGACAATGAGTTCATGATGACATCATTCAAAGAGAAAATCAATGTGTTACATAATAAATTCTTTTCTTTTTCTTCTCAGATAAATGTCAATAACATTTTAAAATCATTCATATTTTTAACAATACTTTTGAATTTCATCATTTCAGAAGATGAAATAAAGATGACTATTCAATGAATAAAAGCAGACAAAGCATCAGATATCTCGGAAATTTCAAACAAAGTTCTTTAAATAAAGTTCAATGAACTCACTTCAATACTAACAAGTTTATTTAATGCATATGTAATTCATAAATATTATTCAAAACAATTCAGAAAAGCTTAAATGATAGTTTTACACAAATTGAAACAAGTGATTACATTGATTTAAAGATGTAAAGATTCATTGTCTTACTTGATACTATAAGCAAAGCTCTGAAATAAATCATGATCAAAAGATTGAGTAACATAATCAAAACTCATTACATGCTTTCAGATGTTTAAATGAGAACAAGATGTAAATGATTCACGATCTCAGCATTAAATTTGCTAATTGATCAAGTGCATGCAGTCTAAAACTGCAATATGAAATATGTGACATTTATGCTTAGCTTAAAAATCATTAAAGCATTCAATCATGTTTTACATGTCAGATTACTACACACTTTAAAGATAAAAAGAACATTAAGTTACATAATTGAATGAAGATGCAACTTTCTGAGAAACAGAGAGTCATTACTAACACTCAATGATTAAATGAGTGCTATGCATTGAATAAACATTGACATATCACAGAGTTCTTTTATCTCTTTGATTCTTTTTCTGTTCTTTAACATAAATTTCATTGAAAAATGCAAAGCATTTGAAATCAAGATTAAAGTACTTAACTTTGTAAACAATATCAATATATTGATTTACAATGAATTCACTGAAGAAATCTGCATAATGTTGAACAAAATGCATGATGTTTGCAAGACATGAACTTAAATTCATGATATTATCTTTGCATTAAAAAAGTATGAGTTCACTCACTTCATTAGAAAATCAAAGAAATTCAACATGATGATCAGCATACACATAGAAGAATTGATCATTAAATTAAAATTAAATGTATGAGTTTATCATTCTGATGCAAATATATTTATAGATGATAGTTTTGCAATATCATTCCATCTATTAAAAGTCTTGCATTTAGAGCAAGTGCTTATTAGAATTATGATCGAGTCAAGGCATAAGAATAATGCACAAGAATAATGTGAATGTCATTCCAAGCATTACACTGTCTATTTAACTTATGAAGATTTTCTATTGTTCTTGCGAAAAAACATGACATCAAGATTTATCATAATGTTTTTCATAAATTTCATATTTCTAGCTTGAATGATGATACATTTCGCGTGAACTGCTGCTAAGTTGCTGTTTACATAGAGCAAAATGTCAATGAAAATTCTACAACAATAATGATAATGCAAAAGAAGAATGCACTTACTCTTTATAAATGAACAGAGAAACTTTTCAGTCGCTTTCTGAAGTGTTCTTATTGTCGATCTTTAAATTCTATAGTTCATTGCATGCATATTCATTTGAAAGCAGTCGTGCATGATTTCTTGAACAAGTTTATCAAAGATCACTTTCAAAATCAGATTCTCACTGCTTTTCTGATATTTGCGAATCTTGCATAGAGCAATCGCTTCAGCATTGCTCAAATGAGAGTAATGCTAACTTTAACAGAACTGTGTTATTGATTGATTGATTTTCGATCGCTGAAATTTATTTCACTTGATCGATTTTCTTCTTACTTTTCAAAAATTTCTACTCATTAGATTTTCATCAACCTTCAGCAATACTATTGCATGGCTCAAACGCATTATCAGAAGTTTAATGCTGACTCTAACAGAACTGTGTTATTAATCAATTTATTTTCGTTCGCTGAATTTATCTCTCTTGATCAGTTTTCTTCTTACTTTTCAAAGATTTCTACTCATTAGAATTTTATCAAATTTTCGCGATACTATTGCATTGCTCAAACGCATTATCAAGAGTCTAATGCTAACTTTAATAGATAATGTCTACACTATTCATCAATTAAAAGTCGATTGCTAGTTGAAATTATGATGAGAATTGATTCAATGAGATCAAAGAACACTACAAACGTCAGTTCAATGATCATGCAGCAATTTTTAAACGACTTCGCACTTTAAGACAGTTCAATGTTTGAAAGAAAGCGAATGAAATAGATCAAGCAGTCATGAAAGAAAATGTAAGAGATTAAGTAGTAGAAGATTGCATAAATCAGAAAATTCATGATAATGCATTTCGATAATGCAACAATGCTAAATGAAGCGCTGATCTGTTTATAGTCAAATGCTTTGAGACAGAAATCAGACAGAAAGCGAAGATAAAGATTGTTGCAGAGAAAATGAAGCTTGATAAGAAAGTTGCTTCAAAATTGAAGCAGATATGCATTATTTGTATGCATTATCTTTCAGTTGTAGAAACTAATGTCAATTTTAAAAGATGACAACAGATGATTTGAACATAAGCGAAAAGATCTCAAAATTCATGAAATCTATAGTGCAACTAATTCAACAAAGAATTCTCTATTATGATGAACTAAAGAAGCTGAAACAGATCAATGATCTCAACTCAATGACAGCATTCGCGAATTTTGCTTTCGAATTCGCGAACTTCTCAACTGCAAAAGAACGAATCATTGAGAATTCAATGCACTCAATGAATTCTAGTTTGAACGAGCTCATAATAGTAGATAAAACGACGCAGAAATGCGTTACAAAGTTGAGAATGATGAGAAGAAAATTACTCAGAATGAATATAAGATTATTAACAGCAAGATGAAAGAGATTCTAGAGAATAATGTTAACAGTATCAATGAAAAGAAAATAATAGAGCTCTTCGATTAGCGAAAGAGCTTATCTAGTGTAATAAATTTCAATCATATTTCATGTCATGATCTTATGAGTTCATAATGAATTATCTTTTTGCATTATCTTGAAGAGTGTTTGATAGAAAGTCATGATGAAAAACATAAAGGGAAACATAAAGAGCGCTTGAAGAAAAGCATGAAGAAAAACATGAAGAAAAACATGAAGATTGATTGATAGAAAAATATGAAGTGCGCTCGATGAAAAAACATAAAGAGTGCTTGATAGAGAGTCATGAAGAGAAATATGATAAAAAATATGACGAGAAATTAATAGAAAATATAATGAGAAACATGATATTGATAGAGAGATTGATAAAGAGTTCTGCGTCATGATAAAGAAACATAATAGAAAGTCATGATGAAAACATTTATCTACTATCTATTTAAATCAAATTGAATTACTTGAATTGATTCTTGAATCAAGCCTTTCAACTTGACTTAAGTTTTCAAATTTAACTTTTCAATTCAATTTGATTTGAATTCAAAAAAATCTCAACTTGACTTAATTTAATTTGAATCAAGTATTGTCACGGACTCAGGGCTGGATAGAACCAGGATGGAATTCTAATAACTAGGTTTTAGATACAAGACGTTCGACAAAGAAGAAAGGAAAGAAAGAGAATATTCAGAGGTACTTATACTTCATGAACGCCGGGTACCATCCGTACCTGGGGGCCCCCATAACACCACTGGCAACTTCACGCCTATCATTACCTGAAATATTTCCCAACACCACCTCAAGTGACCTAACACCTCTTTTCCCAACACCTTCTGAGTAACACACATGTTCAAACCGTGACAAGTATTTGATTTGAATTTCAGATACTCAACTTGATTCAATCAATCTATCGACAACGTTAAACAATCATATAAATAGTGAGTGATTTTCCATTTCTAAAGAATTTTGTTCACTCAATACACATAGTATAAACATCTCTTATGAATTAATCTAATCAATGTCATAAAAGCATATAAATAATAATTATAATTATTATTGAATGATTTTGATAATAGCATTAAATACTCTGAAATTAATGTAACTCAGTTTGTAAAGTTCATTTGAAAAAATGTTAATGTTCATTGCTAACTTCTTTTGTATGTCAAAAGATTAATTCTCTCAGATAAAGTTCTTTTCATTAATGAACATTGAAAAATCAAGTATTTTATGATATTTAGTTTGTTTAAAGTAATGAAAAATCAATAAGATAATAATAATGATGTTGACTTTAATAATGATATTCATTACTTGTAGTTTCACTTTTAACTGTTAAATCTCATTTTGATCTTATTGAATTAATGAACATCAAGTGAAGATATGAAAAATGTCTTCAAACTTAAAAAGCTTTCAAAATAAAGTTGAAACATAAGTGAAAAGAATAGTTACTTACTTTCATGCATGAATTCATGTTACAACAAGAATGCAAACTCATTTAATTAATGATAGTTTTTCACTTTAAAAAATGATTTACATAGTTGATAAAAAAGAAAACAACAAATAAACAAGAGAAAGAAAAGAGCAAAAGTGTTCAAAAGATGCTCAAAGAGCATTATCATCATTAGTTTACTTCTTTTTTCATCTCATCATAAATTTCTTTATTAACATGATAAACATTTTCTTATTCTTTTTGTTCAAATTTAGATTAATGCTAAAATGAGTGAGAAAAGCAGTTAACTTTGGTAAATTCAACTATATCACATTAATTATAATGCACAACAAAATGATGAAAAAACATGATATAACATATTGAAAATTGATAAACATTCAAATGCTTTCATGCAATGTCATTTGCAATTATTTGTTCTTTTAACTGTAACTTTTGAATATTAAATGAGTTTGATTTTCAAGTGTCACTCATGTAATCATTCACTTAAGTTTTTGTCATCAAAGCTTTGCTCAAAGAAACTTGATATACAATAAAATTCTCTTAACATTTAATTTATGATAAATTTATTGAGAAAATTTGCAATACACTGATTAGAATGCACAACGTCTGTTCAAAATGAGTTCACACTCATGATATAACATTTGCATCAGAGAAGTATGAACTTACACAATTCATCAGAAAATCGAAGAAATTTGACATGATGATTAGCATAATAATAATAATAATAATAATTCATATGTTCTTGTGACATTGATTAAATCAATTCATGAGAAATATTTATGCTATGTGTGTTGAGTGAACAAAATTCTTCAGAGATAGAAAATCACTCGCTATTTATACAGCTGCTTAACGCTGTCAAAACAATAAATTGAAACTATGTATCAAATTTGTTCGTGATGATTGCATGTTAGAAAATGAGTATCTTCATCACTTTAAACTGTTTCAGCAGTTTCGTTTTCATCAACATTCTGATTATTATCTTGAGATTCTTCATGATCGAAGCAATGATTCAATAGTTCATTGAATTAACATTTTGCAACATATTTGATCGAAAATGTGTTCAGTTCAAGCAATGCATGAGAACATGCTTGATCATCTGATGACTTCATTCACAGTTACATTGAAAACTATTTATGTTCAAAACATTTCTTGACTGTAAATAAATTCTTAGACTTATACGCTTGATTCTGATGTAAGTAGCAAAAATGTTTTCAACTTTTTAAAACTTTTCTTTCATTTCCATTGATTTACTGAACAGATGGGATCTTTGAGCAGAGATTGCAGCAATGTTTGTCACATATGTCTTGTAATTTTCTCATTAAAGATTTCAATTGTCTCTGTGATATTATGCTATTGCAACTCAATCGCTTGTAGAGATCATTAAGAGAAAATGTTTACATATGCATCATACTTCTGCTTCTTAATGAATTAAGATGTTTAGAAATGCTGTTTTCTTGATGACAGAAAAGTGAGAAAAGAGATCATTGATATTGATTAAATGTGCATGTATGAGTTTACATAATTATTTGATTTTCTGCGTTCTATTGTTGATTCAACTGTGTGAAGTAATCTAATTCTGTAATTTATTTAAATGAACATGCAGTATAAATCTTCATTTTCAATGTTTCAATATTAACTTTCTTGAATGTATCTGTGACATGATGAAGAGCTTGATTTTGAAAAATTTCTAATCTTCTTTCTTTGTTTGACAACTTTTTCTCTTTGCTTCATTGATGTCACATCAAGACTTTGAACATCATTTTTGATTTTATCAATGTTGAATACACTTGATGAACTTTTGTGAAGATAGCATCTCACATGAAGATGTCAAGTCAACTGAGTGTCAACATTCTTGTGACATGACTTGTCTTGATCTAATGAAAATGTGCACTTCATTATAGTTTCATGTTCAGCTGAACTCTCAGAATTCACATATTTGATTTTGATTTAATAATCAATTCTTCTACATGTATGCTGATCATCATGTTGAATTTCTTCAATTTTCTGATGAAGTGAGTGAGTTTATACTTTTTCAACACAAAGATAATGTCATGAATATGAGCTTACATCTTGCAAACATCATGCATTCTGGTCAGCATTCTGCGAATCTCTTTAGTGAATTTATTGTAAATCAATATGTTGATGTTGTTTACAAAATTAAGCACTTCAATCTTAATTTCAAGCGCTTTGCATTTTTTGATGAAATTTACATTGAAAAACAGAAAAAGAATCGAAGAGATAAAAGAGTTCTGCAATATGTTGATGTTTATTCAATGCATAGCGCTCATTTAATCATTGAATATTAATGATGACTCTTTGTCTTTCAGAAAGCTACGTGTTTATTCAACTATGTAATTCAAAGTTTTTTTTATTTTCAAAGTGTGTAGCAATCTGACATGCAAGACATGATTAAACATTTTGATGATGTTTAAATTGAGCATAAACATCATGTATTTTATGTTGCAGTCTTAGACTGCATGCGCTTAATCAATCAACAGATTTAGCATTGAGATCATGACTCATTTGCATCTTGCTTTCATTTGAGCATCTGAAAGCATGTGATGAATTTCAGCTATGTTGTTCAATCTTTTGATCATGATTGATTTCAGAGCTTTGCCCATGATATTGAGCAAAACAATAAGTCTATACATCTTTAAATCAATGTAATCGCTCTTTTTTAATTTGTATAAAACTATTATTTGAGCTTTTCTGAATCGTCTTGAATGATATTGTTATACATGCATTAAACAGATCTGTTAGTATTAAGATGAGTTCAATGAGTTTTATCTGAAGAACTTTGTTTGCTTTTATTCATTAAATAGTCTGCTTCATTTCATCTTTTGAAATGATAAAATCTGAGAATATCATTATGAATATGAATGATTCTGAAATGTCATTGACATTCATCTGAGAAAAGAAAGAGAAAAGTCTATCATGCAGCACATTAATTTTCTTCTTGAACATCATTGTCATGAACTCAATGCTCTTTCGTTTCAGCAATGAGAATTGAGAAAGTCTTTTGAGTTGTTGACTTTCAATTCTAGCTCACTTTGCAAAGCATCGCATCTACTTCAATAAATCACTTAGTTTATGCATCTGTGTTCTAAAGTGAGTTCTTTTTATCTCTCTAATGATCTTGTTTTTGTGATCATTGTATCTTAGATATTTATTTCAAACATTTAGAGTGCTTTGCATTTTTCATTCAATTCGCAATCTTCTCAACTTTATATTGTTTCAATGCAATTCTGATTTCAAAAATCTTTTGCTTAAATTGATGATTTTGCTTATAAAGTGATAATCTTTTGTAGTATGCAAATGATCTCAATCACTCTGTCGTTGATCTTCTTCTTGTCACTTATAAAGCAGATTATTGACATGTGAATTCTCAAATAAGCATTCAATGCTTCAACATTCATTTTCTTTCAAAGTTATTGAATCGAAAGCTGTCTGAAGAATGTGCGTAGACAAAACTTCATGACAATTAAAAGATGATTCAATTTCTGATGCAGATCGATTCTTACTTTGCACTTTAACAACATAAATTGTAGCTTTTCATTGTTGAAGACTAAATTTATCATTGTGTGTTGATTGTGAATCTTGCAAGTGATCATGTCTGATTTTAGCAGTAATTTCAATCTGACATTCATGATGATGTTTAGTAGACTATTCATCATCATATGATAAGTGAAACATCTTCTACTTTCTCAATGCAGATGATGTAGATTGAAGTTTTTCATAATTAACTGTTCACAGTCATTCTAGATTAGTTTGTTTAATCAAGAAATGATTGATGAACTTTCAATGAAAATGATTGAAATTGAGTTCAAATTGTATACATTTATGAAATGTAACATCAGTTGTTCATCATTTAAGCTGTGAGTTTTCAGTTTAATCAAGCAGATGTTCAATTCAGTAATTTTCATCATTCATTGTTTCAAGAAATCTTTTACTAAATGAAAGAAGTTGTGAGCTGAACTAAACATCTGCAAGTTATTGATGTTGCAACTTTGCTTCTGTATGACTATTATATTGAATTTATGAATTTTTTAATTTATCTGAACTAATATCTGAACTTTTAGTGACTTTCTGAGGTTGTACTGTAGTATGCATAGAATGAATTGTTTCATCATAAGATTATTTGTAGCTGTTGTTGATTCTGCGCTGAGACAACTTTTTGTATGACTATAGTCATTGAAAGTCTTTTGCATTTTCTGATTGATCATTTCTGTATCAATTCAATTGTTGTTTTCTTCAAATTGCTGATTATGCTTGAGACTTACTTGACTCATCTCTTCTTGACTTTTATCATCTGTCACAGCATTTTCTTGCCTTGATGACTTCAAGAAATCATCATTTTAATGTTTCTTGAACTCAAGAAATTCATTAAGATTGAGAAATTCATTGATTTCAAGAGATTTGTTGAGTCTAAACTTGACAGATTCATTGAACTTTCTGCATTCAAGAATAAAATCAAGAAAGTGTGATTATTTCTAAATGTTTCTGAGTATCTTGCAGATTTATTTCTGTAAATTTTTGATGATTGCATCATCTGTTGCTTTCATTTGAAACATGTGCATCTTCAGAGCTTGTGATTTTCATTGCAGTTTGCACATTGTTTCTTATTCAAAGACAAAGTGCATCTCTTCATGTGATGTTTATCTGCACACTTATTGCAGCATTGCTTCTTGTTGCATGACTTGATTATGTGATTGAATTCGAAGCATTTAAAACATTGCATGATGCAACAGTTCTTTTCAAAGAGTTTGCATGCACATTTCTAATATGAGTTTAGTATGTTTACATTTAGCAGCCAATTTATCATTGCTTCAATTGCAACTTTCATGATGAGTGATGAGTGAATCTTGTTGCTTTTGATCAATTTCTTGAATCAGACTATTCTTAGAATCTTTAAATTCTCATGAAGTCTTAAGTTTTCTTTCATGATTCTTTTAATAATCTTTTTCTGATCTCTTGTGTTGAATATGATGTACACTTCATGTGCAAGCGATTCAACGCACTATACATGTTGATTCTGCTATTTTCTTTGATCATTCTTAAGATCTTTCTAGAGTTGCATGAGTCTTCATGCTCATTGCATGAAGTGTGATGTCTTCGCTTTTCATCTACTATCTTGATCATTATCTTTTGTCTCTTGCAAAGTGATGACATCTCATCTTGAGATCACTGCTCTTTCGTTGTAACTTTTTCTTTCGTCATGTTTGTTCACAACGCATTTTCTGATGTGAAACATGCATTTTCTGATGTTTACAACTGCTTGTTAAGCAGTTGAACGAATGTCTTCAGCTGTTGAACATTCTTCGCAATGATTGCATTTTGACTCTTTTCACAACTTTCTTTGAAGTCATTTCAATGATGTTGAATTAGCTTTAGAGTCATCTTTTTTCATGAATAATCTTTGCTCTTCTCTTTCTTTAATATCAATGTTCAGGTTAAAAGATTAATAATACTGATAACATACTTCTCATCATTACATGAGCATTTCAACTACATGATGCTGTCTCTTTGCAACAAATTAACGTCGTCTGCAATCATTTGCAAGTCAGCTTTGTCATTGCTTTTGCAATTTGTTATCATATAGTCATCTTCTTGATACTACTGTTGTGCTTATAATGCGTTTTTCAAAAATTTGAGTTGCATGCAATGTAATTGTTTTTCCTGATGATTAGCATATAAATAAAGAGTTCAATCATTAAATTTAAATCAAACGTGCGTGTTTTAAAAGTACAACTGAACATAAAATTGCAATAAGATGCACATTTTTATCAGATCAAAGCAAATCATGTTTCATGAATGCTAGCATTCAGTCAGCTTGAAGTTTTTACATAAGAAGTTATCTTCACAAAAGCAAAACAGATATACTCAGCAATAGTAAGATCAAAAATTGCATTCAAAACTTTAGTTTGATATCAATGAAATAAAGAGAGAGAACTGTTGAACAAAGAATGCAGACTTGAAATGTTACAAAATTAAGCTTTGCATCACATTGCAAAAGCATTCAAAAGAGTAAGCATTGAAACTTTAAAAGCAGAAATGTACATAAATTTGCTACATGTTTATTTGAACATGCTGCAAAACAAGATCACGGTACACAGTTGAATCAATGATTGTATGCAGAAAATCAAGCAAGCATGCAAACTGATACACACTCATTTAATGAATGTTAATCGCACTATTTTTTGCTTTCTTATTACTAAGAAGATGATTCTTCTGAACAATGCAATTCACAAAGAAACAAAGATACAATTAAGATGCAAATGATTAATCATTGCAATGATAATTTTGATCAATACAGTATTGCAATAATTTAGTATCACAAAAGTCAATGAAAGCAGCAATGAGAAAGATACAGAAGTTTTATTACAGATGTCAATGTTACTTCAACACAAAGATCATATTTCTTCAACAAGATGATAAAGATGAGAAATGATTTTCAGAAGGTTGAAAGTAGTTTCGTCATTTACATTCAAATTGAACGCATAGGTTTGAATGTTTATTTACACTCTAGAAATGTCTCAGACATGAACAGTTTACAATGTGACTGCAAATAAAGTCATCAGACAACTAAGCATGTACTCATGCATTGCTTGAACTGATTGCATCTGCGATTAAGAATTTTATGAAACGCAAATTTCTTGAACTATCAAATAATTATTGTCATCACAAAGAATCTCAGAACAGCTGCAAGAATGATAATGAAAACAAAGCTTTTAAAACAATTTAAAGTGACTAAGTCACTCATTCTTTAACATGCAATCAACGTGAACTAAATTGATACATAGTTTTATAGTGATAGTCTTGACTGCATGAAGCAGTCATATAAATAGCGAGTGATTTTCTATCTCAGAGAATTTTGTTCACTTGATGTAAATAGTATAGAGTTTCTCATAAGTCTAATGTCACAAGAATGTCAAAAATTTATTATTATTATTATTATTATTATTATTATTATTATTATTATTTGAATTCATACACTCTTGTGACATTGAATTAAGTTCGACTTATGAGAGACTTTATGCTATCTATGTTGAACGAAAACTCTCTGAAAAATAAAATCACTCGTTGACTATATGATAATCTCAATGTCGTCGAGACAATAGCTATGAGACTATGTACCAAGTAAGAATCTATAGCTTTTGTTCAATGTGTAATGCTCAAATAAACTCTTGATGAGAATGTCTGTGCTGTTTGATTATGTCACATCATCTTTGCTCTGCTCTTCATTGATGATATTCTTTACAAACAATGTTTCGATTCTATTCTCAATTCGAAGATGAGATGTTTTCTTTGCATTCATGATTGTAATGTACGTAGAAACTGCGTTCTTTTGCTCAATGATTGTCATTCATTGAGCGAAGAAATATGTGATGAAAGAGAGATGCAGATGATGAAAGAATAGAATGTGATTGTGAGAATAATTCTTTTTCTTCTTTTGATTTGACTTAAGTCATGTAAACATTAAATGAATTGTTAGTATAAATGTGCAATTGCAATCGTTTAATTTTTGACTCTGATCAATAGAAGAGAATGTGTTCTGATCATTCTCTCACGCTCTCAATTTTTCACATAGATAGATGTATGACTTGACATCAAGTAAAGAAGATAAACTCATGCTCTCTTACAGTTTAAATGATGTTAGAACATTGCATGATCAGAAAAGCAGCTGTGCAGAGTTTTCACTCATGCAACAATTCTTCTTTCTAACAGTCACAATTGATTTACGAAGAAGATTAATGACATGTCAATGTAAATAAGAGATGAAAAGATACTTAGCGTTAAACAATTCAGATTAATGATCTGCAAGTTGTGACTGCAAATGATCGAGAAGTTTGCAATCATTGATTGCATTAATATATTGAAACGTCTTCATCATATCAACAATGTCATCAAGTAATTGATGAAAAGACTCATTGATCACGTTGATATATTGAGATCTCTAGACTCTTCTGACTTCTATTCAAATATAGAATAGAATCAAAAGGTTCGTAGTCAACATCATGTACAGATAAATCTCGTTGTCAATCATCATTATTATTATTATTATAATCATTAAATAAACAAATTTCTTTAAATTTGATTCATTTATATGAATTCATTGAATGAATAATGAAATCAATATCATGTAATTAACAAATTCTTAACATAATGTCAGAATTATGTTTAAAACAATCAATTAATGATAATCAGAATTAAGATATGCTTAATAAAAATTTTTAATTCTTACTTAATTTAACATTCATTGTAAATCTATGCAAAATTCTATATAATGTAATGAATATTACTTTGATGCAACATTCTTTTAATTTAAGTTCATACAGTAAAAGTCTGATGTGCAAGACTTGATTAAACGCTTTGATAATGTTTAGACTTAGCATGAACATCATGTACTTGATTTTGCAGTCTTATTATTAGTAGATCTAAGATTGAGATCACAAATCATTTGCATTTCACTTTCATTTGAAATTTAGATAGCATGTAATGAGTTTCAACTATATTGCTAAGTCTTTTAATCATAATTAACTTCAAAGCTTTGCTCATAATGTTAAGCAAAGCAATAAATCAATACATCTTTGAATTAATGTAATTGCTTTTCTTTGATTTGCAAAGTACTATCATTTGAGTTTTCTTAAACTGTTTTAAATGATATTCAAGTGTTACACATATGTTGAATAAACACATTAGTGTTGAAATCAGTTTTGCAAGATTTGCTTGCAACATTCTGTTTAAAATGTCAAAGATATCTGATGCTTTGTCTGCTTTTATTCTGTTAATTACTTGTTTCATCTCATTTTCTAAAATGCATGAATTAAGTGATATTGTCAGAAATATAAATGAGTCTGCAATGTTACTAATGTCTGTCTGAAGAAAAGAACTTTTCTTGCAGCATTTAAGATTTTTCTTCAAACATTATTGTCATTTGATTGATATCATTATGCTTTAATGATAAGAACTGAGAAAGTTTCTTGAATAGTAGACTTTTAATTTTGATTTATTTTGCAAAGCATCAAATTGATTTGAATGCATTACTCAACTTATGCATCTGTAATCTGAAATAAGTGCATTTCATCTGTTAAATGATCTTGTTTTTGTGATCATTGTGTTTGAAATATTTATTTCATGCATTCAATGTATCTTATGATTTTCATACAACTTTCAATCATTTTGATTCTGCTACTACTTCTGAGCAGATTGAGTTTCAGAAGTCTTTTGCATGACTTGATAATTTTGTCAAGAAAATAAATTCTTCAATGATTTTCTGTATTGTTTTGCTGTTCATTGAGCGACTTAATGAAAGATGAATATACAGATATGCATTCAATGTTTCTGTGTTCATTTTTTTCATAGTCATTGAGTTAAAGATTGTACTGAAGTTGTTTGTAAACAAAGTTTCATAACAATTGAAAGATAATCTGACTCTTGATGCAGATCAATGTGTATCTTGCATTTGCATGTCATGAACTGTATTTTCTCGCTGCTAAAGACTAAATCAATCATTGTAAACTGATTGTAAGTCTTGCATGTAATAATGTCTGACTTTAGCAATAATTTCAACTTAGCATTAAAAATGATGTTGAGCAGACTGTTGATCACTTCATGTTGAGTGAAGCATCTTTATTCTTTTCAACGAGAGTGATGTATATTAAAATCTTTTACAACAAATTGTTTACAATCATTCTTGAGCAATTCACTCAGACGGCAGAATAATTGAGAATTTCTCTGTAGAAGCAGTAGATAATGAACATGAATTGTAAATGTTTATAAGTTGTAACATTTATGTTTCATCTTCTGTGTTACAAATCATTATTCTGATCAAGCAGATGTTTGATTCAACAATTTTCATCATTTATTGATTGAATCATAAATGTTTGTTTACATATATGCAGATTCTTGATTGAAATGACGTGCTTTTCACTAGATAGAAAAGGTTGTGAGTTGAGTTAAATAATTACATGATGTTAATGTTGCAACTTTGCTCTTGTATGACTATGATGTCAAAGTCATAAACTTCTCTGTCAATCAGAAATGATTTTTGAATTTTCAATGATTTTCTAATGTTGTACTGCAATAATTGTAGAAATAATTGTTTCATCATAAAGTTAGTTATAGCTGTTGTTGACTCTGTAAAAAGAAAACTCTTTGAATGCTTTCAATCATTGAAAGTCTATCTTATCTTTTGATTTATTGTTCTTAACTTTGCTTGAGTGACATCTCTTCTGAGTCGCTACTTACACAAAAAAAAGTGATCAACATGTCTTTTTTTGACTTCTATTATCTGTCATGTTGATTTAGAAATGATCAGATTGCATGCTAGCATCATTGTCATTGAGTTCAACTGATTCGTTGAACTGAAAGAGTTCATTGACTTCAAGAAGTTCATTGAATCTGCTGAGTTCAAAGACAGCGAGAAGTTCAAGAATTGCAAGCGAGTGCAACTGTATTTAAACATTTCTGAGTATCTGAATAATTTGTTTCTATAAAGTCCAAATGTTTGTTTCATTTGTTGTTTTCATTTAAAACAGATGTGTTTTCAAAGTTCATGATTTTCATTGCAATTAATGCAACACTTTCTATTCAAGGATGTTATGCATTTCTTGATAAAATGTATATTTGTGCATTTGATGCAGCATTGATTCTTTCTCTATGATCTGATCATATGATCAAACTTATAACATCTGAAGCATTGCATAATGTGATAGTTCTTTTCAAACAGTTTACATTCACACTTGTACTATGCATTCAGCATACTCATGTTCATCAGTTAATTCATCATCACTTTGATTGCTATCTTTATGATGAGTAATGAGTGAATCTTTTCACTCTTTGTTACATTTTTGAGTCAGACTACTTTTAGAATCTTCGGATTCTTATGAAGTCTCTTATTATCTTTTATCAATCTTCTGATGACTTTCTTTTGATTGTTTATGCATGTCAAGTTCATGATTTCTTTTGCTTATTCTTGAGTCTTTTTCAGATTCGTATGAGCATTTGAGCTAACTGCGTAAAGAAAAATGTCTTTGCTGTTCAGTTTGCAAAGAAACATGATCAGATTTCTTTGATCTGCTGATGCATCTGCTATTCTTTAAAGAATCTGTTCAATGATTTTCTTCTACATTTTTTTTTATCTCTTTTTGATCTGCTATCTTTATTGCGAAATGATGATAAATTTTCTCTAAGATGTTATTTCTGTTGGGACCGTGCCTAGAATCTAACCACACTGCAGCGAGGTAGTGCGTAGCTGGACAGAATGTTTGATCAATAGAGGTAGCTATAACTAGGATATTAAGAATACAGAAGGAATCAAAGAGGGTTCCGAGCTGTATCTATAGTAGGGCAAAACCAAGGGGACGAAGCAGGTTTGCTCAGGTACCGGAAGCGCTAGGATAGAGTGTCGGGGCTAGGGGTTTAACATGGGCCGAAACTCCTAGGGCTTATTGGCTAGGAAACCCTATTCAATCCCGGCACACTCGTAACAATTTCTTCATTGTAGTTTCATCTTTTATTATGTTTGCTTACAACGTAATTTTCAATGATGAACGTGTGTTTTCTTGCATCTGTAGCTGCTTGCTGAGTAACTGCATTGACCTCTTCAGTTCTTGCACATTCTTCACTATGAACATATCTTGATTTGCGTAATGTTTTCTTTCTGAATCAAGTCAAAGACGTTGCATCAGTTTTAGTGCTATCTCTTTTCATGAAGAATCTTTGCTCATCTTTTTCTTTAACGTTAATATATTTATTAGTAGTTCAATAATGTCAGCTATTTTCATTTCATCATTGTGAAAGCATTATGCTTTTATGTTGCTGTTTCTTTGTGACATGTCAATGTTGCTTTCAATCATTCTTGAACTTGCATTACTGCAATTCATGCAATTCATTGTCATTTGATTATCTTCTAGGTTTGCTCTGTCTTGAATGTAGTACTTCTTTTTAAAAATTTGTTGCACACTTGTGTGATTGTTTTTTCCATATAAATCATATGAAGCAGATTCTTATATGATTAAGAAAGTTCAAACTATATGCTAGTTTCAAGAAGTGTGACTTTTTTACTACAAAGATAAACTTTTCTAACATTCATTGTATTCACAAAGAATGTATTAATGAACTTTATCAAAGTAAACATCATGATAACATAACTTAAATCAAAGATGGTTTGAAAAGTTCAAGTTTTTCTGAGATTTCTCAATTTCTATTAACATTTTATACATCACTACTCTCAGATAGTTGAATCTTTGACAAAACTGTTGAGAAATAGTGTAAAAGATGTGAAGAAAAAAATTCTATAAATAAATAAAGTGAAACAGACTTTTAATCAGCTTCATGATGTTTTTATGAGAATATACATTCTTTAACACTTTGACTCAGAGTGATATGTATACATCAAGATTAAAGCATTTTATTTTATAACCATGAATGTTTTGTTGTAATGACATTCAATTGCATTTTGATTCAAAATAATCAAAAAGAAACTATGAAATATATAATCAAAAACTTTTTATCATAGTTATGATGTTTAAGCATTAATAACATTATGTGAAAGACACTTATCATACTATTTAAGTTTTTGTTGATCATAATAATCTGAAAAGTTTTATGAATGTTTAAAAACTAAACAAAAGACAAATCAAATAAAGTACGAGATTATCAATTTGCAACTTTGAAATAACACATAGATTGAGTAAAATCAACTCAGCTAATGTATTATTAAGATAATTTGATTATCAAGATAAGAATATTTCTATTAATTATTTATTACTCACTTTGCAGCAAAAGTTAACTTGAATAAATCTTATATTTGTAACAATCAAAGAAGTTTACTGTACATAAATGATTAATGATGTCAAATTGATATTCATTCACAATGTCAGTATAAATCAAAGTTTCATAGAATTTATTGCAAATGTGTTGCAAGAAGAAATTTTTTGCACATGTGATACAAAGTATCAAAATAACATTTGTTCATAATGTTAATAAACCAGCAACTTATATTGAAAGTATGCTGTTGAGAATCATAATTTCAACAATGTGTATGAACAAGATACATTTCTCAAGAAATAGAATTTCTTAAATTGAATCAGAAAATTTAATAATGAAACTATTAAGTTCAGAAGATGCAAATTCATTGATTCAAAGAAATTGCAATGTAATTAAAATACAGTTTAATTCTGTTGTTGAAACTATTAATTGCAAATAACTTATTTCACATGCAATTGTCAAAGTGTTAAGAATTCATGAAATAATTTACGCTCAGTATCTACTTTTAGGTGTTTGGACGTCCCAATTCGGGGGCCTTTGAAGCCGCTTTACGGTGCCAGAACACCGAGGCCAAAGGACCCGGACCGGCGAATCTGTTGAACCGAACTCGATGGGGGAACAAGGATCTGCTAGTCTCAGGCGCCAGCGCAGGGATTGCGCTCCCTCATGGATTGCGCTCCATTTCTGGCTTACAGCTTCAAAGATGTCCATGCCCTTCTTACCGCCCACCGGGTCTTGGGGCCGTGGACATAATCACAGGATATGGCACCCTCCCATCATGTTGTACCTGCCCTTCTCCTCTGGACCCCTCCATCCTCCCCTACCCTTGACCACAGCGCTGTGCAATCCTTTTCCTTCTTTTCTCTTT
>JAABUY010001536.1_pt1 | contig 30547 bp, 27 predicted proteins | sample 5560271 | NCBI WGS metagenome assembly JAABUY01 (sample SAMN10711886, study PRJNA513374) | rock metagenome | isolation source: Antarctica rocks | place: Antarctica: Victoria Land, University Valley | reverse complement strand
TTCTAAACCTTTCTGCACACGCTAATATATTAAACCAGATTATATAATGAGAGTAGCGCGCATGATGCATGTTTTACATGATACGCGTTTTAGGCCAGGTATGCAAATGTTTTGCCAATCGACTTCCAGCCCCCATCCACAGGTCCGGATATACATTCCCTTGAAGTCTTTCGGCGAACATGCTCGCATCTCGCTCTCACTTCAAGGTGATATCAATCGCCATCTTCGCCGTTCTGGTACTGTACGTTGGGTTTCAGTGGCATCACGTTCCAGCATGGCGGTCGTCGATCCCGAACACTTTTGCCGGTGACAAGACCAGTGCTGCGGAAGAGGCTTCGGTGGAAGCTCCTGTGGACGAACCGGTGCAATCTCCGGTTCACGATTACTCCAGCTACAATGACACTGCTCCGGTGCAGGAGGTCTCTGTTCACAACATCAGTGCTCCGGTGGAGGAACACTCTAGCCATAACACCAGCGCTCAGTTGGAGGAAGTCTCTGTCCACAACTCTAGTACTTCGGTAGAGGATACGCGGGTCGAATTCTGGCGGTCCTTTCAGTCGCTGCTCGCATCCAACAAGCCAGACTGCCCGCCACCGAAACGTCTGGGCTCCTCAGGTGCCATTGGATTCAACCCTACAGATGGACCTGCCCGACCTGATCTACTCGAAATGCCGAACGAAGATCTGGAAAAGATGCGAAACGCGCACTCAGATTTAGTCCAAAGGCTAAATACCGACCCACCAAAGATGGTCTACACCCCCGGTACTCGAGGGATCGTCTCGACAGCAGGTGGCAGCTACCTACCTATACTTGTTATATCCCTACGAATGCTCAGGCGTACAGGCTCAAAGCTGCCGATGGAGGTCTTTTTGGCGGACAAAACAGAATATGAGAGCTACATATGCGAAACAGTTCTCCCAGATCTCAACGCCAAGTGTGTTGTTCTCTCCGACATTCTCGACAAAGTCCCGAAATCAGTCAGTATTACGCATTATCAATACAAGGTCGTTTCGATGCTGTTTTCCTCATTTGAGGAGTTGCTGTTCCTTGATAGCGATGCCTTCCCAATTCACGAACCAATGGAGCTATTTGCAGCGGAGCCCTTTGCTTCACACGGACTGGTACTGTGGCCGGACTACTGGGCATCTACTGCGTCGCCATTATTCTACAATATAACATCTCAGCCGACCCCTTCAACGACGTTACGGCAATCAAGTGAAACTGGTGAGATTCTTATCTCTAAGAAGGGACATCAGCGATCTCTATTACTGGCCACGTACTATAACTACTATGGCCCAGATGTTTACTATGCACTTCTCTCCCAGGGTTCGCCAGGTGAAGGGGACAAAGAGACGTTCCTGGCCGCCGCCAGCGTATTCAATGAAACGGTTTACCAAGTCAGCGAGTCGGTGCGTGCTATTGGCCACTTCAAAGCGGATGGGGATCTGGCAGGTTCTGCAATGGTCCAGTACGATCCTGTGGAGGACTATCGACTAACCCAGCAAGGATTGTGGCGTGTTAAGAACTCGTCAGTTGCGGAACCTCCTGGGCCATTCTTCGTTCATGCAAACTTTCCCAGATTCAACCCGGCAACAATCTTTGCAAAAATTGATGTGATCACAGATGGAAATGGGAAATATCAGCGAGCTTGGACAGATACACAAGAGACAATCAAAACTTTTGGATACGATGTCGAGAGAGGATTTTGGGAGGAGATTACTTGGGTAGCCTGTGAATTAGAGGATAAATTCGCGGACTGGTCTGGGAAGCATGGAATCTGTCAACACGCCAAGGACTATTCGGAAGCCGTTTTTGGTGGGCCTTGAATCGGACTTTTGTATTGTCAGAGATGGACGGAAAGCCACTACGACGCTGGATGATCACTAAAGGGTCCTGGCTACAGAAAGATGCTCTTCCCTACGGCCGGCGCATAACAATTACCAGTGCATTCAGCATTCACAAAGCAGAATCCCACGGGTGCCGGAATCTGGAATTTAGTGAAGGGCACAAGAAGAAGACACGTCGCTCAATTACACCCTTGGAGTCTTGGGCAAACTGGGATAATGCCCCTATAAGAAGGGTACTCTTCCATCATAAGCTGGAGCGAGACGGAACCGGTGCTGGTGCCTATACATGTGGCCACGTCGCCTAGGCAACTCCAGATTCCGTCATGGCAAAACACATATCATTCTGGCTCGATTTTGTTCAGATTATCCATTTAATACCATCAATCTACCGTGAATGCCACCTCTCACGAATTCACCTGTGCGACAGTCCACTTGTTCAACGTCAATCAGGCCTTGCAAAATCTTTGGATTATTAATCTAACAAAACCCGAGGTTCTATCCCTTGTCTCATTTACTCATCTTAGATACCTATTGATAGAGATAGTTGTTCTCGACGGTCTTGAGCTTCCTTTTTGGGTATGCGACGATTTGAACTAGGTGAGGATCCGGACTAGACCCCCCGCAGTGAACGGCTAGTCAGGTCCTTAAGACGGCACAGTTTTCCAAGATACCTTGGTCCATTTTGGAGCGCTGTTTACCTACTAGATATCAATTGGAAGATAAACTGTTCAGCATGAAGAGCCTGCTCGCTGCTCTCCTCTTTTCCGTTTGCAGTCATGCCGTGCTTGGCTACGCATTGCCGGCTGATAAGCGAGGTTCTGAACATTATCACGTGAGTGACTCGAAGGGAGCTGTCGTGTCGGAGAGCGCAGTATGTAGTCGAATAGGTGTGGATTTGATCAGTGAGGGAGGCAATGCTGCTGATGCAGTAAGCCCATGTTTTTTACTTGGGGTTTGATGGTTATTGACTAAGCCCTTTTCCCAGCTGGTGGGCACGCTCTTCTGTGTTGGAGTGATTGGTATGTTTTTATGCCGACTCTTCTGTTATCAATCTAAAACATAACGTGAATCTAGGCATGTATCATAGCGGCATCGGTGGTGGTGGCTTTATGATTGTCAGAGGGAGCAATGGCTCCTACGAATTCATCGACTTTCGAGAAACTGCTCCTGCAGCTGCTTTCCAGGACATGTATAACAACAACACCAACCTCTCGCTTTTTGGGGGTCTTGCCAGGTACAAACACTGATCTTCGTCAAATTTTCACTTTTGCTTACACTGCATCCAAGTGGCGTGCCCGGAGAACTCCGTGGTCTCGAGCATCTACACAAGTACTATGGCAAGCTTTCCTGGAATCATATCATGAAGCCTGCGATAAAAGTAGCTCGTAACGGTTTCAAAGTCACTCAAGATCTGATCAACCAAATGAAGTCGGCCACCGCAGGCCAGGACGATTTTCTCGTCAACAATCCGACATGGGCTATCGATTTTGCTCCCAATGGGACCAGAGTTGCTCTGGGCCAAACCATTACTAGGAAGCGGTATGCCGATACTTTAGAGGTGATATCTCAATACGGCCCAGACGCATTCTACACTGGTGCTATTGCAAACGCTACGATCACCGCTCTAAAGTCAGCAGGCGGGACAATGACTTTGGCTGATCTCAGTAATTATGCCGTAGCAATCAGAAAGCCTGCACAGATTACCTACAGGGCCTTCAAGCTTACCTCATGCAGCGCTCCTTCAAGTGGAGTTGTGGCGATGAGTGCCATGAAGACTGTTGAGGGCTACAAAGATTTTGGGTACGCAAGTACTCTTAATTTGAGTACTCACCGCTTTGATGAAGCAATTAGATTTGGATACGGAGAGGTGAGATTCTAATCCTCTCTTTATTTACCCTTTGGCTAGATCCTCAACTCCTCAACTCGTCAAACCATCAACTTTTGTCTTCCTTTCTTGAGCGACTCGTCGATCTCTCTATTGGCCAAGACTCCTGCCTCTCTTAATTCATTAACAGCCCTAAACTTGTCATATCGTCTACTCTCACTGTCTTTGTCCAAAAATATTTCGGACAAATTACTGATTCAATTCCTGTTCAGCGAGCCAATCTCGGCGATCCATCTTTCACTCCTGGTCTGGACGAATACCAGACAGAGATGCTTAACGAAACTACAGCGGCCAGAACCCGTAGCAAGATCAGCGATTTGAACACTCAAAACGTATCGGCATATGACCCTACTGGCTTGGAAAGTCTGGTAACGTGAGCTGCATCCAGGAGAAAGGAGAAGCAGGGATGGTTTTTCTTGTGCCGGACTGATTCAGATTTAGACCAGGCACATCCCACGTGGTAGCCGCTGACGCCTCAGGCATGGCCATTTCCGTTACCAGTACGATCAATCTCCTGTTCGGCTCTCAATTAATGATCCCTGAGACTGGCGTTATCATGAACAACGAAATGAACGACTTCTCCATTCCCGGCAGCTCCAACGCATTCGGCTACATCCCATCCCCAGTCAACTATGTTCGCCCAGGGAAGCGGCCTCTCTCATCCATATCCCCCACCATCGTCGAACATCTCCACAACGGAACCCTCTACTTCGTCACCGGCTCCGCAGGCGGATCAAGAATCATCACCGCCGTGCTCCAGAATCTTTGGCATGTCCTAGATCAGAACTATACTTCCGCGGCCGCCCTGGCAAAACCGAGGTTCCACGACCAGCTGGTCCCGAACAGGATCAGCTTCGAGTATGCGTACGACAACAGCACGGTGGCATTTATGAAGGCTGAGGGCCACAATGTCACATGGGTTGCCCCGGGGCAGAGCACAGCTCAGTCCTTGAGAAGGCTTTCGAATGGCACTTTTGAGGCAGCGGGAGAGCCGAGGCAGAATGCGAGCGGGGGGTTTGCGGTATAGAGATGGTTCAGGAGCTCGTGCCTGTTCTTCTAGGAAGTGAAAATGGGCTTAATTGATAGAATGAGGGATAAGCTGTGAGGGATTTAGTCGTGGCTTGCATACATTAGCATATCAACAAGCTGGAGATGGCTCTAAGCTACATACATGATGCTTAGACAGCGACCCTACATAAATGATACTTAGACACCGACCATTCCCCACTCTCCTCGCTCTCTCCCTGATCTCCTCGTGGCCTGTGGGAAGCCGACCCGTGTACCGCCGGACATCAGGCACCAGTTGCGCACATTGTAATCACCTTATAGAAATTTCGACAAATGCTGCTTCTCAGCCATCGGAACAATATGTAGCCATATGTAATGGAGCTGTAGTTTATACACGAGCACGGTGAAGAGCAAAGGTATTTTTGCCAATACGGAGGTGATGTGATAGGGAAGGGAAAGTGAGACGGAAGCAAACAAAGCCAATATCCAATCACGCCTCGCAGGACTTCTAAACCAGAAGGCTGGGATTCGAAGCGCAGCCTGTTTTCTGTCAAGATGTAGACAACGATTCCTTGTCCATGATCACATCAGTCTAGGACAACGTCCCGAGTTAGAGACAGTACGCCGCTTCTACATGCGTGACATAGACCAAAGGGTGATGAATCTTCAATATGAATGATGGGAGCAACTGCATGTTACTCCATGGCGAGCTCCTGGTATCCAATGGCAGATGACTAGGTATCAGCTCGACTGAGGTGAATGTGGCTTGAGGCTGTGGCAAGCCACTCATGGTGGAGAGATGTTTAGAATGCACATCGCGCTCTTCTGCTTACCTTGAAATGGTGAGTCGAGAACGTAAATGACTGCATAGCGACTTGATTGTTGCAAGGATAGGGAACAGAAGAGAAGTTTGCAAGACGTGAACGACATCTTTGCATATTCTACGCGTATCCTGCCCAAGCGCGTTCTAGTTTGGCGATTCTGCAGCCGCCTGTCGACCGTATCTACTTTAGCTACCATCAACAGTCCTTTATTTCTGTCGGGCATTGGAGCGGGGTCAAAGACGCAGGAAAGCAGCACGACATTCAGCTGCTGTGGTTGCTGCGTGGTCGTTCATAAAAGCGTACAATAAGCGCTACGATACCCCAGTGGCTGCGCATAGCGTAACGTAGATGCGCCCGTCTCACATTATGCCAGATGTCTATCGGTTTGCCGGATAGAAATCTACGCTATCGAGATATGGCTCGCCAGGAAGAAGAGGAGGTCGGCCTTTTGCCAACTGGATCTGAGGCCAACGAGCACACAGCCAAGGATCGCCGTAGCAGAGGGATTTGTGGCTTTCGTCCACGACACCGGCAAATATTCGGTGCGATCCTTTGCTTCCTAGTTTTGGGTTTGGCTTTGTTGAGTATACTAACAGCGTAGGTGCTATATCATCTGTTCTAGCAAAATTGCTGACTTTTTATTATCTAGTGTACGAGGAACATCTGTCCTTTACCGTCCTGAAGGTTGTGATAGTGTGGAGAGGGGTTATGATTGCCAGCCAGACATTTCTCACTATTGGGGTCAATACTCCCCGTACTATTCAGTGCCTTCTGATATGTCCCCGGACGTGCCAAATAACTGCAAGGTTACCTTTGCTCAAGTCCTCTCTCGCCACGGTGCTCGAGATCCGACAGCATCGAAGACAGTTCTCTACAATGGTTTGATTCAGAAGCTCAAGAGCAATGTACAACGTTTCGAGGGAAGCTATAGATTTTTAGCAAGATACAAGTATAATCTAGGAGAGGATCAGTTGACAAGGTTTGGGGAGAATCAGCTGGTAAATTCAGGTATAAAATACTACAATCGCTACAAGGGCCTCACCCAGCATCTCTATCCTTTTGTCAGAGCGTCAGGTCAAGACCGTGTTGTGATGTCCGCGAAGAATTTTACCCAGGGCTATGAACAGGCAGCTTTCGCAGACACCGGTACAAAGATTGACCCAGAAGCGCATAAAATTGTGGTCATTAGCGAGGCACCGGGTTCGAACAATACATTAGACCACGGCCTCTGCAAGGATTTTGAAGATTTACCAGCCTATGAGGGTGGAAAAATCGCCCAGGAGACTTGGCAGGAGATATTCACGCCTCCAATAACCGCCCGCTTAAACGCTGCCCTGCCTGGTGCGAATCTCACGGCCCTCGAAACTATCTTCTTCATGGATCTTTGTCCCTTTGAGACTGTTGCGTCCCCTCTTGGCGAAATCTCCCGGTTTTGTAGTCTCTTTACTCCCGATGAGTGGCGCCAGTACGACTATTATCAGTCTCTGGGGAAGTACTACGGCTACGGCTCTGGCAATCCTCTCGGCCCAACGCAAGGGGTTGGTTTTGCCAACGAACTGATTGCCCGCTTGACAAGCTCTCCAGTCAACGATCACACTTCTGTAAACCATACCTTGGATGACGCCAATGCTACCTTCCCAATTGGAGCCGGGCATCCGCTCTACGCCGACTTCAGCCATGACAACGACATGACTGCCATTTTCAGCGCGCTGGGTTTATATAACACCACTCAACCGCTCCCCAACAAGACAATCGAGACAACAGCCCAGACACATGGCTATTCTGCCAGTTGGACTGTGCCGTTTGCGGCAAGGGCGTACTTTGAGAAGATGACGTGTGTTGGAGGGGAAGAGGAGTTTGTGCGTGTGCTCGTGAATGACAGGGTTTTGCCGCTTGGGACTTGTGGAGGCGATGCTTTGGGGAGGTGTACGTTGAGTCGGTTTGTCGACAGTTTGAGTTTTGTGAGGAGTGGGGGGAGGTGGGATCAATGTTTTGGGTCATCTTTAATCAGGTTAATACCTACCGTGGGGGCCCAGGTGGATTAGCCAGGCAGTCTTGCGATCGTGATGGTCGTAACTAACTTTCAGTAACGAGAGAAAGGATGAACGCTGGTCTTGAGCGGAGAAAACGAGGTGAGGATTCCGCGGTAAGGTACTTTGCCCTCTTCAATGCAACCGCTAATTAACCCGCCGCCCAGGAAGATCAAGTCGAGACATCCATACTATCATCCCATTCTCGCCAGCGTCAAAGGTTCAATTCTAAAAATTTCTCTCTACCGCTCAACACGCATATCGCAGCTCATCTCCCAGTAGCCCTGGCCCTCTGCCCCTTCTGAGGATCATAATCCACAACCCTCCTCTTCCTATGATCCTGGGCCAACCGAAATTTCGAATACAACAGCAGCGAATCCTTCAGCACCACAAACAGACACCCACCGACAACGCTCCTCCCGAACTGCGACTGCAAAAGCCCCTGGCGAGCATTACGGTTCCAAAAGCTGGGGGGTGTAGTCCAGGATTTGGGAAGCGCGAGTTTGAGGAGACCTCCCATGGAGGCGGCGATGGAGGGGAAGAGGAGAGCACCGGTAATGAGATTGGCGAGTTGATAGACGGAGATTACGATGCCGCCTCCATGATGGTGGTGTTCATGATGGTTATGCAGAGCTTGGCGGTCGCGGAAGAAATTCTCGAGTTGATCGGCTGGCGGGCGGTTTTCTCCAGGCGCTGCCTGAGGTGCTGCGTTTGGCATGACTTCTTGCTCTTCAACAATCTCGAGCTCGACTCCCAACTCGAAGTTTATCCCTCCCACATCATTTTCCCCCTGATCTACCACGTTCTCCCCACCGGCGCCTTCCCCATCCTCGCCCGCACGTGGCTGCACCTCTTTAATCCACGCCTGCTCCCTCTTTTTCACCACCCTCTTGTAGAACTCGTAATATACCCCCCTCACATATGGCAAACACGCCACCATCATCGCCGCACTCGGCGGCCACAAACTCCTCGCATTCCTGGTGGGAGGCCTCGCCATGAAATAGAATAGCGGCAGAACCGGGAAAAGACTATCCGCAATGCTCGTCCTGCTGAGCACCAGCGTCACAGGAATCAACTGCAAACTCAACCACCACCCACCCCCTATCCGCCTTCCCGTGTCAATACCAAATAGGCGATCCGCATCCTGCCTCCCAAAAACCGCATACACGCTACTGAACCCATGCACCAGACTCACCATGATCACTCCCCCCGCAGCCCCAATCCCCACAATTGGCGTCAGCGCCAGCTCCCAGGCCCGCTGCGCAGCGCGCAATCCCCGCACCACATACGAATCCGGCCGCGCAATTTTGATGACGGCTTTGCACTGCGGGCACTGGATGGGCCCCGGGGCGTGCGAGGAGGATTCCTGCGAGGCGACCCAGTCGAGCAGGCAGGCTTCATGGGCGGTTAGGGCACAGGGGCAGGGGGAGGTCCAGCGGGAGGAGGTGGGGGAATCTTCGGTGGAGTCGGCGAAGCAGATCCAGCATTTGAGGGGGTCTGAATCGGTGGGGGCGCGAGCGGGGGGTGGAGGGCGAGTTTGTTGTTGTGAGGTGGCGGGTGAGGCTGAGATTGGGGGCGTGGAGCAGGGGGTGTTGAGGAGGAGGGTTTGGGAGTCTTCGATGGAAGTCGTGGAGTGCGGGAGGCTGGGGCGGCGGATTTGAGGGGAGGAGGGTGAGGTGGGTGTGGTTGGTGATGGGGCGCGGTTGTGGGAGGACTGGGAGGGCTGTGGAGGTTGTGATGCCATGGTAGCAGCGGAGGATGATGACCGCTGGCGGATATCCTAAGATCTATGATGAGCTTCACGAATGTGTTTTGAGAAAAGCTGGTGCCGAAGTGAACTTGTTTGATGGCAGAACAGTTAAACAATCACGCGGTCGAAGCCAAAGTGATGATGCTGACACAAAGGGTTAAGCGCAGCATCGCCAGAGCCTCGGAGTGTTCGGCTATCAAACCCTAGCGCTTTCACGAAATTATTGGCTATGAACTACACGCATTTGCAGACTGCTGTGGCCCGTTCGGTAGGTAGATGATGGTAGCCGCTGATAAAAATAAGTGAACTGCAAAGAGTTTTGAGCACAACTTCGATGTCATTGCCATGGCTGATCCAACTCCTACGAGAAAGTCTGGAAGACAGCGTGTGCCAAACAGGAGATACTCAGTTGATCCCTTGGAGGGATTGGAAGTTCGCAATCAGGTCGAGGAAAGGGACGCAGAACCGTCGCAGCTAATTGAAAACAACTCAGACGATGCAGATTTCTCGGCCGAACAAGCAGCAGCAGCTGCCGAGGTGGAGGTTGATGAGGAAAATGAGTTAATAGCAGATGACGCGTCTGAATACTCCGCAGTTGGAAGCCCAGGTGAGGAACCACAGGATGCTACATCAAATGCTAGCCCGGTAGGGAGTGAAAAGGAAGGAGAAGCTCCTGGGCGCAGAGCTTCTGGCGTTGCCAGCTACGTTCGATCAGATTGGAAAAAAAAGCATCCAGACTCAAGCTTGCATTCAAGAGGCATGACCGAAGGGAAATCTTTTGAAGCTAAAGAAACGTATCTAAAAACCCTCTACGGTACAGGTGTAGAGGATTTGGTGAATATTACACGATCTAGGGATCAATGGGTTGGTGAGGTTTCTTTGCCGAGAAGAAGCAGTGACGATGGTAAGAAAGGGATGCGCCGTTTCTTTTCTCATACCAAGGATAAACGGGAGATGGAAGCTACGGTAGGTTGGGATTGGTATTACAAGGGAGGTAAGGGTTTGTTTGCCACGAGGCAAAAGATGCGGTCCATGAGTGATTCTGAGGGTAAAGAGTATATACACAAACCTACAAAAAGCATTCATAGTGTTCTCTTGGGCTCTTACGGCAAGCAGAAAATATTTCATTTATCACAATCGGAGTATCTTGAATTGGGAGAAGCGTGGAAGGCTGCGACCGCTGACGACAGTGAAAAGGTTCAGGATGAGCGTCAGAGCCGCAAAGGAGGAAGAGCAGGCTGGATGTTGAATGTGGGTACAAGTGTACGATGTCTGGACTGGGCTTCAAACCATGATGGAGATGCACAATATCTAGCTATCGCCACATCTGAAGCGAAAACTGCTGCAAAAAAAGAACTTCATACGGTATCTCCAGCATTTACGCCCTCACCGCCTTCTCCAACCTGCATTCAGATATGGGCCTTTGCTTCCTGTACCGAGCCAGGTCAGGAGGGTCTCATTGAATCAAGAACAAAACCTCGACTTCGCGTGGTTATTTGCACTGAATGGGGTCCCCTCAAACAGTTAAAATGGTGTCCAATGCCTCGGAAGCCGAGTAATGGAGAGCCAAAAGGGATAATCTCGATTGGGTTACTAGCCAGTGTTTGGGGCGATGGTTGTGTAAGGGTTTTGGATGTCCAAATGGACAAAGATAGCAATGTAGATGCCAGCTACGGTACGCAGAATATGATCAGCTGAAATTCAATCTTACTAAGATAACATATGTATTAGCCAAGTACGACGAAGCCTCTTTCACAGCTCGACCTTCCAACACCCTATGCACTTCCCTGACTTGGCTCTCTGCTACTGACATTGCCGTCGGCTGCGCAAACGGTTACGTCTCCATCTACGACATCTCCGGTCTGCGTCCCACGCCAAACCCATGGTTCCATATGCCCCTCCACCGGACCTACATCATAGCCCTTGTTTCCGCCTACCCATCTTTCCCGCACTTGCTTGCTACCTCTTCCATGGACGGCTACCTCCGCCTCACCGATCTCCGCTCACCGCAGACAGACTTTGTACTCTCCAGCCGCGCTCGTGTCCCTCCTTCTACCCTCGTCTACTCCGATCCCCTTTTCTGCATCATTTCTTCAGAGGAAAATGAGCAATTGCGCGCTTATCCTCTACGCCGTTTCTTCTCCAGCCTTACTTTCGCTCGTCTGCCCGGTGTGACTCTTGCTCTCTCCACGGGCCACTTTCATCCCACAGTGATAGCCGGCTGTGCTGATGGAAGTCTTGTGGCTGTTAACCCGATGCGTAGAGTGCTCTTCAGGAGAGAGCAGCAGTACCAGCAGACGGTCTTTCGGCATGAATGGACTAGGAGCTCAGGGGGACTAAGTAGGATCACGGAGGGATACAAGGTTGAGACGACAAACGTGACCATTGCGACGAAGATGAGGTCAGATGGGATGTTCGTGACAGTTCATGAGGAGGAGAGTGCGGTTACTCAGGCGTGTTGGAACCCGAACTTGGGATGTGGAGGTTGGGTGGCGGTGGGGATGGGGAGTGGATTGGTCAGGGTAGAGGATTTGGCAATCTGAAAGGAGTGGACCAGTTCCAATTTACGACAGGGGAAAACCAGACTGATGTGGATTTTGGGATCATGGACTAATTGCTGGACCGTTAACGACGTCAAGAGCAAACGTGCTCTCAGGGAATCTGAAAGGAGTGGACCAGTTCCAATTTACGACAGGGGAAAATCAGACTGATGTGGATTCTGGGATCATGCTGGACCGTTAACGACGCCAAGAACAAACGTGCTCTCAGGGAATCTGAGAGTCAACAAAACTATCGTCAAGTACGGACTGATGGCTATTCGTCCTATGCTTCCAAATCGTGGGATATTCAACTCTAGCACAGCCTGTTCCTCTTTCAAAGCAATTATTGTCCCAATACGCCGCCAGACTTCTCGCCAATGTGCTGATAACGAAAAGAAGGTCGTTCATGTACAACCAAGGGTTCCTGCTCTAGGCCTGCGCGCTATATCAATCAAACCCCCCTGTCCAGCGAATAGTGGTCTTCGTACGTCATGTAAGACGGGAGAGTAAGAAACAGAAACAGAAACAGAAACAGAAACAGAAACGAGGTCAAATCAGCAAATTCCCGACCGTTTAGTGGAGCACCAAGAAGTGTCGAAAATCAGTAGACAAGAACCGATAGCCAGGCACGCCAAACCAACTGTCAGACTGAGTGGCAGCTTGATGTGGAAACTCGAAATGACGCGTTCCTGTTTCCAAATCTCGTTATCACGCAGGTGAATCCGAGTCAATACTTATACTATTGTACGAGAACAATGAGTCGATTTGTTCAGATGGACATCCCCAGCGACATCGGTTGTTATTCACTGGACCTTCTGTGCCACCTGATGGAGCAGCAGACGGACATCCGCAGACGCACTCTAATCTAATTGACCTAGTTCACAAACACCTACCACAGTAACTCCGTACGTCGAGCCAGAATCACTGAATCGCTTAGAATGTTGTCGAGCACAGTCCACACATCTCTGCCAGTCCAAGTAAAGGAATCACCCTACGCGACCCCCATTGCCTTTAAAAAAAAACACAAATCTCTTCTCGGGCGATGTCGAAACTCCGACCACCAGATCCTCACGATTGCCTTTGTGAAAAGCGTTCGTCCTTGGCGAACCAATTCAACGCGAAACCCCAACCTAAAGGATATGTCACCAACTTATCAACCTTATCTGCCGATCCCCCTTTTGGTAAACCGCACGCATTGCATTCATGATGGATGCAGCGCTGGATATCAGTGCCCAGGAGCTCAATTCTGACAGTCTGGACATCTTCGGCTGGACTAAAAGCCGATCCGGCATTTTCTGTCTTTTGCTCAACATTGTGGCAACGTTAGTGGGCTACTGTAACAAAAAGAGAGTCGGGGTGGCTTGGTCGCTGGGCGGATACGAAGGATCTGCTCAAGTTTGAATATCTGTAGAGTATCGCAGCTTACATACAGTATTTCCATCATCAATGCCTCATCTTTTCCTTTGTACTTATCAAGCAATTAGCCTTCACTCCCAACGCACGACCTAGTCTGTCCCTCCCTCATGCAAAGCAGAAAAAGCAAAGATAATACCCTCAAAATGCCACCGATAGCGAACTCGACCAACTTTTTGATCATGAAAACACTTTTTGCAACCCATCCAGACGCCGTGCGCAGGAAATTCTGTACAGATTACCTTCCAAAATATGGATAATGCGACCTAAGGAAAGGAAGTCATGGTTAGATCAGTGACCGGATCGTTTCTTCATCAGAGTTCTTCGCTCCTTCTCTTTGGCTGGAATATCCTGTTAGTATCAATTTATAAAAGGGAATTAGCCAGAAAACAACTTACCTTCATCATAAACCAAAAACTCATGCAACGCCTTGCCCGCCGGCACCATGGGCAATACCGGTACTTTCTTATCCGTCACGACCTCTAAAAGCGCTGGGCCGTCAGTGTCAAGCAACCACCTAAGACTTGACTCCACATCTTTTGGCGCGATACACCTTTGGGCCTGAACCCCCATCGCCTCGGCCAACTTGATGAAATCGGGGTTCTTCTGATGCGTATGCGCGAACCTGTCTTCGTAGAACAGAGACTGCCACTGCGTCACCATTCCCTGCTCCTCATTGTTTAAAATGATGGTTTTGACGCCAATGTTAAATTGGGCCGCAGTGCTGAGTTCTGTGAGTGTCATGTTGAACGAGGCGTCGCCGTCAATATCAACGACGAGGGCGTCTGGACGAGCCACTTTGGCGCCGATGGCGGCGGGGAGGCCGTAGCCCATTGTTCCTAAGCCGCCGGAGGTGATCATTGTACGGGGGTGGCGCCATCGGAAGTGCTGGGCGGCCCACATCTGGTGCTGGCCGACGCCAGTGGTGATGATGGTCTGGTCTTTCATGTCTTGGGTCATGATGCTGAGTTTTTCAACAACGGTTTGGGGTTTGATGAGGCCGTCTTCGGTTTCTCTTTCGTATAAGCCCAAGGGAAACCGTTGTTTCCAGTCTGTGATTTGGGAAAACCATTCTGGACGGGATGTCTTCATTTCAATGTGGGGAAGGAGAAGAGCGAGATTAGCGGCTACGTCTCCTTCGACGGCTTCGGTGGCTTGGACGACTTTGTTGATGTTTTTGGGCATGATCTCAAAGTGGACGATGCCACCTCGTTTCTCAGCTGCTGCGGCTTTTGCTTGCGGAGCGAATTTGGCAATGCTACCTGTGACACGATCGTCGAAGCGGGCACCGAGGGCGATGACGAGGTCGGCTTCTTGCATGGCCATGTTTGCGTAGGCTGAGCCGTGCATACCGAGCATGTGAAGAGATTTATCGTCAAGCTCGTCGAAACCACCGAGGCCTTGGAGGGTTGTTGTTACAGGTATCGAGGCTTTTTCTGCTAGTTCTTTGAGGAGTAGAGGACCTTCTGGTAGGGCAATTAGACCTTGACCGGCATATATGACGGGTTTTTTCGCAATGTTGATTAGATTGGCCACACGTCTGAGTGCACCGTCAAGTTGCCTCTTATTTTGATCTCGGGCTGCAAGAGTGGCTGCGCTGGTGTGTGTCGGAAGAGTGCTGGCCATTGGAATTGGAGTTCTTAGGATCGCGGCCTGTACATCCTTTGGCAAGTCGACCAATACGGGTCCTGGTCGTCCACTCTGAGCTATTTCAAAGGCCTCTTTTATCCGCTTTGGTAGTTCCGCAACATTTTTGACCATTACATTCCACTTCGTGCATGCCCTTGATATGCCCAACATATCCGCCTCTTGAAACGCATCCGTACCAATGGCACTTGTGACAACCTGGCCGCAGAATACAACGAGCGGGGTACCATCTGAGAGAGCGTCCTGCATTGGTGTGATGACGTTGGTTGCTCCCGGCCCAGACGTTACGAGGACCACCCCTGGCTTGCCGGAAGCTCGAGCATATCCCTCCGCCATATGACCTGCTCCTTGTTCATGTCTCGGAAGGATGAAATCGAAGTGTTTTGAATTGTAGATGGCATCGAATACGGGTAGAATAGCACCGCCAGGGTAGCCGACTGTAAATATCATTAGATCCCTGGAGCATTTCCGAAGATATATCGGGCACATACAAACATGTTTGACCCCCTGCCGTAGCATCATCTCATGGAAAATCTCCCCGCCACTAAGCCCCACGAAACTGGAATCATAGCCACGTTACTCAACGCACTTCTGAGAATTGAAACCTGCATAGAGCCACTCACGATTCGTCCATCTCTGGTTTTTGGACATTTTGGAGAGGATGTACATTATTCCGTCTTGTGTCTTGATTGAACGCTGGGCTGGGAACCGCTCTTGTCTGACTGCGATTGGAGGTCAACGAAGAGGCTAGTCGCGTGAGATATCAAGCACATACGAAGCCGGTTGGGCAGCAGTACTTTGCCCTCTCCTAACGATTTCCCTTTGTTGATTCAAGGGCAAGATATGCCCAGGATTGCGGTGGGGCGAAATAGCCGCTGCTCGCGTGCTTGAAGAAAAGTGAGGACATTGTGCGAGGGAATACTGCTGGCACCGCTTGAGGGCGCAAAATGAACTTCGTGCTGGCTGTGTCCGCAACATGATGTTCGATCTCCAAAGAGTATGAGTCAGGGCTTGTTCTGAAGATGAGAGAAATCTCAATTGGCGAGTATTCCGATATCGGCTACGAATAAAGTTGCCGCTAGGGTAGAGTAGATCTAGCGTTTGTCTCTAGTGGATCGCGGGGAATCTTACACGGAGTTACACCAGCATTACGGTATTCTACAGTATTCTATTCAGGCTACGTTGTACTTTTGCCAGAATATTGAAAACTTGGATATGATATCTCTTCTATTCTCCATACTTGACTGTTCAATCTTCAGCAAGTCTGTACTATGTTAGGTTGACTGCTGTGTACTTCGGACTGAACAATCAAATAGAGTTATTGCCCGCATGACCCGACATTCTGGCTAGTTACATTGTGACAGGTTGCACAAGCCTTAATTATATCTCCAGACGTCTCTCTTCTCTGTACACGTTAGCTTTTCTACCATCAAACTTCCTAATTTGCACATTCCTATCTGACTGGGTCTTTTAATATCAAGATGGCTGGTGGTACGATGCATGAACCTGTCCCGGTCGTACGGGACCTCAATGTGGTCTACGCACCAGGAGATCTTCAATTTCAAAAGAAAAGATGGGGAAACCTTACCCGCCGCTTCTCTGAGATATATAATGGCAGCTCTCCGCAATTTGTTGCCCGCAGTCCGGGCCGAGTCAACCTCATTGGCGAGCATATCGATTACTCACTATATGAGGTTCTGCCAATGGCAATTGCGGCAGACGTCCTCATTGCCGTACGGGTTTCATCTGAATCAAAGATTGATATTGCCAATGTGGACTCGTCAAAATTCAAGCCAATGAGCTTTTCAATACCGAGCACCGGTGAGGTGGAGATAGATGCATCAACTCACGAATGGACAAATTATTTCAAATCTGGCTTCAAGGGCGCTGTAGAGTTGCTCTATCGAAAAGATTCCAAGCCCTCTCTTTGTGGCATGCAAATCCTTGTTGACGGGACTGTTCCTGCTGGCGGTGGTCTATCGAGTAGTGCAGCTTTCGTATGTGCTAGTGCTCTTGCTGTTCTTCGCGCAAATGGTCGGGAACATGTCATCAAGAGTGAATTGGTAGAGCAGGCGATCGTTTCAGAACGTTCCGTCGGTGTTAATTCTGGAGGGATGGACCAATCAGCTTCTGTTTTCTCCATCCAGGGTGATGCAGTCAGCGTATCGTTTTCACCAAACCTCCATGCTGAAGCCATAGCTTTTCCAAAGACTGATCCCCCGATTACTTTCATGATTGCTCAAAGCTTCGTTGCTGCTGATAAGCATGTCACTGGTCCGGAACGCTACAATCTCCGTGTCGTCGAATGTACCCTGGCAGCAGAAGTAATGGCGGCAGTCTTAGGTTTGAAGTTGGAAGATGATCATGGGCCTTTGGGTCGAAGTCTTCGAGGTTTTCAAAATACTTGTTATAATGGAGTGAAACCAATGGTCGGCTCAGATATTTCACCAAAGCAGCGACTTGAAAACATGCTTGCACTCGTCACGAAACTGCTCAGTAAAACCGAAGGCTACACTCGCCAAGATATTGCTTCTGCTCTGTCCATGTCGATACCAAAATTAGAAGAAACCTTTATGACCAAGTTCCCGGTCAGGACAACATATTTCCAGCTTTACAAACGCGCCCAGCACGTCTTCTCCGAGGCTCTCAGGGTTATAGCGTTTAAGGAGCTTCTGCAATCGCCGCCCTCCGCAGACCTTCTTCCAAAACTCGGGGCTCTTATGAACGAGACTCAAGCTTCCTGTCGCGATAATTACGATTGCAGTTGTCCTGAGCTAGACGAGCTATGTCAGATTGCCAGGGAAGCAGGAGCACATGGAAGTCGGTTGACGGGAGCTGGATGGGGAGGGTGCACTGTACATTTGGTACCAAGGGAGAAGGTAGAAAATGTCAAGAAAGCATGGGAAGACAAGTATTATGCAGTCAAGTTCCCTGAAATGCCAAAAGAAAAGCTGAGGGAGTTGGCGGCCGTGGTTGTGAGTGAGCCAGGACATGGATCCATGGTGTAAGCGGAATCCCTTGATTAGAAGACTCATCGGCTGATAATGATTGCAGTATTGACATGTCATAATCTATGGTAGGCCTGTAGTGGAACAGCAAGGGTTAGATTATCCATAGACCAGCATGAATCAGCCCTTGGAGCGTGCCAAGGGTGCTTGTACATAGATGTTTCGCATGAATAATTTGAGATTTGAGAGAGGAAGTAATTGCTGCTCAGCCTACATATAGCTGCCTTTTTCAAACTAACCAAGGTGACATTGAATTTTGACGAGAAAACGGAAACCGTTGCGTTTGACGCGTCTCGACGCGCTTGTCACGTACCTCAACCACACTTCTTTATGTAGCTCTGTCGCAGTGCAAAGCTCTTGCAATTCCTTCAACTCACATTGACTTGCGCGGCACGCTGGTAGGTTGCTCAACCTAGTTTTAGAAGTGCGCAAATGTAACTAACCCGCAGTCAGGTCTCTCCAACAACCACCTCGAGCGCAACAATGTCAACAGGTATGTACCAGACAGTCCAAGTTTGCGTACATAACTAAGTCCCAATATAGAAGTTGTCGCGTCAAGATGGCCTCCACGCTCTCCACATGAAGCCCTTCTCAGCTCTCCAAGCGGGCGACATCGACTGCGCCAATATCAAGATCGAACATCTCCATCGCCTTCCCCCCTCAAGAGATCGGCTGCGAAGCCTAATTTACGCCAAAGTGCCGTTGACGACGATGATGAGGACGAAGAAATGCTGCGATTGCGCCTGGAAACTCTGCAAGCGCAACTGAAGCTGAGGAAGCTGCAGCAAAAGAAAGCAAAAGCTACAGCCGGTTCAGACATTGATGACGGGTCTTTGGAGGACACAAGGACCATGAGAAGGCCCAGCACGGTCCTCGGAATCAGGGAACAAGCTCAGTCTGTTAGAGAGATGGCCAGACCCAAGTCTTTGGTGGGTGTTCAGATTCCAGTGTCTCCACAGCGGAAGCGCGTGGTCCCAGAAGAAGCCAGATCACCCGGGAGAGTGCTTTTGGGTATAGACAAGGGTCTCAAGGGGAGAAATGTCTCACTTCGCAGGCCGCCGAATGCACCAGTCCCAGCCAACGATGACCCTTTTCAGGATAAACCACATCCTGGAAAAGCTTTAGAGAGGGGCTTTCGGAACTCCAGTGCCCCGAACAATACAGATAGGCCAAAATCGTTCAGTGAGAAAATGGCAGAGATGCGACAGCAGGCTAGGGAGCAAAACGACAAGGCTAAGAGAGCTCGAAAGCAGCGGAGTGCTGGTTTCGGTATTCCGCAGCAAGAGCTTGATGCTTTCAAGAGCACTGCCGTAACAGAGTCCGACCTTGGTAAACTGAAAGTAAATGCGAACCCTGGAGGGCATGGGGGGTATTCCAGGGATGATGTCCTCAATGCCATTAATAAACCAGCTGGCGGTCTTGTCCATAGAAGCAACACGGTCTCTGGAGTACGCAATACGCGGCGGCAAAACATCTCTGCATTTTCCTCTACCAAATCCAAAACTCGCCCCGAACCCTCAGAACCCTCGCCAACCGCGCCCAGTTCCACACGCTCACAAACACCGCCATTCAATACACCACTTCCAGACTCTCGTCCCAGTAGTCCAACAGAAAATTTTCTCTTTGAATCTTACTCCTCTCTTCATCTCTCTAAGCGTATCCTCCCGCACGACCTCCTAACCCGTACACTCTCTGAGAAATCGATTACACTTCTTCCAAACCTATTGGCAACCGTCAAATCACCAGACTACTCCCTTCCCGAATCCCTCGAAAATGACTACGTAGTCTTTGGTATTATCGCTTCCAAATCTCAGCCTCTGACGCACAAAGATCCGAGGAAATCTACTGCTGCGGAATCAACTTCAATGGCGGAAGCCGCAGAAAGCGAGGCCAACACAAAAGGGAAATACATGGTTTTGACCCTCACTGACCTTAAATGGTCACTTGATCTCTACCTCTTCACTACAGCTTACACTAGATTCTGGAAACTCACCCCAGGCACTATCATTGCTATACTCAATCCCTCAATCATGCCTCCCCCCCCTGGAAAAGCGGACACCGGTCGTTTCAGCCTCGTGCTTAATTCCAGCGATGACACGGTCCTTGAAATAGGCACAAGCCGTGACTTGAGCTGGTGTAAGAGCGTTCGCAAAGATGGTAAGCCTTGCGGTAGTTGGGTCGATAAGCGCCATACGGAATTCTGCGAATGGCATGTGGATCGGGTGGTCGAGAAGGTGAGGCGAGGACGAATGGAAGTTAATGGGATGAGCGCACCTTTTGGGCCTGGAGGGAAGAGAACGGGCTTTTGGAGTGGAAAGGGTGCGAAGAAGAAGGATGATGGTTTGGTGAAGGAAGGGGCGCAGTATGATCGCTCGAGTGGCTCGACATTCTTTGTTGGCCCGTCGAGGAGTGCGGCTAGTTTGTTGGATGTGGAGGGCTTGGAGCGGGGAGGCAGCAAGGAGGAGAGAGTAAGAAAGAGGCTGGCAGAGAGAGAGCGAGAAAAGGACATTGCGAGGAAGTTGGGTGAGGGCGGGAACGGCATGGGAGGCGAGTACTTGCGATTAAGGCATGGCGGTTCTGGGCCCGTTCAGGTTGAAGGGCAGGTAGAGGCTGTAGATGCTGGGGGTTTGGGGTTGTTGGGGAATAAAGCCAGGGATGTGCATTTGAGCCCGATTAAGAAGCGGAAGGCGATGGCGATGGGGGAGAGTGTGAGGAAGAAAACGAGGTTTGTGACTGAGAGGGGGATCAAAGAGGCTGGGAGGGAGAGTTTTGGGGTGGGTAGGCCGGATGATGATGATCTGGATATTGTGTAGTGGGTAGGTCTGGTTGAGTAACCTTAGGATGAACTTGGTTCTCTTCTTGCCGCCCGACGGCACTTCTCACCTCCCCTTGCCTATATTATATTCACTCTGTCTGGATATGTTCTTTCCGCATTCATACACCCTCTGCGCCTCTATTTATACCATTCATCCTTCTTATCTGCGCTCTTTCCCATCCCCATTTGTTCGTTCTACATTCATACCACCGCTTTGCACCCAATTTCCACATTCATCCTCCGTATCGGCGCTCTTCCCCTCGTGTTCACCTGCGCTTTCCCACCCGCGTTCACGGATATTGAATATTTGTTGGGAAATTCATCCGGGGTCGAAGGTCATCCTCGTCTATAAGAACGGCGACTTTCCACCCAGATTTTTCTCCTTTCTTACATATCAGAAGTTTGTATTCCATAACATCTATACAGCTCCTTCTTTGGTCATTGTCTATTGATATGTCTTGCATATATACACACATGGGATAGCTCTTTCCTTTTACATATTAGTATATTGTATCAAGCTTTTCTTTCGGTACCAGGCGCCCAAAGAGATTCTCAACTACGTACCTTGATGTTCCGAAGATCATCGCCGCCTTCCTCCTCTGACAAGCTCTGCGGAGACAGACACAAGCCTAATGCACGAGAATCATGACGACGACGACCTTCAAGCCCACCGGCCCTCTAAGGAACAAGGAACTTGGTCACAGAAAATCCAGCATTCAAGCATGCAATCGAGAAGATCAATGCCGAGTACGGTGAGCATCAAGATAGCTTCAAAGGGTTCTTGGAAACTGCAGAGAACGTCAAGGAAGCTCTCAGACTCTTGTCTGAACGTGTCCATAGACAGGTAGGCAACTACTGCAAGGCATACGGGCTCAGTTAGCGGCTCTGGCAGCTCTGTTCCAGACTACACCAAAAAGCTATAGCGGAATACGCCGAGAAGCTCTGACGATATACAGAACCTAATGAGCGGTCCAGAGTTCTAAGCGAGGGCCTGATCAAGAGCGTTGACGAGCGAGACGAATCCTCGGAATATCGCAAATTCAATCAGGAGTTTCGCAAGAATAGCGGGCGTCTCAGCAAAGAGGCAAGAGAAGTCTACAAGAATGCTCGGAACGCATTGTCAGATCGCGTCATCAATGAATCTTCCTTTGTTCTGAACAATGCTGGCTGTAAGCCACTTGTTCGTGCGTTCAACCCAGCTGTAATCTACATGGATGAGACTGGCCAAGCGCCCATAGCGGCCATGTGTAGACCTTTGATATACTACCGGTCTCGGAAGGGCTGTTCATGTTCGGAGATCCCAACCAGCTAAAACCCAGTGTGATCTCGAATATGGCAAACGAGGCAGCCCACGTCGCCCAACTGTCGCCACCGGAGCGAAAAAACCGGGGGGAGCAAGCCAAGCTCGACCAAGAGAAGGCGACCACAGCAGGCAGTCTCGCTTTCGTCAATCGACTGCAGCAGTAGCAGCAGCACAGCCGAAGCAGGCCTGCCGCGAACCAGAATCTTGGTGACGCGTCGTCATCGAGACAGCCAAAGGACCGCCAAAAAGCAAAGAAAGGTGCTCAAAGGGCTGAAAAGGGAAAGAATAAGGCGGAGGGGAAAGTAGCTAAGGATGCAGTCAACGCGGATAAGGTCACGTAGCACATTCTACGCCTAACGCCCTCAAGCGACATTCGGAACCTTTCCCATAGTCTGCACATTCTCGACGAGGTGTGGGGGATAGAGAGCGACTGTGATGGGGTCGGGACGTCGTGGGAGAAGTTTGGGAAGGAAAATCGTGGACACTCGAAGGGTGAGGGCTATGATCAATGAGAGGGTGATGATGGATGAGGTAGTTTATGTGAAGAAGGCCGGGGAATTGTGAAGAAGAGATAAGTTGAAGGAGGAGAAGGAGGCTATAAAAGAGCGAAAGAAGAATGAGTAGGCACTAAAGAAGGCTGTCGATGAGATGTATGTGCTGGCGGGAAAGATGTTTTCACGAAATCACCGCAGCTCAGAGCTTAAGAAAAGGAGCATATAGGCGTTGGGAGCGATGATCGAGCACGTGCATGCGAGCCGCTTCCGTGACCCTGTCCTCGCTGTCGCTGTTCTCCCTGGCCGAATAGGTCGCGACGGCCTTCCGCGTCGTTCTCCGCCTACAGGAAAGCTGTGGATGAAGCGCCGTGCACGACGGGTTCGTCGAGTCTTCCGTCGCTTGGGGGATGTCAATCTTTACGAAGATGAGGTCTTGGGAAGGAGATGAACGAGACGGAGGTACGTTGGACAGTGCAGATGGAGGCATGAATGAGGATGTCGGAGCCGGTGTTGAGCACGGGGAAAAAGCGGCGGTGGAAGACGCTGAGCGCCCCTTCGAGAAACCAGCGGCACCGACACAGCAAGATGGAGGACTCGGACTTTGGTCACTACTACCACTGAATCCTACAAGACCCAGTGTGGGATTTGACGAGTTATCCATCTGGACACCGCGGCAGCTGCCACTGATAAGGAGGAGTTTAGCTATAGAAGACTCGATAACAGAAAGGAGCCGAAGCGAAGACAGCACGAGCCCAAGGGCATTAGTTCCTTTGACGCAAGTCGCTAACCCGTCTTAAGTATTCCCTGGTATATACGAGATCATCCCTTCCTCGGCCTACATATTTGGATCAAATCGACATTCTGCTGGTTTCATACCAGGACCATACATATCTCAATATCTACACGACCGAAATGCCTTTGGAGAACCTAAGAAAAATCCAGAAATTTTCGGAGGAGAAAGTTCTCAGAGTTAACGCCCGATCCACTTCGGCAAGCCTTGATCTCGAAGTCAGCAATGTTGGCATTTCGTACATTTGAGCAGCGGCTTATCGCCATATTACAACACATGGACAAAACAAGTGCAGACTCGTCTTGGTTTGTGGACGACACTGAGCCGATCCTAACGTTCCAAGGACGGGATGTACTGTCCACTGGCCAAAGAAACAAACGTTACAGGCAAAATTCGACAAATCCGGATTTGCCCGAGGTAATTACCACGTCTTGCAGAAGAAGATAAACCTTGGGAAACACTCGCAGAGTTTTGCCATCTACGGCGCGCTGACGGTAATCCGAGAGTCGCAATTCCAGAAAGGCAAGATGATCCATCTGCAGCTTCGACCTCATCGCGTGTTTCTCAAGAGTTTCCCCTCGTTGACATTACATAATCGAGGGATATACACGGTTAGTAAGGACAATCTAACCAACGATCAGAAGCAGTTTCGGACCTATGCGATGGCCTATGTTCGACAGACACCCACCAAGGATGGCATCAAAGGAGCATCACCTTCGGATGATAGCCGTGTTCGATTAGACTAGGATAATTCAGGTCCTAGGAGAGCGCACGCCCCTTCCGAGAAATTCGACTGGTGGTTTGGAGAGGTCATTCCGCGCGATCCAGCTGAACTCACAGCCACCGGCACAGATTTCTGCGTTTTCATTACCAAGTCAGAAAATGCAGATGACCGGGTAACATATCGCGACTTGTTGAAGCTTAAAGACGGGCAACTCAAACTCGCTCACATCGAGGTCATCTACGACAGTGAAGCTGCTTCCAGGGAACTCATAGCCATCAAAGAGTTCTCAAACGTAGGTGACAAGAATTCAAGGCTTGACCCCACACGCCAAGCTCTCATTTCGAACCCAGCAAGCAGAGAGTTCACTTTGGCGGACGTTACCTTGGGCGTTCCACCCACAAAAGAACACCGTGCTCAATACGAGAAGGACTACCAGAAATGGGCAACGACAATCGACAACAAGCAGCAACTCGCCGTATTAGACGCGCCAAGGAGAGTGCGTGATTTGCTCAGCGTTTGTATTGGGCCACCTGAAACAGGGCAACTTATATCCAGGTACTTCAGGCGTATGGCTTGATGAAAGTCGGTCATAAGATCGGGTTCTTCGGTACAAGCAACGTAGCCGTGAATACTGTTGCTTCGGCTTTCTGGAAATACTTGCCACCCGAGCTCAAGCATATGAAGTTCCTGCGACTCGAGACCCGTTCTACACAGAGAATGAGCATTCTCAAGGACGAGGACTATATGGACTGGCCCAGCCAAGATGCTAACCTACCACGCGCGATGAAACCGCCGAATACCTCGGACGCCTGAAAGAAAGATCTCGAGTATCAGTACTTCAATAAGTACATGAACTTGGTCACAGAGATGATCAGTGATCAGAAGCTTTTCGACAACTTCAGAGCGAAAGAAAAGGCGTGGAAAGATGTCTGGAAAACTATGCAGCGACTCGGCAACGAGATCTCTACTATCTGTCGAAATGACTCTTGGTTTTCGTATCGCAGATGTCAAACAATATGATCGTGAAATCGCCAATGTTCTGTACGTCGAAGAGAAGAAGAAATACACAGGTTCAGAACTAGCTCAGATTCACTTAGAGAAAGTCATTGATGACTTCGATGTCTTCTACAACTATACAATGCACATGAACAATTTCATTGCAAAGATGGTAGATTTGACAGAGAGACAAGAGAGACTTTCGAGAAAGTTCAGGATAGTATGAAACGACGTATCATACGAAAAAGCGACGCTGCTTTTTGTAGCAGTAACAATGCTGATAGCGAGGTCATATCGAAAGTCTTCGATTCAACCATTCTATACTTCGACGAAGCTGATCAGACGTCGACCCCCAACTTCTGTGTACTATTAACGGTCTTCAAGAAGTGGCAAGCGGTGTTCTTGTGCGAAGATTTCTAAGCAGCTAGAGCCTGTCGCCACAGCTTTCTCGGGCAGCGAGGTGGCGGGCAATGCAAAACTGTCCCCCCCAGCCATGTTATGACCACCGCCAAAGCGAATAGGATCAGAACTATACGTGACGACAGCGACGAAAATGCCAAGCTGCCAAAGAGTAAACCATGTGATCGACCAGAGCAATACGGCTATCCAAGCAAAGAGAGCACCTTCATGTTCATACTGACCACGTGGCAATCATGGCATGGGATCTCCGATGTTGTCGATGAACAACACAAGTATTCTTTTCTGCTAAAAGGGAGAAGAATGACCGAAAGCCAGACCGTCCGCCGTTTTCAGTGCGGCTTTGGTATGTGACGCATGCTAAAAGAGATGAGAACTAACCGGCCACACTTTCATTTCTGGCTCATGAAGTCATGGTCATGTGACATTATTACTTTGAAAGTGAATTTTATTGCTCGTTGTGTTACTTTGAAATAAAGATCTTTTATGTTATATTATTCAATTTAACCTTAATTCTATTTGATTAAAATCTTGAGTCCTTGACATCAACTTCATTCTAAGAAGACTTTTTTCAAAAAAATACATTGAAAGACCATTTATCTTTTCTGATTCAAAACAACTCTTTTTCTACAGTATTTATCGGCAAAAGTGCAAACCTAGCTAAAATCAGCTACAAGCTCACCAAGCTAGCATAAGCCCAAAACCGGGGTGCAGCTGATAGAGGGTTGGAAAAGTTGAGCCGGGGGTTGGAAAAGATTCTTGGCGTCGGGTTGAACTTTAAAAATGAGATCACAAATAAATTCACATCTGATTATCAAAGCCTCGTCTTGTGCATATGCGCAGCATCAATCAAGCACAAAGAAACATCGATGAACGACGAAAGCATCGACGCTCAAAATCAAGCGAATGAGATAATGAATTGACTAAATGATTGAGTGTTGCACTTCGCATATGTCACGCATATACTGAGAAGAAACTCAGCTCGCTCAAGATTCTTTCAACGCAAATGGTGAAGATGATGAGAAAAGTAATAGTGCAAATCACGAGCAGAATGATAAGAATGAAGAAGAAAATGCAGAAAAAAGATCTGATGAAGATAACATGAGCAATAGCTTGTGAATGAACATGTCACAGATTAAATTCATGATTCGCATGTTTGATGCATATGCTAAGCATATGTAGAATAATCTTCGCTCGTCTTGCTATTCATGATATAGAACTATGCGTGATCTGTGATTGTGCTGTTTTCTCGATGCTTCGCTCTTGCTGTTTGTCTTCTAGCTACTTTAGCTAAATAATATCAATTCTTGCATATGCAGAAAGCTGAGTCGAGATTGAAATAATTTTGAGCTCATGATTAGCATATGCAGAAAGCTGAGTCGGGATTGGAATAATTTTGAACTCATGGTTAGCATATGCAACTTTTCCAACCCCCCACCAACTGTAACCCCGCCTACGACCTGAGGGATTGACCTACTATGGCTGAGGGACAGGCCTTGATTGAGGGATGAACCTACGAGGTGAGGGATAGGCCTTGAAAAGGGGCCAGACCACGACCAAGGGACAGGCCTTAACTGAATGATGGACCTAGGGAGTGAGGGATGAACCTAGGAAGTAAGGGAAGGACCTAGGAACTTAGTGGGGGATGGATCTCGACGTAAAATCACGTGCTGGATTTTGACCAAACATGGTTGCTGCGCCCCATACAAGTAGAAGAAAGCGCTAGCCTGAAGGGTAGAAGTAAGAGAATTCTTGCGGCGGGCTCAGATAAGATCGGCAATAACCAGGCGCGATGATTCATGCGCTGCAACGTCTTTGATCAGGAGGCATTGCTGATGCTATGTAGGTCCGCTCAATAGGAACCATAGAATATCACCCTGAACTGATTTTATTGATGCTATTCAGATGCTTGCTATTGTGATATGCAGCCCAAACAAGAACCGTTTATACATAGGGGGGATATCACAGATATCACAGTCGAAGGTAGAACGCTTTCTTCGCTCGCTACCACCGAAATTTGGTGTATTCTCACCGAGAACTTGTCGTTTTCGAGGCCTGGCTGTTTAAGCCTATCTCCTTGCACCCACGGCAGTCCCCAGGGCTCTTTCTTCTGCAGATTTGATGATCATCGAAACGTATTATTGAAACGTTCAAATTGCAGACCCTAAATTGACGTTATTTTTTCGCTTTAGAAACTGCCTTTGAGAGGGAGGCCTGAATAAGACCTGTAGTCACTGAGCCGTTCTGAACTCGCTATGAAACAGTGTATTTAGCCTTCTTTGAAAACATCTGAATGCAAAGAGAGTTGGTAGGCATTGATGATGCTAATTTCAATCAAGAACTCGTACGAGGCTTTGTGTTTTTCCTGATCTAAGTTGTACATATGCGTAGGTATATTGACCCAACCGACGTTTGGAGGTATCTGAATAGGCTCAAATCGATCGTCTATAACAGTTATAGGACGCATATTAGAATGATCAGTTCCTAAATCAGTCGAATCAGGTACTACGTCGCAGGAAGGCATTATAAGAACAATAGGGGGCTTTGTTGACATTGTTTCTATTTACAAAAAATAACCTTTTTGACCGAGCCTTACCACATCTGGTTAGTTCTAGGGTTATTCTAACCTTAAAAATTGACCGAAGGCAAACAGCAGCCAAAGGGTTATAAACCTCATAGCCCACGGAGTTCAATTATTGCCCGATTCATCTCCCGCACAAACGCATCACAACCGTCATCCAGCTGCTTGTTTAAACACTCCTGAGTTACGCGTTTTCTCTTCCGATTTGGTGAGATAACCCCAAGCGCAGCCCGCGATTTCAGAATCTCTGCCCGTTCGAAGTCAATCATCATCACCTGGCCAACCTCTGCATTCCAAAGCATGTTCCGAGGCATCACATCTCGGTGCAAAACCCCTAGCTGATGGATGGCCCGAATCGAGCGTTCAACTCGTTGGTTCAGGTATGGCTCGTCGGTAGCTTTAATGTGTCGATGGATGAGTGTTCCCCCGAAACTAAGGAACATCATATGGACAATCTCCGCAATACCGTCATAAGAATATGGACGGTCAAGATCCATGTTTCCGAGATATACCGGTACGTGAATCCCTTGGATCGGGCGCAGGCGCTCATAGATGGCGGCCTCCCGCTTCAGGTGACCAACAAAGTCAATGACGGTGCATTTGGCAGCTAGGGTGTATCCATATGATCCCAGCCTGACCTTGAACAGAGCCCCGCGTGATCCGTGAATGCCTACCGGCTGACAGTTAGTATCTAGGTCTTTAGAGAGCTGCTGGCGCATGAGGATGATGAAGGTGGGTTGGTCAATCCGATGATGACTCTCCCCGTGATATCGCACGTTTGGACACATCTTGTCTAGCAAGCCTCCTTCAACCAAGCCCTGAAGACATTTTTGAGTGCAATACTGCCCACCTCTACCTTCATGGTAGGAATCACGATCAGATGATACTCTGCCAGCCGGGCTCAGAGCTTGGGATAGAGGCTGTGATGGGGGCAGTGATGTGGGCTGAGATGCTCGGCTTGGAGTCTTTGGATCAAACTCGTCGTCGCTAGATTGACTCTGACCTTGCGGCGGGTGACAGTCAGGAGAGCTGCTTGAAGCCACTCTCGGTCGGAGCCGGATAGGTGACATGCGAAGAAATTCATTCTCATCCGGTTTGGGTGGCCGGTACTCCGATGAAGGTACATTGTCTGTAGGAATTGTATCCAGTAGATCGTCATAGACCACCTGCCACTTTTCCAATTGAGCCGCCGCATTGGTCCGCCAGTTCTGATCTCGGGGCGGCGTCTTCAGCGCCTGAAGTGTGAACGCTAGCACCTGTCCGACAGCGGTCAGATGCAGTCGATTCTCCCCATCTGAATCTGAAGCCCATCCAGTCGTCCCCCCCACGTCGCCCTGGGGGACGGATAGGAAGTAATAGACGGTTCTTGGGTCATCGGGCACGCGTAGGAAAATGAATGCTTCGCCTGTGCAAATGTAACCATACTCTAGTCCAGCCTGGACCATATAAGAGAAGGCTTGAGTAATGACCGCAGCGATCAGGCGACGATAGTGGTCCTGCGGGCTGTCGGTCTCTGTGCGGCGAACCACTTCCTTGAGCTCCATGTTGTTGAGACCCTCGTAGATATAACCAAGGGATAACTTGTGAGGAGCCTTATACTCGATAATGAAGGCAGCGACTCGATGTTCCGTATTCTGAGTGTCGGTAGAAGTGTTGTACACGCAGAACTGATCTGCGCGGGGACGGGCGCATCTTGACACTGCTGCTGCCGTCGCCGCCGACTCGGTCGGTTCAGTCGATTCTGGTGTCTCCGTCCGATTAGCCTGGGATAGCAGACGGGGTGATCGCCGTCGCGGGTTTCCAGACAGACTCATCTGTTGCATGTCCCCCTCCATCTGACGTTCTGGGGTGAGGGTATTCGCATGGTTTTCAAACTTTATGGTTCCCTTGAGTCGAAACTTCCTCCGAAGCGTTGGACTACAATAGAGTTGTTTGATGATTGACGATATGTGGTCCTCAACAGTAGAGCGCTCAAAGTGATTCAAGTCTAGCTCAGAACTCATCATTCTCTGACGAATAGCCTCCCCAGACTCTTCTAGGGTATGTGACGAAGTAAAATGCCGTTGCAGTATGAAGTTTGATCTCATGAGGCAGTTCCAGATGGCCTCCTGCTGCACAGGGAATTCCTCCCATGCACGGATTCTTTCAGGACGATGCTTATAATTCGCATTAGCAGGGTCGCCTCGAGTCGACAACGTCGCAGTTTGAACGGTGAGACCTGAGTGGAGATGGACATGGCAGGCGTCAAGGAACTCGGGTAATGTTGTTTTGCGAGTTTTCTCTTCAGCATTTTCTCTGCGATGTTGCTCTTCTTCCTGGGCGCGCTCTGCTTCTTCCTGGGCGCGCTCTGCTTCTTCCTGGGCACGCTCTGCTTCTTGGCGTCTGCGTTGCTCTTCTAAAAAAAGCCGCTTGTAATCTGGTGACTGTAGGGCCATATTGTAGCGGATGATAGAAAGTAAGATTGTATGAGTACCG
>JAABUY010001535.1_pt1 | contig 30553 bp, 33 predicted proteins | sample 5560271 | NCBI WGS metagenome assembly JAABUY01 (sample SAMN10711886, study PRJNA513374) | rock metagenome | isolation source: Antarctica rocks | place: Antarctica: Victoria Land, University Valley | reverse complement strand
ATTGTTGTAGTTAAATATATAATTTTTAAGTGTAAATACTGTCTTGTTGTATGGACTTGAACAAAGTATTTAATTAAGTTGATAGCATTGTTATTTCACTATAGTTACTCATAAATTTTGTACAGATAATAAAAATATATATTCATAATAATTCTGTCTATTCAGATTTATAGAAATAAGTGTTTAGTTGTGATTTTAACATCAAAATGCTGTTGTTTGAGCTTGATTTTGAAGAAGTTTCAAAAAAAAAGTGCTGGAGCCAACTTTGTAGGATTCGCTGTAAGGTAAAGGCTCATTCAAAGGCTCATTCAAAGGGTAACCGGCCCGGGAAATAAGTTTGTGGAGAAGCCCGGCCAGACCATCACCTGACCATCACCTGACCGACCATCTTTACCATACACACCAATCAACACTCCGTAATAATACCTTGATCATGTCCCAAGGTTCATCTGTACTTGACCTATTCGAGAGGTAATATACCGGTACGTTACGGAATGCACGTTATTAAAATCGTTACCTTACCCAACTCATCTTGCCCATATTCAGACTTACATATCTTACTCGTACCTTACTCCTACAGTCCTTCAAGGTACATCTCCCCCACCACCTATACTTCCTTCTCTTCCTCCTATAACTTCAAGGTGTCTGCCGTGCCCCTTCTCACAGCCGGTCGCTCCGTTTCAGAATATCGCCTCCTTTCGATTGTGGTGCAGTGACAGAAGGTTACGAAACCCTACAATAATAATATCAACCGAACGAGTGGTAAAGAATAAGGCTACGTGTCGAGGACAAGAAGACGTCGTTCTCCGAGATGTCGGTCGTCCAACCACAAGCTTCAGGTGAGTCTCTATTCCTGCTGTCACTCCAGCGCTTCGATAAGGGATTCTCTTCCCACAGGACTCCTACGCGCCTCTTGTTCATGCAGGCATCTTCCTTGCTCGTAAAAGGAGAGTCGCTAACAGTCATCTTGCTTTGATCTTTCCTACAGAGACTCGACTTTCTCCAGGACTCACCATCAATCTCTCATCAAATAATCCATTCCGCAATCGTGCGGAGTCGCCAGCCTCATTCGGTGGACAGCCTTCTCCTCGAAGTCCACGCTTCGATGTTAACAGTGGCAACAACACAAACAACCATAGACCTGTTTCGCGAAATCCTTTTCTCGACACGACCGAAAACGACGATAGAATTCCTCCTTCATCGACTAGATTGCCTGTGCAAAATATGACTGCTCCCAGTGGGGCATCCTCTCCACCCAAATCTGCGATCGCGGCCCATGCGAAGGAGCTCTTTGTACGTCACTGTTCCAACCCTTGCACGTCACCGATTTGCAAGGCCTCTTCCAAGTTTTTTGAGAACAAGAAACCACTTCCACCCTTTGCCAAAGTGGCAATTGATTCTGGCGAGTTTTCACTAATTGTTTCTTGGCAGGATAACCTCGCACTTGATGACAATCCCGCAAGTAACGGTATCCAACATCCAATGCAACCACCTCCACCTTACAGCACCAGTACTGGTCCAGCTTTGCGACCTGAAAACGGGCCGCAAGGTATGAATGGAAGACGTGGGCCACCGGTGCACCGACCTTCCAGATCGCAAGAAGAAGAGCAGAGGTCACGAAACGGTGTGAGGCAGCGGGGCCCGCCACGCGAGCTGGACATCTTCGCTGATCCTGCTGAGACTGTACGACATCGTGAGAACAGGCGACCGACAAGGCGCAATTCCGAGTCGTCTGTGGCCGAGCGGGCAGCCAAGCCAGTTGACCCGGAGGAAGAGAGAAGACGTAGAGAACGACGGCATCGAGAGCGGGAGGCAGGAGCGCGTGACGGCAAGGGCAGGTCTCACACTTCATCGAAGTCTAAGAAGCCAAGCCAGAGATTAGATGTCATTGACAAGCTCGACGTGTCAAGTATCTATGGAATGGGACGTATGTAATCAGACACCTGGCATCGACTTGTGGGTTGCATTAACGGACGTTACAGTTTTCCACCATGATGGTCCTTTCGACGCCTGCAATCCACATCGCAACCGCACAGGCTCTCAGCGAGCTCCAATGAAGGCTTTTCCCAAAGATTCCGCAAACAATGTACTGGGTGGCTCAGGACCGGTGAATAAGCAGCTTGACATCAACCAGTTCCATGGTCGTGGCGCTGAGGGATTCACGGATTTCTCGACGTCTGGATTCGCCACTGATCCTACTCAAGAGTCATTCAGCCCTGGCGGGAGAGGCCAAAGGCCGGCCGTGGACAACGGTATCATTTTAAACCCGACCGCGCGAGTGGAGCCAGTGCATGGTGACGAGTCGATGGGTCTTGGGACTTCGACCTTTCTCGAAGGCGCACCAGCTTCACGTACAGCCATCAAGCGGCGTGAGTCCGAGTCCGAGACTGGAACTATGGGTACTATCGGGGGCCTGGCGCGCAAAGCGTCACTCGCGCAAAGAATCCGCGGCATTTCCAACAACCGGACCAATATCGGACCCTCTGGCCGACTGACCTCTCCTGACCCTGTGTATCAACGCACGATTCTTCCAACAACGCCTGGACAGAACAACATGGGAGAAAACAATCCCTTTTTCAACAATTGTAACGATGCCTACGAGAAAAAGGGTGCGAGGATCCAGCTAGCAGAAGAAACCCGAGGCGATCGGATGGTAGGCCGAGCGAGGGCACCGAGCTCCCCTATGAGAAATGCGGCTCGAGGCGCGGCGTTGGAGAGACGAATAACGAATGATGGAATGACTGGTGGCGACGTTGAGGGCAGGACTGGTGGTGGCTTCCTGAGCAGAGTGAAGTCACTCAAGGGTGCTCGGAGGAACAAGCCCGAACGGGCTTAAAGTAAACAGTCTCCGAGGAGAAGCACTGGACGGCTTTGCATAGGACTCACGGGATTAGGAGATGCGCGTTGGGTTAGGATTCTTTAATATGCTCATCTTGGATCTGATGAGAATACGCATCTTCTCAGGACTCAAGCTTTGCTTTCATCGGGTCTCCTGTATATCGACCTTCCTTTTTTCTTGATTACACCTCTGATGAATGCAAAGTGGGATGGAAATGGTGTATATTCACTGGAGTTTGGATGAACGGAAGGAAAGAGACTGATATGCCGACGTAATCGTGCCTTTATTGTTAGCAGAAGAAATCGGGTTCCTGTCTCCAGAGTCAAGTGAAGTCCCTTGATATGACGGTGCAATCAGAGATTGTATCGACGCCGTACTTATACTTGTGACTGCTCTTTAAACTCGTTTATTTGATCCACCGCAAACAAAACAAGCCATCTGTAAAAACGGCACCTGTAGCTGCCATAACTAAACTAGACCAAAAAGAACATGAAGAGTGATCTGACGCTTCCTCTACAGGCGTAACACTTCAGGAAACTCTCCATATCGTCGAGCCCTAGCAATCCCCGACCTGAACGTCACAGACAGACACTCCAACCCTCCAAGTCCTCCACCCACTTCCTATCGCCAAACTCACCACCATAACAACCATGTCCCTCCACCCCGTCTCTTCTTCCCCACCCATCCTTCCCGCCCCCGCAATCCTCGCGTCAGCCCTCCTCCTCGCTAACACTTCGACTCAGCACCCGAACCGGAAGTCAGTAGGAACAGGCTGCAAGCAAGTCGACGAGATCTTAGATGGTGGCTTTCGATACGGTGAGATCACGGGGTTGGCGATCGCGAGCCCTTCCGGAGCCGCTGGGGATGCGGAGGGGGGTGGAAATGGTGTGGGGTCGGTGGGGAGGCGCGTAAGTTGTGTGGTTTTTCCTGAGGTTTTGGTTGTGTTCTTCGGTTAGGGTTTGTGATTGGGGAAGGGCGGAGGGTGAAGAGAGGGGTTGGGCTGATGCGGATTGGTATTTTTTACTCTCTATCTCTACTTTCCGTGTTGGTCTTCAAAGTATCTTTGGTCGAGGTCTCTGACTCTTGGTTTGCTTGCTTGTGCGTCGCTACTTCTGGTCCATGTCAGGTTTTAGTTCCACAATATCAGTACTTCCCTCTTCCTTCCGTTTGCCGATGCTTTCCAAACTATCTCTCATACTCTTTTTCTCCTGACCGTTGCTATCCCTTCCGTTTTTCTCTCCCCTTCACCACCGCCATCTCATACGGCGAGAGTCCCATACGTTACGTTCTTTATTGAGTTACAGTTCCTGACGACAAACCCTACAACCAGATCCCTGCCCACACCTTGACGACCTACCTCCTCACCTCCCCACCGTCATCTGTCGCCTACATCGACACGACTGGCAATTTCTCCCCATTACGGTTGTATGAGATGTTCCTCTCCCGCCTCCGCTGTACATCACACGACCTCAAGCATGTAGGATATATGTATTCCCGACCTAAACTGAAAGATGGTGCAGAGGAAAACCGGCTCGAGGAGAAGGCCAAGGCGTTACTCGATAGGGTGCTGCTGATGCGGGTGTTTGATTTCGTGGGGGTCGTGGAGGCTGTTGCTGAGATAGGGGCGACTCTTGAGTCTAAGGGCGGTGGTGTTGGTAACGGAGGGATGGGGGGGATAGGGGAAGATGGGAATCGGGATGGTGGGGAAGAGGTAGAGGCAAGGAAATGGAGTAATATTGAAAGAGACGAGAATGGCGGGAAGGGGAGGGTAGGCATGATCATCATCGACAGCATGACGAACGTGGTCTCTTCCATGATGAGCCGAGATCATATCCAAGGTCAGTCAGTCACTCCCTCTCACACCCCACCGTCTCTCTCCGTCCTGTCGTCCCTTGGTTATATCCACCCCTCCACTACCGCCTATACCAACACCCACGCACCCCCAGGCCACGCCCTCCTAACCACCTTCCTCCGCTCCCTTCACAACCTAACCCGCACCCACCATCTCGTTGCCCTCCTCCTCAACTCCGCCGTCGCCACGCAGCCTCTCCCATCCACCGGTAGTCTCAGCAGACATCTCCGTAACAACGATAACGTCAGTATTTTCGAAGCCACGCTCGGTAAACCTGCCTTGGGGAAGACGTACGCGTACCTGCTCGATACGAGCTTGTTTCTGAGCCGAGGGCCAAGCGGCGACGAGGGCTCGGTGGGGAGAGATGAGGAGACGGTGGTGCTGGAGGTGTTGTATGATCGGTTTGGGGGACGGGAGGGGAGATGGGTGGCTTTGAGGGCTGATGTGAGTGATGTCGATTAATTGATTGCTCAGAAGTGAGAGTACTGATCGGGAATGGGTTGCAGCTGGATGGGTTCGAGCTGCGGAGTGCGTTCTAGATGTCTCTGTCTAGCTGGCTTTTGCTACGAATGGGGAGAGATGCTCCATAGCCTACACATCTTGCATATAAACATGAGGCCAATATTGAGCATTCCAAGACTTGCCTTGCAGGCCAGCGAAGATTCGAAATGCTATATTGCGAGAGCAATGAAGGAGTCATTCGGGATGGCAGCGACGAAGCTGGGAACGGACGACCCTTCGGAGATGGACAAATGCGAATAGCGACCACACGGGACAGTCGTTCGGTTGCGCTCGTCGACACAGATCAATACGAGTATCCTTTCCAGTGTGGAACCATCGTGCCCTCGAAAGGAAGACTCTGTGGAGGAAAGATCTGAAAAATTTAAAATAGCACTCGTTGCAGTTTCAGCAACCATGCGCGGTCGAACGAGATACAGCAACAACCAGGGTTGGAGAAAGTGGGTTGCTGACTAGCACGGGACAGTCTCTAGGTCAAGGAGACAGCACAGCATTTCTTGCAGTGTTGAGAGATCTCTAGTCGCGCGGTCCAACTAGACATATCAACAACCAGGGTCGGAGGCAGTGGGTTGCTGACCTGCACAGGACCGTCTAGTTTAAGGAAGGCAGCACAGCATCTCTTGCCGTGTTGAACAGTCTCTAGTCGCGCAGTTGCAGATGAAACAGACCATCCGTCAATCCAGCCAGCTAGCACATTTGCAAGGTCTTCGAAGAGGGAGCAACACAAGTGCAAAGCCGGAGGTGAACGCTACTCAGCGAGCTAAGAATTTCAAGTCGTAAGCCTCTAGCAGTGCTTCGCAGATGAGACGTGGCCATGCCGAGAGACTCTGATATAAAGACACTCAATTTGAATTGCGTGCAGACGAATGAACTTTGATAAGATGTTAAACCAGCGTGCTCCAGTAACAGAACCTGTTAAACGCCATGATCGATGACAGAACCTATTTAACGCTATAAATCCGCAGTCCTGAACACCTGCACCTCTACAGTCATTCAATCTTGGACCTGGACTCGTATTAGCAGATTCACAACTATGATGTGCTGAAGTACACCCACCTCCGGTGGCTTTCCAACGGGCTGTATCATCTTCTGCAAAATCGTCAGCAGCTCGTCCTAGTTCCTCGTCACTAGTAGCTACGGCCCTACCTCAATCATCATCGCCCGTACTCGCTCCTTGCACTCGCCCATCCCTATCGCCATATACTCCAACAGTGGTGGGTGACCGATATACGAAGCGTACGAATCGCGATGTATATTAGATGTCCACTCAAATTTGGTGGTATCTGCGTGGCCAGTTCCTACGTAGCGGGACTGTAGCTGCTCGAGTTGTTGCTGGGTGCGAAGTTTATCGGCCTAAGGCAGGTTAGGCATAGGAATGAAGTGGTAGCAGTAAAGGCCGAATAACTAACCATGGTTGTAGCTTTGAGCGTGGACTGTCCAAGTTGAGTGGTCAAGGTTAGGGCAGAGCATGTGAGTGGTGGAACTTCCGTAGCGCGGCCGGATTAACTACCTCGGACCTTTCCTCACCGTTGGCTCGGAACAACATACATCCGAGCGTTCACCATCAGCAATCGAGATGGCAGAAAACGCAACACCGCAAAACGCTATTGCGGATGATAAGAGCAAGCTTAGACGAAACCGCTATGGAGAGTGGAGTTTGCACTTCTTCTCGATCACTTTAATTCATAGCTTTGATCTTTGATCTTGGGTCTGGATATAGTGGAAAGCTATACTGACTCAAGTGCCGACTGAAAGCTAGGCTCACCGACCGCGAGGTAGACGAAGCTGCCGCGTTCCTAAACAGACGCGAACATTCAGTACTTGTCAGCTACGACAAGGAAGACCTCAGCTTCGAGGCAGTTGCCTTGAAGCTGGGTGACGTCAGCACCAGGTCAGTGCAGCGGGCCTACAAGGCTATTCGTGGGAAACTCGATCGCGCGATTCACTCTTCATCTCTTGCGGGCGCTGGGTCCTCTCAAACTGCGTCTTCGTCCACAACTCCAGCTTTGCCCGCTCTCACCTCAACATCCACTGGGGCCTTAGAGAACGCTACCTCAAACCTCACGTTGAACAACGAAACACCAAATAGCGTTCCACACTCCACCACCACCACCGCCACCTCACTTCCCACCTCAAACACCATGGCCGAAGACGAAAAACCGTTCATCCCCATGGACGATCCTCGGCGCACCTACCCAATCCCTGGCACCAAGTACGCCATGTGCCAGCCTGGCCTGACCGGCAGCTGGGCCGGGTACAAGAACACGCCGGAACAGCAGCAGGTGATGGACGACTTCCACCGCGCGAACTGGGAGAGGGTCGAGCACATGACACAGGCGGAGCTCCGAGCGCACATCGACGCCGTCATAAAGAGCGTCAACGACAAGGACGAGGCGGATCGGCTGTTGACTGAGGATATCAATCGGCAGCAGGACGAGTTGAGGGCGCAGAGGGAGGTCGAGAGACGCGTTTATTACCGTCAGAAGGCGCTGAAGGAGGCGAGGAAGAAGGACAAGGAGGAAAGGGCGCGTGCTAGGGCCGTTGCTAGAGGGGAGATGGTTGAGGATGGTGAGGGTGGTGGTGCTGGCTCAAGTGGTCCGGCTCATGGTTCTGGCGAAGGGATGGCTGGTGTTGTTGAGAACGGCGCTGCAAATGGAGGAGATGCTGGGAATGTGGACGGCAATGCCATCGCAGAGGTTGGTCAAGGTGTGGGTTATGCTGGTGCACATGCTGCGTCTGACATAGACGGCTCTGCGCTTCCTCAAGACCGAGCCACTGCAGACGGACTGGCGCACGCTGTCGACAACGCCTTCTAGGTTCACCGTGCTGGCGGGACTGCTATTTCAAGTTCACGGCTCTGCAACGCAGCCCACGAAGGTCACGAAGGTGACGAAGGTGTCACGGAGGATCTATTTACAGAGTGTTTCATTTGGCGGTACCTCAATCAGTCTGACTCTAGGAGCTGATGCAAGTCAGGCATGAGGTCAAAATAATAAAGTGAACCCTTCACCATCGTTCCTGACCAAGCATTTGAGTGCTTCGCTTCTGAGTTCCTCCTTGACTTTCCTTCTATGCTCCAAGAGCTCGTCCTTCTTCAGCATCTGGTAAGTATTGCATGAGAGGGTTTTCTGGAGCGTGGGATTGCCCAACAAAGCCACGACTTCTGCCGCAGTCTTCCACATGCTCTGCTTGCATAGAGCGCTCGCGCCCTGCAGGGAGAATTGTTTTCGACCTTGTCGAACCCCATTCACCAATCTCTCCTGCAGACGTGGTGTATATACCATGGAAAGATTACTTGGCGTTTTGTTTCCGTCGATGCTATGCCTCGCAAATGTAAATTCTCTCCCTGTAGTCCTGATCTCGAATGGTTGGAAAGAGTACCCGCCCTCCCATACCTTGCTATGCAATGACTTCATGCGTCCTTCGGCGCTGAAAGATCGTTTGCAAGCTTTCTCAGAGTATTGTGATGAGGGTATAATTAGGGAGTGCAAGTAAGCGTTCTCAGGCGATATGAGCAGAGACGTGAGTGAGGAGAGAAGTGAGGTGCATTGCTTCAGGGCAAGCTTATCGGAGCAAGATTTGGAGAGACTCTGGGGTGCGTCCGGGCGAGCTGTTGTGGGATGGTCATCAGTGGATCAGGCCGTGGTTTGAAAGGGGCGTTAAGGCTGGCACGTACAAGGCTTCCTACGCACAATGCCCAGCTGGGAGAAGTATCCTCTGCCAAGTAGCTCATCACCTTCCGGGAAGCTCTCTGTTCCGGAGCTTGAGCGCTCGGGCCACGGCGTTGCGTCTTTTTGCGCGTCCATGATGAGCTCCATGCTTGCATCGCCACACGGTGCCTCGGAACAGTACATATGCAGCTTCAGATCATCTCTTAGCGCGAAGGGCTGGGAGCATTTCTGCTCGTGGGTGTCGGACTGCCTGCGTTGAAGGAGGAAAGGAGAGGAGGATGCTGGGGAGTTGGCTAAGTCAAGACATTCTTGAACGAGGAAATGATTGAAAGCTCGGACAGCTAGAATCTCTGCGTGCCAGTCGTGAAGAACAGTGCCTTTGGCCTGGGAGATTTTCGAGTGTGGCAGACATTTCATACCAGTCCTGCAACGTGTTGAGGCTAAGGTTGCTTGGTACATGACTGCTTTGAGGACTTACGCCAGGGAGATGCATGTAGGTTCATCGTCGTCTTTTCTGAAACTTCTAATTAGGAACGTGCGTCGCATCGAACATTGATAGCTGGTCGTACCTCTTGTAATCACGATGCCGCTAAGGGGCACCCATTCTTGGTTGCCGTTGCCTCGATTCTGGGGCTTGCATCTGGCGGGTAGGGCTTCAAACTTGCCGAGAACAGCTTCGACGATATCGTCTTCCGACGCCAACATCCTCCAGTAGCTAGTCTCTTGCTCTGGCGGTTGGACTCCCAAACAGGAAGAGCAGTCCTTATCGATAACGAAAATCCGGGGAAGACGAACTACGAACGGGAACTGCCGTACACACTTTCTTCTCTCTCAGATTTAAAGCTGATGAAGAACTCTCTCTTCATAATGATGGACCGTCCTTTAGTCAATGCACCTTGAGTTGGTGGTATCATGCAGGCGTTCGGTGAGGCGTTCGTGTGTCGAAGCATCGATATGACTGCTAAAGCAACACAATAGTGCCTAAGAACAGACGGGTACGTTTTACAAGGACCGTCCGGACATTGAACCTATGGACACCTTCTGATTCCTTGTACAGCCCAAGTTTGAGCTTCGCGTGAAGGTCAGCCACAACCAAGTCAATCTGCCCCAGCAGACTTATGGAAAGCTTACTTTCAACGAGATAAGATCGTTGACCTAAACAATGTGCCACTTGTTTCCGGCTCATCCTACGTGAAATGGCATCTACATTCCTCTGCATCCGCCGAGCACCGTGGCCACACTTCGAAATCGATCATTAAAGACCACAAAGTGTGCTGGGACTATGACAAGGCTCTGCCTGTCCGGCTGATAGTTGATCGCAATGGCATGCTCCAAGAGTGTGAGATCAATTTCGAGGTGGTACAGGAGTACTCTTTCGGGGCAAGACCAGAGAGGATTATATTGGGAATCGTGAAATTGAATCTGGCAGAGTACGTTGAGGGCAGTGATGGCCATGATGAGGAGGGCATCTCGAGGAGGTATCTGATGCGGGAGAGCAAGATCAACAGCACATTGAAGGTATACGCTCATCAAGTGGCTTGTCCATTCGAAAATACTTACCGCGGCAGATCTCAATACATATGAAACAGACAGAAGGGGACAGAAACTTCTTTGCGTTAGTCGGCGGTTCGGCACTCCCGTGACATGGGGCCTGTTCTAACACATACTAGACCACCGCTCAAGACTGCTCCGGTTTTTGGCGGCATTGCTGGCATTATGGCTGGCGAGCAAGGAGAGTCCGATGATACGGGTCAGCTGCCTACAATGAGTAGCAAAAATCGGGAGCTTGGTGAACTCCAGGACATGTACCGACGAGCACTTGCTGCTTCTTGGGGAGCACAAGCCGATGAACTTCCCGCCGACGAGTGCATTGAGGACATCTTCGCGGGCGGCGACGGGTGGAGCAAAAAGGTAAAACGTACGGCGCCTGTTCCGCGAGGTGCATTCGAGGAAGACGATGGAAGTGGCTCGGTCAGCGATAACGAGAGCATGCGGACGCCTCCACCTAAACGAGGTCCGATGACTTTTGCGAGACATGCATTCACCAAACCGGCAAGCAAGCCAGAGCATTTGGGCAACAGAGCAGGCATGAACATGGGACCGGAAGGTGGGCGTGGAAGTGTCGCACACCAAGCACAACAGAACAAAAGCGATGATGGGCACAGCCATGAGCACATGTACGAGTTTGATGAGCTCGATATCAGAGAAGATCTTCGAAGCTGGCAGATTTCGTAGATAGCCCTAATCTTTGTTTACCGGTTGTTACAAGAGCCTAACAATCACAACAAAATGGTTCAGAAAGCTGGCCAGATAGGGTTCCTATCTCTGTTTCATTTACCTGATGGGTACATCGAGCAGCATCAAGAGGTTCACGGCATGTAGTACACAAGTAGACTGGTATGCAGGCTTGTCGGGTGACTTAGATCATCATTAGGACGTTCTTCATATACCTGGAAACGAACTATGTGAGTCAAGCAGATCTGCAATCTGGTACCATGAGGAGTTTAAAAGACAGTTTTATGAAGGCTTCTAGGTACAGAGCGCAAGAACACAGTTTGATGACTAATACAACTTCAAATCTTTGTTGAAGTGTAAATTGAAACCCTGACATTCATAAACATTCTTAGAATGTTGACTTCAAGAGGCACATAACAAGAATTTGTAGAAAATAAACAGTAAAATCTGTCTAAATTTTCTTTTTTCTAATCATCATTTACAAAATCAATCTCACTGTCTTTCTCAACATCACTGTCATCACTGTCACTATGAGACATCCTTATAGTCTTGATTACAACATCAGAAGCAATATATAAATGAATTTAAAGTGTGAAATGTCATTTAAGATTATAGTGAAGATTACAGAATATAGTTGAAAGTATATTAAAAGAATGTAAAGAAATCTATAAAATTAAAAGTTAGTCATTATATTTAAATTGTTTAAATTGAAAACATCAAGATTATTTATAATTGCTATAACAGAGATAGATCTCAATTTAGAGAGAGAAATCTGATTTATTAACAATTAATATAGAAAGTACTCAATTTTCTTAAGAATTAATTTACAGCATATTTAAATGAGATGTAAAGATATATTTAATATAAATATGAAATTTAAATCAGTAGTAATACTGTTAATCTCATCATTAAATGAGCTGACTGATCAAGAAAGCAGATAAGCATTCTTTTGTCATTATTATTGTTATTAAAAAAGTAATTTTTAATGTCAAAAATAAATCATTAAATATTCTTAAAAGATCTATAATAATTAAATGATGCAGTTAAGTAGTTAACATGCTAATTAATTAATCTTTATTAATAAAAGTGCTGTCAATCTCTGTATTACAGACAGAAAGTTTGACTGAGCTGTTATAAAAAAGTAAATAGTTATAAAGAAGTTTTTTTAAAAAGAAAAGCATTACAGCATTCTTTCAGCATATATAATTGACAGCTATATTGCTTGAGAGATTTATGAGAAGAAAATGAACAAAAAAATGTTTAATATTTTTATTTAAAAGAAAATCTTATCTTTATATAAATAATTTCTAGAGTCATGCAGTGTTCTATGCATAAATAATTATGAAATACATTGTTCAGAGATAAGTCTTCATACTAATATAAGTATTCTTGTTATTACTATTGCTAATCTCAGTGACAGAAACTTACAATTATATATTATAAAATTAATGTCATTCTTGCATTTCTTTCTTTCTATTCATCAGACTACAACTCTATTAAGAAGTCATTTAGTGAATTAAAGATATGAATGTAAAGACATAAAATATTAATAAAGAAGTTTAAAAATGAATTTTCAGCATTTATTTATATAACTGTACAGAAGTATAAGATGAAAAACAATTCAGAGAGACATTTTTGAAATAGCTTTATTAATTGTATATAAATATATTATTATAATGAATTAATTATCATTTCTCATTGTCTTTAACACTTACAATGCTTTTTACTTCTTCTTAAAATTATAAATCTTTATAGAATAAGTCTCTATAATTATTACATATCTTCTTTTCTTTTAATATGAATGTAAGACTTTCTTTAATCATCATTTAAGATTAATTGAAATACTTAACTCTCTTTATGTTTATTTAGTGATTAGCTGTATATTCTGTAAATTGTATATTTCTTTTAAAAGAATATCACAATAATTTATTAATTATGTCTTCAAAGTAAAGTGTTTTCACTTAAATTAAGTAAAGAAGTTCTGCAGTTATGTTTTAGAATCAGTATTTAAATTGAGTAAACTGTTAAAAGGTGGCACCACACTAATAGCACAGCTATCATGAGTTATATATCTAACACTCCCCCTAACCTGCGATCGGCCCGCAACCGACCCACAGGTGTAAAGGGTGCGCGCAGACGGCGGTTCAAACTCGTGACCTTTTGGACTTACTCTCTCACCATGGACTTGAACCACCGGCAGAGGTGGCCTAGGCGCCACTTTACGCAAGTTATCACGCACTAACCCAGGCTCATAACCTGTTAAAAGGTGGCACCACACTAATAGCACAGCTATCATGAGTTATATATCTAACATAAACTGTTAATAAATAATATTGCAGACAGTGCTGATAAAAATGTAATAAAATATGTTTTTTATAAAGACTGTGAAGTCTGCAGTGAAGATGATGAAGATGATAAAGATAATGAAAATGATGATGAAGAAGACAGTGAAGATATAAACTGTGAAGAAAGCAGTTAAGAAGAAGATGAAGAAGAAGAATATTGAATTAAAATATATAAAACATAATGTGAAGATTATGAAGATTGTGAAGACTGTAAAGAAAAAGAAAAACACTGTAATGCTGTAATTAATTAAGTTAGTAATTTTAATATAGTCTTAACATCACTGAAAGAAACTGTAAAAATAAAGATTTCTGATGCTGATGTTGATGCTGATGAGAAAGTGTAAATTTGAATGAGATGAGACAATGAAGATGTTGTGAATATTGATGATATAAGAAAGAAGAAAAATAATGTAATTAATGATGAGATTTTCTTCTTTAATTAATCAGTTAACATAATCTTTATGCTGATGAGTAATGCATAAATTGTTGCTTTATTCTTATTAACAGTCTTTGTTTACATTTAAATAGCTGCAGAGTTGAGAATTTTATGAATGTTGTTGTGAGAAAGATAGTAATAATTATAGTTAAGATATATCTTATTATTACATTAATAATGAATAACAATAACATTTAATGTATAATTAATGTTCTTTAAAGTCTTTACATATTGATCTACATTCTTCTTATGTATTACAGTAGCTGTTCTCTGATATTTATTAGCAAAGACATTAAAAATCAATGAAGAAAGAAAATAAATTTATATTTAATATTTAAATTTATTTTTCTTTTTCACAACTTTTTTCTTTGTTGACTTCTTACTTATTGTAATAATATTCTCTGCTGTCTTTCTATCTCAATCAACTTTTATAATGACTGTTATTTCTTTTCTTTTATTATTATTTTATAATTTAACAAGATTCTTTATTTTCTATCAGTTATTTGTATCTTTAAGAATTACAGTGATCACAGCATTCTTTTTTATGACTAAACAGTTAATTTTAATTTTTATTCAATATTTATAATAAAAGTATTCTCTCTCATTACAGTATTTCTTGATTGCTGCTGACTGCTTAAAATCTTAAATTCTTTATATAAAGCTCTTTTCTCTCTTATTTAATTTAAAGACATTTAAGTTCTCATTCATTAATTTTCTGTTCAGATATACTGTATAAAACACAATATATTATATAAATAACACTGAATCTTTATTGACAGCAATATTAAGATTGAGAATCTTAATGAAGTTATTGTCAAGATTTAATGAACAGACTGATGTAAATATTGATATAAATACTGATTTTTGTGTTACAGAAAACTTCTTCTTTACAGAAGAAGTCTTTGCAAGAATTTTTTGTTTTGTCATAGTGATGATGTTGAGAAAGACAGTGAGATCAATTTTGTGAATGATGATTAGAGAAGAGAAAATTTAGACAGATTTTACTGTTTATTTTTTACAAATTCTTGCTATGCGCCCCTTGAAGCCAACATTCTAAGAATAGCTGCAGCGCAATCAAACATCCACACATGTTCGCGTCCAGTTTTGGAGATGCGACGATATGTCTGAGATGTCAGCTGCGACTCAACGGACTCAGTCCATCACGCCGCAACCTCAATATCAGGGAAATCCCTCTGACGGCACCTGAGCGGCGGTCATCTCGGCCAAGGCGCCCATCTGAGCCAGGCTCTACCAGCGTACAAGCAACTCCTGTTGAGAGAGGGAAAGGAACCAAGACTATATGGCCGCATGGACGGATACGAGGCGGTCCTGGACATCGCGTGTGGCAGAACTCGGCCGACATAGGTATCAAACGTCTTGGGGAAGCGGCTGAGGTCATACTGTTACGGGATGCTGCTCTAGGCTTGGGACATGAGCGGCCGCGATATGCTAGAGTTGAGGAGATTGATGCGGAACGGTTGAGTGCTGAGGACCTGCTCGCGTCCGTGGGTGCGAACAAAGGCTACGTAGCCCCTGAGGACGTCAGGCGGAGCATGGGTGAAATCAAGGCCTCGTATCCGCAGAAAGGTCTTTCGTGGGAACAGTGGCTCGAGGCCAGGAACAAGCTCTATAAGACGTTTTCGGCCCTTCAGCTGGCCCACTATGTCGTCGAGGAGACTCAACACAAGCGCGATGCTGAAGCACAAGATCGCAAGCCGTCTAGAATCCTTCAGCAGTCGACCTGGACACCGGGTATAACACCTTTCAGAGAGTTTCGAAGACAAGATTTTGATCGCAAACGGATTCTCCTTACGGCCACGAACTTGAAGAGAAAGGAGGCCTTTGCCGAACGCGTACTCAAAGACTGCTGGGACCACCATGTTCAAGCTGATGCTACCGATACTGGCGAGATTGAGATTCTCCTTCGTCCAGAACACTTGTCTCTGCTGGTGAACGAAAGTAAGAAAATGTAACGGAAGTAGGACCTTGGATTGAACTGATTTGGTCCTTTATAGATCCCGGTACACTGGCAAAACTTGCTGGGAGATATGATGTAAAGATTGACGTATCCCGTCACAGAAGTATCGTAAGGTTCACAGCTGACCCGATTACCTGCTTCCGTATGTGCAAGGATATCGAGGCTGTACTAGGAAATATTCGGTGTGTGGAGTTTGACCTAGCCCCGCTGCAGCCTTTATCTCGGAAAAGGTCAGTAGAGCGTCGCAAGATAGACAGCAGTACGAAGCACTGGGTTGCTAAAGTTACTGGTACTGAGATTCAAGAGGATGTAAAGGGGCAAAAGGTAAGCTCTTTATGGTTTCCGCATTGTTCCACGTCACTAATTAGAGATCTTCTATAAGCTATTGATATCTTTCATTGGGCCCAATCCCACGCCCGGAGACGACGCACGCAGACTACTACTCTCCTCTATTGGAAGCCCTAATGCAATGCCGGCTTTGCTTGATCGTTACTCGCCTTCCTCTGCACCACCAGCAGCGTTGTGCCAGATTGATACAGTCGACAGCCTCTCATGGATCGATCGACGACAGCAATGGTCCAGATGGCTAGGTGCCTGTTCAGCATTGACGCGTGACACCAAGTCCATAGGGAGGAGACCATCAATGGGTTTCGAGGCGACCGAGAATGTGAATCCATTTGTGAACCGTATCACCAACTTTTTGCGGCTTGAGGAGCACACGGTGTCAGAAGCCAACAACCAAGACGACACCTCCTTTTGGCACAAGCAGGTTCAGCACCAAACATATGCTGTACTTGGTCATGTGCTGCACCGTAGCCATGTGTCCACTTCAGTCCAGACAACCAACGTCAGAGAGCACGTACAAACCAGCACATCAAGCGAGAGGACGTTTTCAACCAACATGCCTGGTATCTTACGCGTACTGAAACCACTGACGCCTCTATTCAACACGCCGAGGCAAGCGATTCGTTTACGACTCACCCCTTCCCCTTGGACTTCGTTTGGTTTGACCGGAGCTGCGGCATTCCCACCAATTGAGTTGCGCATCGAATTCGACCCGTACACGGACAAGCCTTTCGTGCACACGCTCGAAGCGGTCGTTCAGAAAAGAGTATCCGATGTTATGCTGCCTGAAGAAATGTCCGACATACGCCTCGTCAACAAAAGCATCCTCGCATACGCAGCAATCCAATCGGACCCAGGACTCGCGGACTTCATGGCGAATGCGAATCTCAAGGTCAAAGGTGGACCAGGCCCTGACGGGGCGTCAAGGCGCAGAGGCCGATTGGGAGCTCCCCCAACACTGAAGATGCGCATCGCAAGGCGCATCATCCGCCCCGACTCCCAAGTTGCCCAAAAGCTATCTGGAAGCAACGGGTCCGACGACGTCGAAATGGAATACCTCTACGCAGGCCTTGATTTCAGGGAACACATAAACTATGCTCTTGATGACTACGTCCTCCGCTACACCACGATAGAAGGCGGTATCACAGGAGGCCGACGAAGTGAACTTGTCCTGCACAAGGCGCCTTCATTCAACATCTCCAGCGGCGTCACAGAACCTCAAATCGCCGAATTTGATCCGGAGATCTTCGGCCTCTTTAGGGAAGCTTACGGCTTGGTGCAGAGATTGGATCGCAAGGGCTCGAGACAAGTGCTTTCGGACGGGGGTTGGAAGGAGGGTCAGCAGACCTATACGCCTTTGATGGACGATGTCGCTGCGGCTGCAGGCTGAGAGTCACAAACTTCAATCTAATGCTGGGGGGTCTGTATTCGTGTATAAAGGGCCGGTGCGCATTTACTTGGGATCTTGTATGTTGTTCTTTCTCAGGAGATCCGTTAGCGGGTGCAATAGCCCTACCATCAGTACAGACCTGTTTGTACCATAGTTCCCATCCTAAGAACACATAATCTGGATAAATCTATACAATACCTCCTACTTACCAAGACTTCACATCCATCGGTCCATCAACACGCATTGCAAAACCCCCGGAAGAGTCCGTTCCATCGACTTACTGTTCCGGTCCGCCCAGAGCTGGGCGAACTTCTTGGTCAAAGTCTTCCTAGAGACTGGTCCCTCTCAGCTACCCATTACGCACGCCCAGTGCTACATTTCTTACTGCTGGTGAGGTATGTAGTAGTAGCTAGCTTGACTATAAGCAGGTCGAACACGGAATTCATGTACTTGACTGCCTCATCGCACTCATGTCACTGTGTACTTTTCTTCAGGGGTATATGTTGTGTCATGGATGTTGTAGGAAAGTAGGTAGTCATGTTGGGATTTGTACGTCTATGGATAGCTATGGATACGATATTGATAGTATGAACAAAACGACAAAACGCTGTCCTGCAGGCTGGAATGTGCGCATACCCTCAGGAACCCTGTATTTCACTCCGTCTATCAAACCTGAAGCCCCCTCGATTCCTTCAACGCGCCTTAACCTCTATCCACAAACGGTCCCAATCCAATATCAACCTATTCAGGCTCCAACAACCGCGCCAAGGTCCCCAACACCCTGCCGAAACCCCTGCTCCCACTCCCAGACAAACTGCCCTCCCTGTCCACTCTCCGCCTCCCTCTTCCGCACCCAAAGATCCAAGCAACCAATCTTATCGGCCCCTTGACCCTGCAAGGCCCCATTGGCTTTCATCCCGAAAAACGCCAGCGCATCCGAGAACCCCGTGTCCCACCCTACGCCAAACCGCCAATGCTCGAACGTCGCGCCCGGCGCCGTCGAGTTCCAATAGTTCGTATGGTTCGCCACGGCGCCGTCCTTACGCTGCTGACGCTGCGCCTGGGCCGTGTCGGCGCGGGCCCGCACGTCGCCGGCGGACAGCAACAAGCTCGGCGGAGGGAGGATGTCGGCGTCCTTGGTCTGCGCGGCGAAGCCCCATTCGCCGCCGTCCATCCAGTCCATCTTGTAGGTCCAGAAGTAGCTGCCGCCGGCCTTCTGCTGCCAGCGGGCGCTCTGGGCGCGGCCGAACTGCTGGACGAGGCCGGGCTTGTCGGCGGGGGCGACGCGCGACCAGGTCTGGCCGTCGAGGACGCAGCTGTATTCGCCGACGATGAGCTGGGCGGCGCCGTGGGTGAAGACGTCGCCTTCTTTGCCGGATAATTCGTTGAGTTCGGTGGGGATGCGGGCGATGATTTGCTGCGGGCTCTGCGCTTTGTCGGCGGCGGAGAAGGTGTAGTATTTGTGCGTGTCGACGATGGTGGGGTTCCCAGTGGTGTTGTTGGTCGTTCTGTTCTTGCCGTCAACGTAGTTTAGTGCGGTGTTGAGGTCCCATGCGTCGCTGATGTAGATAGGGATGTTGGGATCCACCTGTGCAATGGCGCTGATGACGCTGTCGTACCACTGGTACATGCCCGGCGCTCCGGTGGTAGCTTCGTTACACAGCTGTATGCCTACCACGCCGTCCAAGCCTCCTCGTACTTCCTGGGCTAGGAACACCAAGCACCGCCGTGCGAGGTCCAAGTTCGCCTGATTGCCCCAGAGCTCTGCCCTGCCACTGCTCGTTCCACTGTGGATCTCTCCGTTCGCGCCACCGGGCAGAGCGTGCATGTCGAGTAAGACCCCAATGCCACGTCCACGACATCGGGAAACGAAGGTTTTGACTGCCTGCCACGCGTTGACATACACCTGAGCAGGCTGACCCGCGAACGGCGTATTGTTGCAGAACGAAGGGCCCAGCGTGAAGTAGCCGATAGGGAGACGGATGCTCGTGCAGTGGGCGGCATTCACAAGCCAGTCGAAGTCGGAGTCTGAAACGGCGTTGGCCCAGTGGGCTTCCCACTTTGCACGGGTGGCATCCAGGCCCGCTTGGCTCAAGGATCTGGCCAAATTCACGTATTAGTCCACGAATATGTATACGATTGGGTTTACCACTTAGTACTTACGCGTTGACAGCATCGAGTTCACTCCCACCCTTCGCTCCTGCTACAAACATGCTTCCACTCAGCCATTGCTCCAGAACAAAGATGCTGCCAAGGTTGGTTCCATGGTTGTAGCGGTATCGGACGACATCGATGGGCGATGGTGGCTGGATATAAGAAGGCGAATCATCTTGCTTGATGACTTTCTGTTGTTGCTGTCCTTGGTAAGACGGGTACTCGGACTGCTCCTTGTTGAGCGAACCTTTCGCTTTGTTCCAGATTTTCTTCATGGTTCGTTATGTATGTACAGATTAGGGTTGAAAATGCTAATAGGGAGTAAGTATCGATTATAGGATTATGGCCGCTGAGTGGTCAAAGGTTGTAGAAGTTGGGCTTTATTTTCAGGGAGGATACGAGGCGTGCTTTCTGCATCTCGAACGTATTCATTGATTTATAGAAGTGTAAGGTACAATAGATGGAGAGCATCGGGTTCAGGCAAGCACGAGGATGCTCCCACGTGGTGACGTAAAGAGCCAGGGTTCTCTGATTCGGAACCACTCAAAACACCAACACTAGGAGTAACGTCGTACGAAGGAGTCAGTCATGTCCTTGGCATTTGTAGAATAATAGTCATGATATCTTCTATCGCCAGGGATACTCCTATAGTCACAATCGCATTGTCGCCTGCCCCTTGAAGATGATGAGAGTGAGTCCCTCCCTGCCTATAACACCGGACGCTGTGCACCAATCCCACTCGCTCCATCGTATCGCTCCTTCGGAACTCCAGAACTCGAAACTGAGACATTGTGCAGGTCATTCAAGTCATTGCATCTCGACCTCCATAGCAGCCTTTACGTCAGGAGAACCACTGCCTTCACTGCCCCTATTCCCTTGCCCAATTTCTAGGCTTTGCACCCCGGCGGCAACGTCATTTGGTATAGCCTTCCCGGAATCTCCCACGCCGACAGCATTGTCGGCGGTCTCGACACCATTAAGAATTGTCGGATCACTGCTTGCTGATGATTCAGACGGACTGCCAGTGGAAGTGCCGTTCATCTCTGCATCTGTGCGGCCGAAGGCTTCACTCCACCATCGGACCTCACCAAGTTTGGGGAATATCAACCTTTCGTTGCCTCGTACCTTGTCATCAATCGCGCCATCATAAAACTCGTTAAGGAACTGGTTTCTTCTCGAAAGAAAATAGTCCCACACACTTCGTGTCTTATCCTTCATACCAGCTTCTACCCGGTCTTTTTCGCAGTTATATAAGAACGTGCCGTATTGGCACGAGTAAAGATGGTACAGGAGGCGTCTGAGGAAACGCTCGTTGAACTCAAACCGAGTCGGATGTTGCTGAAGAAGCTGATAGGTCGCATCGAGAAATTGATGGAACACTGGGCTTGTCTCCTTGACCTTCGTTGTTTCCTTGTCATTAATGCTGCTTTTAGCCGTCCCTGGGACCTTTTTTGTGTTCGCGCTCCCAGTTTCGTATGGCTGTAATTCACCATCAGAGTCGACCACCGAGTCTCTGCTATTATTGTCTTTGTTGAAGAAGCCTTTCGCGCTGAGAAGTGCAGTCTCCAAGGCATGCCCAGGCCCATTATTGTTGCCGAACGTTGATCGAGTGTTGTCGCTACCAATCCGATCGTGTTCGATGGCGAACCATTTGGCGCTGCTCAAGAATCCAGACCGGTGTCGAAACATATGACCAAAGGAAAGCCAGTCCTTCTCCACTAAGACCATGAAGCCTTCCATTGTCCGGTAATACGGATCCAGGCATAACTGGCTCAAGGCACTAAGCTGGCTTGTACGATCCCAGCCATCGGAACAATGTATCAAGACATGCGAATGTTGTAGCCCTACTTGCCTTGCAATCAGTCCGGCCCCGTCCAGGATACCAGCGATATGTTTTAGCCAGCCGCTCTTGTTCAACTGTTCTCGTTGAGGGGCTAGAGGTGTGAGGTCGGATTCTTTGAGCGCATCTATTACTTTGTTCAAGGATTCTCGCATCACATGGATGTTGTCGATGCCCAAGTAAGCTTTAGTAGCGAAGGGGTAGTTGTCCATATTTTCGGAGCCAAGTCCAACAGCTTGCATTGCTAATGCGTTTACTGTAGGACGGGCATCAACAATGAGGTTGTGTTGCTGTGCCCCATAGATTTGTGGTTTCTCAGTATGAGACCTGCTGCTTGTTTCGGATATGAGCGCGTCCTCAAGCGCTTCAGCGCTTTTATTAGGCTGGTCCTCACTTCGTAATGCTAGGTCACCCTGACATGTAGGAGGAGATTGTGTCGCAGGAGGGGATGAAGAGTCTTCGGAGTTTGCATCAGCCGGTTGCGATGTACCAAAGATAGCCGCCAGTAGTTTCTCATCCTGTATGCTCCTATTACCACGAACGCCGACCAGTGGTTGAGAGCTTCGGGTTATCGAGCAATTGTTGATAGGATGTAAATAGGTCAGGACAGGAATGCGAGCTCGGGAACGGTATCTACCAGCGTAGTTGATGGTGTTATCGGATATAGCGGCAGGGACAGGTAACAATGCCGGATACGTAGGAGAAAACTAGCAGCGGTTCAGTTACATGTGTTGCATCTGTCGCTTGATCCTGAAACATACGCCATAGTCAGTATTGATGAGTGATATCCTCCACCCTCTGACCGTCCCTCTTTCGCTGACTCCTAGCCTTCTCCACTCGTTTTGAGGGTTGTATAAATCCCATCCGTTAACATCCTTCTCGGGCTTCTGCGGTTGGTAGCTGAAAGCGTAGAGCTTTTCGACCCGTCCGATCTTACACGTCCAAGCCTTTATGCTCTCATAAACGTCTCTAGCTTTCTTCTCGTCGGAGAAGCAGAAGCATACAAAGGTGAAGTCGCGACATCGTAAACGAATAGTGGAGTGTTGATGTGATGCCGGTGCCGATGGTTTCAGAGTGCAGAACTGGATGATTGGATAGGTGATCCATAACTCTTTTGGTCGTACCTTTGGCACGCCTGCAGCACTGCCTGGGGCGGCTTCCTCTAGGCTCGTGGTAGGGGTGTGACAGAAGATAAGGTGGTGCGGCGTCAGGTGTAAATTTCCTATAACTTGCTCTCCACGGCGCACCAAGGTAACGTCCTCAACCTAAAGCTCCATCAGCAATTATGTGCCTCATGATGCCTGACATAAATGACCTTGGCGATCCGGGTCCTCTCCATTATGAGCGTAGGAAGCCAGGTCTGCTAGGGTTGCAGACTGCCGCAAATCATTTGACAGAGCGCAAGAACAAGCGTCTTTACCAGCCGCGATCGACGCAGAATCAGATTCGGTCTTTACTGCATCGTTATTTAGATCAAGAGTGTGTTGAATCAGCTCAGTCATGGGTCGCATACCAAGGGGAGGCTTACTGGAGGTTCGTTCAAGGTAGAGCTAGGCCGGGTTCATACTAGCTCATCTAAGCGAGACGAGCACACACAATCAAAAGCCCTAGCTCCCCCACTCTCTTGACATCGTGAAGGCTAAGCAGTCATCACCTCCACGACTCTACGCCTCAGTCGTTGAACTTCGCTTCCAGACTCAAATCAACACCGAGAAGCGCTACAATATGTCTGCTGCTCAGGCGACCGCCGTGTCAAAGCGGAGAAAGTTTGTCGCGGATGGTGTCTTTTACGCCGAGTTGAACGAGTTCTTCCAGCGCGAGCTGGCTGAAGAGGGATACTCTGGTGTCGAAGTTCGAGTTACTCCCACTGTTACTGACATCAGTACGTTTCTTGACCTTTGCTTTAGAACACTGGGAGCTCCACTGACTGGCAGAATAGTCATCCGTGCCACACACACCCAGGAAGTCCTTGGCGAGCAAGGCCGCCGCATCCGCGAATTGACCTCTCTGATCCAGAAACGGTTCAAATTCCCTGAGAACTCCGTCTCCCTCTACGCCGCTAAAGTCCAAAACCGTGGTCTTTCTGCGGTTGCACAATGTGAATCGCTCCGCTACAAGCTGTTGAACGGTTTGGCTGTGAGGAGGGCATGTTATGGTGTGCTGAGGTTCATCATGGAGAGCGGTGCGAAAGGTTGTGAGGTGGTGGTTAGTGGTAAGCTTAGGGCGGCCAGAGCGAAGAGCATGAAGTTTACGGTATGTAAAACACTACATGTCGGTACAAACGCACATAAAGAGCTCTGCTCATCGCATGCTAGGATGGCTTCATGATCCACTCTGGTCAACCGGCTAAAGACTTCATCGACCACGCCACCCGTCACGTCTTACTCCGTCAAGGTGTCCTCGGTATCAAAGTCAAGATCATGCGTGGCTCGGATCCCGAAGGAAAGTCTGGTCCTCAAAAGTCACTGCCTGACTCCGTCACTATCATCGAGCCGAAGGAGGAGCAGACTGTAGTGCAGCCGATGAGCCAAGACTACGGCGCAAAGGCTGTGGCGGCTCAGCAGGCAGCGGAGCAGCAGAGGCTCTCTGAACAGCAAGAGACGCAAGGCCAGCAGGGGGGTGAGGAGTATCCACAGGAATAGTATGGTGCTGTGTTATTGGTAGACGAAGAAGTTACGGGCGTGGGGTGTGCATTATTTGTTAAGCTTCAAGTGGCCTGAGCTTGCAGGCTTGTACCCAAAGTGATTTACCAAGCAATCACAACACATCACAATCATATGGCGTGGTCATCCATGACATATGCAGCATTTGCGTAGCATATAGAGTCGTCAATCGTCTCTTAAATTTTGCAGCCCACGCAACCAATGCCCTAAGTCTAACGCTATGCAAAACCTCGCTACAAAAATACCTCTATGTTCATCTCTAGCGTACTGACTGGGTACCTGCAGATCTCTAAATTAGCACGTATCTCCCTTGGTATGTCTAGGTATGAAGATCCGGTACCTTATCTCGAATCTATCGAGAACTGTTGGATGAAGTATGCCGAAGACGCCGATGACGTGCTCCCTACCCCTTAGCCGCACATGGATTGCAGCAGCATGGCCAGGAAAGAAAGTCGGGTCTGCGCTGCATCAGAAGCTGTCGCGTGACCCTATAGTGAGGAGGTCTTACCATCGACTTCCTCGATCCAATACTTGGATTCATCCACATCTTTGCCTTCCAATCCTTCCTCACTCGTCATGAACGCACTCTTCAACATCAACATGATCCTATCCATCAAGCCATGAACCACCTCAAACCCGCTCGTTTTCCCATACCAGGCGGCGGCAAAATGCCTCTCGTTTCGGCTCTTTCTCTCCAACGACATATCTTTGAAGGCGACGTCACTAACCTCGAAGATTTTGATTGGTACACTGTGATGCTTGTTCTCTCGTATCGTCTTCAATAACCCGGGTAAAAGTGACGTGCGAACGACCTGATATTCTGCCGTTTTGGGATTCGCGAGCTTGACCGCCGTACTCCCGTCATCTTTACGGTTCAACCAGCCAAAGTTCTCGTCATGTGAGCAAAGGATCAACGGCATAACCTCCAACCATCCTGCCATCGCCGCCTCCAAGCGCACAATGTCGCTCAACTTGTTGACCATAAGTGGTTGCGCAATGGTGCCAGATTTCGTAGGGAAGGACCGTGGGAGGCTATTGAAACCGAAGGCGATTGCAACGTCCTCCATGACATCACATTGATGCAACACATCCGCACGTGTGGGAGGAATATGTACATCGATAATGTCCGTGGAAGCTTTTGATGCAGAAGCGTTGTACGACATTCGCTTTAGGAGCTTGCAGATATCTTCGGCGGAGAGGGAAAGACCACAGCAGTCATTGATATAAGATACCTCAGCTTGTGTCTCCCGTGGGGTCAAATCCGGTGTCTCGCGGGTTTCGTGATTGTGCTTGGAGGTTATTTTGACGGGTTCAACACTTGACATATGAGCTCGGCGTTCCGTTTGTTGGTTGCTCGATAACTTACGTGAACTGGTCCTCAGTATACTGAGAAAACATCGCAACGAGGATGTTGTTGACTACTTCTACCTTTGTCTTGTCCACAGCTGTAATCTCAATGAAAACATTTTTCGTTTTCGTGCTGATCTTAGAGTGATCGCCGTTGATGATGGGTGGTAGCGAGCATACTGTGCGGTTAGAGTCATATATGACAGGATAGACAGATGAGTCTCTGATGATATGAAGGTAGCGGTTTAAATGCTTATCGTTCTGGAAGCAGTCAGCACATCGAAGAAGAACCTTTTCGACCAGGGCGGTGACCTCATAGAATTTCATCAATTCGACTGCGTTCATCTTCTTGGATTGATTCAGTGGCACAAACTCTATCTGTTCTGGCGGTAATGCTTCGTACGTGAACGGCCCTTGAAGAGTATCTAGGTCATGAGTTCCAATGGACACTAACGTTCGCTGTCGTGCCAAGTTCTGATGTAGCTTGTCTTGTAGAGCAATGAAGGAGTCATATCTCTCTTGGGTGAAAGTGATGTTTCGCAACACGGCGCCAGAGACATATGGCCGTATCCTCGACGTCTAACGCGTCAATCAATGATACGAGCCAGCGAGGTGAGCCAGACCATCGTACCTCTTCATGTACTGTTATGGTCTGAAGTTCGCCATTTGGTGGGGCGACAAGTCGGTAATTTGGAATTGGTTTCTTGCCACGAAAGATATTGAGCATGAGAGCAATGCCTTCGAAGCAAAGCATATCATATCTTGCAAGCCGTTAGCATCCCGTAGAAGCCCCTATTCTGGGGAGAAGCAGTTACCTGTTGGCGGGTATCTCAATCTTGAGCTGTGCCGGTTCTTGCTTGCCATTGACGATGGGCCGATCCGAAGTAGAGGTCTCAACCATCAGCTTTCGGCGGTGTGGACATTAATGAACTTGATTCTCACATCCTCATCCAGCTCCAACCCTTATTGATATCAGCCTTTGCTCCAGGAGGTGACAGGGGCTGAAAGCATACCAAATTCAAAGCACAGCTCATCGAATTCCTCGGTGGTATATCTAACAGTATTAAGCTTCCCATGAAGATCCTATGCGCATCTCGCTCGGCCGATTTAAACGTACTTCTGGCCAAGAGCTTCGAAAAGGCCTTCTCGGTTGACGGCAATGGTAGGCATTGGGAACGTGAATCTGGCCCCTAAGGCACACAATCGCGTTGCGACTTGCAACCACGAGCTCCGGAGGACTTGACTTAAAGGTCTAGATCCAAGTGGTGCGGTAGAAAGACTCGCTCGTGGTTGTGTATTGAACTTCGTGTATTTATTAATTCTACTACCGTACCTTAAGCTTTCTTTTCCCCATGTCGAACTGACTGCATCTCGCTTCACTTCACAAGCCACAATTGAGCCTCATTGTCGCGATTGCCTTGCACAACACCAAACATCTTCGAGAAGCTCAACGTTCAAACAACAATCCCAATCCTACCTTCTTTTTGACACAGCGATACCCAATTCAAAGAACCAGTGTATACCAAATAGCGATCGAGGCTCCTTCCGCTAGTAAGCTTGACATCTTCCGGACTGCGAACGAACTGCAGGCGGTATCGTCCGTCACCCATATCCCACGGTCGACCTATCCAGTGCCTGCAGGCCGTGGAGAACGCTGATTCTTTCAATCCTCAGAGTGGCCTTTTCTAAGTCACATGAACACCGCTCTTCAACGGAATACGTTGGGTCTCCACAAACACTCACGAGGAGCTGTGCTGCGCTAGCTGAACTTGACACTGCAACATCTATCATTCTAGACATTGCAACAACCCTACCTACCGTCAATCCGTTCTTTACCGAGCTTGGAAACTAGTGTACCCACAATATGGAAGGGCAAAATCAGAATGACGAGCTGTACCCTATAGCTGTACTGATTGACGAGCTTAAGGTATGCTGAAGTCGAAGCGCCCTGTTTGTGCTTCTATACAGATGCTGATAGTTTTAACTTAGCACGATGACGTTCTCTTACGACTGAACGCAATTCACCGGCTCTCCACCATAGCTCTAGCTCTCGGCGCAGAGCGTACGAGAGACGAGCTTATTCCTTTTTTAGATGGTCAGCTGTGTGGGTAGTCAATAGAGGGTCGACTGAAGCTGACTTTAATCCAGAATCTGTCGAGGACGAAGATGAAGTCTTGACCGCTTTAAGTGACGAGCTGGGAAGGTTCGTGGAGTATGTAGGGGGCCCAGAATATGGGCACGTGCTCCTGTCTCCCCTAGAGAACTTGGCTGCGATTGAGGAACCATTAGTGCGGGAAAAGGTATGGGCTCAGCCTTAATCACTGAAGTCGACACTAATGTACGCAGGCCGTCGAGTCTCTCAACAAAATCTGCGACCAGCTTTCACAGTCCCAAGTCGAGGAATACTTCATACCCCTAACAGTCCGTCTTTCCAAAGCAGATTGGTTTACTTCGAAGATTTCCGCAACAGGCCTATACAATGTTCCGTACGCTAAAGCCACTGCTGCTTCACAAGAGGGTCTGAGACAACAGTTCGGCCACCTAGTGCACGATGAGACACCAATGGTTCGACGGCAAGCCGCCAACAACTTGGCTAAGTTTGTCAAGGAGATGCCACCATCCATAGTGATTGGAGAGATGATCCCATTATTCCAGCACCTCGCCACCGACGATCAGGACAGTGTACGGTTGTTGACAGTGGACATCCTCATCGCCATTGCAGAGGTAGTACCAAAGGAACAGCAATCAAGTCACGGAGTTCTGCTTACAGCGTTGCGTAATCTGTTCGAAGACAAGAGTTGGCGAGTTCGGTATATGGTCGCTGATCGTTTCGAAAAGGTTTGTGACGGCTCCCGATTCTCTGAAGAAGTATTACTTAGTAACGTGACTACTCGCAGATTGCAAAAGCAGTAGACGAGGAGGTCGTAACACGCGATCTAGTCCCTGCTTTTGTTAAATTGCTCAAGGATACCGAGGCAGAAGTTCGAACTGCAATCGCAGGCCAGATCCCAGGTAGGCCTTAATAACAGCTTTAATGTGATCGTTTACTCATGTCCTCAGGCTTTTGTACTTTGCTTGACAGGGAGACACTGCTCAACGAGATCATGACGAGCATAGAAGATCTCGTATCGGATACTTCCCAGCATGTTAGAGCTGCGCTCGGTACCCAAATCAGCGGTCTGGCGCCGATACTTGGCAAGGATGAGTCCGTTACAGCTTGATTCCATGGGAAGACACCTTGCTAATCATGTGTAGGACAATCGCACACCTTCTTCCCATGTTCTTACAGATGTTGAAGGACGAGTTTCCCGATGTCCGCCTGCACATAATCTCAAAGCTTGAGCTGGTGAACAAGGGTACGCTAGTGATATTCACGTCCGATATTGGCCATGCTAAAATGGTGTAGTCATCGGTATCGACCTATTATCGCAATCCCTCCTTCCAGCTATCGTTCAATTGGCGGAGGACAAGCAATGGCGGGTGCGATTGGCCATCATAGAATACATTCCCCTCCTCGCTAGCCAGCTCGGCGTCAAATTCTTCGACGAAAAGCTCGGCACGCTATGTATGAGCTGGTTAGGGGATACCGTCTTCTCAATACGAGAAGCCGCCACCCAGAATCTCAAGAAGTTGACGGAGGTGTTCGGAGTCGAGTGGGCGAGCGAAGCCATCATACCGAAGGTCATGGTAATGGGTACTCACACAAACTACCTGTACCGAATGACAACTTGCTTCGCCATCTCAGTAAGCTCACATCTGGACATATATACAGAATCCGTACTTACCACTACATAGACACTTGCACCGGCCATCAGCTTAGATGTGATCGAGAAATCTATCCTCCCAATGATGGATAGTCTCGTAGCGGATGACATACCCAACATACGATTCAACGTCGCGAAATCGTACGCGGTGCTCATCAACGTCCTCAAGCGGCTTCCGTCCAAAGGCACGATACTTTCCCTCGAGAAGTCCGGCGAAGTCACTCACCCGTCGCCGAGAGGGCAAGATCTTATACAGCAACAAATTCTGCCTAATTTGGAGAAGCTGCAGCAGGATGACGATGTGGATGTGCGGTATTTTGCAACCACGGCGGCAGGAAGTACTACGGATGCTATGAATACTTCACCATAGACAGGCATCTCTTATTCTGATTGGACTCTCCTAGCGTACGGAGGAGAAATATACCTACATAAATCATTGTTGCGGTTCGTGTCTCGTTCATGGCGGTAGCATGGAAGACTAGAAGGCACTGGCACTGTCATCGTTGTAAGGCTAGATAATGAAGCATGAGAGATTCAGGCCTAACAGAATTGAGTGTCCTAAATAAAGATACTATGGGAATCGTTAGCTAGTCCTGTAGTCAACGGTGTCTCAAAAAAAACCCCTCAAATTCCTGTGCACAGGCCCATGTAGACACGGCGCAAACGTCCTTCCAGTTTGTTACACCAAACTCAATAATGACGCCTTCCCAGCCAACACACCTCAAGCCCAGCCAGCTGGGCACCAAAGACTAGTAATGCCACCCTCGCCCATTCATTCTCACAACATCAGCGACCCAAGTCCACATACTGACCACCTCCCCCCCGCCCCAGCTGGGACAACATCTACACCACCGAGCTTTCCAACTTCTCACACGACGCCACCGACATCGGCACCGTCTGGTTCTCCGACTCGGACGCAGAAGCCAAAATCCTCGACTACCTCACCTCCGACGCCCTCTCCCTCTCGCTCACCACCACCTCCTTCCTCGACCTCGGCACCGTCAACGGCAGCATGCTGTTCCTCCTCCGGGAAGAAGGCAGCTTCCGCGGCAGGATGGTCGGGGTCGATTACTCGGAGCAGAGCGTGCTGCTGGCGCGAGGGGTGGCGGCGCAGAAGGGTCTAGGGGAGGAGGATGAGGTCGTGTTCGAGCGGTGGGATGTGATGAAGCAGGAGC
>JAABUY010001531.1_pt1 | contig 30603 bp, 28 predicted proteins | sample 5560271 | NCBI WGS metagenome assembly JAABUY01 (sample SAMN10711886, study PRJNA513374) | rock metagenome | isolation source: Antarctica rocks | place: Antarctica: Victoria Land, University Valley | reverse complement strand
ACTATTGAATTCAGACATTCTTGACATTCTCAAACCTTCAACGCTCTATTGGAAAATCAATAGAAAAATCAAACCGGTAAATTTGAAGCTGTTCAACCCTTTCACAGTGCTGACATCCTTTTAGCCCTCGACCCCCGAAGCCATCATGCCGTCGTCACGCCGAAGTCAGAAACTACCTCTAGAGGATCCACTCATTCCCTCAAGCACCTCATCAACGAAGAAACCTTCTGGCAAAGCCAAAGCAGACGCTGCTCGCAAAGCCAAAGCAGACGCCGCTGCTAGGACCATTGTAGAGGCTGCTGCCAAAGCAAACACTGCAGGCGCTGCTGTCAAAGTCAATTGCCTCCGCAATTCCAAGGGACAGATCATTGGTAGTTTCAAAGCAGCGAAGAAAGCCTCGCCGTTGAACCAGCCTTCACGAATACCGATACAGGTTAGATAGTCATCGATTGTATACGTCGGAAGAACGCTCCAGGAATGCCCTCTCTTTCTAGAGGCTTGATAGCGAGCTGGCTCACCAACTGGTGCATAGGCTTGATGACGTCATCTCGTAGTCTCGTTGAACAGAGTTTCATCGACGAAGACAAGCTGTTCAGCCGTCAGCTGCAACAGGTCGGCAATCCAGTTTAATCGCAGCTCATCGTTCTGTCTGATGTTCACACGCTGTTCCTTTTTATTGCTTCAGTGTCTCTTCTTCAGAATCCTCGATATCGTGAACTGATGAACATGTATACCCCACTCTTTCCATAGGAATCACATCATCTCTTTCTGCATGGCTCATGGCTGTTGCTTCAGGTATGTAATTAGGGAGTCTTCAGCTGCTGGAAAGACCTTTCGGGGGGCGCCCTTCGGACGAAACTGAGGTCTAAAGGGAGAGTCATACATGAAGAGGTTCTCTTGCATAGTATAAACGGTGTTACGGTGACAGTGAATCTCTTCGGCGATGGCGAAGGGGAATTCAATGTAAAAGCAGGAGGCGTAGTATCTTCGAGCGAAGGGCCGGAGCCAGTGGACCTGTCATAGCTAAAAGGATGTCAGCTGTGAAAGGTTTGAACAGCTTCAAATTTACCGGTTTGATTTTTCTATTGATTTTTCAATAGAGCGTTGAAGGTTTGAGAATGTCAAGAATGTCTGGATTCAATAGTAAATTTGGGGGGGGGCGCGACAATTGCGATGCCAAGGAATTCATAGCTTTCTGCATACGCTAATATGCTTGGCAAGCCTTTAAATCGAAATGCCGAGGTTCTATTTATCTAATCAAGGAGGACTAGGCTCAGGCATAGCCCCTTTCTCTTATTAAATTCACGAAAGACACTACATGCATTAAAAGTGTCTTCTGGCATAACAGAAAAGGCCAACAGAGATTCTTGTTGTCCAGGCCTAATGATTACCCTTCAAAAGTGCAAATCTATTACTATATCTTTTTGTACCAGGCCCTGTCACTCGCCTGAAGTCCTCCTCCCCAAGACTTCCCCGACATCTTATTGAAAATTCTGTTTCCACTGCGGCCACCAGCGCCAAATCAACGTATACTCCAAATTCAGCTGACTATTAAATATTACCTTCTCAATTATCTAGTCTTAGCGTTAGCATTTCTTGAGAAGGCAAAGCTTTCAGATAGAATCTATCATCTATGGGAAGATTTTTTTAGACATGACGGGCAAAGTTGGTACCTCGGTTTTGATTAAGAGATTTTGCTGCCAGGGGTCAACAGGGCGAAGTTCTCAGTAGCGAGTAAGGAGGCGCAGAGTCAAGGCAGAAAGAACGGCCCTACACACTATTGTCACGACACGCTGCCTTGTTAAATATAATCCAAATTCAGATAGATTTATCGTGTTGGTGGTAGTATTAAGCTGCTGCTGCAATCATCGATAGCGTTGGAGAAAACATTAACTACCAGGACATGAAAAGCTAATATTCTGGCAACAACATAGCCAAAAATTGACCTATCATGTGCTAAGGATTTTCTTCCCAGCGTAATTCCAACAAACACATCATCCCATTAGCGGAAAAGTCCGTTGTGATATTCACCAACTATAATTCAATCAATACCGTTCATCATGAAGCTCTGAAATGGTACTTTCCTTCAAATTGACACTTGTCTTTGCCAGCAGCTCTTTCCACTGATATTCCATGCGGGATTTTGAATTGAACATGACCATCATGGCTATATCGAGTTGCCGGGAGCCCTTTTCCACGTGGGGCTCGAAAGACCCCGGAACCGGGCAGAAGCCGTCGTTGATAAGAAGGACTGTCTCGAGCGAATTTCGAAGCACCGGTACAAACGACTGGAGGATCCTGATGCAGTCGTCATCAGACCAGTTCCAAAGCACATATCGTAGTATATATGCTTTGACTTCTGCGTCTGGCTTGATAGGTTGCGGCAGAAAGAAGTCGTGCTGTTGAAACTTGAATCGTGATTGCAGATCGGGGCCTAGTGAATGGCAGGTGCGCTGAAACATCGTCTGGGAAAGGTCTTGAACGAGAAATGAAAGATCCGGGAAAGACTTTGAGATGTCAATTGAGGAGCAATAAGTAACGGGAAGCTTTCATATAGATCTCACCTTTGCTAGGGACATTGAAATGTGACCGCTCCCTCCGCCAACGTCAACCACTAGATTTCGATGCGTGCCTTTGTTTTGCATGAACCAAGTGCGAAGAAGACCACAGGTATCCTCGTTGGTTTTCCCTTAGTTTATCAGCGTCGTATTTCGTATTTTGTGTAGGGCAATGAGGCTCACAATGGGTGTTCCCCTCCATGGCTAGGGCAAACCGTTTAGCTTTCATGGGATGTTTTGCATACCACAAGTACGGCGATTCTCCCCAACTATCGAAAAACTTAGCGACATTTCTACAAAATATAGGGTCTTAAACCTCACGCAAATTTGAAAGCAGACTCTCCTGTTCGAAGATCGTGAGAATTTTCTTTAAGTGTGTCTGCAAGCCTAGAGCTTGCAACAAGGGCTTCTCCAAGTCTGCAAAAACCATTAGTCTGGCTCTTTCTCTTTGCGAAAGCGGTACATACTGCATGCCCACGAGGGCTTTCATTGCTTTGTCCTTGACTAGAAACATAGAAATTGCAGTGTGGCGGAAGACGGCGATACTTACTTCTTCGACGACTTGTTCACAGGATAACAGTCGTAATAACCGGAGAAGCTTGTCTTCATCAAGACCGGATTGTTCGGCCAATTGAGATACGTGTACTTCCCCATCGATGGGAAGATTTTCGAGAACATCAAATTCCAGAATGACATTGAGAGCAGCAAAGTCATAATGAATCCCAACGTCCCATAGAACGCTTTTGGGTCCGCCAATAAGCCTGATCAACTCTTTGTTCAGCGCTACAATGCTATTCTTAGATGCTATCAGTTCGAGACGGTCAGTGGTCCATAGTTCAGTAGTGCAACCGGCGTCGAGCGAAGGCTCTGTAAAAGAGTTTGATTTAAGTTGCTGGATGAGAGCTGCTGTTTGATGCTTTATGTTTTCAGCAATTGAGAGCAAGTTAGATTCAGCCGGGATATTCATGACGCAAGGCTGGGATTCTGAGGTTTCTGTGCTATTAAATGCAGCTTGCTAGAGAAAATGTGTTTGGGAATGCGAGAAATTTAGAGGTAATTGCACATACCCTGAACAACAGATGGGAGAAGACGGATTGCGAGTAGAGGGCTTGGTGGCTCCACCTGTAGTTCTCGCCCGCATCGCGGATGAGAATCCAAACCCCGCTATCAGGGGGGGGGCAACCCTATCCATGGATATTGGAGGCCTGCGATCTAGTGCTAGAAGGATCTTCCTGGACATTGGATGGTTGTATCGGTCGCCACGCATTGCATCCATGGAATACCACTGCATTGGTGGACCCATCCAAGGATGATGGCGTTATCCACAGGAATATGCATCATATCTGCCAATAAAAGCAGCAGATCTATACGTCGTAATAGCTTGACACATAGAATTAGAACAAGCATCTAAGCACCGAATAGATAAAGAACCACCAAGGTAATCTTATGTGGGCACGGTGGGCTAGAAAAGAAGGGTTGTTTACATGTAAGTATGACAGTTTACGGTCAGCTATTAGATTCTATCCCAAAAGGTATAAATTGATGGCCTTTGGGACATTTTCGAAAACACAGCCACCACTATGTGACAAAATTGATGAGCACTTCAGCCTGATCAGAATAGGCGAGGAGAGCGCTCATCATTTTAGTCGCATAGTTGTGGGTTGCGCTTAAAATTCATTGCCTGTAGGGCATAGCGTCGACTTCTCTGACACACTGCATTTTGGTAAGTTACATGTAAAGAGTGTCAGTACCTACCTGTCTTAAATTATACGTAAATAACCATTTCTGGACCGTCCCGACCATACTCGTATTTATGGCTCAGTCGCGCATAGGGTCAGAAAAAAACCGTTTATTCTACAATAAACGTGTATAATACCTCTTAGCGGTTTATTCATGTTTGTTTGGTGTTTATTCGTTATGTAAGCAAACATGCTTAGTGCTAGGGAGTAGTAGGGGGGTTCACCTCGCTGTCGCCAGCTTCGGTGTATGCTAACTGCCAGTAGACCTCATCCTATCTACCTCAATGCCTTCACAACGCGGTGGTAAGCCTCGGAACGAGGTCGTTGCTGAAGTCTTTCAGCAGATAACCGCAGCTGGAAGAGCTCTTCCTAGAGTTCGATGCCGTCACTGTCAGCATACAATGGCTATCGAAGCTACTCGTCAGCACGCTCATTTGAATCGATGCAATGCCTACATTAACAGACCTATCATTTTGTCACCTTCACTAGTTCAAACGAAGCTCTCGTCGAGAATCAAGGCTTTATCGATCTCAACAATCAACGCGTTAAATCGAACGGCAGCAATGGCAGTTTACATGTTCAATTTACCATTTAATCACTATGAGAATCCGTACGTTCGAGCTCATGAGCGCGCCTTTCATTTGAATTACACATCTCCTTCGCACACGGCTATGGCAGGAGGGGTTTCTGAATAGCATCATCGACGGCTAGGTCAACTAATTCCTATATATAGAACCCCCCTGCAACTACCCCTGTGTATAATACATGCTTCAATAAACATGTATTAAACATGTTTTTCACTAACCCAATTGGGCTAGGCAAAAAACATGTTTAATACCTTTCGCACCCTAGTCGCGCAAACGGTTCAGTCGCGCACCGTACTATAAATAAGGTTAATTTACCCTAACCATAAGGAAATTAGTACTAGATGCGCGACTGAGCCATAAATACGAGTAGCGCCAGCTAGCCCCAAGTCGTTAGAGCGTAGGCTAGCTGCGGCTTATGGACGCCTTCGCTTAAACTTCCACTAAGCGGCAGTGAGGTGGTGGGAGCACCGTGACATGCCGATCGATGCGACGCATCGCCAACATTTGCCTTCTATTGCCTGGAGAGTTGGCTCCCGAAGAAACCACAAGTCGGGTAGGATTCAAGATGTCCGCTCCCATGTGACGCTTTTTTAATTATCATGTGAAGCCATTTATCATAAGTGTGGTGACACAGCCTCATGCAAAATACTTGTGCCCATTGTGTTCATAGGAGAAGATGTGAACATATGTGGTTTGATGACAGCACAATTTGCAAGCATGAGGACGTAGTAAGCTCGGCGACGTCTTAGTGCTTGATTATCATTACCCCCCTCAATAGAATCTTTTCCTCGCTACTGCGTACCATGACCAAGATGGTAATCGTAATAGTCAGTCAAAGTCCCGGAAGCCTAGCACAGCGTGAGGGCAAATGAACAGACTAGGTGGGAAGATCTAGCTTTGCTTTCGAGGAACGAGTTTTGTTGTTGCAGAAATCAAGACTGTAGATTGCTCTCTTAGTCATAGGTAGGTCTGCTCCATCACACCCAGTCTACGGCCAAATCTTTCTCATGATCAACAATATGATCGGTAATACCACCATGCTGCAGCGACTGCTCCTCCAGGGAGGATCCACTTCATCACCACCGCTTTTGCTGCTGTAAGGAGCGCAATTCTCCATATGAACCTATGGATTGCAATCGTACTGTCGGCATCATTGATGTGGGGGTAGGGCTCCTCTGGGACCTCTTTGCCAAGGTACTTGCACAATGGCTCCCACCCATCTTGGGAGTTGAATTCCAGCAAATTGTCCTCGGGTACCTTCGTACGAACGAGCCTGTAATGATCCTCAAACGTCCGCCGAAGTCGAAGGTGATCAGACCAATCACCACCGGTCCAGTGGTTCCAAATGAGGGTTAGTATCTTGATATATGGATCGATTCGAACCTGTAGCTCAGTTATCAGAGGCTTGGTGTATCGAGAACCGACAAGGGGATCTTGCAGGCTCGAAAGGGGCAAGATAGGCCCAAGATTTCCACCTCAGGATGGTATTGAAGACCCTGCTGACCGACGCTGTCCATTTGTCCACATCGCGACTTGTGAGGACAACCTTTGCGTTAGGATAGGCAGCTAGCAGCTCTTCAACAAAGAGGATGCAGGGAAGATCCGTTACAGCCTAAAACAGGTTTTCAAGATGATGAGCGTATTGGAACGGCATCGTGAACTGCATGGTTCCAATAGAAGAGTAGGGTATGCAGCCTACATCGTACTCCCCAAGTAACTTGTCAAACTCCTGCTTTCTATAACGCTTTCCTTCTTCTAAGTACTTAGCATGGAGAGCCTCGAGCCATAGCGAATGTGTCCCAGGTGGAGTTTTGTGTAGCTCAGCCGCATGATATGACTTGTAGCCCAGCATTCCAAATGCTGTATATAAAGCTACCCGTGCTTGTCAGCGATGAACAGTCTACGAAGGAGACTACAAACACATGGTTGCTGTTCGAGACATGCCTAAGGCCAATACTTGCATCTCCTTGGGCCGTGGAGAGACATCGGGCACGGCGTCTATGAGCCTGCCTGTGGGGGAAGGCATGGCGGATGATTTGTATTCAGCAGGAAGTCAGATAGAACAAAAGCATTGAAGTCAAGAGAGAGAGTGAGTCAGTTCGTTAGCTTTTTTTTTGTAGTGGTGAAGCAGAGGATAGCCTCCAAAGTGAGGGATATTACGCTCCTAAGTAGGTAGGTACCTACCTTAGTCTTGTCTTCGGCAAAGTCTTACCAGGGCGTGTATCTTAAATATAGTGGATTCTATTAAATTACCCCATCCCGGTCCGTGCAGCGTTCACGCCAACACCTTTTTTCGTTTAACTCGCAAGCCTAAGAATACCTCAAGGTATGCCGTGAACTACAGGCACTTCGGCGATGTGTAAGACAACGCCTCTAGTTGATGCGGCCTTAAGGTACTGAGAAATAAAGGCTATCAGCCAGGTCTATGACTCCTTTTCTGAAACCAGCATCAAAAAGCTTGCGCCTTTCTTGCGCCTTTCGTGTGCCTTGACTAAAAACTACGCCTTCAGACCACCTCAATGTCGTTACGAACAGCGATTGTGTTCATTGGATAATCTTGTACACCATAGCCATCGGCGCCTCCAACGGCTTTTGTGAGATGGGTTTTGTCAACCACATCTTCATCATAGAGATTTCGGTAGCGTGACCGGCTGTTGGTGGACTCGGGGAGATGACTATTCTGACCTGTATTCTTACTTTGGTGTCCTGTCGTTGATGATAATGTAAGGCTGCCCTTGACAGATAAAATCAAGGTTCTGAGGCTGTTGGTGATTACCCTGGGCGCGGGTAAAATTGGACGGTAGGTCGGGAGGCAAGCGCATACGATCGCAACATTTATTTGGGCCACAACCCAGGTTCCTGAGGTCTGAACGCTATTCTGTGCTGTTACCACCATTCGTATGATGCTTATCAAGACAACACTGAATACGTCAGGGTTCACGAAAGATCTTGCCATGCAGAGGGAGTGTTCACTTACAAACCACCGACAAAAAAGATACCAGAGACTAGAATCTTTCGCCGCATCGGCAATTGGAGTTTTCTGATCATATCAACCGGTAGACACACAATTATGACCTCCATCACACAATTCAAACTCTCCGTGGCCATGAATATCGTAGTGAAATTTAAACATTTTCCAGGCAGAACAGGGTTCCAAGCTACTTTAACAGGGTGGCACCGAAAGGCAGCCGCAAAAAGACAGGTTGTCATCCAGCATACTGATAGGAAAAGGAGGACTGTAGTGTATCGTCGAAAAGTGGGTGTCTCGAATATTCGGCGGTAAAAAAGGAGTACACTACACTTCACTATTGTGATATTGATAATGTAGAGTATAGTTACAGCGTATACATCCTATTCGTGTAAATTAGCTACTGAGTTCATGTAATACTGGCCTAGAGAAAATCCCACCTTCAAGTATATGACCAGCTGTGGTAGTGGCAATACACTGAGATCCATCCCTGCTACATGGCTAGAAAGAGCACCTGATTCATGCAGTCAGACAGCTGTTGATTGAGATGGGAGGAAAACAACGAACCCCAGATGTTAACACCCATATAGGCCCAATTGACGAACACGGAAGCGATTACACAGTAATCATCGGCTCCTAGCTTAAGCTTTGTGCGCGATCGGGCAGCCAGCCTCAGGACCACGGCTATAGTAGCGAGTGCTGTCATTGACACGTAGTAGGTGATAACTCTCGTTGTTGCGTTGCGAATGGTAGCCATGGCGAATGCTTTTCGTAGGAGATTTAGTACATTGATATTTATAGAGGACTGGGTAACAAAGATTTGAGGCGGATCTTCTAGAATCATACAAGGCTATTGACAACACCCTAGACCGTGGAGTAGGAGGAGGGTGACAGAATTCTCCCGCCCCTCCTGAACACCTAAAAAGTGCTTTGTTTCAAGGAAATTTTACGCCCTCGATACCAGGATTAATTGCCCAAAACTCACAAATTTGACAGAACAGCTTCTTCGCAACATTCTGGTATTTTTTTCGAGTTGATTGATGTATTATTGCGCTTGCTACACAAAATTTGTTGAGCGACTCTGGACTTCATGGTCTTCGATAATTCTGTCACCCCCCTCGTACCAAGGTACGGGACAACACGTTGCTTAGATCCAAGCCGTGTTACAGTATCACTTTCATGCAGGAGCTCTTGACCATTCTTCGCCGCATGCACCACATCCACAAAGCATTGGGTTTTAAGGATTATCAAGCTCATGCATCCATCTGCGCCAGTAGGCATCAAGACCGAAGGAATATGTTGTCAACCCGCAGTCGGCTTCAAGAGCCGCTCCAATCACTGAGGATTGTCAAGGGAAAGCGTCAGCGCGGCGCCGTAAGCTGGGTAAGTTGACAAAATGTTTGCCTATCAGATATCTTTGTCGGCTAGCGTTTGCCCAATAGCAACCTAGGTACGGGGCTGAACAGCCCTGCGTACGCATGATCTGCGCTCCCGCGCTACTCGTATTTACGGGGTTTCCGCGCACACTGGGCTTCCGCGCACTCTAACCTAGAAAGGTTAGTTTTAGACAGTATCGAGTTTAGCGTGCTAAAAAGGGCACTAACACAGTTAGTCATAGTTAGCGTGCGCGGAAACCCAGTGTGCGCGGAAACCCCGTAAATACGAGTATAAGCGGTTAATTTGCATGTAAGCTAGTGTAAGTCAAAAAATCTACCTAGTGTAAGTTATGAGCAGCCTAACTCAAAACTGGTTATACCGAGTACGAAAGGGAAGAGGATTTTTCACATTTTTTGGAACTGCCGAGGTCCCGAACCATCAGGAACCCTTTTGATACCAGCTGGTGGAGCATTGACTTCATTTACCTTACATAAAGACTGTTTGCTGGGTAAATTACATACTGTAAATCAGGTAACTGACATGTAAATATACTAAGACCATGTGCCAACTTATCGGGCCTCGCATTGGTGAGGGCCGGTCCATTAGCGTTTTCTTGCGCAGCGCTGCTGTAAGCCTGTAATAGCAAGCACCTTTGCTCTTTGAATGGCTGGATTGGCTGAGAGAAAATCCTATCTATTCTAATGGTGCGCCTAGAAGTTCATGTCGAGACCTTGAATTAGGCAACATGAGATGTTGTAAGGTAGCTTTCGCCTTAAAAGTGGCACCGTTATTACAACAAAGGGTGGAGGATTTACTCCTTGTCACCGGCCATTATCACCCTCATTCAATGCTAAGACTTTTACTGTCCAATACATCTCCTGTACTCATACGTCAGTTCCGAGAGGCGCTCCTGAACATGGAAGCGAGCCACCCCTTAGACATGAGACCTAAAATTCGTTCCAGCCTAGGATTGCAGGTCCAGTTGAGGCACATCAAACGTCGATCTACGCCCCTTTCTCTTATCATTCTTGTTGGTGAGCCATATGTCGGAGTCAGTTTTGCCTGATCGCTTTGTGTAACTGGACTATGCCCTCCTTCTTCCATCCTAGAAGCGCAAGCAATTGCTGCATAGCTCTTCACCATACAATTCCCCGCCTATGTCAATTACGTTCATCATTACAGACCTACTTATACTCCACCTTGACGTTTGCTGTAATCCCGTTACTGGACTAATCGTCTAATCTTGAAGCTTGATGGCGACAGCAACTCATACTGCTGTGGAAGCTCTTCCCGATAGAGGTAGCGTTAAGGAAGAGATAGAGAGCAATCTTGCCAACGCAGCCCGAGTCGATAAACAAGAGAAAGACAAGCTTGAGCCAGTAGCCGTCATCGGACTCTCCTTGAAATTCCCTCAAGATGCAACATCCCCAGAAGCGTTCTGGCAAATGCTGCTAGATGGGAGGTCCGCTCTGTCTGATATCCCAGAGGACCGTTTCAATGCGGATCATTTCTATCATCACGATCCTACTAGGACTGGTACCGTATGAAATCCTTTCTCAGCAGCTAGCTAGATCGAGTGAACAAGAAGAACACTAACGCTGCTTCCCAGTTGAATGTTCGGAAAGGTCACTTCGTCAACGGGAACATTGCTAGTTTTGATGCACCTTTCTTCTCTATTGCACCAGCAGAGGCGGCTTGCATGGACCCCCAGCAGCGATGGATTTTAGAGATAGCGTACAGAGCCTTTGAAAATGGTATGACCTAGCTTTGCGTCGTGGTAATATGAGTAGCTCACAGCATTTCAACGTAAAGCAGGTGTTACGGCCAAAAGTGCAATCGGTTCGAACACTTCCGTCCACATCGGATCTTTTACACACGATTATGAGACTTCGATGTTGAGAGATCCCGAAATGCAGAAACCTTACATCGCTACTGGTGTGGGAACGGCAATGCTCGCCAATCGACTAAGCTGGTTCTACGATCTACGTGGCCAAAGTATGCAACTGGATACGGCTTGTTCAAGTAGTTTGAATGCCCTCCATCTTGCCTGCCAAGGATTGCGCAATCGGGAATCTGAAATGGTTATCAAAACTTGATCTGTTCTTGTATTGTTCAATTAGCTAACTAGTTTGATCTTAGGGAATTGTTGGCGGATGTAATCTGATTCTCAATCCCGATTCCATGTTAGGTTTGACGGACCTCAACTTCTTGTCGCCTGATGGTAAGTGCTACTGTTTTGATAAACGTGCTAATGGCTACTCAAGAGGGGAGGGTGCTGGTATCGTAGTCCTCAAGCTCCTGTCTAAAGCTATTGAGGATGAAGATACCATTCGGGCTGTAATTCGAGCAACAGGCTCGAACCAAGACGGTAGAACGCCTGGAATAACTCAGCCTAGCTCTCAAGCTCAGGAGGCTTTGATACGCGATACATACTGCAGAGGTGGCCTAGACATGTTCACGACAAGATATTTTGAAGCCCATGGTACGCCCCTCTTTGTCATGACTTCAGCTTTTCTTAGCAAGTCCCAATTAATCGAACACTCTCCGCCCTAATAACATGGTATTATAGGTACCGGTACGGCACTCGGTGATCCGATCGAAGCCAGCGCCATCAACGCATCTTTCGGAACATATAGATCCCAACGTGACCCATTGATCATCGGGGCGGTGAAATCAAACATTGGCCACTTGGAGGGTGCCAGTGGGATTGCTTCTTTGATCAAAACCATCCTAGTACTAGAAAATGGCGTTATTCCCCCAAACATCTGGTTTGAGCGCGTCAACACCAAGATTCCGCTGGACTTATGGAACATCAGGGTAAGAGCCTATGCGTAGTGCTCACGAAGTAAATCGCTGAATTATCCAACAGTTTCCGTCTCAGGTTACGCCTTGGCCTACGGAGGGACTTCGTCGAGCTTCTGTGAATAGGTAGGCGGCTGCGATCCATTGCTATGCCATCTGTGGTTTCGTAAGTATTAATATTTATCACCCCAGTTTCGGTTTCGGAGGATCGAACGCACATGCTGTGCTAGACGACGCCTACAATTATCTCCGGCTTCGCGGTCTAAATGGCAGACACTACACTACGGCCTTTCCGCCAAACAAGGGATCTTCGACTTTGCCGAACGGCAGATCAGTTATGGACTCAAGCCCGATTCGCGCAAACCCCGGAGATGAATATCAGGACGGATCTCAGCCAACCCTTTTCGTGTGGTCCGCCTCGGATGAGGGTGGTTTGAAGCGTTTGGCGGGAGTTTATGGGGATCATATCCGAACTCTTAACCCTGCTATAAGAGAAGACACGTATCTGAAGAACCTAGCTTTTACCCTTTCTGAGAAGCGAACCCTGTTACCTTGGAAGGGATTTACAGTCGCTGCCTCTCTGCAGGCTTTAACGACCAAATTAGAGGCCCAGTCTTCCAAACCGGTTCGATCATCTACTCCGAATGATCTCGGATTCATCTTCACTGGGCAGGGAGCGCAATGGAACGCCATGGGAAGAGAACTCTTCAGCTATCCAGAATTTAAGAAGAGCCTTCTGGATGCAGAAGCCTATATCTGGGATTTAGGGTGCACATGGTCACTTATTGGTACGGATTTTTGGTTTCGCGAAGTATATAGCTAATCAATTCGCAGATGAACTTTGCAAAGATCGGAGCACTTCCAAACTGGATCAACCTGTTTTCGGCCAGCTGGCTTGCACTGCTTTACAGGTTGCTCTCGTTGACCTTCTGCGGAGCTGGAACATCTACCCCTCCGCTGTTGTCGGACATTCTTCAGGAGAAATAGCAGCTGCTTTTTGCGCCGGGCTGATAACTAGGGAGTTTGCTTGGAAGATAGCTTACTATCGAGGAATCGTTGTGTCTCGGTCAAGAGCCTTCATCCGAGAACCCGAGACCATGATGTCTGTTGGCCTCTCCGAATCAGAAGTCGAGCCTTTTCTCAAGAGATTATCAGTCGATTATGGTGCCCAAGAAGTCACTGTGGGGTGCATAAATAGCCCGAAAAATGTCACGCTAAGCGGCAATGAAGCACAGATTGACATGCTAAATGAAGTGCTGTCCGAAAAAGGCTTTTTCGTGCGAAAACTCAACGTAAGCATTGCCTACCATTCGAGATCGATGAACAAGGTTGCCGCCGAGTATCTTAATCTCATAGGCAGTCTTCCGATAGAATCTTCGTCATCAAGCAGTGCAATGATGTTCTCTTCAGTTACCGGCAGACAGGTGTTCGCCGATGAAGTTAAAGGGGGCCAATATTGGGCGGAAAATCTGATCTCCCCTGTAAGATTCTTGGATGCAGTGAAGAATCTCTATCATGAATATACAAGAAAGCGTGCGAATCAATCAAATACTGGCTCTGCGAAGTTGCGAATCGAACATCTCCTGGAAATTGGCCCTCACGCAGCACTTCGAACACCTATTAGGGACACCCTCGTCGCATCCATAGGTGGAAATCATACAACTTATGGCTCAATGCTTATCAGGGGAAAGCCTGCTCTAGAAACCTCTCTGGCAGCGGCTGGTCATATTCACTGCCTTGGATATCCGGTCCGACTCAATAGCATCAACAGAATTGATCAAACCTCGCCCGAAGCCAAGATGTTAATTAGCCTTCCCGAGTACCCCTTCGATCACACTCAATACTACTGGCGTGAGAGTAGATTGAGTAAAGATTACAGATTCCGCAAATTCCCTAAGCACGAGCTGCTGGGTACTCCTGTCCCAGATTGGAATCCACTGGAGGCTAGGTGGCGAAACATCATCAGAATGTCTGAAAATCCTTGGGTGGCTGATCACAAAGTCGATGGCTCTGTGATTTACCCTGCGGCTGGCATACTTCTCTGTGCAATACAAGCCGCACACTTACTCTCCGAACAGAAAGATCAGATCACGGGGTATAGGATCAAAGGTGCCATATTCCAGAAAGCTCTAATCTTGTCTGCCGACTTAGACGGCACTGAAACCCAGCTATGCTTGCGCCCAGATCGAACATCAGGATCTAAATCCTGCATCTGGCACGATTTTCAGCTTTTTACCAACGAGAATGGGCAGTGGGTGGAGATTTGTCGAGGCGCTGTTAGTATAGAGTATAAGGAAGAGAATGTAGAACTGGACGACGGCAAAGAGAGAACCGAAGACCATCTTTGCCACACCGAGATTTTTCGTTCGGGCACTAGAAGATGTAAGATGGGCTTACACAAGGAGATATTATATGATTATCTTAATAGCGTCGGATTGTCCTACGGCCCTGCATTCCAAGTCCTAAATGACGTATACTTCAATGGACATGGTGAGGCTACTGCACGAATTGATCTTCACCATTGGACTACCAAAGTTGCTGGAGTTAATGTTGAGCCGCACGTCATGCATCCCACAGCACTTGACGGAGTTTTTCAGCTCATGGTACCAGCTCTTTCTAATGGAGGAGAAAAAGACATGCGAACCATGGTACCAACTAGAGTCGAAGATATTTGGCTTGCCGCTAGTGGCAGCAATGCCAAAAAGGTCGATATCGACATAGTCCGAGTCTTTGCTCAATCCAAGTTCGAGGGGCATCGTGACGCCATATCGGCAATAATTGCCCTGGAAGAGTTCGATCACAAACCATGCATCATCGTCAGCGGATTTCGTTCTACTGCAGTAGTAAGCCGTGATCAGTCATTGCCAAATGCATCAGCAACCTTGTGCTACAATATAGAATGGAAACCAGATATTGAGCTTCTTGATAGCCACCAAATCGCCAATCTCTGTGAAGCTGCAACTCCAGGTCCCTTTTATGAGAACCTGGCTGAAGAAAAGGAACTTGCATGCTTTTTCTATATTTCAAGGGCGCTGAACCAGGGAAAAAGTCAGGAGGTATTGGACAACAATCCACATCTCCGCAGGTACTGGGAATGGATGCAACACACCAGCGACTTGTTTGACACTGGCACGCTCAATGTTAGCAACGCCAGATATGAAGACATCACAGAGCAGACCGAAGAGTGGGAACGAATTTGTCAGAGCATCGAGCAGAAGGGCGGCGCCGAGGGTAAATTAATCATTACAGCTGGGAAAAATATCTCCGCCATACTCAACGGTGAGATAAATACCCTTGAACTCCTGTTCACAAACAACAACGAGGTCCTTGACGAGTTTTACAGAGAGGGATACGGCAATGGCATGGGCAAGCTTGCGACGTATGTTGATTTGCTCGCTCATAAAAATCCGGCAATGAAAATACTGGAGATAGGTGCTGGCACAGGAGGTGCGACAAAGCGAATTGTCCAGGCACTTACGCGTCACGGAGAATGTCAATTGGGTACTCCTCGTTTCGGTAAATACTGCTTCACTGATATCAGCCCGAGATTTTTTGAAAAAGCGGCAAAGATTTTCAACAGCCATCTCGACCGGGTGTCATTCACGGTCTTGAATATCGAAATTGATCCCCAAGAGCAAGGTTATGACATAGGATCCTACGACCTAGTTGTTGCTGTCAATGTAAGTCCATCCTCGTAGTCACAAATGTAGGCTCTGTTGGTATACTCAGATAACCCAGGTTTTGCATGTCACTTCAAGCCTGGCTACTACTTTACGAAACACCAGGCGACTTCTCAAGCCGTAAGTTTTCTACCATGGGTCTTAGATTGAACACAAAATGACTTGGAGTTCAAGGGGAGGAAAATTGGTCCTCTACGAGTTGACTAAACCTCAGTCGATGAGGGCGGCGATTATCTTCGGCTCGCTACCTGGATGGTGGCTAGGTAAGCTCTAATCGTATCATTATTCTTTGCTGTCCTTACACAAGGTCACATTTATAGGCACGGAATCGTTTCGTAAATGGGGTCCATTGATAACCCAGAAAAAATGGAATGATCTCTTTATAGACAACGGATTCTCCGGGATCGATGTTGCTCTGCCTGATGTTCCTGTTGAGGCTTACCGAATGACCGACGTGATGGTAGCCACAGCTTCAAAAAAACCAGCAAAGGCTTTGAAAATCCCAGCTTTAGCAATCGTAGCAGCAGAAAGCTCTCAACAACAAGCTATTGCTCAGGAACTGAAGCTTTCCCTAGAGCTAATGGAATTTCCTTCTGAAATTCTTTCGCTGCCCGATCTGGATGCACATAAGACGGAATTAGACAGCTTTATCTTCCTAATCGAGATCGAGGAGCCACTCCTCTACAATGTGGGCGAAAAGGCTTTCTTGACCCTTCAAAATCTCGCCCACTCTGCTCCGGATTTGCTATGGGTTACAAGTGGGCTGAATGCCAACCCTGCTTCAAGCATGGTCACAGGTTTGGCCAGATGTTTGCAATCCGAAAATGCTAATTTCAGATTCGTAACACTTGCACTTGAAAATCGACCAATGGTTTCACAGGCTGCCAAACATATAATGCAGGCTTTCAAGAGCAGTTTTCTTGGCTCGCCAGGCTCGTTTGAGCCAGAAATGAAGCAAAAAGATGAACTTATCTATGTCAATCGGATCGTTGAGGCAGAGTACGTCTCCAAAGAAATATCTGACAGAACTACTGTACAGCAGGTTAAGCCACGGAGATTTGGAGAAGAGCCCCTAAGATCACTGGTGCTGAATATTGCCTTTCCGGGCTTGCTAGACACCCTAGAATTTGTGGATGAGACTGAATTTCCTCAACCCTTGGCGCCAGACGAAGTTGAAATCAAAGTATCTGCAAGCGGCCTCATATTTCGGGATGTGTTGATTGCCCTGGGACAGATTACAGACAAAAATTTCGGTTTAGAATGCGCTGGTGTCGTCACTCGCGTTGGAGGTGACCTTCACATCAAATTGGGCGATCGAGTATGCTGCTGGGCTCCTGGGTCTTTTAGAACCTTTGCACGATGCAAAGCCGCCACGGCCCAAAAGATACCGGACGCCATGTCATTTAGCTCTGCAGCCGCTCTTCCTGTTGCCCATTGCACCGCTTACTATGCTCTAGTCCATGTTGCGCGGTTAAAAGGTGGAAAATCGGTCCTAATCCATTCGGGAGCCGGGGGAACAGGCCAAGCAGCAATACAGCTTGCCAAGTATCTGAACGCGGAAGTATATGTCACCGTTGGCAACGAAGAGAAGAAGAAACTAGTCATGGACCAATACGGTATTCCAGAAGATCACATCTTCTCCAGCAGAACGCTGTCATTTGGCAAAGGCATCAAAAGAGTAAGTAAAGGTCGAGGGGTGGATGTCGTCCTCAATTCATTGAGCGGCGAAGCTTTACGAACTTCTTTCGAATGTGTCGCACCATATGGCTGCTTCATTGAAATAGGGAAAAAGGACATTTACGCCCACGGGGATCTCCCAATGTTCCCATTTTCCAGGAATGTCTCATTCGCAGGCGTTGATCTTGCTGCTATGCTGACTGACAACTCGGCCTTACTGGGTGAACTGATGCAGGAGGTCATGGATTTGCTGAGAAAAAAACAAATCTGGGTGCCTGTACCACTTCATTGCTATAGTGTATCCCGGATTGAGGAAGCATTTAGATACATGCAAAGTGGAAAGAATACGGGAAAGATTGTTATTGAGATGAACAACGAAGATCTGGTTCCGGTGAGTAACCCTGTAGATTTTCATCGTCTAGCCATATCTTTTCTTTTCTTTTATTGGCTAGTTGTTTCTCGCTAACTTTCGCTGCGCTTTTTTAGACGGTCCCAAGCATGACCTCAAGTTACGACTTCGATCCAAAGGCAACCTACGTCATAGCAGGAGGATTGGGTGGTCTTGGAAGAAGTATTGCAAGATGGATGGCTAGCCGGAAAGCACGTAACATGATTTTGCTTTCTCGCACGGCCACCCTCAGTATTGCTGCAAAGACATTGTTGGAAGAATTAAGAGCCAAAGGGATCAAAGTTGTCACACCACCATGCGATATAAGTGATAGAGACTCCCTTGCATTGGCTTTGACGGAGTGTAGTAAGACCTTACCTCGCATCAGAGGGTGTGTTCAGTCGTCTCTTGTTATCAAGGTATAACCCCCCATATACCAAGCATTTGGAAGATTCTAAATATATCTCAGGACGGAATGTTCGACACTATGTCTTACGAAAATTTCCGAGCGGTAGTAGCTCCAAAGGTCCAAGGTTCATGGAACCTGCATGAGCTACTACCAAATGGTCTGGACTTCTTTGTACTTCTCTCATCGGCAGCTGGTGTGCTCGGCAACCGCTCTCAAGCCAACTACTGTTGTGGCAACACATATCAGGACGGCCTTGCTCACTACCGTGTTTCTAGAGGGCAGAAGGCTGTTTCTCTGGATATTGGCATAGTATTATCAGTTGGTTACCTATCGGAGCGCCAAGAGCTCACCAAATCTTTGAGGTCGCAGGGCTACACAGCTCTTACAAAACTGGAGTTCCTTGCTATTCTGGACTATCATTGCAATCCAAGTCTGCCACTTCTCTCCCATCTAGCATGCCAGGTAGTAACGGGTATAAACACGCCTGCTGCGCTTCGCAAGAGTGGTATCCCTGAACCTTATTGGATGGATAGGCCACTGTTCCGCAATCTTCATCAAGTTGGCAGCACGGTTACCGCCTCGACAGATACCTCCGGAAATCTCGTAAATTACCAACAATTACTGCTGTCAGCTGGCTCCCTGGCAGACGCAAGCGATATCGCATGCGTTGCATTGGTGGAAAAGCTATCAAAGACTTTGGCTGTGAGAAATAAGGATATCGACATCAATCAACCCTTGCATGTGTATGGCGTTGACTCACTAGTAGCGGTGGAGGTGCGTAGTTGGTTGAACAAGGCTCTGGGTGCCGATGTGGCAATATTTGAGATCCTTGGGACAGGAACTATTGCTGCGCTGGGTTTGACTACTGCGGGCAAAAGTAGTTTTGTTCAGGACGTTCTGAGAAAGGAAGCGCAGTAGAGATTTTTGACTTACCTAGCAAAGATAACCGAGCTCTTGCTGTAGTTTTGACATATGCTCTAGGCAACTGGAAATGCATTAAAGCAAAAGCTGTATCTTGAGACTCAATATCCTTCTGTCTCCCTCACGACCGCGCGCGCCACTACCGAGGCTTTCATTACGTCTGGCTCAACCACTGTAAACTTTACATATTGTTCGTCACAATCTTCAAGACGAGACTTTCGAAGGCATAGTCAGAAGACGTTGTCAGCCATACGTTAAAATGTATTTTAGCTACATGTCCGAGCACCGCGGCCATGGGTGGTTTTTTATGTGCAAATTCAGCGTAATGGTATGTAGTACGCCTCGCTAAGTGGTCTGTCGCAGACTCGGAATCTCATATCAGTAGTCAAATCGGAAGCCATGTGGATTTGCCAAACGACAGCGCTCCCGATCTAAGGTTGGCTACGGTTCCGAGCTTATGCAAGTTCATATCGCGTTGAAGCTGCGTCCCAGACTGCGCATCTGGTACGACGCTGTCAGCATATAATAGCTACAGATCTCGTTGCCTTCTTTTGCTCGACTTTGCTGCTGTTCACCCTTCCCCTGCTACAGAAGCTCGACATGATGGAGGACAAAACGCCAACTGCACAACCCGCGTCTACACGTGATCCCCTTGCATTTCCAGCGACAGAAGTAAGCAGCTTTGATACCTTTCTCACAAATGATAACTCACACTCGTGGCTTCCTAGGCTTCGGAATGGGACGACCATGACAGTTTGAGGCTCAAGAGTCCAAGAGCTCTTGACTGGTGGCTCTTCCGTGTTGCAACTTTGATCTGCTCCGAACAAAATCTCAAAGCAGGACAAGCCTACCGCGATCATGCTCTATCATGTGGCTTCCGGGAACATCTTGAGAGAGCAGTGTTAGTCTATGATATAGGAGTAAGGCTTCCCCTTCGAGATCTTCGGGTAAACTGATATTTGCGCCTACACAGGAATCCACTCCTTCAGTTCGGAAAAGTCTGGCACAAAATGTTGTGTTCCTGTTTCTCAATCTGAGGAAAAACCACGGTTTGACTGCGAGTCTTATAGCACGGTTGAAAGCTGGAAGATCATTCAAGCACCCACAAGGTCTGTGGGGAGCGAATTTGAACGGGATCATGAGTATGTATCAACATGCACGCGTTCCCCTTTCCCGAATTTTCAGTGCGACTCGTTACGTAGCGTCAAAACTTTCAGCAGCGCTCTCGTGGGAGAGCCGACAAGGAGCTTGCCCGCTCAATACCCTGGAACACTTCAGAAGTACACCCGTATCAAATCCCGGAATGAATCACATTCTAGATCTCCACGACTCTTTCAAGCTTCTTCTAGCGAATATGTCTATTTAGTCTTCAAGGTTACAGGCCTGGACTTGACGGGCTACTCAGAGCTGTTGCTTCGATGACTCGATGTAAGAGATGGGTATTCCGGGGTTGGGAGAGACAAACAGTTCTAGCTAGTAGCCCTTCCCGCGCGAGCAGGATTTCTTCTGGGCTCTCCCGAGTAGGCGGTTGCGGAACCCCTTAATGCAGGGATTCGATACTTGGCCAGGATCGGTAAAGACTTCAAGAGTCTCTCAGCCACCATGATCTCCTCACCCTCCAGACCGAAGATTCTGAAAAGCGTCCCAATCATGACGCTCGTTTGAACAGCATCCAGGTTTGACATGAGCTGCCGACGAATCTTTGCATCAGTCTTTTCAAACAGAGAATCCCAGAAGCCCCTCTCCATTGCGTCGTAGGCAGGTCTCTCTTGCCATTGCTTGTCGACGATCTCTCCCGCAAGGTAGTGGATATACCCACAGCCAATGCCGAAGGGCTGCACGGAGGCCATTTCCCAGTCCACAACACCCGTGATTTGGCCCGCCTTGTCGGAAAGGATGTTCATGCCATTCAGGTCGAAATGCGTATAGAACAAAGGCAGTGATCGAAGCTGCGGTGCACTTCTGATGAGGTGGTCAATGAGCTCATAGTATTGTGACACATCTTTCTCATCCAAAGCACGGATTCTGCGAAGGTGGTCGATCACTTTCTCAACAGCTTCGTTGCTGGAACCAGGCATGAAACATTTGGCGTACAGACGACCAAGTGACTTCATGCATACAATTTGCTGTTCATCTTGCCACTGTTTTTCTTGCTCGAGCCAGGTAGCCCCAGGGATTTTTGACATGTAGAATGGCCAGACCTTTTGCTGGGTAAGGTGCGGTGCCTCGATAGCCTCGATGATCGGCACCTGGTCCCCAAGCAGTTGACGTGCAGTGGCAAAGGGCCCTACTTCTAGCGGCTCGATGCGGAATTGTATGATCACATTACGTCCGTCCTTCAAGGTTGCCTCGTAGGTTTTACTGAAGCAGCCCTGTATTTCGACAGGCTTAGCTTTGTTGGAAATAGGGGAGATGGTAATCTCCGCCTCATAGGGCTGATAGGGCTGGGGCCCGCTAGTAGAGTTTTTACCTGCTCGCTCCTAGATAGACTTCTATCCAGCAACAACCAAAATATCAATATGCCCCATATGACCTCGTATTCCAACAAGCTTCCGTTACCGGGACAGCGAGGTGTTGAGCGATGAGCAGCTTCGCTTCCGCGATCTGCTTCTCTGTCGAATTGAGATTCTCTGGGAATTCGAAGTTCATGCTGATGTGAAGAAGACCGTGAAAAAGACCGTGAAAAAGGAATTAAGGAAAAGTCGAGGTCCAGCGTTGTGCGACGTGTGCGGTCAGGGCCACCATTATTGTTTGCGAACCGAGCGCCTAGGCAACCGCTATCCGTGCCCCCCACTTTCGCTCATCCTTCGCTTAGTGCTCACCAGCCATACACCACTTTCAGCCATGCACCACTAAATTCAACTACTCATTATATACACGTCGATTTTTGAGCAATTGCTTCAAAATAACCCGCCATTTCTTCTGATAAGCCTGAACGAACTTAATGCGAGCAGCCCTATGGGGCTTAGTAGCTCTGTAGCACTTCTTTAGTGCATTTAAATAACGCTTTTCCCAGGTCTCTTCGCGCTTCTTCTGCCTCTCGTTCTTCAATTTCTGTCTATCTTGAGTCATACTTCGAGCATCTTTGATGTACAAGATGTCTTCGATTTTGAGAATCTTATCAGACTGCTTTTTGCGTGCTTTGCGAGCATTTTCAGCGACTTCTATTTGGCTTAATTGATTCTGCAGCAACTTCATTTTACAAGTCATTGCATTAACGTCTTTTCAGAACATACAAAGCTTTGTAGTAAATTCTTCTGATGTCGATTCATCAGTTAGCTCAAGCAGCTGATTTTCAAGTGCTGCTCGACTAGTAAAAGTCTTTCAAATGATCGAATCATTTATAGTAGATGAAGATGTAATAGATTGATTTAAATGTTCAATAATTTGAACTTTATTCAATACTTTCTTTGAATCAAAAGAAATTAAGTCAGTATGCTTTCATGCAGATCGAATGATAGATTCTTTAAAGACTTTGATTTGAAATTCATTGAAAGCAGTCAAAAATTCAACTTTTGAAAAGATCTTGTCACTTATTTGAACAGCTCAATTAATCATCTCTGAATGTCAATGCTTTAATGATTGAAATACACATACATTTAGTGATTGAAGCAGATGAGTAGTATGTAAAGATAAGTTGAAGAGTATGATCTTGTGATTCTCACAGTAGAATAGAAATTCGTATGTATGATGAGATTCATAGTCATTCATCATCAGCATTCTTCAAGCTTTCTGTCATGATGTCAGATCATCAACTCAGTTTAGAACATAAATCATCAATATCTTAAATAATCTTGATTCATTGAATCTGTTTTGCAGTTCAATGAATCAAGTCATTAATTTAATCATCATCATCTTAATTTAATTTCAACAATTCTGTTTCAATCATCTTAATCATGTGTGCAAACTTCTGTAATCTTAAGTTAATAAAACTACTGTCTAGTCTTGATTCTGCTTGATTCATGTATATAAAAGTTGAGTTTTCATTCTTTTCTTTTGCTCTTTGTCTTTCATCTTATACATTATCTGATGTATTATCTTGTATTTAGATTTTATCAAAGTAATAATAATATTAATCTTTTATATTGATAGTATTTTTAGTTTAGCTCAGTTTCTGACATTATGAAAGATTTACACTTTCTGCAATGTTTTCATATGTTGAAATCTCATCTAGTTATTCTTTCGCTCAAATGAAGTTATCTCACAATTTCTCAATCAATGATGAGCATGCTGTTGAACAGTTCGCTCAAAGTATGATCGAAAATTCAGTCAAGATCTTTCGCGCAATGCAAGAGCTTCAAAATTAAGTTCAATAACATGATGTTATCATTTTGTTCTTGTTCATCATTTTTAATTCTTCAATTTATATAAAATTGAATTCTCAGTCTTTTGCAATGATAGCTCAAATTGTTGCACAAATCTTGAATAATCAATCTTCTTTCATCATTCATCTTTTTGCTAATTCTGTCACTGTCATCATCACTTTTAGATTCAAGAAGCTTCTCAACATATTTAAATATGAGAAAGACAAAGATCAATTGAATGCATGAGAGCAGAGTCTGATACAACGCATGAACATGAATGATGATCATTATTTCTTTCATTGAGTTAAGATCATTTATGTCGAGTTATAATTCATCATAGATAAGAAGACTCACAATCTAATGAGTTAATATCGAGTCAATGATCTCTGTATCATTTTCATCTTTGCAGATTGATGATATAAGTTGCATCATTGCTGTAACAATTCTTTCAAGACAGAAGATGCTCATTTATATCTTTGCAAAACTCTGAAGCAAAATATGAATAGCTTTGTCAATTACTACAATCTTTTTTATCAAAAGAAAGAATGTTCTTTGATGAAAGATTTTTTATTGATTGACTGTCTGAAGTGCAATGTTAATTATTTCACTCAAGTCATTGTTTTCTTCTGATGAAACTTCAATGAAATTTAATCATTCATCTTTCATCAATGAATTCAAACATTTTTTAACATCAATGAAGAGTTTCAGTAACTTAAGCATCATTAATCTCACTTCTTCTTCATCATCATTTTATTTGTTAAAGTCAAGAGCATTTCTGCATCAATTAATAATTCTTTGAATTTAAAAATCATCATTTCTGTAACTGTTGTTACAACAGTATCTTCATCTTTTTCTTTCTTATTTCTCGATGAGTCAATGAATTTAAGCTTCATCATTATCATCATTCAAGATAAGACTTTGATCATTTCTGAGATCAAGAAAATTTGCAACAAGTGAAAGCTGTGCTACTACTGCAAATTGCAACATTTAAGCAAAATCATTAAAGAATGTTTAAATAAGAAACTCTTCACTCTGCATATCATGAATATTTATGACAATGATGTTGTCAATATAAATGAAGAAGTCTTGCTGTTTGCAAAAAAAGTTTAGTTTTTGAGCTAAGTCACGCTCAGAAATTTGTATACATATCATTTTGTTTACTAGTTTCAATCTTTTCACTCTCACTTCAATTATATAGAAAGTTTTTTGCTAAATTTATTTTGAAATTCTTTGAATTCAATTTGACATTCAAAGATAGTCACATGATAATATTCTGTATTTTACATCAAGCTCAATCTAAAGTTCTCGTTCTTACTTTGATTGATAGTGAAGTCTTGACTTATGTTTTTATGAATAAATTCTTCACGCAACAACATCATTTTCTCTTGCATCAATTAACTTACTTTCACAAACTTTAAGAATTTGATGATCAAGTCGCTTTAATCAATGACATTATTCATGTCATTGAAATCACAATGATTCTCAATGAACACATTGAAAAACTATTCTTTTATGTCACTGAATTAAGTCAATATCTCATCATCATGAGTCTATCATGACTTCATCATCACGTCATTGATGTCAATTTTGAACACAATATTCTCATTTTATCTTTCTTCTTCTGTTTTAATCATTATTGTCAATTTCTTGTCAAGATCTATGATTTTAATCAACAAGAAGAAAATTTCTCGCTTGAAGTTAACAAAGTAGCTTTTTCTCAGTCTCGCTCTCAATTCACTCACAAGAAGCAATTCAGTTCATAAATCATTCATAAGAAGTAATTCAGTTTACAGATCATTCACAAGAAGCAATTCAATCTACAGATTATTCACAAGAAGCAATTCAACATTCAGTTTGCTTGCAAGAAGTAATTTAGTTTCTCATTCATTTGAAAGAAGTAACTCAGTTTTCAGTTTGCTTGCAAAAAGTAATCTAGTTTCTCATTCACTTAAAAGAAGTAACTCAGTTTTCAGTTTGCTCACAAGAAGTAATTCAGTTCTCAATTCACTCATAAAAAGTAACTCAGTTTTTCATCTACTTACAAGAAGTAATATAATTTCTCGTTTGCTTGCAAGAAGTTAACTAATACTCAGCTCATTCACAAGAAATTAATCCCATTCAGTCTTGTCTTTCATCTGAAACAAGAAGCTTTTAATTGTATTCTTCAAGTCATTTAAAAAGAATACTCATCAAAAATAAAGTGTTGAAATTCTTCTCTTTCTAGAACTTCTGTTGTTTCTTAAGCAGATCAATTTAATCGATTTTTTATACAACTTGACATAATTGAGTTAAAAGCTTGAAGCTTTGATCATGCTGCTCATGTCAAAAACATTAAAGTGTTTAGCATCATTTTAAAGAAAATCAATGTTTTCTTGAATCTTGAGTTAATCTCATCTTCTAGTCTAAACTCTGAAAGATCAAAATCGCATCATGCAACTTTGACTGTCTGTTCAAAGAACAGCTCAACTCTTGCTCAGTTTTCATCTCATTCTCAAGAAAGTATGTATAATAAGAATCTTCATTTGAATCTTCATTAAATGAAAAAGAAATTTCATTTGACTGCATTCATGACACAAGAAGATCTTAAAGTCTATTGACAAAGTAAGAATGTTGATTCAGTCACAATTTTATCATTTAAATATTTCAAGTTTCTAAATATCTTCTTCAAGAAGAATATCAATATCTTGTCTTTGCATTGAGCTCATGATCATGTCATACATCTTAAAGAAAATGCTCAATTCTCAGTCTTCACTTTGTACAACATAAGTCGTGACAAAATTCTAGAACTTCGTCGTTATCTGAATAAGAATCTGAGCAAAGATTTTATTCAAGTCAATCACTTTCAAATGATTGTTTCTGTTCTCTTCATCAAGAAACTTGAAGAAGAACTTTGCTTCTGTGTGAATTAATAAAATCTGAACGTTATCATAATCAAGAATTGATATTCTCTGTCTCTGATCTCAGAAACGCTGAATCATTTAAGTTGAGTTAAAATTTTTATCAAGCTGAATATCATCTTTATGTTCAATCAACTTTGAATCAAAAAAGAAGATGAAGCTCTCATCATTTTTTGCACTTGATTTAAATTATTCAAGTATTTAGTCATGCTCTTCAATTTATGTAATGAGTCTGTCTCATTTCAGAAGTACATCAACAATACTCTTTGTGAACATTTAGATAAATTCTGTACAGCTTATTTGAATGACATCTTGATTTATTTTGACAATAAACTTAAGCATGAAATTCATGTCAAGCTCATTTTGTGAAAGTTGCAAGAAGCAGATCTTCAGATGAATATAATTAAATGCAAGTTTCACGTCACTTAAGTTTTGTATCTAGAATTGATAATCATCATCAAAGAGATCAAGATGAATTCTTCTAAGATAAACATCATTGTTAACTAATTCATCTTGATCAACATTAAAAATGTTCAAAGTTTTCTAGATTTCGCGAACATCTATAAAAGATTCATTTATGACTATAGTAGAATAACTATCTCGCTCATTCATCTCATCAGAAAAGATGTACTCTTTGTCTGATCTCAGAAATGTCAGATTGCATTCAACATTTTTAAGAAAGTCTTCACTTTCAAGATTATTTTTTGTCACTATAATTCAGATCACAAGATTGTGATAGAAATTGATGCTTTGAACTATGTGTTTAAAGACATTCTTTCTCAATATAATGAGAATGAAATTCTTCATTCAGTCGCTTACTTTTCAAAGAAGCATAACTCAATCGAGTGTAATTACAAGATCTACGATAAAGAACTCATGATCATTGTTTGCGCTTTCAAGAAATGATGATCAGAGCTTAAAGACTTTATCTATTCTGTTGAGATGATCACGAATCATAAAAATCTTGAGTATTTCATGTCAACTAAGCAGTTGAGTTATCATTAAGCTCATTGAAGTGAGTTTCTGTCTAAATTCAACTATCACACCACTTATCATTTTAACAAGATCGACAATAAGTTGAATGCTTTGACACGTCACTCAGAAAATCTCTTTAAAGAGAGAAATACATTTGATTCTTGATATCAATATCAACATCAGACAATTCTGAAAACTCATGTTTTAAACTTCAATATTGTTAAGAATCTCATCTTCAACATCTTCAACATCAAAGTCATGAAGCTTCAGTTACAAATCATCGCTTTAGATTCAGTTCAATTACATTTGTTTTCAATTATTTCAACATTCTTGCAAATTTTAACTTTCATGAATTTAGAAATTAAAGAATTTGATGTTGAAGATGTCAAGTCTCAGCTAAATCAAGACACTTTGAATCTTGATGAAGATTTTGCTGACATTCTCACTCAGACATTGTGAAAGCAAGTCAAAATCAAAGATAAATTCGCAGCTTAAATAATTGAAGTGCTTCACAATGAAGCATAACATCACAACAAGATCTTTCTAATTAAGTGTGAAAAACATGAGAATCATCTGTACTTTCAAGAAAGAAAGTACATGCTCAACTCAGATAAACTACGTCTTTGTATCATTCAGCTCGCTCATGATAGTGTCGTTGATGATCATTCAGAAAGAGCAAAAAGCTATAAACTGATCAGTTGAGTTTATTGATGATCAAACATTTATAAATATGTTCAACACTTCATATAAAACTATCACATATGCACATGTTTTAAACTCTTTAAACAATGAACTTAAGAATAATTGTGTTTTTTTTCAATCTTTGAACGTCGTTGACATGATGTTTTCATGAACTATGTAGATTCTTTATCGCTCAGTATCTTTATGAATATCACATATAAATATATTCTAATCTTCATTGATCATTTTATCAAAATGAAACATTTAGTTCTCATCACTTCTATGAAAGTTGAAGAAGTTATTAACTGCTTCTATGCTCATGTTTGAAAACATCATGATTTACTCAAGTTCTTCATGTCTGATCGAAATATACAATTCATCTTCAATGTTTAAAAGCATATGTGTAAAATGCTGAAGATAAATGTTAAGTTATTAATGATGTATCACTCTGAAATCAATGATCAAATCAAGAGAATCAATGTTATCATGAAGCATTATCTTCAAATCTTCGTCAATTACATGCAGAATTATTGAGTTAAGTGACTTTCTGAAGTTGAATTCATCATCAATAACACATCATCATCAATCACTTTAACATCATTCTTCTTGATCAATTTAAGTCAAAATTCACGTTTAAACTTCAAGTTTTTTGAATCTTTGCTTGAGAATTTTACATTTCAAGCTTGAAACAAGTTAATTAATGTTGAAAAGTTCATTAAGAAAATGAAGAAATTAACTGAGCATCTACATGATGAGATGTTTATAGCTCAAATCATTTACAAATTCAATGTCAATCTCTTTCATCATTCTTGTTCTAAATACTTCATTGAAGATGAAGTTTGATTGAATGCTTGCAATCTCAGCATCACTCACTTCATTGTTAAGTTAAATGATCATAATGTTGATCTCTTCAAGATCAAGCGTGTCTTCAAGAATAATTCTCTGATCATTGAGTTAAATCTTTCAACATTCATAAAGATTCATTTAATCTTTCATGTCATTCTTCTGAATCATATTACAAGTGACTTTCTTTCAAGTCAACATCAGAAATCTTAAGAACTCATTATTACTGAAAATGATGAAAAATTCTGATATGTAAACAGCATATTAAACTTCAAGCATGATAGATGTTATAACTCATCTCTGCTTAAGTATTACATTGATTGAAAAAATCACTTCTTTACTTGAGAATCTTTCAATCTTCTGAATAATTGTAAGTAAGTACTTAATAAATATCATTTCATCAATTCTGTCGTTGAAGAATCACATGTATTATCATGTGTGATGTTTCAATGTCAATGTCAAGAACTTTAAATTTAATCTTCATCATTTTAACTCAGCTCAAATCTGACTCAGATTTTGTTTAAATTTATTTCAAACATCTTGTTTAAATTTGACTTAAATGTGACTTAAATGTATTTTAGTTTTACATGTGCATCATTATATTAAACTGCATTTCATCTTTTTCTTGCTCAGATCTGACTCAGACATCTCGTTTAAATCTGACTCAAATGTGACTCAGATGTGTTTCAATTTCTTGTGCATCATCATGTTAAAATGCATCTCATGTCATCTCATCTTTCTCTTGCTCAGATCTGACTCAAATCTTGTTTAGATTTAACTTAAACATCTTGTTTAAATCTGACTCAAATGTGATTCAGATGTATTTCAATTTTGCTGTGCATCATCACGTTAAAATGCATTTCATTTCATCTCATTCTTCAGACATCTTGCTCAGATTTGACTCAGATGTGACTCAGATTTATTCTAGTTTCATCTGTGTTTCATTATATTAAAATGCGTTCACATCAATTTTTGTCTTGTCTCAATCTTCATCTTCAATTCTTTCTTGTTTTATCTTGTTTCTTCTCATCATCTTGCAGAAGTTCAGTCTTGAAGAGAAAAGCTACTGTCATGATGTCAGATTATCAACTCAATTTAAAACATAAATTGTTGATATTTTAAATAATCTTGATTCATTGAATCTGTTTTGCAGTTTAATGAATCAAGTTATCAATTCAATCATCATCATCTTAATTTAGTTTCAGCAATTCTGTTTCAATTATTTCAGTCATGTGCATGAACTTCTGCAATCTTAAGTCAATAGAACTATTGTTTAGTCTTGATTCTGCTCAATTCATGTATATAGAAGTTGAGCTTTCATTCTTTTCTTTCATTCTTTATCTTTCATCTTATACATTATTTAATATATTGTCTTGTATTTAAATTTTATCAAAGTAATAATAATATCAGTCTTTTATATTGATAGTATTTCTAGTTTTGTCACGATTCTAGCCTTGCCAGACTCAGTCTTCTAGTCTTATCAGATCTATTCTCGCTTCGTCATCTTGACTAGTTTCTATTGGGCCTAGCGTCGGCTGAGAAACACACATATGTAGTCAGCTTCTTTCCCGTAGCTATCTTTCTTTCTTAGCATTTATCTTCTAGTTAAATGACATCTCTATCTGACTCGCTCTAGACAGACTTCTAACATTAGATAAATGCTCATCATTTACTATTCTGCTATCGACGAATAGATGATACGAAACAATCTATTCAGTAAGGAAAATTTGCAAGAAATTCTTCAAATTTGCATCATCATTTTAGATTGCAAGAAATTCTTCGATTCTACACTCATTT